>Ga0209345_10002101_pt1 | contig 22710 bp, 24 predicted proteins | sample Cruoilmetagenom7_FD_187294 | JGI IMG/M metagenome (GOLD analysis project Ga0209345, IMG submission 187294) | Oil polluted marine microbial communities from Coal Oil Point, Santa Barbara, California, USA - Sample 7 (SPAdes) (version 2) | ecosystem: Environmental > Aquatic > Marine > Oil seeps ...
AAAAAGCACAAAAAGAGAGACTAATGCTGCAAATATTAAGCAAAATATAGAAAATATACTCAAAAATTCCCTTCAATATTGAAAGTTAATTTTTAAAATACTAGAATATCAAAATAAAGAAGAATCAGCTGGCTTGTTCAGAGGGTTCTATTAAACATTCCATAAAATGATGTTACACTTGAAACATCCCAAGCACTTATATCGAGATTAAAGTCATTATAGGAAAAAACTTCTGTCATATTCTCTACGTTACTAACATCCCAACTAGTTATACTGTCATTTGAAAAACCTTGTACAGATCTAAACATACTAGTCATATCCGTTACTAGAGAGAGATTTGGTATATCAGTTGCAGTAATAATCATATTTGAACAGCCAAAAAAAGCACTATTCATGGATCGCCAAACACCTGTACCCCACTGCGATAAAATTATAATTTTTTCTCTATCGCTATCCATACCTGAGTTAAAATATATTTGAGGAAAAGTACCCTCAATGGCGATCTCATATGTTCCTGGTGATACATAGTCACATGTATAATTGGAAGTAACTCCAGTATCTTCAAAGACACCATCATTATCACAATCTACACTATATAAGTAGCCCGCATCTTTTGTTGGAATTGTAAACTGATTATCAGCACTAAAACCTATGTTATCAGTTTTTACAGAAAAAATGAATTTATGCGCATTTGAATCCACTACTGGAGAGGTAGCTGAGGAGCCCCCACCACCACACGCACTAAATGTAAGACTGATTACTAAAACTAAACCTATATAAACACTTTTTTTCATACCATACCCTTTTATTAATAATTGTGAGAGAAATTATTACATGAACATGTGACATGAATGTCTCATTGAATTTTCTTATTTTATTCTGTATAATCTATCATGAATATTTATAACCTTTTTCAAAAAAGACTTTATGGACTAGATAAACGAGAGGTCTTTTTAATAGGATTCTATGTAAGTTTTTTGTTTGTGATGTCTTTGGCAATGGTCTTGGACTTTATCATACAAAACTATGCCGATGCCTATGTGGAGCTCTTTTTTTTAACTTTAACACTAACAAGTGTTTTACACTACAAATTTACTAAAAATGTGAATGTAGCCATATATAGTATAGTCTCGATTGCAACGCTCACAACCTATGCCTTGCTTATAACCAACTCCTTTAATATCTCTATTTTTCACTCTATTGTTCCGCTAGGATACTTTTTACTCTTTTCTCTTAAAAGATCTCTTCTATATACATTCATACATCAGTGTATAGTAATCCTCATATATACCTATGGCTACTACACATATGATAATAACCCTGTTCTACACAATAGCGCAATACTAGTAGCTACTGCAATGGCCTCATTGATGATTATTCTTTTTGGTATTTTTTATCACCTCTCTATTGAAAACTCATATAAGCAACTCCAAGCTTCTGACAAACAAAAAGAGATGCTCCTACAAGAAGTTCACCACAGGGTAAAAAACAATCTCAATATAATCTCATCCATGCTTGGACTTCAGATGTTAAGAGAGAGTGATAGTACAATTAAAGATGTGTTTCAGAAAAATAGACTGAGAATAGACTCTATTGCCATTGTACATGAAATCCTCTATAAGCAAAAAGATTTTGAAAAAATAAATATTTATGAATATTTGCAACAGTTATCCTCTTTTCTTTTAGAGATGTCTGATGAAAAATTTGAAGTTAACATAGATACTCAAGATCTTTTGTTGCCTTTTGAAGATGTGTTAAAGATAGGAATCATAACAAATGAACTCATCATTAATTCAATCAAATACGCGCCTAAAGAAGAGAGTGGAAAAATTCATATAATATTTAAAAACAACGCTGATAATTACTTGTATCAGTATGAGGATGGTAATACGCAAAACATTGACACAAGCAACCTCAAATCTGGAAAACGCTTAGGTTTAAAACTCATAGAGATGATGGTTGAACAGATGGAAGCGGAGATAGAGATTACTGGTGATTGTGGTCTAAAATATCAGATAAGGATACCAAAAAATGCAAACTAAAGCGACTATACTCATAGTTGAGGATGAAAAAATTCCAGCAGAATTTTTAAAAGAGATATTAGAGATTAATGACTATTCTGTTCTTGGTATATGCGATAAGGGGGAAGATGCTATAAAAAAAGCCTTAACACTCAAGCCAGATATCATCTTTATGGATATCATGCTAAAAGACAGTATCAGTGGAAGCGAAGCAGCAGTAAAAATCTCTTCTTCTATTGATACTAAAATTATTTTTTTAACAGCGCATTCAGATTTAGAAATGATAGAGTACGCTTTAGATGCTGGGGCTGTAAACTATCTTATAAAGCCATATAGAGAAAAGCAGATTATTATTACTATAGAGATGGCTTTAAAGCAGAAAAAAGAGTTGAGTGCAAAAGAAGACAAACATATGAGGCTAGGAGGTGGATACTCCTATGATAGCGTCAATAAAAATCTTATGTATGATTATAAAGAAGTTGAGATGGGCTTAAAGAGTTTAGAGCTCATAGACTATTTATGCAAAAATCTTAATAGAACTGTTCCCCATAATGAACTTTTAGAGTATTTATATGAAGAAAATAAAAACTCCAGTACATTACGCACCCTGATTTCACGACTCAATAAGAGTCTCAACTATAACCTTATATATAACAATAGTAAACTCGGTTATAAAATTATCTCATCAGAACAGTAAGCATTTTATATATTCATTTAAGTTTTATGATAGCCTTTAAAGTATGTGATTCTCCACTTTGTAGAATCTTATAATCATCAAAAGCATTAGCAGTCTCTATACAAACGAATTCTCTGTAAGCTTCATCTTTCATCCCTGACATCCGTTTAGCTTTTTCTATCCAAGGGTTCCAAACAACTGCAGATGATGAGCCATCGCTCTGTATCTTTATCTCTCTTGATTTATCTTTTAGGAGTATATCTTTGTTCACCTCTTGGTAAACGTAATCAACTTCTGAGCTAAAAGTAACATCACCTTTTTGAATATCTTTCTCGTTGAGCACTGCATCAAGGTATGACTTATTATCTAAGCCCTCAATAGTAACATTTGAGATATCTGAGATGTTAAAATAAGTATGTAGTGCTTGAGTGAATTTAAATGACTTAGAGTCTCTATTGTTTGTGGTTAGTTCCATCTCTAATATTTTTGAGATAGTTATTTTAATTTGCAGATTAAATTTATAATCCCACTCTCTTCTACTTTTTTTTGTATCATTTAGCTCCATTATCACTTGTGTTGTATCAGAACTATCCTCTATGATATTTACTAAATCCCACATCCTGTTTCTTGCAAAACCGTGTTGTGGAAGTTCGGGATTGTTCAAGCCGAACGAAGGCCAGCAGATTGGGATTCCACCTCTAATATGTTTCCCATCTTCCAAATCACTACTCTCACTCAACCAAAGAATCGGCTCCTCGCCCTCTCTCTCGTAATGAAACAGGTGAGCGCCCTGAACTGCTATCTTTGCACGAGCAGAATCATTACTTACTTCTATATAGTTAAAACCATTTTGCATTCTTTTAAACTCAAACATATTAAATTTTCCCTTTAACTCCAAGAACTCATTTTATGCCACTTTATCGCAAACATAAATATAAAGAGGTAACAGATAACTCCATAGAGATACGACTCTTGCATATTTCCACTTACTTGAGCAATTTTTCCAAACGCAAGAGGAAGTATCGCTCCACCAGCTATCGCCATGATAAGAAGTGCACTTCCTTTAGCTGTATGTTTTCCAAGCCCTTCAAGTGCTAAAGGCCAGATAGTAGGCCAGACAAGTGCATTTGCTAAACCAAGCAGTGCTACAAAAGTTATGGTATCTGGAAGCGTAGCAACACCACTCCATCCCCATAGTAGCTCTGAAATGCTGTGACTTGTTGTTGAGCTAAACGCTACACCAAGTAGAAATACAACTCCAAAAACAGATGAGCCTATGAGAGCCTTCTGCTGAGAAAGTAACTTAGGTATAAATGCCACGCCTATTAAGTAGCCTATAACCATAAACACCATAGTGTAAGAGGTGAGTGCCGTTGCGTTTACGACATCTAAACTCTGTGCATAAAGACCAATGGTATCTCCTGCTATCACTTCTATACCTACATAAAAAAAAAGTGCTACAGCACCTAACACAACACGAGGGAAATGTAAAATACTGCCTTTATCATAGCTATCTTCTTCAAACTCTAACTCTGGAAGTGAAGAGAATTTCACAAAAGCGATAAGTCCTGTTAAAACAACTGCCATTATGATGTATGGAGTAATTAAACGCTCTGCTAAGGTATCTATCTCTACTTGCGAGAGATTCTCTGTAGAGCCAAAACCTGCAAAAACAAGTGTAGTAAAAAGAATCGGAACCAAAACACCAGCACTCTTGTTGATGAGCCCCATTATGCTGATACGCATCGCAGCACTCTCTATAGGACCCACTAAAACTATGTATGGATTTGAGGCTGTTTGGAGTATTGTTAAACCTGTTCCAAGTGTGAAAAGAGCGATTAAAAAGAGTAAGAAGTGTGCGTTTGTAGCTGCGGGGATAAAGAGCAGACTTCCAATAACCATGACACCAAGACCTAAAGCCATTCCATTTTTATAGCCTGTTTTTTCTAAGACATAAGCCATAGGAAGCGCCATCACTGTATAGGCTATATAAAAAGCAAAAGTCACAAAAAGTGCTTCAAACTCATTTAAATCAAGAATAAGCTTTAAAAAAGGGATAAGTGAACCATTAAGCCATGTCACAAAACCAAATATAAAGAAGAGAACCCCTATGATTATCATAGGTACTACGCTAGATCTATTTCGCACTTTTTAATCCTTGTAAATATTTTGCTACACCATCTTCATCGTTTGTGTGCTGAAGTATTATGTTTGCTTGCAGCTTAACACCCTCTTGTGCATTTGCCATCGCTACTGAAGTTCCAGCTAATTCAAACATACCAACATCATTAAAGTTATCCCCAAAAACAGTCAACTTTTCTAAATCAAATCCCATATACTCACTCACACTCTGTATGCCGTGAGACTTGTCTGCATTTTTATGTAAAATTGTAAGAAAATAACAGCCTACATAGGCTTCTGGAGCTAAAATATACTTGAGCTCCTCCCCAAATATATCTTTTATATGCCTTTGCAAATCTCTTAAGAGACTCTCTTCACCCATATATACGATTTTAAAATTATCCTCCATCGCTCTGATATTTTTACACTCTTGTAGATTATCATCTTTGGTGTAGCGCTTGAGCACTGCACTTTGATGCGTATTACAGATGTCTGAATATAAAAAAGCTTCATTAAGATTTTGATCAACCAAGGCAAGTATAAAAGGATAGATACCAAATTTTCCACCCGCATCAATAATACTATCAGCGATATCTTTACTAATAAACTTTGTATCAATTATCTTCTTATCCATCGTTGCAACAAGGGCGCCATCAAGTAAAATCATCGGTGCATTTATGTGTATCTCTTCTAAAAACTGAGCCGTTTTTTTGTAAGTTCTTGCAGTAGCTACACTCAAAATAGAGTCATGTTGCCTTGCATTCCAAATAGTTTTAGTATAATCGCTTATAGATAAATCACTTCGTAGAAATGTGTGGTCAAGGTCTGTAATATATATATTTTTCATAAACGAAGTATATCAAAAGGGATATAAATGCGAGTAGCGATTGTAACAGGTGCGAGTAGTGGGATTGGCAAGGCGATATGTGAAAGACTCCTCTCTTTAGAGTATGAGGTTGTCGGTATTAGTAGAACTATTACAACAGAACTCTTTAATCACACTGCGTTTAAGGCACTACAGGCTGACCTTTGTAATGAAAAAGATACTTTACAAATATGTGAAACTTTAAAAAATAAAAATGCTTCTATCCTTGTAAACGCAGCAGGTTTTGGTAGATTTGAGCCACATGAAGAGTTAAACGCAAAGACCATAACAGACATGACTTTTTTAAACCTAACAGCGCCAATGCTTCTCACAAAAGCGACACTTAGAAACCTCAAACAAAATAATGGTTACCTCATCAACATAAACTCTATAGAAGCGATAAGAGCAAGTAAGTTTGCTGGTGTTTACTCAGCTACAAAGGCTGGACTCAAAGCCTTTAGTGATTCACTTTTTGAGGAGACAAGAAAAAGTGGACTCAGCATTACAAATATAAACCCAGATATGACGGAAAGTGCGTTTTATGATGCACTACGTTTTCAAACAAGCACTAAAGAGGATGAAAAGCTCTTAGCCTCGGATATAGCAGATGCTCTTGAGCATATACTCAGTATAAGAAAAGGTGCCGTAGTAAGTGACTACACCATTAGAAGTTTAAAATTTGGAATTTCTAAGAAAAGATAAGAGGCTTATAATTTAATATCGAGTTTGTTTGAAGTTTCATGCTCTGTTGATTTTAAAAAGTCTATATTTTTTTTCATCTGTTTCATAGAGGCTACAGTTTTATCCTGAAGTCTATGTACCAACTCTGAAGCCTCTTTTATGAGGTAAAGTGCCTCTTCAATATCTTTTTTTTCTTCAAGTTGTGGAATCTCATCCATCAACTCATTGAGTCTATCTGTATTTTTTTCAATAATAGCTATTTTAAGATTAGTGAGCCACATCTGTAGTTTCTCTCCATGCTTCTAAAAGAGCTTTAAAGACTTTGCTACATTCATCTAGCTTTTCAAATGAATTATCAATCCCAGCACTCGCTAGTAACTGTAGTTGATAATTATAAAGACCCTCTAAGTATTGGCTCATATCGCCAGCTTGTTCATGGTCTAATGCGGAGATAAGTTCGGTAATAATTGCAACTGAACGATTTGTCCAATAAGCTCTTTTTTCAAAATTTTCATCTTTTATAGCTTTTTTTGCCTGTGCATTAAAACGAAGAATCCCCTCATATAGCATCTCTATCAATTTTGCAGGAGATTCAATCCCTACATTATTTTGTGCATAAATATTATGAGCTGTACTACCATACATTTTAAATCCTTTTTTACCATCTTTATTATTTTCTTTCATACTAAATACATCGACTATTTAACTGTTTTTTGTAGCTTTTACATCAAATATTTAGCTATTTGCAGCCGCTATTTGTGCGTTAGCCATCTGTACAAACATTGATGAAGCACTGTTAAATTTACTAATCATTAAGTCATACGCTGCAAACTGTTTTTTCATAATCTCATATTTAGCATCGAGTCTCTCAGTAGCTGTATCTTTTCTATCTTCAAGAGAGGATATTCTATCTGTTATAGAGTCTTTAAACTGATCAAGCGTTGCATCATAATCTGTATAAGCCTCAATAATTGTTGCCATTTGAGCAAAAGCACCCTCTACTGCTGTAGTAGTTCCATCGCCATTGTCAAAATCCCCGCCAGCAAAAAACACTTCCACATTTGAAGAGTCATCATCTAATTTCGTGCTGAGAACATCTTTATCCAGTGTCATATTTCCATTTTTATCTACATCAAACCCATAGTCAATAAGAGAGCCAACGCCACCACCTACACTAGAAACCATATTTTCTATGGTACTTTTCATACTTTTAATAGTACTCTCTCCAGAGAATATACCTCGTTCATCACTATCCAAACTTGATGCTGTTACCTTATCCAATTCAGTAATTGCTGCATTATATTTTTCTACAAAACTTTCAAATTTTTCCATTATGTTGTCACGATTTTGAGTTACACTTACAGCTGATGTACCTACCTCTTTGAGAGTTATATCTAAGCCACTAATCAAATCATCTACATTGTTACTAGTTCTTGTAATCGCCTGTCCATTGAAAGTAAATTCAGCATCAACACCAGTTTGTATCGCTGTGAGTTGTCCAGTTAAGCGAGTGTCTTTTAGTTGTCCACTGTCTGTCATGGTAATGTCTTGTGTTGTACCAGTATCTGCAGAGCTTACGAAAAGACGGAACTCCCCACTGTTTATCTGTACTACTGTAGCATCTACTTTATCTCCAGCAACATCATTTATAAGATTTTTTAAATCTTTTAGTGTTGTTGTCGCATCATAATCAATCGTAAAATCCTCTCCATCAATATTGAGGTTGATTGAACCTACACCATTTGCTACAAGTTCATCATCTGAGGTAAAAGCACCAGACTCTTCTATCTGTTTTGTAGCTAAAACAGATACATTAAGTGTAAAATCTTGTATGTCAGTATCTGTAGAGGCTGTCACTTCAACAGCACTACCAGTAACCTCTGCTTGTCTCTCACCATAAAGGGTCTGACTTTTAATATCATTGATACTATCAATAAAGTTTTTCATACTTGCATCAATTAATTCAAGCGCATCTTTTTTATCTTCTTCATTTGCTATACTAAACTCTATTGGTTTTACTTGACCTGCATCATCTGCAGCTCTTAGTTGGTCTAAAACATCTTGAGTTAATATACTTGAACCAACTCCTAGTGAACTAATACCCATAACAAATCCTTTTGTTTAATAATCTTCCATTATTATAATATCTCTTAGCAATCATATCGACAAAATCTCAGATATCTTTAGTCTCTACATCTGGTATTATTATTGCTCTTAGTGTGAGAGTATCTAATAAATTATTATAAAGCTTAACTATGAACAAATTAACAATCCAAGGCAGAGAGATTGGTAAAGACTGTAAACCACTCGTAATTGTTGAGATAGGCATAAATCATGGTGGTAATCTCTACGAAGCATTTAAACTTGTTGACGCTGCCTATGAAGCAGGTGCCGAAATAATAAAGCATCAGACTCATATTATAGAAGATGAGATGAGTCAAGAAGCGAAAAAAGTAATCCCAGGTAATGCTGACCTATCCATCTATGAAATTATGAAACGGTGCGCTTTAAACGAAGAGGATGAGATACAACTCAAAGAGTATGTTGAATCAAAAAATATGATATTTATAAGTACTCCATTCTCCAGAGCAGCCGCTAATAGACTTGAGAAAATGGGTGTAAAAGCATATAAAATAGGCTCGGGTGAGTGCAATAATTATCCTTTAATAGAGCATATTGCCTCATTTGGCAAACCTATGATTGTAAGTACTGGCATGAATGACATAGAGTCTGTAAAAAAGACAGTTGCAATTTTAGAAACCCATAAAGTACCTTACGCCTTACTTCATACAACGAATCTCTATCCTACGCCTTCTCATCTTGTACGCCTTGGAGCGATGCAAGAGCTTATGAGAGAGTTTCTCAATGCCCCTATAGGACTATCAGACCACACAACTTCAAATTTAGCCTGTTTTGCGGCTACCGCACTTGGTGCTTGCATACTAGAGAGGCACTTTACCGATACAATGCAGAGAGTTGGTCCTGATATCATCAACTCTATGGATCCAAAAGCGCTTAGTGAACTTATTGAGGGAACTGTAGAGATAGCAAAAATGAGAGGTGGAACAAAAGAGGCAGCAGCAGAAGAGCAAGTTACTATTGACTTTGCATTTGCCACTGTTGTCACAATCAAACCTATAAAAAAAGGTGAGCTGTTTACTAAAAAGAACATCTGGGTGAAAAGACCTGGTACAGGTGAAATACAAGCCGAAAACTATAATGAAATTATCGGTAAAATAGCTAAAAATGACATTGAAAACGATGTACACCTTAACCTACAAGATATAGAAGAAGGAGAGTTAAATGCTCTATGATATGCAAAAGAATTTCGAGTATGAAAATGGATATATGGCAACAGCACAGCCAAAACGCTTTAGTAAATTTATAAGTCACTTAGAGTTTTTCAAAGCGACAACTCAAATGCGAGGTGAAATTGTAGAACTTGGTGTGTTTAAAGGAAATTCTCTTTTTAGATGGATTAAATTTAGAGATCTTTTAGAAAATACTCACTCAAGAAAAATCATTGCATTTGATGTTTTTGGTGATTTTCCCCAGACTGACTTTGATGATGACAAAAAGACAAGAAAGCTTTTTATAGAGGAGACAGATGGCGGTATTGGCATCTCATTTGAAGAGCTAAACTCTTTACTTCAAGAACAAAAACTTAATGATAATGTAGAGCTAATCAAAGGCGATATCTTACAAACACTTCCAGATTATATTCAAGCCAATCCTCAGCTCAAAATTTCACTTTTACATATAGATGTAGACTTATATGAAGCGACTAAACTAGGCTTAGAAGTCCTGTTTTCTCATGTAGTTAAAGGTGGCATTATTATTTTTGATGATTATGGAGCATTCGCAGGTGCAAATAAAGCTGTTGATGATTTTTTTAAAGGTGAAGTTGTTGTTGAGAAACTTCCCTACTCTAATGCAATTGCATATATAGTAAAATGAAAAAAATACTCTTTTTAACTGGGACTCGTGCTGATTTTGGTAAAATAAAATCGCTTATTAGTATCACACAAAAATCATCACTGTTTGATGTGCATATCTTTGCTACAGGTATGCATATGATTGATAAATATGGTAAAACAGTTAATGAGATTTATAAAAGTGGTTTTGAGAATATATTTGAATTCTCTAATCATGATGTAATGGAGAGAATGGATATAAACCTAGCTACAACTATTACTGGTTTTTCAAACTATGTAGCTACTCTCAAACCTGATTTAATAGTAATTCATGGAGATAGAGTTGAGGCTATGGCAGGAGCTATTGTGGGAAGTTTGAACAATATTTTAGTAGCACATATAGAGGGTGGTGAGCTCTCTGGTACTATAGATGAACTTATTAGACACTCTATCTCTAAACTTGCTCACATTCATCTAGTCTCTAACAATGAAGCTAAGCTAAGATTAGTGCAGATGGGTGAGAATCGTGAGAATATTTTTACAATAGGCTCTCCTGATTTGGATGTTATGAATTCAAATAAACTGCCAGCACTTCATTTTGTAAAAGAGTACTACGATATTGACTTCAAGGAGTATGCTTTGTTGATTTTTCATTCAGTAACTACAGAGCTTGAAGAGTTATCTACACATGCAACGATACTAATTGATGCACTTATAAAGAGTAAACGAAACTATATAGTTATATACCCTAACAACGATTCAGGTTCAAATATTATCTTAGAAGAGTATACTAAACTTGAAAAAAATAGTCATTTTAAAATATTTCCCTCTCTAAGATTTGAGTACTTTTTAACTCTTTTAAAAAACACTCAGTTTGTCATTGGGAACTCTAGTGCTGGACTGAGAGAAGCACCTTACTATAGTGTTCCAACTATTAATGTAGGCAACAGACAGCTTAATCGTGTAAAATCCCAAAATATTATTGATATAGCTTTTGATAAAGAGCAAATTACTAGCGCAATAGGGAGTGCTCTCATGGTTCAAAAAAAAGAACAAGATATAAACTTTGGTGATGGAAAAAGTGATACTGCTTTTTATAAACTGCTTCAAAATGAGAGTTTATGGAATACACCTCATCAAAAACAGTTCTTGGACATACAATGAAAGATATAAAAGTATTATCAATTATCCCTGCTCGTTCAGGTTCAAAAGGCTTGAAGGGGAAAAATATTGCTAATTTAGCTGGAAAGCCTCTCTTAGCATGGAGTATTGAAGCGAGTTTAGCCTCTGCATACATCACCAAGACCGTTGTAAGTTCAGATAGTGAGGCTATCTTAGAAATAGCCAAAGGGTATAGTGCCACACCTCTTAAACGTCCTCCAAATTTAGCACTCGATACAACACCAAGTGAAGCTGTTATAACACACACTCTTAATGCTCTACTCAAAGGAAATGAAATTTATGATTTTGTAATTTTACTCCAGCCAACATCACCGCTTAGAAATGTAGAAGACATAGATAAAGCATTTAAGAGACTTTACGAGTTCGATGCCGATGGACTTATTAGCGTATATAAGGAAGAGAGTAAAATTTTAAAAGCCTTTATCGAGAATAAAGATGGTTCTCTTAAAGGAATTTCAAATAATGATTTTCCATTTATGCCAAGACAAGAGCTTCCTAGTGTTTACATGAGTAATGGCGCTATATATATCATTAGGGTAAGCGAATTTTTGAAAAACAGCCAACTTTATACAGACAGAACTATCTCTTATGAGATGTCCAAGGAAAAAAGTATAGATATTGATACTTTGTCCGATTTAACAACTGCACAAACTCTATTAAAAAGTGAGCATATTTGAACTACCTAAAAAATGTATATATCTTTGACCCGCAAAGTGCTCTGTTTGCATCAAATACAGCTGAAGATAAAAATCAAATCTTTTTTTATAATGGTAAGAAGCTTGTAGATGCTCCAGAAAACTATATTCATGTGCCAATAGATGATTTTACTTCTTATTTTACGAGCTCTTCTCATGCCTATCCACAAGAGTTAAATTTTGATAATATGAACTTTTCTGATGAAGTTATAAATCAAATAATTGATAATCTCACAAATGCCCTCTCTATAGTTAAAGAAGCAAGGCTAAAAGAACTTAGCGAAATTATTTCGCAAGAACCCTCTCATCTTAATTCTGAGAAATTTTTATATAAACTCCTTGAGCATATTAAAATAAACAGCCTCATTTACGAAGAAATTCCTTTTGAGGTAGTTTATAAACTACTTGAAGTTACTCTTTATATAACAAACCAAAATATCAATCTTAGTAGTCAAAATTTAAAACTTGCTAAAGAGTTAAATAGAGACCTTAATTATGAAATAAAAAGTCTATATACTCTACATCTTAAATATGGTCTCTCTATTTTAAATGGGCTCGATTACACACAAGAGTATTTTAATTTTTTAGCTTCTTTTAGTAATGTAGATCAACTTATAAATGACTTTGCTCTTATTAAAATTCTCTATCCTGAGCATAAACTCAAAGAGTATATTATAGGCTTGGGTAACGCCCTCTTTAAAGAGAATTTCTTTGGAAAAAACATTCTCCAGCAAAAATACGAAATATTTAAACTCTACTATCTTACTGCTATGCACTATGAAAGAGGTGAGGTTTATAAAGAGATTTTTCACATACTCTATAAGGTCTTTATTTCTGCCCTTGATAAAGAGCTTGAAGAGTTAGTATTTTACCTCTATACACCACTTATAATGTCCTACAATGGTGTAGCTCAAACGCAAGAGGAGCTAAAATACTTTAACAATGTAGTTGAAAAGCCATTGGAAACATTTATTTCTAATACCTTAGTAACAAAATACAAACTCAAAAAAAACCGTGCTACAATTAATACAAATAAAAAAATAAAAGTTGGGTTTCTTCAAGAGCGAATTATTAACTACTCAATTCACAAAGTTTTTCATCTTTTTATAAAATCACTTGTAAGTTTAAATTCCCAGCAGTATGAATTTATAATTTACGACCTAAATTTCAAAGAGTTCGCTGGTTCAAATACGCAGACAGTTCAAGAATTAAAGCAACTAGGCGTTAAGTATATAGATCTACATCAAGAGTGTGTAGGCAACAGTGATGAGTTCTATTCAATCATACAAAAGAGTCTCAAAATTAGACGTAAAATCATGAAAGATAAAATAGACATCTTAATAGGCATGCACTCAAGGCCAGAATATAACTTTCTCTTTACAACAAGAACTTGTGCAAAACAAATTTATTGGAGCCATGGAAATTTTGAATATGATTTTAAAAGTATTGATGCAAAAATTTATCACACCTTAATACCAAAAGCATACTCAAATGCATATAAAACATTTCTAAACCCAATTCCCATTGATATGTATAATCCTCATGTTGAGAAAAACTTGATTCAAAACAGCAGAAAATTATTTCCAAAGAATAGTTTCATACTAGGTTCTATAGGGAGATTAATAAAATTAGCTGATATGGAGTATCTCACCGCCATATCAAAGATAATGAAGGACAATCCAAATACTATATATTTAGCATGTGGGTCAGGTGAGCAAGAAAGTATAAAGCAGATGGTTAATAATTTAGAAATAGCAGATAGGTTTTACTTTACAGGTCATGTAGATTCTCATCTTTATGGACACATAATCGATTTATGGTTGACACCTTTTAAGTTAGGAGGGGGAGAAGCGCTTCAAGAGTATATGTATAAAGGAAAACCTTTTGTTATCAAAAGCGAAATATATGAAGATTTAGTCAACATGCATAAAGAAAAAGACAAAGATATATATTCAAATATAATAAATAAAAATGACAAATCTGTTCTATGGAATATCTATAATGATGAGAATATAAAAAACTTAAAAGAGAATCAGTATCTGTATGAGGAGAATAAAGACTTCGCAACATTTTTAGGACTTACAACAGTTGCTACAACGGAAGATTTTATATCTGTAGCTAATTTACTTATCAATAACAAAACTATCAGAGATAATATTGGTAAAGAAGTTCTCTTTGATGCAAAGCTAAAAAATAAGCAAACAAACTCAAGTTTCATAAAGATTCTAGATGAGATTTGAAATGAGATTTTTATGATACTACATATAGGTGCATACTCATCAAAACACATCTTATTTCCATTTATAGAATTTATAAATGGCAACTTTAATCAAAAAGAACATTATCATATACTTTGCTCTAAAGAAAATATAGATTTGGATTATCCAAATGCAAAAACATTGGATATATTTTCCCAAGAACAAGAACTACTTAAACATATGAACCAAGCAGACAAAATATTTCTACACGGTATATGGTATGATCAACTATGCAATATTGTTTTTGAAAATCAAAGTTTTTTAAATAAAATTTTTTGGATACCTTGGAGTGCAGATTACTACTTCCCAAAAAAAAGTTCAAATATTAAAAAATGGCTCTTAAAAAACATCAAATACTTAATAGCTGGGCCGAAAGAGGATTACCTATTTATAAAAAAACATTATGAGAATCAAGGGCATTGGATTTCATCTAGTTTTTATCCAAACAATCTTTATTACGAACCTACTATAGAAAAAAACAAAGAAGATAAGAAAAAAATACTCATAGGAAACTCTGCAGATCCAACAAACAATCATCTGGAAATTTTTGAAAAAATAGAAAAACTCAAACTACAGGATATAAAACTGTACATACCATTAGTATACGGCGATAGTGAATACGCAAATAATATTGAAAAAAAAGCATATGATTTATTTGGGGAAAAAACCAATATTATAAAAGAGTATATGGATTTTAATCAATACTTGTCATTTTTATCAACAATAGATATCGCAATTTTCAATCATAAGGTTCAACAAGCAACAGGCAATACTATCGCTCTACTTGGTTTTGGTTCCAAAGTGTATATAAATAAAGATTCAAATCTAAATAATTACTTTAATCAGTTCCATATAAAACTTTATGATAATGAAAATATCACTTTAGATTTGATTGATACAAATGTAAAGAAGACAAATCAAAAAAACATGAAAAAATACTTTTCAAAAGATGTTTTAATATCTACTTTAGAAGGTGTATTTAACAAAGGTATTGATGATGGATAAGCTTTATAAGGATATAGATAGTTACTATACAAAGAAGATACAACAACATGGTCCAACTCCACAAGGTGTTGATTGGAACTCAATAGATTCTCAATTATTAAGATTTGAACAGCTTAGTAAGGTAATATCAACTAAAAACAATTTTTCAATATCTGATATAGGTTGTGGATACGGTGGATATTATGGTTTTATTTTAGAAAAATATGAACATTTTGAATATACAGGTTATGACTTATCAGCACAAATGATAAATACAGCGAAATCAATACATAAAGATAAACTGGCAACATTCCATCATATAGACAACCTCAACAACATACAAACTTCTGATTACTCCATAGCAAGCGGAATCTTTAATGTAAAAATGGATTTTAGTTATGATCAGTGGCTGAAGTATATACTCGAAACACTTGATATAATGAATAAAAAATCAACTCTTGGATTTTCATTTAATATGCTAACAAAATACTCTGATACAGAATATATGAAAGATAATTTATACTATGGAGACCCTTGTTTTTTCTTTGATTACTGCAAAGTAAACTTTTCAAAAAATATAAGTTTAAATCATGATTATGAATTATATGAATTTACTATTATTGTAAGGAAGGATTAAAATATGGAAAAAGTAATAATATTTGGACTAGGTGATATATCACAAATAGCAAATTTTTATTTATCTAAAGATGACCGATATGAAGTAGTTGCTTTCACACTTGATAGAGATTATATAAAAGAAGAAGTTTTTGAAGGCTTACCGGTAGTTTCTTTTGAAAATATAGAAAGTATTTATCCAAATACAGACTATAAATTATTTATCCCTCTCAGCTATACAAAAGTAAATAAACTAAGAGAAGAGAAATTTCTTAAAGCCAAAGAAAAAGGATATAAATTCACATCCTATATTAGTCCTAATGCGACAGTAGCCTCAAATACTAAAATTGGTGATAACTGTTTCATATTTGAAGACAATACCATACAGCCATTTGTAACTATTGATGATAATTGTATTTTATGGAGTGGAAATCATATAGGGCACCACTCAATAATAAGAGCAAATTGTTTTATAGCTTCTCATGCAGTTATTTCAGGTGGTGTTGAAGTTGGAGAAAATACATTTATTGGAGTTAATGCTACACTAAGAGACCATATAAAAATTGGTAAATCAAATGTTATTGGTGCAGGTGCACTAATACTAACAGATACAGAAGACAATAAGGTTTATATGGACACAGCCACTGAAGCGTCAAAGGTTCCTAGCAGTAGACTAAGGGGGATATAAAGATGAAAGAAAAATATTATGGGCAACTAAATCAAATAAAGTCTAATAGTGAAGTTGATTTATATATAGAGGAGATAAAAAATAATGGGTTCACTATTGTTGATAATGTTTTAACATTAGATGAACTAAATATATATAGAGAGAAAATCGACAGTATCTATAAGCTTCAAGAGGATGAATTTGGATTAGAAAAGATAATTAAAATAAAAGAAAAAAATATGTGTCGGCTACCACTAAGATATGATGATTTTTTCATAAACATTGCAACAAACAAAGCAGTGCTCAATATAGTAGAAAAAATTTTAGGGGATTTTTTTATTTTAAATCTTCAAAATGCTATTATCAATACACCGAATGAGGAGCACCATCAAAGTTCATGGCATAGAGATCTACCTTATCAAAACTATGTAATTTCTAAACCATTATCTATAAATGCTCTTTTTTGTATAGATGATTTTTCAGTTGAAACTGGAGGGACTATAGTGGTTCCATATACACATAAAACAGAAATATTACCTTCTGATCAGTATATTGAGAAACATGCAGTTACTGCCAATGCTAAAGCAGGTTCCGTTATAATATTTGATTCCATGATTTTTCACAAAGCTGGATACAATTCTTCAAATATTATAAGAAGAGCAGTCAACCATCAATATCAAATACCTTTATTAAAACAATTTTATAATATTCCAAAAGCCTTAAATGGCAAGTTTTCTGATGATAAATTCTTAGCTCAGTTATTAGGTTATACTTCACAAGTCCCTTCAGATGATTTAGAATGGAGGAATAGTAGACTTGATAGGCTCATGTAAAATTTGCGGAGAAAACAATTTTAAAAAAATATTTCATTTCAAAAAAGGATTTTTTAGTGATGGGAATATTTTATGTACTCCACTGGAAAAAGAGGAATGCTTAAATTGTGGAACACTTAGAACAAAAACCAAAACAAATCTAAAAGATTTTTATAAATTAAACTATACTCCTAGTAGAAATATTGACACAATAGCTTTTTCAAATAATGAAGAGTTTTCTAGAAGTGATTTTGTATTCAATTGGATAAATGAACTTACAGGATGCAATAAATTTACAAATGATGAAAGCTTGATTGAGATTGGATGTGGTCAGGGGTTTTTATTAAAAAAATTTAAATTAAAAAACAAATATGGTGTTGAGCCTAGTATAAGTGCGTCTAATAGTGCAAAAAAAATAGCAGATGTTAGGAATATTGATTTTGAAAAAATAGATAATAAAGAAAAATATAATTATGTCCTTTCTTATTGTGTTATAGAACATATAGAAAACCCTAGCGTTTTTTTAGAAAAAAATTATAATATATTAAATATTGACGGTACAATGATAATTGCTCTTCCTGTACAAGATAAATTTAATTATGATCTTTTATTTGCAGACCATATACATCATTTTAATCATAATAATTTTGAAAAACTTTTAAATAAAAATGGATTTGAAATTATTAACTACCAGTTGGGTAAAGCTAGTTATTCAAATATTGCTGTTTATATTTGTAAGAAAAATAAAAAAATAGATGTAAGCTTTAATTTTGTTAAAAATAAAAATATTGAAAATATAAATACTATAATAGAAAAATATAAAAATGAAGAATTATATGGTTTTGGATATGGTGAGATTGCAAAAACGATAATCCCATATACTATACTAGATCGATATATCTTAAAGTATATAGACGATTATATATCTTCAAATAAAACTATAAACTCAGAAGCCTCAAAAAAACTGTTTAAAAATAAAACTGTAGTTTATATAATTCTATTTGTGAATCCTGTCCATAGTAAAAAAATCAAACAACTGTACGAAAAGTTCTCAAATATAGTGTTTTTAAATATATTTGAAAATATAAACATGGAGACATTATGATTTGGAGAAAACTAGGACAAATATACAAATTCAAACCAATTGATAATTATTTACTATCCCATGCTTCAAATCCACTAGCAGTACGTCTTAATGATGATATTTATAGAGTGTTCTTTAGTGGAAGAGATAAAGAAAACAGATCATCTATTGGATATGTTGACATTGATATAGTTAAGCAAATAGTTATAGATACATGTAAAAACGTTATTTTTAAATATGGAGAAGAAGAAAGTTTTTATTCTCATGGTGTGAGCATAGGAAACCTCTATGAAGTTGAGAATAAAAAATATATTCAATTCATGGCTTGGCAAATTAGAAATGGAGATCACTGGAGAGGTGACATAGGAAGACTTAGTGTAAATGATGATTTAAAGTCTATGAAACTTAATCCAAAAGATATTTATCTTAAATGTGACAAAGAAGATCAAGTCAGTCTTTCTTACCCTTGGATTATGTTTGATGAAAACATATATAAAATGTGGTACGGTTCTACTCTAAATTGGTCTAGTGAAAACTCAGAAATGGTTCATGTCATTAAATATGCTACATCAGAAGATGGACATAATTGGAAGAAGCATGGTTTGGCAATACCCTATGAAATAGGTGTGGCACAAGCATTCTCAAGACCAACCGTATTGAAAAATGAAAATGGTTATCATATGTGGTTTTCTTATCGTTCTGGAGATGGTACAAAGTATAGAATTGGATATGCTAATAGCCTTGATGGGGGAAAATGGAATAGAAAAGAAGATTCTGGTATTACTGTAGGTTTAAAAGACGAATGGGATGCTAATATGGTATGTTATCCATTTGTATTTACTCACAAAGGTCAAACTTATATGCTTTATAATGGGAATGAATATGGTAAACATGGATTTGGATTAGCACTATTGGAAGAGAAATGAAAAAAATAGCCATATTACAATCAAACTATATACCATGGAAAGGCTATTTTGACCTTATAAATATGGTAGATGAATTTATACTTTATGATGATATGCAGTACACTAAAAGGGACTGGAGAAATAGAAATAAAATTAAAACAGCTAATGGTTCAAAGTGGCTTACAATTCCAGTAGCAGTGAAAGGAAAGTACTTTCAAAAAATCAATGAGACAAAAATCAGTGATAAAGATTGGGCAAAAAAACATTGGCAACAGATCGAACAAAACTACTCTAAGTCAAAATATTTTATAGATTATAAAGATATTTTTGAAGAACTCTACCTCACATGTGACGAAAAATACTTGAGTAAAATTAACCACAAATTTATTCTCAATATCTGTAATATACTGAAAATCGATACAAAAATAAGGTTTTCAGATGAATTTGAACTAGTTGATGGACAAACAGAAAAACTGCTTCAAGTTTGTAAAGATTGCAATGCAGACATATATATAAGTGGTCCTAGCGCGCAGAGCTATTTTGATACAGAGTTAGCTAAAAAAGAGGGAATTAGTACTCAATGGATAGACTATAGTAACTATAAAAACTATAATCAACTTTATCCTCCATTTGAACATGCTGTCAGCATAATAGATTTAATTTTCAATGAAGGCATAAACGCAAAAAAATTTTTAAAAAGTTTTAATTAACCTTAGCCTTTTAACTACGAAAAGTTATTATGATACAATTAGCAAATTTGCTTTTTTAGGGGACTTGGTGTTTAAAATAAATGATTTTGAAACATTTACTATGACTACAGAGCTAGAGAGAAATGCCTTGTATGAACTCTCAAAAAATTTAGAACTAAAAGATGATGATTGTCTCTTAGAATTCGGTGTATATTTTGGTGGAAGCCTTGAAGCGATAGCAGAGGGTTTAAAAAAAAATAAATACTACAATGACAACATGATTATAGGAGTAGATGCTTTTAGCACAATTGATGGAGAAGAATTTTCAAAAATTGTCACAAAAGACGCAAAGGCAAATAAATTATACGATTTATTAGAAAAAAATAACAATAAATTAAACTGGATAAAGATTCCAGAATCGAAACTAGCACACCATAAAAATTTAAAACTCATACAAACTAAAATAGAGAAATACTCTCACAAATACGGAAATATTGCACTAGTACACTTTGATTTACCTAAGTATTACGATGATATGTATTGCATAATGAAAGAGTGCTTGGAAAATTTTCAACAAGGGACACTCTTTATATTTCAAGACTTTTTTTATCATTGGTCTGCCGAGACTATTGCTTTTATATACTATTTAATCAAAAATGACATTGTAGAATTTGTATATGGTGTCTCATCTAGTTTAATTTGTAAAAATGTGAATTTAGAACTAAAGAACCTTGATGAATTTAAACAACTTCTGGAGAATCCAGAAGCTATTTTAAACCTACTAGATGAGTGTCATACATATCTCAAAGAAAAAAATTTTTGTGGTGCTAGAGTAATTTTTGCAGAGGAGTTTTACTTAGCTGCAATTCAATACTCTACACAATATAATGATAAAAAAATGAAAAGTAAATATGAAACAATATTTGAAGCCATAAAAACATCCTACGGAAATCAAATGTATTCAGAGCTTGAAAAATACAACTTTAATGGTAAAAAAAGTTTTAAAGGTGAGGTGCAAATATAGATATGAAAGTACCCTTCAACTTACCCCCACATACTGGTAAAGAAAAAAAATATATTTTAAAATCTATAGAATCTACACATATATCTGCAGATGGAAAATACACAAAAAAATGTCAACAGTGGTTTGAGGAAAACTTAAATATAAAAAAAGCTTTACTTACAAGTTCTTGTACACATGCTCTTGAAATAGCCGCCATCTTACTAAATATCAAAGATGGTGATGAAATAATAATGCCTTCTTATACTTTTGTTTCTACAGCTAATGCTTTTGCATTACGGGGTGCAAAAATCATCTTTGTTGATATCAAAGATGATACGATGAATATTGATGAAACTAAAATTGAGCAAGCTATAACCAAAAAGACTAAAGCTATAGTTCCTGTTCACTATGCTGGAGTTGCATGTGAGATGGATGAGATAATGAGAATTGCAAACAAATACAATCTATTTGTTATCGAAGATGCCGCTCAAGCTATCATGAGTACATACAAAGGCAAATACCTAGGTACTATAGGACACATTGGTACATACAGTTTTCATGAAACAAAAAATATAACTAGTGCCGGCGAAGGTGGTTTGCTGATACTAAATGATAAAAAGCTCATAGAAAGAGCCGAAGTCATAAGAGAAAAAGGGACAAATAGAAGTAAATTTTTTCGTGGTGAAGTAGATAAATATAGCTGGATAGATATTGGAAGTAGTTACCTAATAAACGATGTTAGTGCAGCTTATCTGTGGGCTCAAGTAAAACAGCTTGAAGAGATAACTAACAATAGGTTAGAAAGTTGGTCTAAATACTATGATAATCTAACAAGCTTAGAGCAAAAAGGTTATATTGAACTTCCAACTGTGCCAGACACTAACAAACATAATGGACATATATTTTACATTAAGACTAAAGATGCAAATACAAGAACCCTCTTGCTAAAATACCTCAAAGAACATCAGGTCTATGCAACATTCCATTATGTACCTCTACACTCCTCATTAGCCGGTAAAAAGTATGGAAGTTTTATTGGCAATGACAATTACACAACATCAGACAGCGAAAGACTATTGAGGTTGCCTATGTTTTATGGTTTAACTGATAAAGATATAAACTATGTTACTGATACAATAAAAAAAATTTACCGTGAGATAAAATAGATGAACAATGATAGACTAGAGATATTAAATAAGCAAATAAATTTGTATATGCAAAAACATTCCGACAAGCCTTATTTCCAAGAATACTTAAGAACAAAGCTATTTGGATATACAAAAATAGAAAACTCTTTTTCTGGAGAAAATGTATTAGAACTAGGAAGTGATGGAGCTGCTACATCATCATTTTTAGTAAGATGGTCAAAAAAACTCACTATAGTAGATATGCATGATAAATTTAATATTTTAGTAGATGAGGATAATGAACTAAGTAGAGCAACTTTTGTAAAATCTGCTTGGGAAGATTATGAAACTACAAACCTATACAGTGATATATTACTAACAGATTCTCTTGAACATGAAAAAGAATCTGTT
>Ga0209345_10002102_pt1 | contig 22689 bp, 25 predicted proteins | sample Cruoilmetagenom7_FD_187294 | JGI IMG/M metagenome (GOLD analysis project Ga0209345, IMG submission 187294) | Oil polluted marine microbial communities from Coal Oil Point, Santa Barbara, California, USA - Sample 7 (SPAdes) (version 2) | ecosystem: Environmental > Aquatic > Marine > Oil seeps ...
GCGCCTGCCATATCGGCAATCGCTGAGGCGGCATCCTGTGGCGCCTTTAGGCGCGATTGGCCCTTACCATCGTAGCCGAAACGGCGCGTTTTCAGGATGGCGGGGGTGCCTATCTTGGTAACAGCTTCATCTAGGCTGGCGGCATCCGTAATATCGGCAAATGGGGCGACTGAAAGGCCCAGATCTTGGAGAAAATGCTTTTCGACAAGCCTGTCTTGGGAGGTGCCTAATGCCTGCCGGTTGGGATGGATCGGCGTGATCGCCTCAATAATATCCAGCGCCTCTGTCGGGATGTTTTCGAACTCGTAAGTCACCAGATCCACGGAGCGGGCAAAAGCGGTCAGCGCTTCCACGTCATCATAACGTGCTGTCGTGACAGAGTGGGCAACATCCGCCGCAGGAGGGTTGGCTCCGGGTTCATAGATATGGGTGCGCAGGCCCAGACGCGATGCCGCGACCGAAAGCATACGGCCAAGCTGGCCGCCACCCAGAATACCAATGGTGGCGCCGGTGGGGAGAGGATTAGTCATCAGTGGGCACTTCCGGAATAGAGGCAGAGAGGGCTGAACGCCAAGCATCCAGACGTTTGGATAATTCAGAATCTTGCAAAGCAAGGATACCAGCAGCCATGAGCGCAGCATTGGCAGCCCCCGCAGCGCCAATCGCCATGGTGGCAACAGGATACCCGCGCGGCATTTGCAGAATGGAATAAAGACTATCTACGCCCGACAAAGCTTTGGTTTGAACGGGTACGCCTATGACCGGCACACGTGTTTTTGACGCCATCATGCCAGGCAAATGCGCGGCGCCGCCAGCACCGGCAATGATCACCTGAAGCCCACGATCGACAGCTGTCTTGCCGTACTCCCAAAGACGGTCAGGCGTGCGGTGCGCCGAGACAATGCGCGTCTCGTACGGGATCTCAAGTTCATCCAGAAGCATGGCAGCTTCGCGCATGGTGGACCAATCAGATTGAGAGCCCATAATAATGCCGACAGGGGGGGTGCTCATAGCGCTAAGGCCTTTGCGTCAGAAGAAAGTAAGCGGTCACTATAGCCATTCGTCGCGGCGGGGCAATGCGGCTGAGCGGGCAAAATTTCAGCAAAAAATCAGAAATTGGAGTTTCGCGAATCTTGGCTTTGGCGGGCCCTTCAGGCGATGATATCCGGCGTCAGGCGATCTTCGATTTGTGCAATCCGGTCTTTCAGACGCAGTTTCCGCTTTTTGAGCCGTTGCAAGGTCAGCTGGTCTGCCGTTCCTCGCTCTGTTAAGGCGCGGATTGCATCGTCCAGATCGCGATGCTCATGGCGGAATACTTCCAGTTCTACCCGCAGTACCTCGTCATTTTTCATGGACAGGTCTGATTGTTCGTTCATGGAGGCTCTGATTCTGGCTGATATTTAGGCTTCTAAGCATATGCGTTAACTGCTGTGCCGCCTAGCCCTTGCACAGCTTGCAACCAATTCCCATATTAACGTTGTGTCGTTGCCATCGCGGGACGGCACAGGACTGTCGCTTGAGATGATAAGGACGTGTCGCAGATGACGAAACTAACACTTGCATCATATCCCCATATGTTGGGATTTGAACAGCTGGAGCGTGTGCTGGAGCGCAGTGCAAAAGCTGGAAACGAGGGCTACCCGCCTTTTAATATCGAACAAACCTCGGACCGGAGCTACCGCATCACCCTCGCTGTCGCCGGCTTTTCCGAGAGTGACTTGTCGATCACCGTAGAAGACCGCCAGTTGGTCATCCGGGGGCGGCAGAATGACGACAGCGAAGGCCGTGTGTTCTTGCATCGCGGTATCGCAGGGCGCCAGTTCCAGCGCAGTTTTGTGCTGGCTGATGGTGTGGAAGTGGGCGAAGCGCTGATGGAAAACGGTCTGCTGCATGTGGATCTGACACAAGCAAAGCCTGAAACGGTCGTTCAGACGATCAACATTCGAAAGGGGTAAGACATGGAAAATAATGATATGACAGGGCCAGCGGATCGGACGGTATACGTCAAGACGATCGCTGTGACCGATCTGCCCCGCGAAGTGCGCGATCAGGCAGAAGGGCTCGAACACCTGTACGCTGTGCATGATGCAGAAGGCCAGCAACTGGCGCTTGTCGGGGACCGCAAACTGGCGTTTGTCCTTGCGCGGGAGCATAACTACGCGCCTGTATTGGTACATTAAAGCGGTTGACCGTACCGGTCATTGAGAGATGCTAAGGGGGTCGCATAGTTGCGGCCCCTTTTTGTTTCTTGGAGATTGCAGATGCCGTTTGAGTTTGACTGGGTCGATGCATTTACAGACGTGCCCTTTGGCGGCAACGGTTGCGCTGTGGTTCATGAAGGCGCAAACCTTAGCGATGACACCTGTATGGCCTATGTGCGGGAAACATCCCTTGTCGAATGTACGTTCACTGGTCCGTCAAAGCTGGCTGATATCCGTGTGCGATATTTTCTTGCGAGCCGCGAAATCCCTTTTGCGGGTCATCCGACCGTGGCCACAGTGGTTGCGATGCGTCGCCGCGGTTTGATCTCAGACGGACCGCTAGTGCTCGAAACTGCGGCTGGTCTGGTGCCCGTGGAGGTGCAAGGCGACCGCGTGACCATGACCCAGATCGCCCCTGTATTTGGTGAGCAGGTTGATGCAGCGCTTGTGGCACGCGTGGGTGGGCTCTCGGCGGACGACATCCTGCATAAACCGCAGATTGTTTCCACTGGCCTGCCGTTCTGCATCACCGTTGTGAAGGATCGCGCCACCTTAGACCGTGTGGCGCTGGATATCGACGGGCTTGCTGCTTACGCTTCGGCGCTGGGGCACGATGCCTCTGACATTATGGAGCCTTTTTGGGTGTGTCTGGAAGGTGCTACGACGGACGGTGATACGTTTAGTCGTCTGCTTATTGCTCCGCCCAGCCCGCCAGAGGACCCTTTCACCGGCTCCGCAACCGGATGCATGGCGGCCTATCTTTGGGCAAATGATCTTATCGGCACCCCAAAATTCAAGGCTGAACAGGGCCATGGAATGGGGCGACCGGGGCAAGCGCAGATCGAAGTTCTGGGACCAAGCAACGCGATAACAGGCGTAAAAGTGTCGGGGCAGGGCGCGCTTGTGATGTCAGGACAGGTCTATTTGGACTAAGGGCGCATGTGCTTTTAGCGGATAGTGCCACCATGAGCCGACCATTCGTAGATTTGACGTGGGAGGTGAAGCCGGTTTGGCCCTAGCGTTGATGGGCGTGGGGGAGGCAACGCATGAGCACACATGCCTTTTGCGTCGCCTCCCGCGAGTTTGTCAGTCTTACTTGTAGCCAAAAGCCTCATTCGGGACGGTGCTCAGCTCGCCACCTTCGGCAGCCCACTCCATGATCAGGCAGCTGCCACCCTTACGTTGCCAGTACAGGGCCTCAAGCTCATACCATCCTGCTTCGGGAACACTTACCTCTACAGCGCCGACCGGGTCGCAGGCGCGTTTCTCATCTACCTTCGCGACTTCGCTTCCGCCGATGCTGAGTTCCACCCCGTCGTTGGAGTAGGTCTCAAGCGTATAGGTGCCTGCCGCGTCGAAGCGAATATAACCTTTGATGCGTGCCGCAACCCGGATTTCTTGCTCGGAAGTAAGCGCGTAAGGCTCGCTTTCAGTGCTTAAATAATCCAGCCCAACCAAAGGCGTGCCCGGCTCTGCACCGATCCCAAGCGCGATGTACGCATCGCGCAGTGACTTCACATCGTCGGGGAAGGCGTAGTCAACTGCCAGTCCGGCATTCACGTTTTCAGGCTGCGGGTCCGCAGGTTTCAATTTCAGGGGGCTTGCCACAACAGCGCCCGCACAAAGCGCTACAAGCGCTGCTACTCCTGCTATCCGATGCATTTTCATCTTGGCGTAACTCCTTATTTTCTGGATGGTAGCTTACGCTGACCCGCGCCACGCGCAAGCATCGTTTTTCACCGCTGGCATTTTCCAAACGTAAGGTGTGGTGGTCTTTGAGCGGTACCAATATCGCCGGATCTGGTGATGCTGCGGCGAGCAGGGGGGGGCACGGACGGCGATGCACGCCTCTGCCGCGCGCTGTCTATCTGGGCCGCTGCAAGCTGGGTCTGAAAGGCTGCGATGTTCCGTCCGAAATTCCAAATCCGCCCTAGCCATAACTGCAAAAGGCCAGCCCCGAAAGGCTGGCCCATGCTTTGGTCATCAATGTGGCTATCAGCCTTTGATCAGGCCCATGCTCTCGAGCTTGAGCAGCACTTGGTGCGCGCAGTTGTCGACATCGACGTTTTCGGTCTCAACGCTCAACTCTGGGTTCTGCGGTACATCGTAAGGGTCGGAGATGCCTGTGAACTCTTTGATTTTGCCTTCCCGTGCGAGCTTGTAGAGGCCCTTGCGGTCACGGCGTTCACATTCCTCGATTGAGGTCGCAACGTGCACTTCGACAAACGCGCCGAATGCTTCGATGTCTTCGCGCACCGCGCGACGGGTGGTTGCGTAAGGCGCGATAGGTGCGCAGATCGCGATGCCGCCGTTCTTGGTGATCTCGGAGGCAACATAGCCGATGCGGCGGATGTTAAGATCGCGGTGCTCTTTGCTAAAGCCGAGCTCTGAGCTGAGGTTTTTGCGCACGATGTCACCGTCAAGCAATGTCACAGGGCGGCCGCCTTGCTCCATCAGTTTGACCATCAAGGCATTGGCAATTGTGGATTTACCTGAGCCGGAGAAGCCCGTGAAGAACACGGTGAAGCCTTGGCTGGCACGTGGTGGTTTAGTGCGGCGTAGTTCCTTGACCACCTCGGGGAAGGAGAACCACTCAGGGATTTCCAGACCTTCGGCCAGACGGCGGCGCAGTTCGGTGCCCGAGATGTTCAGGATGGTTACGTCGTCTTTGTCTTTGATCTCGTCCATGGCTTCGTACTGGGCGCGTTCCTGTACCCATACCATGTGTTTGAAATCGACCATCTCGATGCCCATTTCTTCCTGATGCGTGCGGAACAGGTCCTGCGCATCATAGGGGCCGTAGAAATCTTCACCCTTGGAGTTGTTGCCGGGTCCCGCATGGTCGCGGCCAACGATGAAGTGTGTGCAGCCGTGGTTTTTGCGGATCAGACCGTGCCAAACTGCTTCACGCGGGCCAGCCATACGCATGGCGAGGTTCAGCAGGGACATTGAAGTGGTCGCTTGTGGATACTGGTCCAACACTGCTTCGTAGCAGCGTACGCGGGTGAAGTGGTCAACATCGCCGGGCTTGGTCAGGCCAACGACAGGGTGGATCAGCAGGTTTGCTTGGGCTTCGCGTGCCGCGCGGAACGTCAGTTCCTGGTGCGCGCGGTGCAGCGGGTTGCGTGTCTGGAAGGCAACTACCTTGCGCCAGCCCATTTTGCGGAAGTAGGCGCGCAATTCGTTTGGCGTGTCACGGCGGGCTTTGAAGTCATAGTGAACAGGTTGCTGGATGCCGGTGACCGGACCGCCAAGGTATACTTTGCCCGCTTGATTGTGCAGGTAGTTCACAGCGGGGTGCGCATCGTCATCTGCGCCGAATACTTTTTCGGCTTCAAGCGCTTTGTTCGGTACCCAGTTATCGGTGACAGTCATGGTGGCAAGAATCACGCCTTCCTGATCACGCAGCGCGATATCCTGACCAATTTCCAGCTTGCCGGCAAACTCTTCGGAGACATCAAGCGTGATCGGCATGGGCCACAGGCTGCCATCTGCCAGACGCATGTTTTCAACAACGCTGTCATAGTCGGCTTGCCCCAGGAAGCCTTTGAGCGGGTTAAACCCACCATTCATCAACAGTTCCAGATCGCAAATCTGGCGAGGCGTCAGATCATGGCTTACCAGATCGGCCGCTTCGACTTTCAGTTTTTGCGCTGAATCGTATGAAACGTAGAGCTCGGGAATTGGGGAAAGGTTGTGTTCCATCAGTTTGGTCCTGTTGTTAAAGGGCGTGACGCCCGATGTCGTGCCAGTCAGTTCCGCATGCAATGCGTCGTATTCCATAAATTTTCTGGCTAAGAATTGATCGGTGAGGCGGTTTTTCTCCGCTGCGCCGCGCGAAGTGATCGAATAGGTGAAGCGTGCGCGTTTATCAGGGCCTGCGCGTTCGCTGATTTTCACCAGTCCCGCTTCGGTGGCTGTGCGCAGCAGCGCATTCAGCCGACCCAGTGAAATATCAATGGCCGAAGCCATCGCCCGTTGGGACAGGTCATGCGCAACGTCCAGCTGCCGAAGCAGCCGGAACAACTGGTCCTCCTGCTCGGAGGTGATTTTTGCAGGCGACATTGCCATTGGGACGACTCAAGTATTGTTCACGCGTGAACGCATAGGGGAGAAGATGCGTTCATCAAAGAACAATCTTTTGTCGTCGGCGGCATTGAGCCAATTGTGTGAGTTTGGCAACAAATGATGCTGCCGGACCGGATCGGATCAGCGAGAGGTCTCTAGCGCCTTGATCATATCAACCCGTGTCGCGTGGCGCCCGCCTTCGAACTCGGCGTCTAGAAACGCATCGACGATATCAATCGCAAGACCGGCACCGACAACACGCGCCCCGATGGACAGTATATTCGCATCGTTGTGCTGGCGGATCATGCGCGCAGAGAACGTGTCAGAGCAGACACCGCACCGTATGCCATCGACCTTGTTAGCGGCCATCATGATACCCTGTCCAGTACCGCAAAGAATGACACCCAGCGCACAATCGCCTGATGCCACACGGCGCGCAGCCGCTTCGCCATGCTTTGGGTAATCCGTGCTTTCAGCGGTCGTAGGGCCGATATCAACGACCTCCCAACCGCGTTCGGCGATGTGAGAGGCGATCATCTGGCGCAATGCGATGTCGGCGTGATCGCTGGATACAACGATGCGTGTCTTAGCTGTCATGGGGTTCTTCCGCTTCTGAGTGTTGTTACGCCTGATCTTCGACTTCTGCCAAGAAACGCTCGGCTTCTAGTGCGGCCATGCAGCCCATGCCTGCGCTGGTGACAGCCTGACGGTATTTGTGGTCCGTCAAATCACCCGCTGCGAAAACGCCGGGAATCGATGTTTCGGTGCTGTCCGGCTTGGTGACCACGTAGCCGCCCATGTGTGTCTCAAGAGTGTCCTTAACCAATTCGTTGGCCGGCGCATGGCCAATGGCAACAAAAACGCCCTTGCAGGGGATGTCCGTGATCTCATCTGTCTTGGTGTTCTTGACCTTGATGCCTTCAACGCCAAGCGGGCTGTCAGTGCCGTAAACTTCTTCGAGCTGGTGGAACCACAGCGGCTCGATCTTGGGGTTTTTCATCAGGCGATCGATCAGGATCTTTTCAGCGCGCAGTTCGTCTCGGCGGTGGATCAGGGTGACCTTGGAGGCAAAGTTCGTCAGGAACAGCGCCTCTTCAACGGCGGTGTTCCCGCCGCCGATGACCACGATTTCCTGACCGCGATAGAAGAAGCCGTCACAGGTGGCGCAGGCAGATACGCCAAATCCTTTGAACTTCTCTTCTGTTTCAAGGCCTAGCCATTTGGCGCGTGCGCCAGTTGCAAGGATCACGGCATCGGCGACATAGGTTGTGCCGCTGTCGCCCATCGCAGTGAAGGGGCGTTTGCTGAGGTCCAGATCGGTGATGATGTCACCGATGATCTCGGTACCCATCTTGCGCGCATGCTCTTCCATGCGGATCATCAGGTTCGGGCCTTGTACCTCTGCGTCGCCGGGCCAGTTTTCAACCTCGGTTGTTGTGGTCAGCTGGCCCCCGGGTTCAATCCCTTGCACAAGGATCGGATCAAGCATGGCGCGGCTGGCATAGACACCGGCCGTATAGCCTGCGGGGCCGGAGCCGATGATCAAAAGCTTGGTTTTGCGTGTCTCGGCCATGGTGTGCTCTTTTCTGCATGAATCTGTGTTGGCAGGGATATATACCCGCCTTCAGAAGTCTTAAACCCCTCTGCGGCCCAGCGATGGTGCACATAAGGTTGATTAGGCAGTCAGGCGGACAAAAGCACGTGATGTCCGGCAGTTCTCAGGCGGAGGCAGGTTTCTAATCTTGCGCCGGCGTGAAACAATATTGCGTGTGACTGTGTTATCTGTATAACAATCGCAAATTCACTGGGGGATATATGGCTGGTACGCGACTTGATCCGATAGATCGGAAAATCTTGGCAGAGTTGCAGGCTGACGGGCGGATGACCAACGTAGAACTGGCCAAGCGTGTGGGTATTTCTGCGCCACCCTGTCTGCGTCGCGTGCGCACATTGGAAGAGCAGGGATACATCCGTGGCTACCATGCGGACGTAGATGCGCGCGAGCTAGGGTTCGAGGTTCAGGTTTTTGCGATGGTAGGGCTCAGCAGTCAGGCAGAATCAGATTTGTCTGCGTTTGAAGATCGCTGTCGCGCTTGGCCTTTGGTGCGCGAGTGTCACATGCTGAACGGCGAAGTGGACTTTATGCTCAAATGTGTTGCCCCAGATTTGTCGAGCTTTCAAAGCTTTTTGACGGGGGAGCTTTTGACGGCACCGAATGTGGCCAGTGTGAAGACCTCATTGGTAATACGGAATGCCAAGGATGACCCTGGCGTCCCGTTTAACGTTTTGGAGGAACGTTTGAGCGTGAAGGCCTGATCCTTCCGCTCTGAGAGAGTTAGTGTTGATCCATATCCGGCACCCGTGGGTGTGCCAAAGGACCGAAATCTGACAAATGGCTGATGCGCGGGAACAGCGAAATAAAGCGGTCGCGCAGGGAATGACTGACTTCGCGTGGCGCTTGTGCGCCCGGATGGAACGTTTCCATTTCAATCCCGTCAACTGTAATCACTGCATGTCGTGACAGGCAGATGTGGAACATCCGTGTCGCCGTTGGCGGGGTAATCTCGATTACATTCACCCCGTCTACCAGCTTGTGTGCGGGCGTCAGCAACTGGCGTCCATCGGCCAGGCTTCGCAGGGCGGGAGGTGTGTGCAGCATGCGTGCACCCGGACCAACGGTCAGCGAACGCTCGGGGCGCGACTGCCCTAGGGCATCGGGCATGATCCGCACCAAGGGCGTGCGCTTGCCCGCGTCTGCCGGGCTAAAGGTTGACGTCCCGATCCAGATCAATTCCGCCGCCTCGCCAGTGCTTGTGTGCACCATATCACCTGGCTGCAAATCTTCGACAGCGATAAGCCCCATTGTGGTATTCACCAGACTTCCATGAGTCATTGCAGAAAAAGCACTCTCGAACAGCGGGATCGCAGGTGCAGTGCTTTGGCCAATGTAAAGTGAGCCGTCTTCGCGCAAGGCGGCGACTTCGTAGGTGCGTTTTGGTATCTGCGCGATCACCATTGGATCGGTGGCGGATCGCGGCATGGAAGATGTCATCATTCCGTACCCTGTTTTACGCGCGGCCGGACGGCCAGCAGCTGGATTGGCAGTAAGCGTCATGCGAGTCACCTATTTGGTTGTCACATCCTTCGTCGGCCCCCACCGACAACGACGGAAATAACATCTGGGTCATTTCGTGTCTTTCGTGAGGCCTAATTCGCCTTGTTTCGGCCTCATTGTCAAAGGTTGCATGACATTTGGCAACCTCAGGGCATCAATCCCTTCAATTTGAGGTGTTTTGTTTCTTTATGGATTAATGGGCTGCCACATTTTGGCCTAAAATAAAAAAACCCTCCCTGCGATTCGACGCAGGGAGGGTTTCAGTTGATTTCAGACCTTACGAGGGGACAGAAGGTCTGAGACCGGGGGAAAGGGGGATCAGGCGCTTTTGCGCTGTGGCTCTTGCGCGGCGCGACGCTTGGCAATGAATTCTGCGCGGCGGCTACCGCGGGCCCATGGCATCACTGTGTCATTTTCGGCCGCTGATTTTGTGATCGATTTGATGAAGCGTGCATTGGTTTTCATGGGTCGGGTCCTCGGTGTCAGTTTGTTATCGGGCATTGCCCTGCTTGAGACTGAATATGAGGGGCCAATCTGGCTGGTTTGGGGCGTCTGGCAGAAAAAATTGGAAAATTTGCACTAATTGCTCGGTAGAATAAGGCGCTGTGACCTTATTTCCCAAACGCCCTAAAAATAAGCGGTTTTACTGCGGATTGTGCGTGTCTTGGCAACAATTCCAGCCATTGTTTCCGGCGCTGGGTATCTGGATCTGGGCGTAGTTTGGGCCTGAAGCGCCCCAATTGTGCCAAGATCAAAGACTGATGGCTGCAATCAGTCGGCCATAGTCGGCCTCTTTGGCGTGGGTGGTGCGCCGATAGGAATAGAACCTGTCCGGATCGGAGAAAGTACAGTGGCGGGTCCATTCGGCATGGCCCACGCCTGCAGCCCGTAATCGGTTCAGGCCAAAGCCGGGAAGGTCGAACAGCATTCTGTCGCCATTGCCGTTGATGAAGTAGCGCGCGTATTCGGGGTCTTCCGCCATGAAACTGTCAAGGAACTCTGGCCCCACTTCATAGGCGCGCTGGCTGATGGCGGGTCCGATAACGGCGTTGATGTGATCCCGGCGTGCGCCCAAGGCTTCCATCGCATCGATTGTCGCGTCAAGAACGCCGTCCAATGCGCCGCGCCATCCTGCATGGGCGGCGCCGATTACGCCGGCTTGGGCATCTGCAAAAAGCACTGGTTGGCAATCAGCGGTCAAGACCGATAGCGCAATGCCCGGAGTGCGTGTGACCAAAGCATCTGCGCGCGGCTTTTCGGCCAGCGGCGCATCAACAGTAACCGCCGTGGCGGAATGGACTTGGTGAACCCCCACCAGATGCTCGGGCAGTACTCCCATCGCTTCGGCCACACGGGTGCGGTTGATTGCGACAATTTCGGATTGGTCAGTGGACCCTTGGCCGCAGTTGAGCCCAGCGAACACGCCTGAAGATGCGCCACCCTTACGGGTAAAGAAGCCGTGTTTGACGGGCAGCGCGTCCGAGGTCAGGATTTCAAGTGTCATGTTTCCAATCCAGGTAGCATGGCTGAGCCTTGCGGCACGATTCCGAATATTTTGAACAGGTTTCCCATTTCCTGCGGGTGCGTCAAGCGGCGATGCGCAGCGACATGCGTCTCCAGCGCCGCACCGCTGAGCGTTTGGGCAAGCGTTTGAGCGCGTGCCGTAATCCCGAGCCGTTCTAGAAAGACGCCTTGCGGGGTGATCCGACTGGGCGTGCAGGGTGGGACGGCACGCAGCAATGCTTCGAAATCCACATGGGCAGTCAGATCGGCATGACCGGGATCGGCGAGCGGGTCCGTCTTGTCGTGGTTTTGTACGGCTTGCAGGGTATCTCCAAGCGTGCGCCAATCCCCATAATCAAACACCAGCGCGGCACCTCCATATGTCGCAATACGGGCGGACAGCGTGGCCAGGATGGGGGCCGCCATGGCGCAATCCTCAATCAGGTCGCCATCTTGGGTGTCTTCAAGACGTTCGTTAAGGGTCGGTTGCGGTTGGGCCGGTCCAAGGCCAAAGGCAAGCACGTCGTCTTTGAGGCCGATTTGCCGCTCGCGCCAGCGCGTGCCATCGCGAACAAATTGTCGAATTGGCAGGGCGTCGAAGAACTCGTTTGCAACAAGGAACGTCGCCTGTTCTGGCAATGCTTCGATGCTGTCGATCCAGCGAGGTGTATAGGCCTCTAGAGTGTCCGCTTGCACGTCGCGCAGGACGGCAGAGGCTTCTAGCAAAACGATATCAACAGCTTTTAGGAATCCCGGCACACGGGCGGATGCGCGCAGCATATCAGCCATGAGGGTGCCGCGGCCGGGCCCCAATTCGGCCAACGTAAAGGGGGCGGGTGACCCCTGATTCAGCCAAGCCTGTGCAAGGGCGAGACCCACCAGCTCTCCGAACATCTGACTGATTTCAGGCGCGGTGATAAAGTCGCCCGAAGTACCGAAAGGGGTGCGGGTGGTGTAATAGCCGTGTTCGGGGTGCAGCAGGCAAGCGGTCATATAGTCATCCAGGCGCATCGGCCCCTGCGCACGGATTTGCGAAATTAGAAGGTCGCGCAAGCTCATGCTGTCCGCCGTGCCCGCAAGATAAAGAATACGCCTACGGCAATCATCGGCAGGCAAAGAATTTGCCCCATGGTTAAGCCGTAGCCACCTACCTGCCACGCCAGGCCCAACGGATTACCTTCGGTGACGAACTGGGCATCGGGCTGCCGGACAAATTCGACCGCGAACCGCGCCAACCCGTAACCGGCAAGAAACGTCCCAATCACGAGGCCGGGTGTCTTGAATGCGCCGCGCCTCCAGACAAGCCAGATGAGCAGAGCTCCAAGGATCAAGCCCTCAAGAGCGGCCTCATAAAGTTGCGAAGGATGTCGCGCGCAGATGCCAATCACATCGGGGCAGTATTGTGCCGCTTCGGTCGGAAAGGCGACGCCCCATGGCAAATCGGTCGGGCGGCCCCAAAGCTCTGCGTTGATGAAATTGGCGATCCGCCCCAAAAGCAAACCGGGGGCAATGCCAAGAGCGACGAGGTCACCGGCGCTGATCCGCGCGATCTGGTGCCGCCCCGTATAAAGGAAAGCCGCGATAATCACCCCAAGCGCGCCACCGTGGAAGGACATCCCGCCTTCCCATACGCGCAGAATCTGCGCCGGATTGCTCAGGTAATATCCGGGTTGATAAAATAGAACATAACCCAGCCTGCCGCCAAGGATTACACCAAGTATCACCCATGTCAGAAGGTCTTCGATCTGTGCTGGTGTCATGACAGATTTGTCGCCACGCCACAGCCGCGGTGTGTTTGCCGCGCGTAGAACCAGACGCCAGCCCAGCAGAATTCCGACGATATACGCCATCGCATACCAGCGCAGCGCAAATGTCATGCCGAACAGGCTGATGGATATAATCTCGGGTGAGATGTCGGGGAATGGGATGAGAGCATGCATGCGGTGATTGAGCGCGGCTGAGCGGGGAAGTCAACCTTGCATGGCGGCGCAGGTCACCCCATATAGAGCAAAGATCCAGTGGAGAGACCCCTATGCAAACCCGCAATAAAATTTTCGACGACCTGAGCAAGATCATGACCAATGCTATGGGCGTTGCGCAAGGGGCGAAGGACGAAGCCGAGAATGCCATGAAGGGTATGATGGACCGCTGGCTGGCTGACCGCGACTTTGTCACGCGTGAAGAGTTCGACGCTGTAAGGGCTATGGCCCAAAAAGCGCGCGAAGAGAATGAAGCGCTCAAGGCACGTTTGGACGCGCTTGAGACAAAGTGATCAGATAATTCTGATCACATGAACGTGCTGCCGCACATCTGATTTCCTATCTTACGGGTATCGCTTGATCACCTTTATTGGGTGACCCGATACCCGCTTCTTGTCTGTATCTTGGGCTGAAAACGTTAATTTCCGCAATATTTTGGGGTTATCCACCGCTTATTGTGGTTATCCCCAGAAAAAGGCTTGCCAGACCCTATCATGCTTGCCACCATATATTGTAGGGCGCAGAGGCAAATCCGCGTTCTATAGCGTAAGCACCCAAAGTACAGGGGCGACGATCTGCCTAACTGCTCTGGGAATAACAAAAGAGGTGGCAAAATGGCCCTGTCCGAGCAGTATCTGGAAGATGACATTCACCCCATCGACATCGTCGAGACATTGGCAAACCATCACGAATGGGATTTTGACCGTATATCTGACGAACAGATTGCCATGACTGTCGAAGGGCAGTGGCGGACTTACTCGGTCACGCTAGCCTGGTCTGATTATGATGAAACATTGCGTCTGATCTGTACCTTCGAGATGGAGCCGCCAGAGGATAAACTGCCAGCCCTTTATGGATTGCTGAACGATGTGAATGATCGTTGCTGGGCCGGTGCCTTCACCTACTGGGCTGAACAGCAGATGATGGTCTATCGCTACGGACTTGTGTTGTCTGGTGGGCAGGTGGCTTCGCCAGAGCAAATAGATACGATGATCGGCGCTGCCGTCATGAGCGCTGAGCGTTACTATCCCGCTGTGCAGCTTGTTGTCTGGGGTGATCAGACTCCGAAGCAAGCGCTGCAAGTCGCCATTGCAGAGGCTTACGGGCGCGCGTAATCCTGTTCCCTGACGCAAAAGGGGGATGGAATGAAGAATTCACGTATTGCTAACGATGGTCTGGTACTGCTGGGCTGTGGAAAAATGGGTTCCGCCATGCTCGAAGGCTGGCTGGCGCGGGGACTGCCAAGCGCGTCTGTCTGGGTTCAGGATCCTCATCCCTCTGACTGGCTGCGCGGCACTGGCGTTCACATCAACGCAAGCTTGCCTGCCAATCCTGCCATAGTATTGGTCGCGGTGAAGCCGCAGATGATGGCCGAAGCTCTCCCAACCCTCAAAGAAATGGGCGATAGCGACACCTTGTTTGTCAGTGTCGCCGCAGGCACGCCGATCGCATTCTTTGAAAAGACGCTGGGCGCAAACACACCTGTCGTGCGTGCCATGCCCAACACCCCCGCAGCGATTTCGCGCGGAATTACAGCCATTATCGGCAATGACCATGCAGGGGCAAAGGGTCTGGATGAGGCGGAATTGCTGCTAAGCGCTGTTGGCGAAGTCGTGCGGCTCAGCGAGGAATCCCAAATTGATGCGGTAACCGGTGTGAGTGGATCTGGCCCTGCGTATGTTTTCCATATGATCGAAGCAATGGCCGCCGCCGGTGAAGAGCAGGGGTTGCCCGCTGAGATGGCATTGCAACTGGCACGGGCAACTGTGGCTGGCGCAGGTGCGCTGGCGATGGCAGCGGATGAAGATCCCGCGCAACTGCGGATCAACGTCACCAGCCCGAACGGCACAACCCAGGCTGCGCTTGAAGTCTTGATGAACGAGAAAGACGGGTTTCCAGCGCTCATGCGACGGGCGGTCGCTGCTGCTGCCGATCGCTCGCGGGAGCTTGCCCGTGGTTGAGATAGCATTCGATGACTTCATGAAGGTGGATGTCCGAACTGGCCGCGTGATTAAAGCAGAGCCGTTTCCCGAAGCGCGCAACCCGTCGATCAAGATGTGGATCGATTTCGGAGAAGAGATCGGGGTGCGCAAAACTTCCGCGCAGATTACCGTTCACTACACGCCCGACGCATTGATCGGGCGGCAGGTGATGGCTGTGGTGAATTTCCCGCCGCGCCAGATCGGGCCATTCATGTCAGAGGTTCTGGTTCTGGGCGTACCGGATGAAAGCGGCGCGGTGGTTCTGGTGGGCCCCGATCAAGAAACGCCCATCGGCGGGAGAATGCATTGAAAAAAGTATTGGTATCCAGAGTCTTGCCAGAGGCAGTTTATCCGCTGTTAGAAGGTTTGGACGTTACGCGGCGCGATCAAACATCGCCCTTGTCGGCAGACGAGATGCGCTCGGCGCTGGGCGCGTTTGATGGGGTGTTATGCACTTTGGGCGACCAGTTTTCAGCGCAAATGTTTGCGGATGTGCCACAGGCACGTTGTAAGATATTGGCGAACTTCGGCGTTGGCTATAACCACATTGACGTGGCTGCGGCCAAAGCTGCTGGCATCGTTGTGACGAATACGCCCGGTGCTGTCACGGACGCCACAGCAGATATTGCAATGACCCTTATGCTGATGAGCGCGCGGCGCACAGGCGAAGGTGAACGGCTTGTGCGCGCTGGGCAATGGGAAGGCTGGCATCCGACACAAATGCTTGGGCTTCATCTGACTGGAAAAACTGTTGGCATTGTTGGTATGGGCCGGATCGGGCAGGCGATTGCGCGGCGGTGCCACTTCGGATTTGGCATGAAGGTTCAGTACTACGGACGCAGCCCAAAGGAGCTGGACTTTGACGCTGCTTTCCAAAGTAATCTGATAGATTTGGCGGCCAATGTTGATGTGCTTGTCACAGCTGTACCCGGAAGTGCCGAGACCCACCATTTGATCGACGCACAAGTGCTGGGCGCAATGCAATCTCATGCCCGCCTTATCAATATCGCGCGTGGTGATGTGGTCGAAGAAAAAGCCCTGATTGATGCGTTGCAGCGCGGTGTTATCGGCGGTGCCGGGCTGGACGTTTACGAATTTGAACCGGCTGTACCAGATGCTTTGCGCGCGTTGGATAACGTTGTCCTATTGCCGCATATGGGCACGTCTACCGCGGAGGTCCGTGTGGATATGGGCAGGATGGCGGTTGAGAATTTGCAAGCTTTCTTCCGCGGCGATCCATTGCCAAACTCGGTTTAACGGTCGCCGATTGCTTCGCGCCAGTGACGGCGGCACAGCGACACATAGGCTTCGTTCCCGCCGATTTGAACCTGCGCCCCTTCGCGCATCACTTGGCCTTCTGAATCTTGCCGGACGACCATGGTCGCTTTCTTTCCGCAGTAGCAGATTGTGCGAATTTCCCGCATCTCGTCTGATAGTGCGAGCAATGCTGCCGAACCGGGGAAAAGCTGTCCGCGAAAATCCACGCGCAGGCCGTAACACATGATGGGCACGCCCAAATCGTCAACGACGCGGGCAAGCTCCCACACTTGTGTGTCGCTTAGGAAGTGCGCTTCATCCACGAAAATGCATGCGCAGGGACCAGCCTCCAGCCGGGTTGCGATCTTCGCAAAGAGGTCTTCATCGGCGCTATAGGTGTCGGCGTCTTGACCGATGCCGATTCGCGAGGCGATCCGCCCCTCACCAGCCCGATTATCCAGCTGTGCTGTCATCAGATATGGCACCATGCCACGCTCACGGTAGTTATGCGCCGCTTGCAATAGAACCGTCGATTTGCCAGCATTCATGGTGGAGTAATTGAAGTAAAGTTTAGCCATTCGGGTATTTATCGGTTTCAAAAGCGCCATTGCAAGTCAAACTGCGGCCAGTTGACATGTTGAAAGCGAGATTGCACTAGGACTAAGAAGATATGATCTATATATTATGCCAAGACTTGGCACGATTAAGGGTACCGCAATGGGCGCAGCCGGCAGCTATTTGAAAAAGCATACAGAATCCTTGGTGAAAGCTGTGGGTGTGGAAGTGGCTTGTGAAGTCACAGGTAAGTCAAAAGCGACATTGGGCCGCTATTATTCGGACCATGATGAACATGCTGATCGCTTCATGCCCGTCGATTCCGTTGCGGCACTTGAAGAAGCGGCGGGTTATCCGCATTTGACACAAGCGCTCGCAGAGCTTTCAGGTGCGCATCTAGGGTTTGATGAACGTCGGCCGAACGATGTTTCCAAAGGCGGCGTTAACGCAGATGTTATCGCGTTGAGCCAGCGGTTCGCGATGTTGATGGCTGAATATCAGCAGTCCATTGCAGATGGCAAAATCACCATCAACGAAGCCAAGCGGCTGTTGAAAGAGACAACAATGCTGCAGCAGGTGCTGGTGGATATGAAGCTGCATCTTGAAGACGAAAGTGTCTGACGACCTTCCTGCGCTTGTCCGCGATGCGCTGTCTCAAATTGATGTCGCACTGCTGAAATCTCCGAATGATGATGGGCATCAGCCACGTATATTGCTGCTCTATGGCTCACTGCGCCCACAAAGCTATTCGCGCCGTGCCTCCGAAGAAGCCGCCAGAATCTTGCGATATCTTGGGTGTGAGACGAAAATATTTGATCCGCGCGGGCTACCTCAACCGGACGATGCCGAGCCTGATCACCCAAAAGTTTTAGAGCTGCGCGATCTGGCCGTCTGGTCAGAAGGGATGGTTTGGTCAAGCCCGGAGCGGCACGGGGCAATGACGGGTATTATGAAATCGCAGATCGATTGGTTGCCGCTGTCGTTGCAGGGCGGTATTCGCCCGACGCAGGGAAAGACACTGGCGATCATGCAGGTTTCCGGCGGGTCTCAATCCTTCAACGCGGTCAACCAGATGCGGATACTGGGGCGTTGGATGCGGATGGTCACGATCCCCAATCAATCAAGCATCCCCAAGGCATGGCTTGAATTTGACGAGGACGGGCGTCTACCTGCCGGTCCCTTCTACGCACGCATCGTCGATGTGATGGAAGAACTGGTAAAGTTCACATGGTTGGTTCGTGGCCGCGCCGACTATCTGGTTGATCGGTATTCAGAGCGCGTAGAAAGCGCGGCAGAAGTTCATAAGCGGGTGTCGCTCAAAGATATCTAGCCGTGCTTTTCCACAATCACCGATCCCACAGAATAGCCTGCTCCGAACGAACAGATCAGGCCTTTGTCGCCGTCTGCAAGGTCATTGGAATACTTGGAAAATGCGATGATTGATCCCGCCGATGAAGTGTTGGCGTAATCCTGTAGAATATTGGGTTGCTCACCTTGCTCTGGCGTGCGCCCAAGGACCTTTTTGCCAATGAAATCGTTCATGGATTTATTTGCCTGATGCAGCCATAGGCGTTTCAGATCGGATGAATCGATACCTTCTGCAGCCATATGATTGGCGATATGGTCGCTGACCATCGGCAGGACTTCTTTGAAAACTTTGCGCCCGTTCTGCATGAATTGCATGTCGCGGCGGTCCGCCACACCATCGGGACGGGACCGGCGCAGGAAGCCGTTGTTATTGCGGATATTGTTCGAGAACTCCGTCGCGCACCGGGTTGATTTGATCTCGAAATATGGGCCATCGGCATTTTCTGCCCGCTCAATAAGCACGGCGGTGGCGACGTCACCAAAGATAAAGTGGCAATCGCGGTCGCGCCATTCGAGGTGCGCAGAACAGATTTCAGGGTTCACAACCAGCGCACTGCGAATGGAGCCGGATCGGATCATATCGGCGGCGGCCTGAATTCCGAATGTAGCAGAGGAACAGGCGACGTTCATATCGAACGCAAAACCGTTGATGTGCAAAAGCTGCTGGATTTCGATCGCAACAGCGGGATACGCCCGTTCTAAATTGGAGGCCGCACAGATGACAGCATCCACATCTGCTGCTGTCTTACCGGCCTGCTCAAGCGCCTTGGTTGCCGCGTCCAGGGCCATTTCCGCCATTAGGGATGGTTCGTCATCGTCGCGTTGGCGCAACAGCGGGTGCATCACGTGAGGGTCAAGAATACCTTCTTTGTCGATAACATATCGCTGCTCGATGCCTGAGGCTTTCTCGATGAACTCGACGGATGAGTGTTCTTTGGCTGGCAAGGAGCCGTCAGCAATCTCTGATGCATGCTCAGCATTGTAGATGTCCACATAGGCGTTGAATGTCTCGACCAACTCAGCATTGGTGATAACCGAGGACGGGGTGAAAATGCCCGAGCCGGTGATTGCAGGTGTGTACATCTCGTTTTCCTCTCTAATATCAGCCGCCTATACCCAGAAGTTTCCGTGGATAAGCATTTCAATCGGCGTCGGTTGCATACGCCTGCTCGCCTGATGTGAAGGATGTTCTATCTGCTTTTTCAATCTGTGCCTATGGCGAATTGGAACCTCCGGAGACAAGCAGATCGGCTGATTATAACCGTTCGGGCAGTAGGGCGCTCTTTTGCAAACGGGCTGGGGGCGGATGAACAGAGCGCTGATTAAATCGAGCCGCCAAGGGGCGCCTTAAAAGCACCCAGATGTTGCCGCATTGATCACCCATCCCGTGCAAATAATAGCCGTAACTCTCCTTAAAGTTGCCAGTGTGCCACTAGAAGGCGATATTAAAAACCCAAAGGAAAAAGGGGAGAAGCAGGTGATAAATACCAACCTCAATCATACAGGCGACGCGCACCGGAAACTATTCGCGGCAGTTGTACTAGCGGCGCTGGATGATGCTATTCTGGACGAACAGAAGCGCGGCAATGGTGCTGAAAGCATTGCCCGTTGGGCCGCATCGCGTGATGGTCAGACTGTTCTAAGCTGCGCTGGCATCACCCCAAGTGAGCGATGCATTGAAGGATTGAAGGGGTTTGTAGAACGAAATGTGAGAACCTCGACGGCTCTCACAAGGGCGCAATCTGTTAAGACAGCTTGAGTGATTAGCGCCCTGTTGGAGAATTTCTGGAAAACTACCTAAGCTGCCTTTGCAGAAAATCCCCGCACTTGCTGCGGGGATTTTGATTGGGTGGTCCGGTTATCCCTGCAAGGGTTTTACGCCGATCTCATCTTCGGCTTGTGCCTTGATCGCGAGCGCCGCAGCGTACGCGCCGGCAGCCGTTGTATAGTAGGGGATCTTATCAAACAGCGCGATGGAGCGGATGCTCTTGCTGTCTTCAACCGCTTGGGCGCCTTCGGTCGTGTTCATAACCAGATGGATTTGCTCGTCCTTCATCATATCGGTGATGTCAGGGCGTCCTTCATACACCTTGTTCACGATTTCACAGGGGATGTCATGTTCGGACAGCCACGCTGCGGTACCGCGTGTTGCGGTGATCTTGAAGGATTGCTCGATCAGGATGCGGGCGGCGGTGAGGACGTCGGCAGTCTTGTCGTCATCCTTGATCGACAGGAAGGCCGTGCCGCTGCGTGGCAGCATGGTTCCGGCACCCATTTGCGCCTTAAGGAATGCGCGGGGGAAATCGCGGTCCCAGCCCATAACTTCGCCGGTAGACCGCATTTCAGGGCCTAGAATTGTATCAACGCCCGGGAAGCGCGCGAAGGGCAGAACAGCCTCTTTGACCGAAAACCACGGCATATTGGGATCAGCCAATGTCATGGGATCACCCAGCGGTAACACGTCGTCATAGGCCGCTGCGGCGTCGTAAGGCGCGCGCTGCGGGAAGTTGGACAATGGCTCACCCGCCATGATGCGCGCGGCGATTGACGCGATGGCGCTGTCGGTTGCTTTGGCAACAAAGGGCACAGTACGGGATGCGCGCGGATTGACCTCAATCAGGTAGATTTCGCCATCCTTGACCGCGAACTGGATGTTCATCAGGCCGACAACGTTCAGCGCTTTTGCAAGGGCTTTGGTCTGGACCTCTACCTCGGCAATGATCTCTTTCGAGAGGGAGTAGGGCGGCAGCGAGCAGGCGCTGTCACCAGAGTGCACGCCAGCTTCTTCGATATGCTGCATGATACCGGCGACATGCACCTCTTTGCCGTCGCTGATCGCATCGACATCCAGTTCAACCGCGCCGGAAAGGTAGCTGTCCAGCAACACGGGGCTGTCGCCAGAGACGACAACGGCTTCGGAGATGTAGCGTTCAAGATTGGCTTGATCGCGGACGATCTCCATAGCACGGCCACCCAGCACGTAGGACGGGCGGATCACAAGTGGGAAGCCGATATCTTTGGCGATCTCGAATGCTTGGGCATCCGAGTGGGCGATCCCGTTGTGCGGCTGTTTAAGGCCCAGTGACTGCACCAGATCGGCAAAGCGTTCGCGGTCTTCGGCAAGGTCGATCATGTCCGGCGTGGTGCCGAGGATCGGAATGCCTTCGTCGTGCAGCGCCTGAGCGATCTTCAGCGGGGTCTGGCCGCCGAACTGAACGATAACACCGTGTAGCGTCCCGTTCTCCTGCTCGACGCGGAGGATTTCCATCACATGCTCGAATGTCAGCGGCTCAAAATAAAGGCGGTCCGAGGTGTCATAGTCAGTCGAAACAGTCTCTGGGTTGCAGTTGACCATGATCGTTTCATAGCCCGCGTCGGTCAGTGCGTAGCAAGCGTGACAGCAGCAATAGTCAAATTCGATCCCTTGGCCGATCCGGTTCGGACCACCACCAAGGATGACAACCTTCTTGCGGTCGGACGGCCGTGCCTCACATTCGGCATCGCCCATCATGGGGGTTTCGTAAGTGGAATACATATACGGCGTCTGGGCCTCGAACTCTGCAGCGCAGGTATCGATCCGCTTGAACACAGCCTTCACACCAAGGTTCAGGCGCGCGCGGCGTACATTGTCTTCATCGCGGCCCGTAAGCTTGGCAAGCCGGGCGTCGGTGAAACCCATCATCTTGATCGCGCGCAGGGCGTCTTCGGTAACGGGCAGGCCGTTTTTACGGATGTCTTCTTCTGCCTCGATGATCTCGCGAATACGGGCAAGGAACCAAGGGTCGAACATTGTGGTCGCGTGGATGTCATCATCAGACATGCCGTGGCGCATTGCTTGGGCAATGGTACGCATCCGGTCAGGCGTTGTCTTGGAAATGGCTTTGGTGATGGCGGCCTTGTCTGGCGCGCCTGGGATGTCGATTTCATCGAAACCGGTGAGGCCTGATTCCATCGAAGCCAGCGCTTTTTGCAGGCTTTCGTGGATTGTGCGGCCAATGGACATGGCTTCGCCCACGGATTTCATCGCTGTTGTCAGATATGGTTCGGAACCGGGGAATTTTTCGAACGCGAACTTAGGGATCTTGGTGACGACATAGTCGATGGTCGGCTCAAAGCTGGCAGGGGTTACGCCGGTGATGTCATTGTCCAGCTCGTCCAGCGTAAAGCCTACGGCAAGCTTCGCGGCAATCTTGGCAATGGGAAAGCCCGTGGCCTTGGACGCAAGCGCGGAAGAACGTGAAACCCGCGGGTTCATCTCAATGACAACCATGCGACCATCGGCAGGGTTTACGGCCCATTGCACGTTCGATCCACCCGTCTCAACGCCAATCTCGCGCAGCACCGCGATAGAGTGGTTCCGCATGATCTGGTATTCTTTATCAGTCAGCGTCAGGGCAGGCGCCACTGTGATGGAATCGCCGGTGTGGACGCCCATCGGGTCTACGTTTTCGATGCTACACACGATAATGGCGTTGTCGGCAGTATCGCGCACGACTTCCATTTCGAATTCTTTCCAGCCGAGCAGCGACTCATCAATAAGAATCTGACCCATCGGGGACGCGTCCATGCCGGAGCGGCAGAAGAATTCGTAATCTTCACGGTTATAGGCCACGCCACCGCCAGTGCCGCCCATGGTGAAAGCAGGCCGGATAATGGCGGGC
>Ga0209345_10002103_pt1 | contig 22688 bp, 18 predicted proteins | sample Cruoilmetagenom7_FD_187294 | JGI IMG/M metagenome (GOLD analysis project Ga0209345, IMG submission 187294) | Oil polluted marine microbial communities from Coal Oil Point, Santa Barbara, California, USA - Sample 7 (SPAdes) (version 2) | ecosystem: Environmental > Aquatic > Marine > Oil seeps ...
GTTTGTATTTATTTTTATTCAATTTTATTCAATTTATCTCTCATATTACAATGGGAAAATTTGCCAAATATTATGGCGCAAACAAACATTTATAAAAAATTAACTCTACAACCATACTTGACGATTTTACATCAAAAAGTTTACTTAGAATTGTAAATAGCCATAGGCTGTTTGTATGCTAAATAAATCAGGTATTGTTATAGAGATACTGGAGGACGCTGATGAAAACCTGCTTAAATAATGGCTTAACTGTCATTCTCCATGAGAATCATGCCTCACCACTTGTAGCAATTCAGATGTGGGTTAATTCAGGATCAGCAGATGAGACAAGCCAGCAGGCGGGACTTGCTCATCTTAAAGAACATATGTTTTTTAAAGGAACCCAAAAACGTAAGTCAGGCAAGATAGCACGTGATATCCAAGGATGTGGTGGAGAAATCAATGCATTTACAAACCATGACAATACTGTCTATCATATGGTTATTGCAAAGGATTTTTTTAATGTTGGCATTGATGTTATGGCTGATGCGATTCATGATACAACTGTCAGCGAAATTGACTTGTCCCGAGAAATAAAGGTAATTGTAGATGAAGAAACAAAACGTGCCTATGATAATCCACTACAACGTCTTAAGGAAGAACTTTTTACGCTGGCATACGATATACATCCATATCGCCGTTCTGTGATCGGATATGAAGCCTTAATTCGTTCATTTACCCCTGAGAACATACGTGAATTTTATAAGGCTCATTATCGTCCTGATAATATGGCTCTTATTGTTGTGGGTGATTTTTGTAAAGATAAAGCTTACGAAAAAATTAAATCCGTTTTTGATGTTAATTGCAGTAGTATATATTTTAATAAAAAAAATACAAGAATTAAAGAACCTGAGCAAAAACATTTAAAAATCAAGATTGTAAGAACCAAAGTTTCTGAATCATATTTTTCCCTTGGATTTAAGATTTCTAATCTTGTTCACGAAGATGTGCCCGCCCTTGATTTACTTGGAGTGATACTTGGACAGGGAGAATCCTCCCGTCTTGTACAGTCTTTACAAATGAAAAATTCTTTTGTTACTGGGGTTGAGGCATATGCTTATACTCCTAAAGATGATGGCCTGTTTACTATAAACGCTTTATTACATACTGACAGATTATACATTGCGATATCAGCATTGATGAAAGAAATTATCGCACTTACAGTTGAGCAAGTCTGCGCATCTGAACTGGAAAAAGCAAGAAATATGATTTTGAGCGATTCATTGTTTAGTCTTGAAACCGTACAGGGGCAGGCCAGAAGATATGGATATTTTGAATCTTTGGCAGGCGATACTAATTATTATAATCAATATAACAAAATATTAAAAAATGTAACCCCAGAAGATATTTATCGCGTAGCTACCAAATATCTTGTCCTTAACCATTTAAGTTTTGTAGCTCTTGTACCTGAAAATTGTGATAAAAGTATAGATGAGATTAAACTGGCCAGACTTATGAAAAAAATGGAACGAAAAACTAAGCATGCTGCAGTCAAAGGTAAATTTAGGCGTGGAAGAGATGAAAAAGAAGGAAAAATCATCTACAGGATGCTTGATAATGGCATGAAAGTAATAATGCGAAAGGAGTCCAGGACACCTATTGTTGCTGTTCGAGCTGCGGTTTTAGGAGGAGTACTTGATGAAACAGTAGAAACAAATGGAATACATTGTCTTATGTCACGAATGCTGACAAGGGGCACTGTAAACCATAGCGCCGATGAATTGATTAAGGAAATTGATATGATTTCCGGTTATATCGGAGGATTTGCAGGCAGAAATTCATTAGGCCTTTTTGGTGAGTTTTTATCAAAAAATTTTGATCAAGGGTTAAAAATTTTTTTAGAAAGTCTTGCGCAGCCTGCACTATCAGAAGAAGATCTTTGTCATGAAAAAAAAAGGTTAATTGATGATATACATGCACGTAAGGATAATATTCCAGGACTTGCTTATGATCTGTTTTTACGCACACATTACAATAATCATCCATATCGGCTGCCAATAGTTGGCAATGAATCATGTATCAAAAGGATAACACAAAATGATTTGAAAAATAAGCATAAAACACTATTTCATCCCTCACAAATTGTACTGGGTATAGTTGGTAATTTTGATAGCAGAAACGCAATAGATCAGATTATGAAATCTGTTGAAGGAATTGGTCACATTCAAAAAAGTTTCAAGCTTCCCCCGGAGGATTCTAAACGTGATCACCGCCAGATATCATACAAATTTCATAACAAAAAGCAGGTGCATCTTATTTTTGGCTTTAAAGGCATGAAAGTTGATGACAGGGATCGTTTTGGAATGGATTTGTTGATTTCTATGCTGTCTGGACAAAGTGGCAGACTTTTTATGGAACTTAGAGATAAACGTTCTTTGGCATATACGGTAAGTGCTAATTCTTTTGAAGGGCTTTCTCCAGGATATCTATCCATTTACATGGGGACCAGCCAGGAAAAAATTGAACAGTCAGTAGATGGAATTATAAATATATTAGACAAAATTAAAAATGAAGGGATTTCAAATGAAGAGCTTGATCGTCAAAAACGGTATGTAATAGGTTCTCATGCAATTGGACTGCAAAGGAGTGCAGGCCGCGCAGCACTTTTGACCTTTAACAAGTTGTATAATGTCTCTTTTAAAGAATATGATCAATATATGAATCACGTTCAGGGTATTACATGTTGTGATATTCAAAAACTGGCAAACAAATATTTCACATTTGATAACTATACACTTGCAATGCTATGTCCCTATGGTGCAAAAGTTCCGGAAAAAATTTGTCAACAAAAAATAAAAAGTAACTATTTATAAATTTTAAATGTTATCCTGCATCTGTCTATCCCTTGTCAGGTTGCTTCCAGCAGAGCCTGACTACATTTCACAGTTTTAATTATGCAGCATTCACCTTGCTATATTACAAAATATAAAGCAAAAAAGTGTAATTAATCTTGGATATAGGTTAGCCCTTGCTTTATACATTGAAAGGCTTTTTGCAGTTGTCTTCCAATATAAATTGCATGATTTATGTCTGATATCGCACAGGATTTGTACAACATATGTTGTATTTTTTCTGGCTTTTTAGCTTTATACTCATTGATAATATTTGTACCATGCCAGTGTTTTAGTATTATGTATGGGCTATCTGCTGTTATTACAAAATGGCCGTTTGGGTCACTATGTTGAATGCTCTCATGTTCAACCTGGTCATGAATAATCTGTACTTTTTCTAAGTATTTAGGATCTATACTGATAGAATGTGAGAAAACTGTAATAGCTCCCGCATGAAGATTTGTCTTGCGACACACATAGTTTTGTATAGCAATAAGCCCGTATACATTTTCTAACCATGCACTTGAAGCATTATGAGTTCGAAAAGAGGATGTAAGATGAAGTAAACTTTCTTCTTTTCTAAAAAAAAGTGAAACTAGACAGGGCCTTGATTGAGCTGTAATATCCTTTTTATTATCCCATGTTGTAATATAGCAATTACGATCATCTAAACCTTTTTTTAGGCTATCAGCAGTAGTATCTAAACAATCTATTCCAAAGTATGCCCTGATTCTATGACCATAGGTATAGTCTTTGTCCATCTGCAGATCAGATGATAGAATTGTTTTTTGATATTTTCTAAAAGATTCCGGGTCAAAGCTATTTTCAGTAATAACTTTATCATCTTCAATTTGTGGCTTTTCAATAACAACTTTAACATTTTGCAATTCCCTGCGTTTTCCTTTAGCTATAAAAACTTCCTGTCCAAATTTAAAAATACGATAAACAAGATGCTTCCAGGCCTCAACAGGTGTATCTTTAATAATTGTATGTGCTCTGATATTGCTTGGAAAATATTTAACTTTAACCTCTGGAGCTTCAATAAAAATTCTTTTATCCCTTCTATGTTCAGAGGTATAATCATTAATAAAATTAACAGCTTTATGAATTGACCTGGCAACAGTGCCTTCTATCCTTACTATTTCAGGAATTTTGCTGAATGTGGAAGGTCTGACCAAATTATCCATAACATGTTTAGTTCCAATAATTTTAACAGGATTAGCTTTTTTGTTAATAGATAAACATTTATATGTTATATCATCACCTATCGCTTCAATACCAAAATTAAAAAAATTATAAAGATAACCTGATGAACCTGAACTATCTTTTCCCAAGAGCAGCAAGGTATCAATTTGTGGATTGTATAACAAATTTCTAAGAAGAAATCTAAGCCCTTCACCATACAAATTACCCATTGCAGCAATTTTTGAATTGCCTTCTGACAAATCAACTCCGGCTTTGAGCAGTTTACTATATATATAATTTATTCTAGACCAAAGTGTTATAATACACAGGGAGGCAGCTGGATTAATTATTCGTATTTTATCTTTAAAAAAAACAGGTTTAAATTGCATTTTTAACATAATGATCTGTCGCCATTTTCAATTCTGAATAAAAAATCCCACAATGATTTTTTATAACCTTTGTTAATTTTTATTATCTGAATATGGCTGAATAATATTAGTGTTAGTTATAGAATAGTTATCATACTTTTCACTAAGCCTTCGTTTTGAAGTGGGAAACTGTAATGCTTTAAAAATCAACAAACAAGTGTTATCAGATACCTTTTGCTGTTTAATCTTTTCAATTGGTGATTCAGAAATCACAGAACGCCAGTGATCATCTCTTTTTTTATTTTCAGATTCATAATCATATTCATAAAAAACATATTTTATACCAGCATTCGCTATCAGCTTAAGACAAACGTAACAAGGTGCCAATGTCGTAAAAATTGCAGCACCATCCAGTGAGATCCCAAATCGAGCAGCACGTGATATTGCATTTGCCTCTGCATGGGATGATCTGCAAAAATTATATTTATCAATTTCCGGAGCTTTCACTGATCTGCGAAAACAAAAAGGGCTGCCATCTTTTGTTTTATTATCAATGCAATGTGGAGCACCAGGCATAGAGCCATTATAACCGGTTGATAAAATTTGTTTATCGCGTACTATTACAGCGCCAGTTGGCCTTGAGTTACATGTTGACCTTGTGCTAATAATTTTGGCAATAACCATAAAATATTCATTCCAGTCAGGCCTCATTATTTATTACTCCTTAATTTGCGGTATTTCCCCTTGGGCCACCAACATTTTTAAAAACACTGTTAAAATTCCTATATAATTTTTTGTTTAGATCTGTTCTATGCCATTTTTTTATAAAATTTGTTGGTATATCATCTATAAGCTCTATCTGTTTCCAATTTTTTTCTGGTATGGGATATGAATAATAGGGAATATTTTTAGGCAGGCCCCTGACAAAGACAACCTGTGGGATAACCCATTCAAGATACGCAGTGTATAGCCTGTGCATACCGTCATTTATTATATTTACGACTCTGCCATTTTTTTCGATGAATTCTTCAACCACCGGAGGTAATAAATCAACAGGTTCAGCTTCTCCGGCAAGTTTTATCCTGATAAATCCATTAAGATTAAACAAATCAACGCCATGCTCTTCGAGTCGCCATTTTAACTCACGCACTTTTAACAGTTCTTTTTTTAATACATAACGTTGAGCAGGAAAAAGATCGTCAATACAAATGTTTTCCATGGAAATAAAAGCATTTTTATAGGGGAAAATATTTTTATCTTCAAGCATTGTAATATTTCTAAGCCTGTCTACCAAATCTTGTTCTGAAAAACATTCAATTTCAACTATTTCAATATTAGATTTTTTCCGGTTGTTCATTTAATATCCTTTTAATAACTGATTGTACTTCAAAAAGGTTATACACTTTATAAATTCCATTATACTGTGAGATGTTTAATTTTTTCTTTTTCAACTCTGTTTCATTAATATGTCTTGATATAAACCAAATACATTTCATACCTAACTTTGCACATGGAATAATATCGTTGTCTATTGAATCACCAACCATAATTGAATTTGACGGAATTGCTCCTGAACGTTTAAGCGCAATTTCATAAAAACCTGTAGATGGTTTTGTTATCCCTTCCATAAAACTTAATGTTTCAGTGTTTATGCAATACAAACTTTTATTAAAGATATCACTGAATTTGTTATAAAAAGGATACCAAAGATTTGAAACAATATGTATGCTCTGGTATAATTTATGGAGACTGTTTATCAATGATGTTGCTCCCTTTATTTCGTAAACCTCAGAAAACTGCTTATCCCAAAAATCAGTTATTTTATCCCTTTGAAAATCAGCAACAGTTATTCTAAAAGACTTTTCTAAAGACAAGATGAGAGAATCAGGTGTCTCATGATTCTCAGAAAAAATTATTTTTGACAGTTTTCCCAAGCAATCATCATTTAAATTTAATATACATTTTATTTTTTTGGGAGGGGATAAATTAGGTCCCCCCATTAATGTAAAACCTATATCCAAAAAAATATCCACTTAATACACCTTATTTAACATCATCAATATAAGTTCTCAGTTTTGCTAAATCAAAACAAGACTCGACCAGCCCTAACTTTAAACACGTTATAAACATTTCCCCATCATCAACTCCAATTTGTTCGGCCATATATTCCTTTACCATTTGAAGGCAGGCTAAATTGGCTGGCAGACCATTCCATAAATTCCAACTGCGAAAATGAATACTAAAATGCAATTTATCATATTTAATTGCAGTATCAATACCTCTAAGACATTGAGTGGTGCCAGACACGTTTTTTTGTTTGTTAAACGAATTGCTGATTTCCTTTTTTAAAATAGATTCTTTATTTGCTCTGCTTGTAACGTTAATGCTTTCAGAATAATTAACTTTCTCATCATAAAAAAATAAACTTTCCGGCCGCCCCACTGTCATATAACAGTGTTTTGTACCTGGTCCGTTTTTTTTATAATAGTCGATAATCCATTCGATTTGCCAGCTAAGATCCTGGCCATATGTATAGTGCTCTCCTGGCTGGATATCATCTGTCATATAATAAGGTAGGTATTGTTCTGCGTACCCTTGCTCTACTGGATTAGGTATTCCGATTCCAGGGGGAATATCGGGCTCAAGAGGTCTTGTACCAGGAAAAGTTATTTGAGCTGAAACAAAATCTATTTCCCATCTTTTTGAAGGTGTACTTCCTTTGGTAACAATGTATTCCCTTCCGTTTAAAACAGCTTCTCGGATGAGCTGAAACCACAAATCAGGGATATCTCTTGCTTCAATAAATAAAGATTTTAACATAGTTTCCCTCGGTATTTTGAATTTTTCATATATCTGTGATGGCTAACCACACCGATATATCATTCCTGTGATCTTAAATAAGACATCGCTTATTTGATTTGCGTTGGTTGATTTTTTTTGTTATCAGTGGAAATAATTTAAAATAAATCCTTTAAGAACGTTTGAAAACGCTATAGTAAACCATTTTGTTTAAAAAAATTTAACTTTAACAGCCTCATGTCCGATATAATATATTAACTTTTAAACTGTTTTTAGTAAAGCCGTCAACAAATTAAAATCTGTGGTACTTTTTTTAACTTTTAATAAATTTAATAAAAAATATCAAAGTGTTTTTTTCTTGACATAAAATCATATTAAGTGTAGTAATATAATTAGATGATTAATTTCTTGTATTCCTTTTTTTCTACTAAAAGCTGTTGATATAACCTGTACTTCTCTCCTAAAATAAAACATTATTATGTTTCAAATGGTTTTTTAATTAGATGTTTATGAAAAAAGGATGAAGTTGTTCAATGTTTGCAACATTTCATTTTTTTACTCGTCTATCAAGAATATACTATCTATCCATTTTACTATTAAAGTAACTTTAATAACCTCCACGAGAATTTAAGCTTACAGCAAAGTGCGAAATACAAAAATTTTATGGCTGAAAGATTAAGTTTATAACCTTTTATTTTACGGAGATTTGTTTTGGGTAAATTTGATGAAATTTCTTCTACAGAAAAACTACTGGGGGTAATAAGAGGAGAAAATAATGCTAAGAGTTCACAAAATTATCCTGAACCCAAACAACCCATTCCAAGTCCAGGTTTAATATTACAAAAATCTTTGCCGTTTAAAAAAATCGTTGTTGGTGTTGATATTGGCGAAGAGGGATTAAAGCTCTCAAAGATAATACACTACTTAGACAAAAAACAAGCATTAAAAGATTATCTTACAGTTCCTTATGATGAACCAGTATCAGAATTTAACAATAAATTTGCTGATTTTTTAAAATCTGCATTAACTGGTTTTGTCAGTCAAGAAAAACATGTGGAGATATGGAGTAGCTTTCCAGCATCTGAAGTGCACACGCGATATTTGACAATTCCTGTTGTTTCGAAAAAACAGAGGTATAATGCGATATTATGGAAGTATAAAAAGGAAATATCCTATAATAATAGTGATAATAGTGTGATTTTTGACTATAGAATTTTAGGCGATACTATAGAAGAAGGGATAAAAAAATTAAAAGTTATCGCATATACAGCACCAAGAAAGGATGTGCTGAAAAGAGCTGCTCTTTTTGCTCAAATAGAATTTCCTTTGACAGGTCTTACAATTTTTCCTTTTGCTATTCAAAATTTATTTAAATGCAAATGGAATAATATAGAAAATACAGTATCTAGTATTTTGATATCCAAAGATTGGTCTCGTATTGATATCTTCCATTCATCCGGTGATCTGGTTTTAACGCGGGAAATAAAAACTGGTATCAACAGTATGATTGAAGCTATAAGAGATGAAATTTATTCTGCTGATCTGCAACAAAGCAATGATACCAATAAGCTTGAGCTTACAAATGACAGCATGCAAACAAAAACAGTTGATACAGAAGATGACTCTATATTTATTAAGGCTAAACAATTGCTTGAAGATTTTATTTATGACTCTTTTTCTTCTGACGCTTTGGGAAAAGAGATATCTTATTCAGAAGAGGATATTTTTAATATTATACTGACTGTTTTAGATAGACTTATAAAGCAGATGGAGAGAACCTTTGAACACTTTTTTTTAAAGTATAAAAAAACGAGGGTAGACAAGATATATGTTATAGGTGAAATCAATACATGCAAACCTTTGATGAATTATATAGAAAAACAGCTGGGAATTTCTGTCAAGGCGGCTGATCCTTTTGAAGAAAGAGCAACGTCCATGTCTCCCAAATATGCTCATATGAGATCTTCATTTACTCTGGCAATTGGTTTGGGCCTTTCTAAAAAATCTTCCACTCCAAATTTGATTTTTACACAAAAAGATAAACAAAAATATGAATTTGCAAAGCGTGCCAGACTGAGTGCTGTTATTTTTTTTCTAATAACGGCATTTGCCGGAATCACAAACTATATGTGGCAGGGTATTTGTATCACTGAAAAACAAAAAAATATTATTACACTTGAGAATAAACTTAAAAAAATTGAGACCATTGTTGATAAAAATCTGCTATTGCAATCAGCAATTAAGATAAACAACAAAAAAAAGATTGTTGAACTTTACGCAGAAAAATATTTTGGCATAGCGATAATCCGTGAGCTTTCCAGAGTTACTCCTGCAAATATCAAGTTGTTAAATATGAAAGCTGAATTTGAAAAACCTTTAAAGGAAAAAAAGATCGACAGAATAAAGAAAAAAGAGATCGACAGAAAAACATTGACTTTTGACGGAATTATTCGCGGAGATAAGAGCAAGTTTGAAACTTCTTTAGCCGGATATATTGTAAATTTGAATAGTTCTCAACTATTTGCCAATCCTGTATTAAAGAAAAAGTCAATAGAAACTTTTAAAGACAATGCAGTGCTGTTTTTTACAATCCTAATAAATATGGGCTAACTATCTAAAATAAATTAAATTTTTGGTTAACATGCTATGAACATTAATTTAAAAAAAAATTTTTCTATAAAAATATTAATATTTTTAATTACATTTTTGGTATGTATCGCAGTTTATTTTTTTTCAGTTATTATGCCTGATCAAAAAAAAATTAAAAGGTTAAATGAAAAAGCCAGGATATTACAAGATAGAATTGATGAAAATAATATATTATCTCCATTATTAAATGATATTCAACAAAAAAATAAATTTAACATCCCGGATGTATTAATATTTCCTCAAAAGACAAAATTGGCAAATAATAATACAAATCAGATTCAATCAGTCTTCAGTAAAATAGCAGAAATCAGCAACCTTAAGCTTGAAACAGTTGTACCGGATGTTAATACATTAATAGATGATTCAGGACAACTTATGGTTGAGGTTTCCTTGTCAGGTGATTTTTTTGATTTCCGAAACTTTCTGGTTAATTTGATAAATAAAATCTCTTTTATGGAAAATATTGAACAGATTCAAATCAAAAGAATAGATCAATCAAAGCAGCTTGAATTTTTTCTTAAAATTTGGTTGGCAAAAGCATCATTCAAATAATAACCAACATATTAAAATAAAGTGTGAAAAATGGCTAAACGCGAAGTAATAATTTTATCAGCTATGTCTGTTGTTGTTTTGTTTGCTTTTTACATTTTTTTTATTGCTGATACATCTGAAAGCAAAAACAATTTAATTTCCCATGAAGAAAAAGTAAATTCCCTGACAAAATTTGCTATTCATATAAATGATAAAATTAACGCTGGGAAAAAATCAGATACAAATATCTACATACTTGAAAATGCAACTGCAACCTGGCCGAATGATTTTTTTTTAAGATCTGAAACAGATATCAACGTTCATATGGCATCCAATCAAGCATCAGATTCAGAAAAAAAAGAATGGATATATTCAGGTTATATAGAGATGGGATCCAAAAAAGTGGCTATAATAAACGGTCTGGAATATGAAGCAGGGGAGACACTCAATAAAACTGAATATGTTGTGGAAAGTATTATGCCAAAAAGTGTAAAACTGGCTGTAAAAGACAATTTAAAAATGGTGCTTCCGCTGAAAGAGCTTACAACTCTTTCTGTAAATAAAATAAAATAAAATAAAATAGAGTTGGTTATGAATAAAAAACAAACATATTACAAAGCTTTTTATCTCCTTTTAATTTTTAGCTGTTTTTTCTCAGGTTGTCAAACTGTGGATAATGAAAAAAAGGATATTTTTTTTGATGAATGGAAGACTTTGGCAGAAAAGTCAAAGGGATATTCACCATCTTATAATACTGAAAAGGTTCACATTTCAGGAAATGAGCAAAAGCAACTGTTTATAAAAAAAGGAAAATTTTTAAAGCCTAAAAAACGCCTGCCAACCAAGACAGTCTCTATGAACATACATAATGTTGATGTTGCGGTTTTGCTGCGTTCTTTAGCCAGAATCGGGAAACTAAATATCATAGTTAATGACAATGTCAAGGGCATGTCTAGTATAAACATAAAAAAGGCTTCCTGGGATCATGTATTTAAAAGCATTCTGAGTACACACGGGCTTACATTTGCATGGGAAGGAGAAATAATTCGTATTGTTACTGCGAATGATTTAAAAAAAGATGTGGAGTTGATGAACGCAAACCAAAAAAAAATTGAGATGGAAAAAGAGTATAAATTAAAAATGATGGAGCTGAAAACAAAGGGTGAGCAAATTGAAGATCTTATGACCAAGGTGATTCACATAAAATATGCAAATCCTGAATCCTTAAGAGAAAGCCTGTGGAATTTTTTAAAAGCAGGTATATCAGAATCAAATACAAAACAAGCTGGTAATACAGGAAAAAAAAACAGGGGTGCAATTCATGTTGATTCTCATACTAATTCATTAATGATTCAGGCTGTTAAAAGTGATATCGCAAGACTACTTCCTTTGATAAAGCAGTTAGACCGGCCAACCCAACAGATTTTAATTGAGTCTCATATTGTAGAAACAAATAGTAGTACAGCAAGAAATCTCGGTATACAGTGGGGAGGTCTTCACAGCAGTAAACATGGTAATAATAATTATTGGATTTCTCCAGGCGTAAACAGCACTGGTGTATTGGGAAGCAGTTTAAGTGATGGTATTAACCCAACAACAGGTAATATTGTTAATTTTTCTAACCAAGCAGAAAATTTGCCAGGTCTTACTTTAGGCTTTATAGCAGAAGAAGTTGGTAATAATGTACTTTCCTTGCAGCTTTCAGCATTGCAGGAAAAAGGCAAACTTAATATTCTTTCAAGCCCTTCAATTACAACTCTGGATAACCAGGCAGCATCAATTGAAAGTGGTAGAGAAGTTCCTTATCAGACTGTTGAGGACGGAGAGGTAAGTATTGAGTGGAAAAAAGCTGTACTGAGCCTGAAAGTAACTCCTCATGTGATTGATGATAAAGCACTGAAACTTGTTATTGACACACATAAAGATGAACTTGATTTTACAAACAGTGTTGCTGGAAATCCGACTATTGTAACAAAACAGGCCACAACAAATGTTGTTCTTTTTGATGGGCAGACAACTGTTATCGGAGGACTTACAAAAGAATTTTCAAGTAATACTGAGTCAGGGGTACCTGTATTAAAAGATATTCCTGTTTTAGGATATTTTTTTAAAGGTAAAAGCAGAAGAAAAGATATGGAAGAAGTTTTGATTTTTATAACTCCACATATTTTGAAAAATCGTGTTCCTAAAAATTCGCACAAATTTGCCCAATCAAAATGAAAAATATTGTGTAATTAATATCATAGACATTAACAAAGAAATAAGGACAAATGGAATATTTCAGCCTTTTGCAACTAAAAAAAGAACCTTTTTCAAATTCACCTGATCCTGAGCTTTTTTTCAACTCTTGTCAGCACACAAGCTGCCTGCAAAAACTTGAACTTTCCCTTAGGCTTAAAAGAGGATTAAACGTTGTTATAGGTGATGTTGGGCTTGGTAAGACAACATGTTGCCGTCAGTTAATTCGAAAATTTGTTTCAAATGACAAGGTTGAAACCCATCTTATTTTAGATCCTGGCTTTAAAAATGCGCTTGAGTTTTTTTTAACAATAGCAAAAATGTTTGGTAATGGCAATTTTAACCAGAACTCGGATCATTTGGAAGTAAAAGAATATATCAAACAGTATCTTTTTCAAAAAGGTGTTGAGGAAAATACTACTGTTATTTTGATTATTGATGAAGGTCAGAAAATTCCTGATTTTTGTCTTGAGATTCTGCGAGAGTTGCTAAATTATGAAACTAATAAACATAAATTGCTACAGATTGTCATTTTTGCTCAAAATGAGTTTGAAAAAGCTATCAAAAAGCATAACAATTTTGCAGACCGCATCAACCTTTATCATCCTTTAAAACCTTTAAATTTTAAAAGCACAAGGCAGTTGATTCGATACAGGCTCAAAGTATCCAGCGAAACTGCTACTGTATATCCGTTTTTTACATATCTGGCACAGTGGGCTATATATAAAATATCAGGAGGATATCCACGAAAAATTATTAATCTGTGTCACCTATGCTTGCTTGCCATGATAATTCAAAACAAAAGTAAAATCGGTTTTTTTCACGTACAAACATGTGCCCAAAGGGCTTTGTTTAAACCAGTAATAAGACCTGCCAGGATTTTTTTGTCAGCATTTATTATAATCGCCATATCTGGTTTATTTTATCATAAAATATTTGACAATTTGCCCAATTATTTTTCCTCTCAATTTTTTAAGTCAGGAAAAAAGACAAACTTATTAAACGAAAATATGGAATCTGCTAAAAGTAAAAAGAAAAGTGAAAAAGAAAAATTTATTGTAAAACAAAAAAAAATAATGGTGATAAAAAGCACAAAAGTAGATTTGTTGCAAAACAATAGAGACAAAAAATCAAAAAATCCTGCAATAAAGCTGGTCAATAATACCACTGATCTGAATAGCCAAAAAATTATTTTTGACAAAAAACAATTTTTCCGAAACGATATGCCAATGATAATAGGTCAGGTGGCGGTAAAAAAAAATGAAACATTGAGCGATATTATTTTGAATACATATGGTATTTTTAACATACAGTATCTTGCTTTTGTTATAAAATATAATCCTCACCTAAATGATCCTGATGATCTTAAAATCGGTTATTTGGTTAGACTTCCTGCAATTCCGGTTAATCTCAAGCCTGCAGACTGCAATATCTGGTGGATAAGTCTGGACAAAAAAAAAAATTTGTCTGATGCATTTGAGCTGTTAAGATCATATCCTAAAGATGTACCCCCTGTCAGAATAATTCCTTTTTGGAAACAAAAAGAAGGGTTTGGTTTTGAGATTGTTTTGAAAAGATATTTTTTTAAAGAAAAAAACGCAGCTTTACAATTTGCCAGACTCTCACCTTTTTTTTCTGCAAAAAAAAAAATTATTTCCAGATGGGATGATGACATTGTTTTTTTTGCAGATCCTTTCCTGTCAAAAGAAAAAAAAGGTCGTTTGATAGCATCTTTTTAAATTTTATTTTGGTTTTAATTGTTTTACAAAATATATTAAGGATAAAAAATTTGAAGATTAAAAAAAAATTGGGCGAAATGCTTGTTGAAGCCAGGCTTGTAACCGACACGCAGTTAAAAAAAGCTCTATCTGATATCGAAAAATTAAAGATAAAGATTAAACTTGGTCAGTTTCTGATAAAAGAAGGAATTGTTAATGAAAAGGATATTGTTAATGTAATATCAGATCAATTAAAAATTAAAAAATATAACTCTGCCATTCATAATGTTAATACTGATATATCAAAATTAATCCCGGCTAATTTGGCAAAAAAATATCAGATTGTTCCTCTTTTTAAAAAGGGTTTTCTTCTTACCGTTGCTATGCTTGATCCAATGGATATTAATGCATTAGATTCAATTGAAGTACATACAAATATAGAAATTGAACCGATTATTTGCACTGAAAATGAGTTAAACACACTTACAGGTCTTCTTTATGGCACCTATTCAAGTCTTGACGGTGTACTGGAAGATATAGAAGATATGAATTATTCCACCTCTGGGGAAGATCAAAATAAAAGTTCTAAAGATGATGATGTTCAAGTTAGTTCTCTTCAGGATATGGCAGAGCAAGCTCCTATTATACGATTTGTAAATTCCATACTGTCTCAGGCTGTTAAAGACATGGCAAGTGATGTTCACATTTGTCCTGAAAAAGATTATGTACAGGTAAGATTCAGGGTTGACGGTAAACTTCATGATGTTCCTGCTCCACAAAAAGCAATTTTCCTACCGTTTGTTTCAAGAATTAAGATTCTTGCACAATTAGACATTGCCTCATCAAGAATTCCACAGGATGGAAGATTTACAATTTCCATGAAAAATAAGGAAATTAACGTCAGGGTTTCCACATTGCCGACCATATATGGTGAAAATATTGTTCTTCGTTTGCTTGATACAAGTGAGGGAATTTATTCTCTTGAACGTCTTGGTATGTCTCAAGAAGATATGAAAAAAATAGAACAGGTTATTCGCAAACCATATGGAATGATATTAAGCACAGGTCCAACAGGAAGCGGTAAAAGTACAAGCCTTTATTCAATATTAAAGGAGATAAATACTCCGGATATAAACATAATCACCTTGGAAGATCCGGTTGAGTTTCGGGTAGAAAAAATAAGACAGGTTCAGCTTAATAAAAAAGCGGGAATGACATTTGCAAGCGGGCTAAGAGCCATATTAAGACAAGATCCCGATGTTATTATGATTGGAGAAATTCGTGACAAAGAAACTGCTACAATAGCTGTACAGGCAGCATTGACAGGGCACAGGGTTTTTAGCACGGTTCATACAAATGAAGCAGCAGGAGCCATTGTCAGGTTTATGGATATGGGGATTGAACCTTTTCTTGTCTCTTCTGTTTTACTTTTATCTTTTGCACAGCGTCTTATAAGAAAAATTTGTCCACAATGCAAAGAGCCATATGAGCCTTCAGCTCAAGTTCTTGAGTACTGGGGAATGGATAAGGAAAAAAAAATTGATTTTGTGCGTGGTCATGGGTGCATAAATTGTATGAAAACAGGGTTTAAGGGAAGAACCGGTATTTTCGAGGTTTTGCTTGTGGATGAAATGGTGAAAAAGATGATATTAGAAAGAAAATCAGCAAATGATATTACCAGAACCGCCTCAAAAAATAAGATGTTTACAACATTAAAACATGATGCTGCTGATAAAATTAAAAGAGGAATAACAACAATAGAAGAGGCATCATCAGCAGTTATGAGCTGACATGGATACAATAACAGGCAAATAAAAAACCCAACAAACCGGGATATCAAAATGAATAATTTTTCATACAAGGCAATAGATGAAATCGGCAATACAATATCAGGTGAGCTTCAAGCTGACTCAATTGAAACAGCACAAAATATTATAGCAGAAAAAGGCTTGATTCCCTCAAAGGTTTCAGCAAAAAGGTCAATGGGTAACAAAGCTTCAAAGTGGAAGGGTGGCGGATTATTCACATCTGTTAAATCAGTTGAACTGATTCTTTTTACAAAGCTTATTAAAACAATGCTTCAAGCAGGTATTGCCATAGTAGAATTATTAGAAGTGATTCAAGATCAGACTGAAAATCCTGTGTTAAAAAAAATTGCAGGTTCCATGATCATAGATATTAAAGAAGGCGCAAGTTTCCATGAAGCTTTTAAAAAATATCCCAAAGTATTTTCTCCTTTGTATTGCAGTATGGTTCAGGCTGGAGAGGCCAGCGGCAGTTTACCCAATGTGCTTGATCGGTTGATTTATATTATTGCCCACGAAAATAAAATAAAATCAGATATCAAAGCGGCCCTAAGATATCCCATGATGGTATTAATGTTTTTAGGCGTGGCTTTTATTGTTTTATTAACATTTGTTATTCCCAAATTTATAAAAATATTTGAAAAAGCAGGGTTGGAACTTCCGGTTCCAACAAAAATCTGCATCTTTATGCATCATTTAATAAATGATAATTATCTAATAGTTGGTTGCATAACTTTTATACTTATAACCGGCATCTGGTATTATATAAAAACAGAAAAAGGCCGTTTACTTTTTGATTCTATTATTCTTAAAATATTTATTTTAGGGCCGCTTATGATAAAAGCTGCTATGTCACGATTTACAAGTATTTTTGCTATTTTACAGGCCAGCGGCGTGTCTGTGCTGGACTCTATGCATATTTTGTCAGGGACAATAGGCAATACAGCTATTGCAAAGCAATTTGGAAAGGTTAAAAATCTGCTTGAAGAAGGCAGAGGCATTGCAGAACCACTAAAAGCTGCGAAGTATTTTCCGCCTCTTGTTATCACCATGGTTGCAATAGGAGAAGAGTCCGGAAACTTAGATGAGATGCTTCAAGAGACTTCAGCTCATTATGATTCTGAAGTTGAGTATGCCATGAAGCAGTTATCTGAGGCCATAGGACCAATTTTAACAATTGGCCTGGCTGCTGTTGTGTGCTTTTTTGCAATTTCAATTTTTCTTCCCATGTGGGATCTTACAAAACTTGCCGGTTAATAATTAAAAAATATTCTAGTACCTTTATTTATTTATTTATTTATTTATTTTGGAGGATAAAATGGAAAAAAACAGGAAAATAGTTGCAGGCAACGCAGGTTTTACATTAATTGAAATTATTGCTGTTCTTATTATTCTTGGTATTTTATCAGCAATAGCTGTACCCAAATTTTTAGACCTTGCTACAAACTCGAAGGTAAAGACATCACTGGCAATCAAGGGAGATTTAAAATCTGCCATGAACATGGCATTTGGAAACCACAGACTTGCAGATTTAACAGGCACCGGTGCAACTGCGGGCAGTGATCAGTATATTACAAATTGCGCATCTTTGTCGGCATATCTAGACGGCGCCTCCTATCCCACCGGGACAAGTTGTGCAACAGGTACAGTAACTTTTCCTGATGGCACCACAGCTACAATTACAGCTGAAACAAATACAACTCCGGCAAAATTTTAATACTTTACAAAAAATATCTTTTCAATTGATATAAGGGAATAAAGGTATTTTTGCGGCCTTGAGGTTTTATCCTGACTCGCAAACAAATATCTGCAGATATCTGTTAAAAATAATTAGTCTGGTATGATAGATTAGGAGGCTATTTATAAAATGTCATTTTATCCTTAAAAAGACGTAAAAAGTTATGATTCAAATAGTAAACAAAAAAGCCAAAAAGATAACTATGGCAGATTCCATGCTGATAGTAGGAATCGCTTGCAGCATATTTTACTGGCTGTTTGAATATTTGTTTGAGTTTTACCTGTCAGCAAAGCCAGTTGTATATAAAGATATATTTGGTTTTGATATTACATTTGTTGGATCAAATATAATATTATTTTGTATATTTTTAATTTTTGGCTCTCATGCCCAGTACACTATGAAAAACCGGATAAAGGCAGAAAATGCTCTGAAAAAAAGTGAGGAAAAATATCGGACAATTCTTGAAAACATTAAAGAAGCTTATTATGAAATTGATTCATATGGCAAATTGTCATTTTTTAATGATTCTTTGAATGCAATAACAGGTTATTCAAAAACAGAACTTAAAAACGCAAGCGTTACACATTTTCTGGATACAGAAAATTCTGAAAAATTTGTCAATATTTTTCAGAAAGTACGCGAATCAGGTGAGTCCATAAAAACTTTTGATTTAAAGCTTTTAACTAAAAAGAAAACAAGTTGCAGTGTTGAAATTTCTATCTCGCCTATTGATGATTCAAATGGAAATAATCTTGGAGTAAGAGGCATTTTAAGAGATGTGACTAAAAAAAGAAAAACAGAAAAAAAACTTTATGAATCATATGTAAAAGTTCAAAATGCAAGACAGACAACTATTTTAGGACTTGCGAAACTGGCTGAATACAGAGATAAAAGCACTGGTAATCATCTTGAAAGGGTTCGTGAATACTCAAAGCTTATAGCCAGGCATCTGGCAAAAAGTAACAAATACAAAGGATACATAACAAATGAGTATATAGAAGATATTTTCCATTCATCTGTTCTCCATGATATCGGTAAAGTCGGAATTTCCGATTCAATTTTGTTAAAGCCAGGAAAGCTTACATATGAAGAGTTTGAGGAAATGAAACGTCATACAACCTTCGGAGGTGATGTATTAACAGCTGTTGATGCAAAAATAAAGGGGCAGTCTTTTCTTACAATGGGAAAAGAAATCGCCTATTATCATCATGAAAAATGGAATGGTAAAGGATATCCTAAAGGACTTAAAGGTGATGAAATACCGCTTTCAGCAAGAATTGTGGCTCTTGCAGATACATATGATGCACTTACCTCAAAAAGAAGCTATAAAGAAGCGTTTACAGAAGAAAATACGAAAAATATCATTATCGGGGATAAAGGAAAACATTTTGATCCGGATGTCGTTAATGCCTTTATTGCCAATACAAACAAGTTCTATAAAATAAGAGAAGAATTGCAGGGTGATGTGTGAAAAAACGGTAGAATCATACAACAGGCAAGGTTTTACTATGATCGAAATCATCTGTACACTTATGATACTAGGCATACTTTCAGCAATAGCCATGCCGATTTTTTTTGACTTTACACAAGGAGCAAAGCAAAAAACTGCTCTTAGCGTTGAAGAAAGCTTGATATCAGCAATGCGCATTGCTTTTGGAAGACATAGAATATATAATGCAACAAGTTCAGGTTCTGTTCCAGGTGTTGATCAGTGGATTGTGGATTGTAACTCTTTAAAAGCTTATATGGTAAGTAATAGCTGGCCATATGACACAACATGCAGTGGAAATATACTTACACTTACAGATGGCACAACATTTACAATTGCAGCTGAAACAAAAACATTGCCTGCAGGATTACTGTAATGTTGTCATTACCTATACAGTTTAATATCAGATATTAGTACCTTAAAACATGGGCGGCCAAAACAAATTTCCCATCAACATATCTTATCTTAAAGATTATCTTTAATTAGATTGAAATTTCTGGTTATTCAGGTTCGGTAACCGAAATAGTTTGTTTTTTTGTGATGCTGTCACTATAAAAAGATAAAGGCTTATAAAATATGTTTTTCATGCATAGTGATAAAAAAGGATTTACAATCCTTGAAATTATTACAGTATTGCTTATTTTAGGCATGATGGCTGTTATTGCGGGAAGTAAGGCAATTGGATTAAATACCAACAAAGCTGTTTTTCAGGCAGAAGTAATAAAATCGCATCTTCGCTATGCACAGGGGCTGGCATTTAATTCCGAATTGATATGGGGAATTCAATTTACAGGAAATACATATCATCTTTTTAGTTATGATACAAAAACAAGTGTGACAACTTCTCCTGTTACTATTATAGGAGAGGACACCAATACTATAGACCTGTCGACAAAAGGTGTAACATTAAGTGAGACGAATTTTACAATATCTTTTGATTCATGGGGGAAACCATATAAAAATGTTACAGCAACAAGCGCCCTTGCAAGTGGTGATGCGCAAGAGGTCATAACAGTTTCTTCTGGTGTGACAATTACAATAACTCCTAATACCGGATTTATTCCATAACAAAATATACATTAAAAATTTTAATGGGTTATAAAATCGAAGCCATGGGGTTCTCTTGTAGTAATTTCAAATAGTTATAGCTATAATTTTTGAATCAGAAAAATTACCGAACCATTGAAACAGTTTAAAGCATTTATGTTTGACCTGTTTCGCATATAAATCAATAACAGGATAATAAGATGGAAAATAAAACCAAGATAATAGCAACAATAGGGCCGGCATCTGATAGCATTGCAGTGCTTGAAAAGATGATTTTGTCAGGAATGAATGTGGCTCGTCTCAATTTTTCCCATGGCACTTACTCTGAATATGAAAATATAATAAAAAATATACGGTTTCTTGCAGAAAAACTGCAAAAATCTGTTGGGATTTTGATTGATCTGCAAGGACCTAAAATAAGAACCGGCTTACTAAAAGATAAAAAAAATATTATGCTTGAAACCGGCGGTGAGATAAAAATCACAAGCAGGCAGATTCAAGGCACATCTGAAATAATATCAACAACCTATTCTAACCTTTCAAAAGATGTTAAAAAAAATGATACAATACTTCTTGACGATGGTCTTATTGAATTAAAAGTGCGTAAAGTTGACAAAGATACTGTTTGGTGCGATATCATTTACGGTGGGATTTTAAAGGAGCATAAGGGAATAAATCTGCCTGGCATTAATGTTTCAGCAAGTTCTTTAACTGAAAAGGATCAAAAGGATCTGATGTTTGGCATTAAAGCAGGTGTTGATTTTTTTGCACTTTCATTTGTCCGCAATGCTGATGACCTTATGCATATAAAAAAAATAATTAAAAAGCACAAAGCAAACATACCTGTAATTGCCAAAATTGAAAAGCCAGAAGCTGTAGATGATCTGGATAATATTATTGATATTGCCGACTGCATTATGGTGGCAAGAGGAGACCTTGGCGTAGAGATGAAGCCGGAATATGTTCCCACAATTCAAAAACGAATTATTTATAGTGCTATACGTGCAAACAAACCTGTAATAACAGCAACGCAGATGCTTGAGACAATGAGCAGCAACCCTATACCCACAAGAGCAGAATCATCTGATGTGGCAAATGCAATTTTTGACGGAACAGATGCTGTAATGCTTTCAGGTGAAACAGCATCTGGCAAATATCCTGTAAAAGCTGTTCAAATGATGTCAAGAATTGCAGCTGAAACAGAAAAAGCTCCTTTTATGAAGTATAATATTTTACATTCTAAAGATCGCATTGAACTTGTGACACATGCTGTGGCACAATCAAGTGTCAATATTGTAGATGAACTGGATGCAAAAGCCATTGTTGTTTTTTCCGTGTCCGGAAAAACTTCAAAGCTTATTTCAAAGCAAAGGCCTTCAAAACCTATCTATGCCTTTACCAATAGGCAAAAGGTGTATAATCGCCTCTCTATTGTATGTGGTGTTACGCCATTTATAATTCCTTCTATTCCCAGCGCAAAAAGGCTGATTGAAGAAGGGACAAAAATACTTATTGAAAAAAAACTGTTAAAAAAAGGGGATATTGTTGTTATCGTTACAGGCCTTGCCCTTAAATCAGGTTCAACAAATATGATAAAAATACACAAAATGGGTTGTGAAGATTAAAAGTTTTATATTTTCTTAAAAAGCTGTTTTTACAAATCCTTATATAGGATCAAAAAAATTAAGTCAAAATAACTTTTATCAGGCAAAAGATAATGGCAAAAAACTTATTTATAACGGCAACAGAAGCAAGATGCGGTAAATCATTAATTGCAATTGGTGTAATGGAGCTGCTATTAAGGCACATTGATAAAGTCGGTTTTTTTTGCCCGATAATAGCCGATAAATACAGCAAAAAAGGAAATAACAGTGATATTGATTTGATAACTTCACAATTTTCACTTAATCTTGACTATGAAAAAATGTATGCCTGTACAACATCACATGCCAACTACCTTCTCTCACAGGGAAAGCATGAACAACTTATTGAACAAATTATAACAAAATATAACGAAATAGAAAACAAGTTTGATTTTATCTTATGTGAGGGCATTGAATTTGAAGGTTCCACAGCCTCTTTTGAATTTGATATAAACGCGCAGATAAGCAACAATCTGGGGTGCCCTGTTTTACTTGTTGCAAATGGCTACAAAAAAACTCTGGATGAGATCGTCTGGGCTGTAAAAGTATATAAAAAATCCTTTGATGATAAAGGCTGCAATGTGATTGCAACTGTGCTGAACAGAATT
>Ga0209345_10002104_pt1 | contig 22670 bp, 22 predicted proteins | sample Cruoilmetagenom7_FD_187294 | JGI IMG/M metagenome (GOLD analysis project Ga0209345, IMG submission 187294) | Oil polluted marine microbial communities from Coal Oil Point, Santa Barbara, California, USA - Sample 7 (SPAdes) (version 2) | ecosystem: Environmental > Aquatic > Marine > Oil seeps ...
CACCAATTTCTTTTCTGAAAATAATTTCACTAGCTCCCTTCGCTCCCATTACAGCAATTTCGGCTGTAGGCCATGCAAAGTTTAAATCGGCTCCAATGTGTTTAGAGTTCATTACATCATAGGCTCCACCATAAGCTTTACGTGTTATCACCGTTACTCTAGGTACGGTTGCTTCACTTAAAGCATATAATAACTTCGCTCCATGAACAATAATTCCGTTCCATTCTTGGTCGGTTCCTGGTAAGAATCCTGGTACATCTACTAGTACTAATAATGGAATATTAAAACAATCACAGAAACGCGTGAAACGTGCTGCTTTCTTAGAACTATTTACATCTAATACTCCAGCCAAATACATAGGCTGATTGGCAACAATACCAACACTTCGACCTCCAATTCTTGCAAAACCAACGATGATATTCTCTGCATAATCTTTATGGATTTCGAAGAATGATTCTTCATCAATAATACCATTGATTACTTCATGCATATCGTAAGGTTTCGCTGCATCTTCTGGAACAATGTCTTTTAATACATCACGAACTTCATGATCGATATTAAATGGAACTTTTTGAGTAGTCTCTCTATTATTCTGAGGTAGGTAACTCAACAGTCTTTTTACATCTTCTAAACATTCTATATCATTTGCAGAAGTACCATGTGCCACACCCGATTTTGCTGCGTGTGTACTTGCACCACCTAATTCTTCCGAAGTAACTTCTTCATTAGTCACCGTTTTTACCACATTCGGTCCCGTTACAAACATATAACTAGTATCTTCTACCATCATTGTAAAATCGGTCATCGCTGGAGAATATACTGCACCACCGGCACAAGGCCCCATGATGGCAGATATCTGTGGGATGACTCCTGATGCTTGAACATTTCTGTAAAAAATATCGGCATAACCTCCTAAGGAACGAACTCCTTCTTGAATTCTAGCTCCACCAGAGTCATTTAAACCTATTATTGGTGCTCCAACTTTAACTGCCATGTCCATGACTTTACAAATCTTTTCGGCATGCGTTTCAGATAGTGCACCACCAAATACAGTAAAATCTTGTGCATATACATATACTAAACGTCCATTCACTGTTCCGTACCCTGTTACAACACCATCTCCATAGTATTGTTCTTTTTCCATACCAAAATCTGTGGTACGGTGGGTTACTAATATTCCAATTTCTTCAAAAGAGTTTTCATCCATTAAATAATGAATACGTTCTCTTGCTGTTAGCTTTTTCTTTAGATGTTGTTTATCAATACGGTGTTGTCCACCTCCTAAATAAGCTAATTCTTTTTTCTCGTTAAGCGCTTTTATCTTTGAGTCCATCTTCTTAGTGTATTGGTAGTCTTAGTGTTTTTTGATCTTCTATGTATTGTTTTACAGCAATCATTGCTGCTATTTTAGCTTCTTCTATAAAAGTTGCTTCTAGATCTTCTGGTGTATAATAATCTTTTACAAAGTGCGTATTAAAGTTCCCAGAACGGAACGCTTCATGTTTACAAACAAAGGTTCCAAATGGTAAGGTAGTTTGTACTCCTTCTACTTTATAATTATCGATTGCATTGATCATTAATTGAATTGCTTCCTCACGAGAATCTCCGTAGGTAATTAATTTAGAAAGCATTGGATCGTAATAAATAGGAATGTCTGCTCCTTCTTCGAAACCATTGTCTACTCTAATTCCTTTTCCGACAGGTAACTGATAGGTATCTAAACGACCAACACTTGGTAGGAAATTATTTAAAGGATCTTCAGCATATACACGAAGTTCAAGTGCATGGCCTTTGATTGAAAGATCTTCTTGTTTTACTTCTATTGCTTCACCTCTAGCAATCTTAATTTGCATTTCAACTAAATCTAAACCTGTGATGAATTCGGTTACAGGATGTTCTACTTGTAAACGTGTATTCATTTCAAGGAAATAGAAATTATGTTGATCGTCTAATAAAAACTCAACCGTTCCTGCGCCGACATAATCACATGATTTTGCTACCATTATTGCAGCTTGTCCCATTTTAGCTCTTAGCTCTGGGCTTAATACTGAAGAAGGTGCTTCCTCCACTACTTTTTGATGACGACGTTGGATACTACATTCACGTTCAAATAAATGAATTACGTTACCATGTTTATCTGCCATGATCTGAATTTCGATATGGCGTGGCGAGGTAACATATTTTTCAATAAAAACAGAACCATCACCAAATGCAGAAGTTGCTTCACCAATCGCTAGACTCATTTGAGACTCTAAATCGCTTTCTTTTTCAACCACACGCATTCCTTTTCCACCACCACCAGCAGAAGCTTTTATTAAAATAGGAAAGCCTATTTCTTTGGCAATTACTTTGGCTTTTTCAACATCAGTAATAGCTTTATCGATTCCAGGAACCATAGGAATGTCATACTTTTTTACTGCATCTTTGGCTTCTAATTTAGAACCCATTATCTGGATTGCTTTAGAACCTGGACCAATAAATATCATGTTGTTTTTCTCAACTTCTTCAGCAAAATCGGCATTCTCACTAAGAAATCCGTACCCTGGATGGATTCCATCTACGTCTATCTCCTTTGCTAGTTTTATAATTTTTGAACCTAATAAATACGATTCAGCAGAAGGTGCTGCTCCAATACAAATGGCTTCATCTGCATAGCGAACATGCAGTGCATTTCTATCGGCTGTAGAATATACAGCAACTGTTTTAATTCCCATTTTCTTTGCCGATTTCATTACACGAATGGCAATTTCTCCTCGATTGGCAACTAATATTTTTTTCATTGTTATCTGTTTATTAAGCTTCAAATTCTATTAATAACTGACCTTTTTCAATGGCGTCATCTTTCTTTACTTTTACTGTCTTTATAACACCATCTCTAGGAGAAGTAAAGTTGTTCTCCATTTTCATGGCACTTAAAATCAATAAGGAATCTCCTTCTTTCACTTCTTGTCCAGGTTCTACATTAATTTCTAAAATTAATCCTGGCATTGGAGCTTTAAGGTTGTTAACCTGTTTTGCATTACCCAAAGAGAACCCCATTTTTTCGATAAGGACATCTAATTCATCTGTAATGACGACTTTATATTTAGATTTTTTTACACGAATCTCATATTCTCTATTTTGAAAATCGCTATTCAAAATTTTAGCCTTAAAAGGCTGATTGTCTTTTAAAACGTGTAAATGTGAAGTGTTGGTTGGCTTAATGTCTAAGGAATCTAAGTCTTCTGTACTTAAGTCAAAATTATATTTTTTGTTTACAGAAGCTTTATACGAATTGCTCATATATAGTTATTTTTAAAGAGGTGTAAAGATACTCTATTTTATCAATGTGTATTAATGACATTGGTCAGTTAAATTGAAATAATTTTGATTTTCTGTTTTAATTTATATCTTTAAAGAATGTGTTTTGAATCCTCACTAATAAAGAAGAAAAGGCTGATTGAAGAATATTTTAAAGCTACCTTTATTCCTAGTTATAATTACGAACCTTATCATCATGTTTCTGGGTTTCAATATCCTAATTTACAAATTATTAAAGCGGATGATCCTTTTAAAATTCATCCTGCGACTTGGGGATTAGTTCCTTCATGGGGAGAAAAAGATGTTTCTTCTTTCAGAAAAAAATATAACACACTTAACGCAAAAAGTGAAACCTTGCTGCAATCGAACATGTATCAAGATAGTGCTAGAGAACATCGTTGTATCATCATTGCAGATGGTTTTTTTGAACCTCATCATGTCAATAATATCTCTTATCCTTATTATTGTTTTATTCCTTCTGAAAAATTTGAAGATGGGAAAAGTTTATTCGCTTATACAGGTATCTATTCTGAATTAGAAAATGGTACTTTTAGTTGTTCTATTTTAACCACAGAAGCTAACGAATTCTTTGCTGAAATACATAATAAGAAAAAAAGAATGCCCTTGATAATAGATGATTCTTTTATGAAAAATTGGTTAGAAACAGATTTAACTGATTCGCAAATTGATGAAGTTCTACACTCCTGTTATACTCAAAAGAAGTTTGATGCTTATCAAGTAAGCAGGAATCTTTATAAACGAGGAATTTCTCATAATCATCCAGGAATACTTAAAAAGGTAGAACGAAATACCTTGTTTTAAAAATAGACGCTCTGTAATTAAAGATTCTTTGTATCTTCGATATAGACTCTGAAACAATCAGATTTCAATGATCACTAAAACTATTCAATGAATAACCATCAAGATAAAATTGAAAGACTTAATGCACGACTTGATGCACTTTTAAAGAGGCAAGAGTTTTTTTCGAAAGAAATATTAGAACTAAAAGAAGATATCTTTAGACTCAATAATCCAATTATTGAAGCTGAACAGTCTGCACATAATGTTAATCAACCAATTACAGAAATAGCACAAAAAGAGGATGTCCCTTTTGTAGAAACTGAAACTCTTGAAACAAATAAAGAAGTTATAGAGCCTCCAAAAAAGGAAGAATGGAATATTCCTAAAAAGCAACCAAAAAAACCTAAGAGTAAGTCTGATCTAGAAAAATTTATTGGTGAAAATTTAATCAATAAAATTGGTATTATCATTACCGTTATAGGAGTTGCCATTGGGGCTAAATATTCAATTGAAAATGAATTGATAAGTCCATTGACACGGATTATTTTAGGCTACATAGCAGGTTTTAGTTTGCTTGCTATTGGTTTGAAATTAAAGAAGAATTATACCAATTATAGCGCTGTTTTAGTAAGTGGAGCCATGGCAATATTGTACTTTATTACCTTTTCTGCTTATAGTTTTTATGAGTTAATTCCGCAGGCATTGGCCTTTTTAATGATGTTTGTTTTTACTGGATTTACGGTCACAGCTGCCTTACATTATAACAAACAAATTATTGCACATATAGGTTTGGTTGGTGCATATGCTGTGCCTTTTTTACTGAGTAATAATTCTGGAAATGTTTCAATACTCTTTAGCTATATAGCAATTTTAAATATCGGTATATTATTTATTTCATTTAAAAAATACTGGAAACCTTTATACTACGTTTCCTTTGCTCTTACTTGGCTTATCTTTATTTCTTGGTTTAATATTGATTATGAAACTGACATCCATTTCGCCATAGCATTGTTATTCTCAACATTATTTTTCATCATTTTTTATGCTACTTTTTTATCGTATAAATTATATAAAAAAGAATCCTTCGCAATACAAGACATTCTCTTACTACTAGGAAATTCATTTGTGTATTATGGATTAGGTTACGCAATATTATCTGGTCATGAAACAGGAGAACAATTATTAGGTTTATTTACACTCGCAAATGCTATTATTCATTTTGCAGTAGGAGTCTACCTTTATAAACAAAAGCTAACTGACAAGAATTTATTTTATATCACAATTGGTTTAGTGTTAGTTTTTGTAACTCTTGCAATTCCTGTACAATTAGATGGAAATTGGGTGACCTTATTTTGGGTTGCTGAAGCTGCTCTATTATTTTGGTTGGGAAGGTCAAAAAACATTTCGATCTACGAATTGATTTCATACCCATTAATGATTCTCGCATTATTTAGCCTTTTCCATGACTGGTCAGGTTTCTATATTGACAATTTTTTTTCAATTGATGATTTAACGATTAATCCATTATTCAATGTTCAATTTTTGAGTTCTCTATTATTTATTGGAGCATTTAGTTTTATCTTATTTATTCAAAGAAAAAACATTTATAAGCTTAGCAATAAAATGCAATGGTTACCAACCATCTTTAATTTTATAGTTCCAGCTATTTTAATTTTCACCGTATATAGTTCGTTTCGACTAGAGATTTCAAATTATTTTGATGCTTGGTATAACAACTCAGCAATCAACTTAAAAGAAGGTGCTAGTATTTTTTACGATAAAGAGTATAATGGTAATATTAAAGACTTGAAAGTGATATGGATTTTGTGCTACAGCATGCTTTTCTTTTCAATACTTACTTATCTAAACTTGAAAAAAATAAAAAACTTATTATTTGGTTCAATTATTTTAGGATTAAGTTGTTTGACCGTTTTAATATTTTTATCACAAGGCTTATATGTTTTAAGTGATTTACGTGAAAGCTTTATAGACAATGTGAATTCTGAATACTTTGAAATTGGGAATTTCAATATTATCATTCGTTATATATCCTTTGTCTTTCTTGGAGTGTTGATTGCCTTAAATGTTTCATTTATTAAAGCTAGAATTAGTAATTCAATCTTGAAAAAAATGTTCTATTTAGCCTTACATATTGTATTTGTTTGGATTTTAAGTAGTGAATTAATTCACTGGATGGATCTTGCAGACTCAAACCAATCGTACAAATTAGGATTAAGTATTCTTTGGGGAGTTTATTCATTATCACTTATTGTATATGGAATTTGGAAAAACATACAATTTTTACGAATTGGAGCTATTGTTTTATTCGGAATTACTTTAATTAAACTTTTTTTTTACGATATAGCTCATCTAAATACGATTTCAAAGACTATTGTATTCGTTTCCTTAGGAGTTTTACTTTTACTTATTTCATTTTTATATAATAAATACAAAAATAACATCATCGATGAAGTTGAAGAAGAATCATAGTCTTGTAGTTGCTATACTTTTTAGTATTGTCTCGTACGGACAAATGGATAGTTATAATTACAAACAAGAGATTGAAAATGTTTCAGATCTTTGGCACTCTATAACATTACCGTCCACTGTATTCCAACACCTTAAAAATGATGTAAAGGATATCAGGGTTTATGGTATAACAGAAAAAGATACTATAGAAGCTCCTTATATCTTAAAGCAAAAAAAAGAAGAGATATTCACTACTAAAATTAATTTTAAAAAGATTAATGAATCTCATAATTCTGAAGGATATTATTACACATTTGAGGTTGATTCAGAAGAAGAAATAAATCACATTTATTTAAAATTTGAAGAAGATAATTTTGAATGGAACATCAATTTAGAAGGAAGCTTAAACAATAATGATTGGTTCACTATTTTAGATGATTATAGAATTTTATCAATCAAAAATAATCAAACCAATTATCGATTTTCAGACTTAACCTTTCCTCCTTCAAAGTATCGTTATTACCGGATTTTTGTAACAAGTACCTGGAAACCTAAATTAACTACAGCTTCTCTGCATATGTATTCTACAAAAAAAGCTGAATACTATGATTATCCTTCATTTGAAATCACATCTAAAACAGATAGAAAAGAGAAAAATTCTGTATTTGAAATTACTTTAGAACAACCTGTTTCTGTTAGTTATTTTAAAATAAATGTTTTAGATACTATTAATTATTATCGTCCATTTAATATACAATATGTAACAGATAGTATTAAAACTGATAAGGGATGGAAATATAACTATCGCACATTAAAAACTGGAACCTTAAATTCGATTGAAAAAAATGAGTTTACTTTTAATAGTACAATACTTCAGAAATTAAAAATTACAGTAAACAACTTTGATAATCAACCTTTACACTTTTCCACTTTTGAAGTAAAAGGTTATACACACGAATTGATTGCTAGGTTCAATGAACTTGCATCTTACTTTTTAACCTACGGAAACATAAATGCTTCAAATCCGAATTACGACATCAATCAGTTCTTAAAAAAAATTCCTTTAACACTAAAACCATTACAATTAAAAGGTATTCAGTCGATTGAAAAAGAGCAAGCCGAAATTAAAGAAGCTTTATTCACTAATAAAATTTGGCTTTGGATTCTTATGGCAATTATTTGTATTGTGCTAGGATTTTTTTCACTTAAAATGATAAAGAAAGTATAAACCCAAAGATTCAATTTCTATATTTGCTCTATGAAGATTCTGATACAAAACATACAACAGCTTTTACAAATTAGAGATGCATCTATTGTCTGGATTGCAGGGAAAGACATGAAGCAATTACCAAGTATTGAAAATGCATGGTTATTAATAGAAGATGATCTAATTTCAGATTATGGATCTATGGATTCTCTTTCAGAAATTGATGCTGATGAAATAATTGACGCCACAGGAAAAGTGGTACTTCCTACTTGGTGCGATTCGCATACGCATTTGGTATATGCAGGAAACAGAGAGCAGGAATTTGTCAACAGAATTAACGGAATGTCTTACCATGAAATTGCTGAAAATGGAGGCGGAATACTAAACTCAGCTAAAAAATTACAAGCTACTTCTGAAGAAGATCTTTATAATCAATCTATAGATCGTTTAAAAGAAGTAATGCAATTGGGTACAGGCGCTATCGAAATTAAAAGTGGTTATGGCTTAACTCCTGAAGCTGAAATGAAAATGCTTCGAGTAGCTAAAAAATTAGGGGAAGATTTTCCTGTTACAGTAAAAACTACTTTTCTTGGAGCACATGCTGTACCAACAGAATTTAAAGGAAATAAGGCTGGATATATCGACCTAATTGTAAATGAAATGCTTCCTAAAATAGCCTCAGAGAAACTTGCTACATATGTGGATGTATTTTGTGAAGAAGGATATTTTTCAGTTGCCGATACAGAGCGTATTCTTTCCGAAGCGAAAAAATATAATTTAATTCCTAAAATACATGTCAATCAGTTTACCATTCTTGGCGGAATTGCTTTGGGTGTAAAATATGATGCACTGAGTGTAGATCATTTAGAAGTATTAGATCAAAATGATATTGAAGCACTACAAGGCAGTAAAACGATGCCTGTGGCTTTACCTTCTTGTTCTTATTTTTTAAGTATACCTTATACTCCAGGGCGTGAACTTATCGATGCTGGTTTACCTCTTGCTTTAGCAACCGATTATAACCCAGGTTCGACACCAAGTGGAAATATGAATTTTGTTGTAGCTACTGCCTGTATCAAAATGAAACTAACTCCAGAAGAAGCTATAAATGCTGCTACATTAAATGGTGCATATGCGATGGGATTAGAAAAAACACATGGTAGTATTACTAGAGGAAAAAAAGCCAGTGTAATGATTACAAAAGAAATTCCTTCCTATGGATATATTCCATATTCCTTCGGAAGTAATTTAATTGAAACTGTAATCATTAATGGTGAAAAGATTTAATCGCCATAATCGGCTATAACTTTTCTAACTTCACTCATTTCAAAACCATATTCAGATTTTAGACTATTGAGTTTTTCATTTACTGAAATGGATTCAGGTAAGCCTATTTTCTTAATGATATAATCAATAGGAACTTTTGTTCGAGATTGAACTTCATTTAAAGTCATAGATCCTTTGATTTCAATATCACCCTCATTTGTTTCGTGATTCTCTTTTTTATTAGAATCTATTTCTACAGGAGTCAGTAAAGGTGTTATTGCAATAAAAACGACAACAATTAAGCCCAGAACTCCTAAAATTGAACGTTTCCCTTCTTTCTTTCGTGGTCTTCCTTTAACAAGGCTTAGAATCCAACGCCAATGTAAAAATAGATGCAATGCTAAAATGGAGAAAAAAGTAACTGAGATCCAAAAATGTATCCCTCCCCATTCATGCCTGTCTAAATTCCAAATGGTGGAATGTTTTCCACTTCCAGGAGGAAGTATATAACGAAGTAAAACACCTGTTGTTGTCAGTAGTAAGAAAGCTATGAAAGCAACGATATCAATGATAAAATTGAGTTTTGAACGTTTCATTTTTCACTATTTATTAAGACGAATTAAGGTACGAAAACAGCAGGAGAAGAACAATGATATTTGTAATGAAAATCAATGTTTTATCACATTTTTCAATAAAGGCTATTCATATTGAAAAACAAGTTTTATTTTTGAAATTCAAATTAAAGAATCATGCAAAAACAACTTATAGAATGTGTTCCTAATATTAGTGAAGGACGCGATTCAGATAAAATAAATACGATTGCTTCGATTGTTGAAACTGTTGAAGGTGTTACTCTTTTAGATGTGGACCCAGGAAAGGCGACAAATAGAACAGTTATCACCTTTGTTGGAGAACCTCAACCTGTTATTGATGCAGCCTTTTTATTAATTCAAAAAGCTGCTGAGCTTATTGATATGAGTAAACATAGTGGTGAACATCCTCGTTTTGGCGCTACCGATGTTTGTCCCTTGGTTCCTATTGCAGGAATTTCATTAGAAGAAACAGCTAAGTATGCTCATAAATTGGGTGAACGTGTTGGGAAAGAATTAAATATTCCTGGTTATTTCTATGAAAAAGCTGCCAAAGAAGAAAAGCGTAAAAATTTAGCTAATTGTAGAAGTGGCGAATATGAAGGACTTGCAAACAAGTTATCGGACGCTTCTTGGAAACCAGATTTTGGACCTGCTGAGTACAATGAAGCAGTTGCAAAATCGGGAGTTACAGCAATTTCAGCAAGAGATTTTTTAATTGCATATAATGTCAATTTAAATACTACTTCAACACGTCGTGCTAATGCAATTGCTTTTGATATTAGAGAAGCTGGACGATTTAAAAGAGAAGGTAAATCAGTTACCAGTAAAAAAGTATTGGATGAGAATGGTAAACCTGTAAGAGTTCCAGGAAAATTAAAAGCTGTAAAAGGAATTGGATGGTTTATCGATGAATACGGTATTGCTCAAATTTCTTATAATCTTACCAATATTACAATTACTTCAATGCATGAAGCATTTGATGAAAGTTGTAAATCTGCCAATGAAAGAGGTTTACGTGTTACTGGATCTGAATTAATTGGATTAGTTCCTTTACAAGCGATGCTTGATGCAGCTGATTTCTACTTAATAAAACAACAACGTTCTTTAGGTGTTTCTGAAAGTGAAAAAGTAAAGATTGCTATTAAATCCTTAGGCTTAGATGATTTAAAACCATTTATTCCTGAAGAAAAAATTATAGAATACAAACTGAAGGATACTTCAGTAAAGAAATTAATCGATTTCAAATTAGATGATTTTGCAGATGAGACTGCAGGAGAATCAATGGCACCAGGTGGAGGATCTATTGCTGCCTATGTAGGAACATTAGGGGTTGCTTTAGGTACAATGGTTGCTAATCTTTCAGGACATAAAGCTGGATGGGATGATCGTTGGGAGTTCTTTTCAGAATGGGCTGTAAAAGGTCAAGCATATAAAAACAGATTGTTGTTTTTAGTAGATGAAGACACCAATGCTTTTAATAAAATTATTGATGGTTTTAGAATGCCTAAAGACTCCGATGAAGAAAAAGCAGCAAGAGGTCAAGCTATTGAAGAAGCAACTAAATATGCAACTGAAATTCCGTTTCAAGTAATGGAAACAGCTTACGAATCTATGGAAGTGATGCAAGCGATGATTAAAGACGGAATGCAAAGCTCATTATCTGATGGTGGAGTTGGAATATTATGTGCAAGAGCTTCTGTACTCGGAGCTTATTTTAATGTTCGTATTAATGCTAAAGATATCAAGGATAGAGATTTTGCTAAAACAATACTTTCTAAAGCAAAAAATATATACGAAGGAACTTTAGCTATTGAAGCTGAAACAATTGCCTACATCGATAGTAAGATGTAAAACCCTCCTATTTGTTAAAATAATATAAAAAGAATGTTCATTTACATTCTTTTTATATGTTTGCATAAGCACTTATATAAATGTTTATATGGATATTTTACATACACTTGGAGAAATTGGGTTAGGATCACGATTAAAACGTGTGAGTGATTTGTTGATGAAAATCACTCAACAGATTTATACAAATCAAAATATTGATTTTGACCCCTACCTCTTCCCTGCTTTTAATACAATAGCAAAACTTGAAAAGACAACCAATACTGAGATTCGTGAAGTATTACACATTACTCAGCCTGCTGTAACACAGAATATAAATAAGCTATTACAAAAAGAATTGATTGAGTTACAGGTTGATGATATCGATAAGCGTAAAAAATGGATTACCCTTTCCAATAAAGGTGAAAAAACATTTAATCAATTGCAGCCACTTTGGAATATTTTAGATAAAGCTGTTAAAAAATATACTGTGCTACCTGCTGAATCTTTAATTGAACATTTAAACTATTTTGAAGAGCAACTAAAAAACGGGAACTATATGGAAACGATACAAGAACTAATAAAAACCGAACTAGCGATTAGCATTGTTTCTTTTGAAGAGCAATACGCAAGCTATTTTTATGATTTTAATGTAGAATGGTTAGAATCATTTTTCTATGTAGAAGATTATGATAGAGAAGTTTTAAGTAAACCTCAACAATATATAATAAATCCTGGAGGTCATATTTTCTACGCCAAACAGAATAACGAAATATTAGGTACAGTTGCTTTATTAAAAAATGCAGAAGATGTATTTGAATTAACTAAAATGGCTGTATCTCCAAAACATCAAGGTAAAAAAGCAGGGCAATTATTAATGCAGCATTGCATTGATTTTGCAAAAGAAAACAATTTTGAAAAACTGTTTTTGTATTCGCATACAAAACTTGCCAATGCTATTTATATCTACCGTAAATATGGTTTTATTGAAATTGACGTAGAAGCTGATAGTCCTTATGAACGCAGCGATATTAAAATGGAACTAGTTTTTTAAATCCTTACTCTAACCACAATTTAAAATCCTTTACACGCTCACGGGCAACAATCACTTCCTGATCCTTATAATTATTGAGTTTTAATTGTAATCGTGAATTTGTGTAGGATATAATATCTTTTATAGCGTTTATATTGATGTAATACTTACGGCTAATTCTGAAAAATAACTCAGGAGATAATTCTTCTTCTAGTTTTTCTAGTGTTGTATCTAGCAAATAATCTCTTCCCTCTATTGTATGCGCATAAGTTCCTTTATTTTCAGAATAAAAACATTCTATTTCATCGACAGAAATCATTTTTAAATGCTGCCCAATCTTAGTTGTAAATCGCTTTTTGTATTCACGTTCTACTGGCCCTTTAGAAAGTAATTTTTTAATATCCTCAAAGTTTAATTGAACATTCTTCGTTTCCGGTTTAAACTCTTTATATTTATTGACAGCTATTTCTAATTCTTCATCATCTATTGGTTTCAGAAGGTAATCAATACTATTTAATTTAAAGGCCTGCAAAGCATATTCATCGAACGCAGTTGTAAAAATAATCGAGCTTTTAATTTCTATGGTATCAAATATTTTAAATGAAAGCCCATCGCTTAATTGTATATCTAAAAAGATAAGATCTGGATGTTCATTATTCTGAAACCAATCAATTGATTCTTCAACACTATGAAGCATTTCATTAACTGATACATTTAATTTTTCTAGCATGCGCTGAAGACGTCTTGCTGATGGTTTTTCGTCTTCAATAATAATTACATTCATGTGCTTAAAATTTTATAATAGAACAAAATATTTCAAAATTTGAGAACCCATGTAACCACTCGCTACTCTCGTTCTCACATAAATTTATTTTAATCATACCCTTGGGTGCATTTTTTGATTAAAAAAATTCATGTTCGTTTCATTGACTAAAATTTAATTCCTTTTATAACTTCGAGTTTTTTCATCCTCTTCTTGATCCATAAACTCTTTCATCTTTCTGTTTTCCCAATCTTTAAAAAATCTAAATTTATCTTGAAACACTGTAAACCAGTGAAAAAATAATCCAATTCCCCAGAAAAAAGGAGTGGTAAACATAGACCATTTAGGATAATTTATATCGAATATACCATTTTGCAATACTCCTAAATGAAACAAAATCAAAAGGGAGTTTATAATAATATATACAGTTAAATGGCTGTAGAAGTCTTTTATTTTTTTGACTTTTTTAGTCGCTCTATCGTATTTATCTTTATTGAAATTTTCCATTATTTTATTATTAAGTCCAACGATCATTTGAAGGTTCATCATCTTTATCCATGAACTCTTTTATCTTTTTTTCTTCCCAATTTTTATTTAAATAAGGCAACCATCCAAATGCTTTAAATGAATGAAAAACAATTCCTATTCCCCAACCAAAAGCTGCCCATAAAAACCAAGGGTTGTTCCATCCATTTGTATAGTAATTTAATCCCGCTAAGAAGGCAATAAACACTACATAAGCCATCAAACTTGAATAAAACTTTTTTATTCCTGCAATACGTTCCTTAGCTCTTATATATTTATTTTCTTGTTCAAAATCATTCATAACACTATTATTTAAAAGTATCAAATTCGTCTTTATCCATCAATTCTTTAATTTTCTTCTCTTCCCAGTTTTTCCCTAAGAAAGGATTGTAATTAAAAGCTTCCATAGCATGCCCTGCAACTCCAAATCCCCAACCAACTATTGGAAAAACAGCCCATGGAAAGCCTGTAGATTTTATATTAAGAAATATAAAAAAAGGCACCATGATTAAATAGATAGCAAAATGAATATAGAATCCTTTTAATTTCTCTACGCGTTCTTTTGCTCGTTCGTATTTTTTTTCTGAAATATATGTTTCTTGTGTAGTCATTCTTGTTGTGTTTTTGGTTAATAATGGGATAGACACTATAAATTCTTTTTCATTTTTCTGAATACTCACTGGTCTATCTGTTAAAAGGTAATAGCGTTGTTGGATATTTCTAAGCCCAACTCCTGTACCTTCTTTTAGTACTTCTTTTGTTTGTATATTATTTTTTATTATTAAGTTATTTTCTTCTTCAGTAATGGTAATATATAGTTTATTTGAAGGAGTTACTTTATTGTGCTTTACAGCATTTTCTAATAATAATTGCAATGATAAAGGAACAACTTTAGCTTGTGGATTCATTAATGTTTCCGGTACTGAAAACACAATACTATCTTCAAATCGCATTCGTATTAAAGTCATATACAGTTTTGCAAACTTTAACTCCTCTTCTAAAGTTACTAGGTCTTTGTTCTTTTGTTCCAGTACATAACGATATACTTTTGATAAAGAAGTAGTAAACTTAGTAGCAGCTTCAGGATTTTCCTCAATTAAACTAGTTAATACATTTAAACTATTAAATAAGAAATGTGGATCTAATTGATTCTTTAAAGCATCAAACTTTGCAGATGCAGTTCCAGCGATAATTTTTTGTTCTTTTAATTTATTTTCTTGAATATGACGGTAGTAAAAAATTCCGTAGAAAATACAAGTAACAAAAAGTGAAATAAAGAAGCCGTAGGTGTAATATTGAATTTTTTCTCCATTTATAAACTCATCGAATGATTCACCGTCTATCATCATTTCTGAGAATATTCTCAGTAAAAACAATACAATAATAGTAACTAATACACTTCCTAAGATGCCCTTAATTAAATGTTTAAATTCAAACAATTCATTTTTATAACGCTTAATTAAAAACACTAAAAAGAACATATTAGACACATAAAGAACCACTGAATATATTTGATTATAAATAAATGATATACTCAAATACTTTAGGCTTGGAAGTGTTTTGGTTTGAAAATAATTTATTAAACCTAATAGAATAAATATTAATATCCCAAGCGTAAAAGCTTTTCCAAATTCTTTATATAGTCTTTTTGTAGTCATTATTATTTACAACTAGATTCCATGATTTGTTGTGCTCTTTCAAGACCATATGTTGGATAAAATTTACCTTCAGGTTTAAAGTCTGCAAACAATTCCATTGCTTTTTCAACATCTTTACAATAAGGTTCTATTGGTTGTCCAAAAAACTTTGCTCCACCCATATCCCATTCTGCTTTATTTAAAATAACTCTTGGGCTATTTGGCGCTAATTTTAAGGCCTCTTGATACATCATAGTTACTTTTGCTCCGTATTTCATTCCGTATTGAGCTCCATCATAAGCAACCCAAGCAGTATGCCAAAGAGCGTCAAGTAAAATAATCTCTGGGTTGTCTTTTGAAATAGCTTTAGCATCGTTCATAAAGTTTAGTGCTCTATCTAGATTAGCTGCCAATTTTGCTTCATCTTTCTCTCCAAAGCACTGAATGATCGTTACTAAAGATGCATAATAAGAAGGCAACCATTCTTCTGTTTCGGCAGTCGCTATTCGTTCGAATAAATTAACTGCTTCCCATGGTTTTTCTTCGCCCCAAAGACCCAAAGCTTTTTCCATCCCTGATTCGTATTTACCTTGACTAAAGCCTGTAAATGAAACAAGTGCGATACATATGATGATAATATTTTTCATTTTATTTATTGATTTTTTAATGTTAACAATTTATAGTTTTATATTCAATTTTACAATTTCTCCACCTTTTACTTCAAATTTAGCATCCTTCCATTTTGGAGGTCCAAATCTTGCAGGAGCATTGTTTGAAGTTCCATAGTCTTCCGAAGGAATCATTCCCATAATCATGTTCATTTTCCCGTTATCATCTTCATCATGAAAACATGATACTGCATATACTCCATCAACTAATTCAGAAAAAGTAAAACTAGCTTCTTGGTTCGTAACTTCAGATTTTTTAGAAACAAATCCTTTTTCTAAAAAGTTTTCTTCACTATCATAGATTGAAATATAAACGGTTCCGTCGTTGCTATCAAAATCGGTAATGTTTACTTCTACCGTATTTTGTGCTTGAATAATTATTCCTGAGAAAAGGAATGTTAAATAAAGAAGTACTGCTTGCATGGCTTTTGTTTAATTATTAATATGGTACAAATATCTAGTAGTTTTACGCCTTTTTAAAAAGAAGAATACTCAACTGTAGTTTTTTTATGCTGAAATGTAAATTGGTAGTTAGTAGCAGGTAGCTAGTAGCTGGAAATCTAACAAATACCCATTACTAGATACCTGATACCTGATATTATAAATTATCTAACTGATTTTCTTTTCCATCATCACTTAGTGTCCAAAAGAAGCCTACAAAAAAGAACTGATCTGCAGCTGGACGTAGCACTCGACTATCGAATACACCATTTGTATTTGGAGTATCTGCATATTGATAACCATTAATATTTTTGAAACCTAACACGTTATTTACAGAGAAATAAAGGATCTTTTGTTGTGATATTAAATAAGCCCAGTTGATACTTAAACTATTGTATCCTTTTGCTTTTTCTTGAAGAAATCCAGCTTTATTAGGATTGGTGTACGTACGTCCACTTCCGTATTGATGGCTAAATCCTATCTGACTTTTCCAATCGTTGATCCAATACTTTGCTACTAATGAAACATTATGCGTATTGGCAAATGAAGGTGTAGCATCTATAGGAAAGTTTTTATGTTTTCTCTCACTATCTAAGTATGAATAACTCAACCAATAATCTACGTTTTTTATACTTTTATTATCTCTGAAAAACAGGTCGAAACCTTGGGCATAACCATCTCCAGAACTAGCATAATTACTATTAAACTCAGGGAGTTCAGAACTGTAAGTCACAAGATTATCGTATTCCTTTCTGAAAACCTCAGCTCTAAAGATTCGGTTATTAGCTGAATACTGATAGTTTAAAATATAATGCTTTGTATTTTGTGCTTCAAGGTTATTTGTAAACTTTAGAATATCACTTTGTGGCTGTTGGTAAAAATCACCATACGCTAACGATAACTGACTATTCTTTCCAGTTTTATATGCCAATGAAATTCTTGGTGAAATCGTAAATTCTTCAAATAACTCACTGTATTCTCCCCTAGCCCCAACTTTCATAGCAAACTTTCTAGAGAAGATAAAATCTGCTTCTGAGAAAACGGCACTAATATTATTTTTAAAACCAAACTCTGCTTGAAATTGATTACTCTGAAATGTTTCATCAAAATCTGTTAAAAACTGTTCGGCACCAAATGATACTTTTATACGATTACTGAAACGTTTTCTAAGTTTCAATTTTAAATGAGCAGAGTTTTCTGTATTATCAATATCATCAGAAATAATACCAATATCTGTTTTAGCATAGGTATAACTTGCGCCACCAAATATTTTCCAAGTATCCCCCAAATCTCCACTATAACTAGCATTGGTATAAAGGTTATTGTTTTTCAATTTAAAATCTACACCTTCCTCATAATTGATATCTTCTTGGTTTAATTCGAAATCAGTAGTATCAAAAGCAGCATAGACTTTTAATATTCCATTTTCAAAATGTCTTCTAAACACTGTTTCTCCTGCCAATGCTTCAAATGGTTTTTCCCAATCGTTTCTGTCAGGAAATGCTGCAACGTATGGTGCAAGGTTCATATATGATGCATTAACACTTAAAGAACTTTTTTTCCATTTTTGAGTATTTCCTAATCCTAAACCAACACTCATAATTGAGATATCAGTCTTTTCCTGAATCGGTTCATCAATCGTATTTAGTAATAAAACTGATGACAATGCTTGTCCGTATTCGGCTGAATATCCTCCTGTTGAAAATGTAATTCCATCAAATAAAAATGGACTGTAACGTCCTCTTGTTGGAATGTTATTTGTGGTTGATCCATACGGTGTAAACACTCGAATTCCGTCAATGAAAATTTGTGTTTCTTCAGCTGATCCTCCACGAACAAATAAGCGCCCATCTTCCGCAACCGTTGTTGTTCCTGGCAATGTTTGCAAGGCGCCTACAAAGTCTCCCAAAGCACTTGCTGTTGTAACAACATCTAAAGGCTTTAAAACAGAAACCTTACTATTATCACTTGCTTCGAAAGTTCCTGCTGAAATTACCACAGTATCTAAAGAATTTACATCTTCTCTTAGCTTTATTGTTAGGTTCTTTAATTCTGAAACATTGGCTTGAAGTGTAAATGTTTCAAATGAAACAAAGGAAACCAATAAAGTTTGTGTGCCTGTTTCTGAAGTTTCAAAAGAAAAGATTCCATCAATATCTGAAGATGCACCATCATAGGTTCCTTCTAAATATATATTGGCTTCAAGTATTGGTGTACCATTCGGCTTGGTAACTTTACCTGAAATCGTTATTTGTGAATAGCCAATTGTAAAGAATAGAAGGCATATTATTCCTAATACGAATTTTACATAATTTTGCTGAATTGAGGTGTTCATTTTTGGTTGATTATAAATTACAGGACAAAATTGCTTCAAAAGAAATCATTTCAGAAAAAAAAGAAACCCAACTGTAATTTATCGATTCTCAAATGTAACTTTTGCCCACTCTTATTCAAAATTGCTCTTGAAAAACATCCTGTTAAACGAAAATTAATATCTTGTATAAAATTAATATCTCATGACTGATTCAGAAATAATAGATCAATATATCCAGAAACACGAACATTGGAGGGAAGAATTAACTTTACTAAGAAACATTATTAATACTTCAGAACTTAAAGAAGAAGTGAAATGGGGTGCTCCTGCCTATACGCTGAATAAAAAAATTGTACTAGGTCTTGGTGCCTTTAAAAATCATATGGGTATTTGGTTTCATCAAGGTGTGTTTTTAAAAGATGTACAACAGAAATTGGTTAATGCGCAAGAAGGAAAAACGAAAGCCTTACGTCAATGGCGCATTGAAAAGGGTTATGATATTGATAAGAATATGGTTCTAGCTTATGTTCAAGAAGCCATTGAAAACAGCTTGGCTGGGAAAGAAGTTAAACACGATAGAAAAAAGAAAACACTCAACCTTCCTCCTCTTTTAAAGACAGCTTTAGTATCAGATTCAAAGCTTGCAGAAAGTTTTTATACCCTAAGTCCAGGAAAGCAACGAGACTATGCTGAGCATATTGATTCGGCAAAAAGAGAAGCAACAAAACAAAGCAGGTTAGAGAAGATCATTCCGATGATTTTGGAAGGAAAAGGACTGCATGATAAGTATAAGAATTGCTAATTAAACCATTAAGGAATACTTATTGTATGCTATAGTTTTTGAGGTTATGGAACTCGAGTGCAACTAGAGTGCCTTAAGACCGCCTTAAGACCGCCTTAAGACCGCCTTAAGACCCTAGTACAATTTTATCAAATAAAGTAACAAATAAATACTAATAAAAAGCAACGAAAAACAACAGCATGAAAACAGATTTATACACAAAGACAGTACTTACAATTATTGCCGTATGCCTTACCTTAAATTTAGTAAAGGATTCAGATTTTATTAGTTCAGCTTATGCTTCAGAAGCAAATAAATTACCGGAAACTTCTACTGAATACAAATTGGTTCCCATCAATGAATTTGAAACGTTAGACGTTCGTATTGTAGACATCAACACCTATGATGAGTTAAACGTTAATATTAAAAGTATCGATAGTTACGACGAGATGAAAGTGAATATCAATAGCATTGACACTAGCGATGAGCTAGATGTAAACATTGATGAAATTGGTGGCGGATTTATTTCTAACGGAGGACCACTTAAGGTACAAGTTGAGAATTAATTTTTATTATTTTTTTGACCTTTGTAACAAAATCAAAAAACTGTCTACTAATAGGCAACTAACGATCCATCATTGAATAAAGAACTCGAACATAGTTTTGTAACCCAGCTGGAAGCAAATCAAAACATTGTGCATAAAATATGCAGGTTATATACTCATGATAGTGATTCGCATAATGATTTATTCCAGGAGATTACCATCCAACTATGGCGAGCCTTCCCTAAGTTTAGAGGGGATTCCAAGTTTAGCACTTGGATGTATCGTGTCGCTTTAAATACAGCCATCACCTTATATAGAAAATCTAAACGAAAGATTAAAACGCAAGATTTTGAATCGATAAGTTTTAAAATTAAGGCGGAAGATTATGACGACACTGAAGAACAACAGTTAAAACTAATGTACAGTGCTGTAAAAGAATTAAATGATATTGACAAGGCCTTAGTGTTCTTGTATTTAGAAGACAAATCGTATAGAGAAATATCGGCAGCTTTAGGAATAAGTGAAGTAAACGCGAGAGTGAAGATGAACAGAACGAAAGAAAAATTAAGAAAAATATTAAATCCGTAAGGATATGGATCAATTAGAAACATTTAAAAAACAATGGCAAGACAGGGAGCAAGATCTTCCGAAGTTGTCGTATGATAGTATATACAAGATGCTACTTAAAAAATCTTCCTCGATTGTGAAGTGGATATTTTTAATAAGTATGGCAGAATTATTATTTTGGATAACGCTCACATTTTTAATGCCTGAATCTCAAAAAGCAATTATGAGTGATATGGGAATTAGCGACATTATTTATTATAGTAATATCTTTCATTTTATCATTTTCGGAATATTTATTATCTATTTCTATAAAAATTATAAATCTATACAAGTTACAGACGATACCAAAAGTCTAATGAAAAGTATTTTGCGAACACGTAAAACGGTTCGCTATTTCGTAATTTATAATGTAGGTATGTTTGTACTTTCAAGCATTGTTATAAATCTATTTTTCTATAACCGAAGTGATCAATTGTATGAGGTAATGGATTTTGCAGCTCAAGGTGTTGCACAAGAAAATTTTGCTTCCATCTTTATTATATCTCAAATATTAGTAGGTCTTGCCTTTGTAGGTGTACTAATCTTGTTTTATTGGTTAGTATATGGTATTTTATTAAAACGCTTAAAACGTAACTATAAAGAGCTTAAGAAAATGGAATTGTAAACTAAAAACTATCCTTTTTTCTTTAGTATAATTTTTAAGACTATCATTTCTAATAGTATAACTGGAATTGCAATTATAAAATACAATCCAAAAGTTTTAATTAGAATTGCAGTGACAATTCCGGTTGTAATAAAAGCAACAATCTGTAATAAACCTCTTTTTATATTCTTTTGATAATAGCCGTCTACTATATATACTAGTAAAGGTATAAATACAAAAAGAGAAAGGTTACTTATCATTTATTCTGAATCTGGTAACCCATCAAACATTTCTTACTTTTCGCCCATCCAATGTTGCATCGCATCTGAATCTGCAGATTGCATTAAATCTTTCATTTTTTGCATGGCTTCTAAATGCGCTGCATCATTTTTCTGAAACATTTCCATACCGTGTTGTTGACTCATCTTCTTTATCTCCTCAAAAGTATTGGCTTTAAACTTGAGGTTACAAGCGCCTCCTAATTGGTTACAAGTTAGTGTTTTCATGGGGTGTGGTCTTTAAGAGTTTTGCGTGTGATTTCGTTGCGTGTTTCAGCAACTAAATTAGCAAATAAAAACCGAATAGAAAATCTGCGAGGATTTTCGTAAGTAGGCAAGTACTTTGTTGGCAGTAGTTTTTTATCGAATTTTGTGATGAAATCATCATCTAGATTTGCTTCAAAACCTTTTCTAGGGCAATTATAAATTTAACACTAGAATTCATTTCATACCCTCAATAATCTCAATTATTAAAAATTCAAAACCTTCTATTTCAATAAGGGGTTTACCATTTACTTTCGTTAAAGAATAATTGTAATTAGTCACTTTTACATTAACTGTTTAATTATTATCTTTAGAAGTGTCTCCAAAGTTTGGGTTAGATTTTAAATTATCAATGTAGAACATCTAAATTATCTTAGATTTAATATTCACTGATATGCTGAGCGAATTATATAATTACTAGAATTATCTGCACAAGAAAAATATTTGTCTTACATGATTTACCTATAGTATGAGTTGTAATTAAAAAATAAATAACTAATACGCACTAGTTCATGTTGATTTTTTAATAAATAGCACATTACTAATTTAGGGCTTAAAGCCTAAAAAATATAATACTACCCGTTGTGCATTTTACATAATGCTAATTTTAATATTGTTGATATTCCTATTAAATATAAACCTATTGATAAATTGAATAGTTGTAAGAGCAGTTATCTTAGCTAAGATTCTAGTTTTAAATCCTTGAAAAGACTTTGCATAATTACGTCTTATCATAAACTGGTCGCAC
>Ga0209345_10002105_pt1 | contig 22660 bp, 21 predicted proteins | sample Cruoilmetagenom7_FD_187294 | JGI IMG/M metagenome (GOLD analysis project Ga0209345, IMG submission 187294) | Oil polluted marine microbial communities from Coal Oil Point, Santa Barbara, California, USA - Sample 7 (SPAdes) (version 2) | ecosystem: Environmental > Aquatic > Marine > Oil seeps ...
TCTCTGAGAGAAAATCAGCGTGATCAGCCCCGGTGCATCGCCTTCGGCAGAGCGGCCATGAAAAAAGCCGCTCTCCTGTGTTCTTTGGCGGGATAGATACAGCGAGAAGGCAGCCACGATCATAATCAAAACAGCCAGCGGAGTGTTCATCTCAGTTCCCGTTTGTGTCAGTCAGGTTGTTGGGGTCAGACGGTGAGGCTGCAGCGGCAGGAAACCGGCACGGGGCCTCGGCCGTGACCAGATGGAGATCCGCAAACAGAGCGCCGGTTTGAACACCGGTGTTGTCGCTGTCGGATGCCACGGCCAATTGCAGCGTGCGGGCAGAGCTGGCGCCAAAGAGTTGCTGCAGGTCAGTCAACAGGTTGCGACGCTCTTCCACCCAGCGGCCGGTGTCGTCCCTGCCGCTGCGCAGTACCAGCATCCGGGCGCGGTCGGTATAGGCGTTGTCCGCCGTTGTGCCGATGGGATGACGGTTGTCCCAGATATAGTTGATGGCGGCATCCGGCAGGTTGTCGCCGTGTACGGCACGGGCCAGGCCCAGCTTCATGCGTGTGCCCAGGCTCATGGCGCTGTCGGGCAGATCAAAGGTGACATAGACTCGGGCGGCATAGTCATCGCCCGCCTTGGTGGTCATGTCAGCCTGCTCGATGGGGCTGTCGACCCACCAGCGCCAGCAGAGCACTGGTGTTTGATCCAGGTCTGCTTGCAGTGGCCTCGCCAGCAGCGCCATGGCGGCTTCGGCACTGGCTTCAACAGCTGCAACCCCCTGATGTTGGCGCAGGCCATATTGAGTCGCCGGGATGTTGTCCTCGAAACGTACCAGCTGCCAGGGGGCCTGCGGCAGGCTGCTGTAGCGGCTGAAATCCCCCAGCATGACGACTTCAGCCCCCGACAGGGCTGGCGTACACAGCGATGCACTCAAAACAGTGGCACACAGCAAACGGCTTCTCATATCGAATGTCCTGACAGGGATGGATAGTGCTCAAGTCGCACCAGATCGTCGGGCTCGTCCAGATCCCAGAGTGGCTCGCTCTCATGCCATTGCCAACCCAGTTGTCGGAGGCGGTCACGGGTCAGTGCCGTTACCCGATTCGTACTCCAGGGAATGTCGCTGAACAGCAGGGAATCGAACCGGCGCAGTCCCAACAAGGAATAGCCGCCATCAAGCACCGGGCAGAGGCAGGCATCCTGCTGCGTCAGGGCGGCTGCCATGGCTTGCAGCCGTGGTGCTTCCAGCTGCGGGCAGTCGGTGCCGATCAACATAATTGATGAGCCCGATGCAAGCCCCTGTTCAGCGGCCCTGGCCATGCGCTTGCCCAGATCCCCGTCGCACTGTTCGGTCAGCTCAATCCGGTCATTGTCACGCCAGTGCCGCCAGTAATCGGCATCTTGATCCGGGGTTACACACAGTTCCACCGGCCCCACATCCGCCGCCAGTGCCTGTGTGACGGTGTGGCGCAGCAGCTGATCGGCCAGCTCGGCGGCACCCTGCGTCCCCAGTGCCGGAATCAGCCGGGTCTTGGCCAGGCCGGGCCTGGGTTCCTTGGCGATGATGATGATGCGTACCGCGTTCATCGATAGCGCTCCGCCAGCTGTTGTGCCGGGGTGCCGCGCCAGTAGGCCCAGCGCAGCTGCCACATCAGCAGGATGGTGCGCCAGCTGCCACGGCTGTCCCAGCGTCTGCCGGAGGTGGTGACTTTCTGGCGCAAACAGATGGGGGCGACGATTGATTTCAGCCGTTTGCTGATCTCGATATCTTCCATCAACGGCTGTTCGGGGAAGCCGCCGACCTGTTCGAACAGTTCACGGCTCATGAACAGCGCCTGATCGCCGGTGGCAATGCCGCTCAGGCGGGAGCGCAAATTCATCAGGCGAGCGATCAGCGGCAACATGCGTGAACGTCCGTCGATGCGGACATCGAAACGACCCCAGACCAGCGGTGAGCGTGCCAGCGCGGCAAGCACGGCCTGATCTGCTCCGTCCGGCAGGCGGGTATCGGCATGCAGGAACAGCAGGTTGTCCGCTTTGCAGGCTCGCGCGCCGCTGTTCATTTGAGTGGCGCGACCGCGTGCTGCATCCAGTACCCTGAAGCCCAATGCCCGAGCGGTTTCGGCGGTGTGATCACGACTGCCGCCATCGACCAGCAGTACCTCGACACTGCGCTGCTGCCAGTGACGCAGATGCTGCAGCAGCTGGGGCAGTGTCTCGATCTCGTTCAAGACCGGCACCACGATCGCCAGATCGGCCCGAGCAGACATCTCAGCCTCTCCTCCAGGCATGGTAGCGCTGCAGCCATTTCATGGCGGCTGCGGGGGCATGTGCCTTTTTCCATTCACCGGCCGCATACTTGTTGGCTTCGGCCCAGGTGGGGTAGGTATGAATAGTGCCCAGTACCTTGTTCAGGCCCAGCCCGTGTTTCATCGCCAGCACAAATTCGGCCAGCAGTTCACCAGAATGGCTGCCGGCGATACAGACGCCGAGAATGCGATCCTTGCCCGGTGCCGTGAGCACCTTGACGAAGCCGGTGCGTTCGCTCTCGGCAATGGCGCGATCCAGATCATCCAGATCATAACGGGTCACCTCATAGGCGATGCCCTGTTCAATCGCTTCCTGCTCGCTCAGACCCACCCGTGCCACTTCAGGGTCGGTGAAGGTAGTCCAGGGGATCACGCGGTAGTCGGCGCGAAAGCGCTTGAACTGCCCGAACAGCGCATTGACGGCGGCGTACCACGCCTGATGTGCCGCCGTATGGGTGAACTGATAGGGTCCGGCCACATCACCCACGGCATAGATATTGGGGTAGAGGGTTTCCAGATAGTCGTTGGTGACGACCGTGCGCCGGGTTTCGATCCCCAGTGTCTCCAGTCCATAACCGGTGAGGCGTGGCTGTCGGCCTACGGCGATCAGCAACTGATCGAATTCCAGTGCTGTTTCCTGTTCCTGATGCTCGCAGATCAGGAACTTGCGCCCTTCGCGCAACTCGGTGCGCAGGGCGGCGTGCCCGGTCAGAACCTGTACGCCGTCGGCCTGCATGGAGGCTTGCACCAGCTGGGCCACTTCCTCATCCTCACGCGGCAGCAGGCGTGAGCCTCGCTGCACCTGTGTCACGTCTGATCCCAGACGCGCAAAGCTTTGTGCCAGCTCACAGCCGATGGGGCCGCCACCCAACACGATCAGCCGCTTCGGTGGGGTGTCCAGTTCAGCAAACCTGTCCCACAGGGTATCGCTGGTGACATAGCCGGTCTCATCCAGTCCCGGCAGTGGCGGCACGACCGGGCTGGCACCGGTGGCGAGAATGATGCTGCGGGCGGTCAGGCGCTGGCGGCTGCCATCGTGCAGGCGAACGTCCACCGTCCAGGGATCAACCAGGCTGGCATGCCCCTGAAGGACTTCGACACCCAGCCCGGTATAGCGCTCAACGCTGTCATGGGGCTCTACCTGACGGATCACCTCATGGATACGCGCCATGACGGTACGGAAGGAAAACCGGGGTGTAGCCGCTTCAAGACCATAGCGCTCGGCATGTTTCATCTGATGGGCGACACGGGCGCTTTTGATCAGCGCCTTGCTGGGGACGCAGCCGTAGTTGAGGCAGTCGCCGCCCATTTTGTGGGCTTCGATCAGGGTCACTTTGGCTTTCACGGCGGCCGCGATGTAGGACGACACCAACCCCCCGGCACCCGCGCCGATCACGATCAGGTTGCGATCAAAACGGGCCGGTTTGTGCCATTGTGCGTATACCCGGCGGCGCTGAATCAGTCCGATCACCTTTTTCGCCAGCAGCGGGAACAGGCCCAGCAGCGCGAAGGAGATCAGCAGATCAGGCGAGAGAATGCCGGACAGGCTTTCAAGCTGTGCAATCTGGGTACCGGCATTCACGTAGACCAGCGTGCCGGCCAGCATGCCGATCTGGCTGACCCAGTAGAAGGTCCAGGCCTTGATCGGCGTGAGGCCCATCAGCAGATTGATCAGAAAGAAGGGGAATGCCGGCACCAGCCTCAGGGTGAACAGATAGAACGCCCCGTCTCGCTCAATGCCACGGTTAATGGCCGCCAGCCGTGAACCGAAACGCTGCTGTACCGAGTCACGCAGCAGATAGCGCGAGACCAGAAATGCCAGAGTGGCGCCGATGGTGGATGCAAACGACACCAGCACGGTGCCCTGCAGCAGACCGAACAGTGCGCCGGCTGCAACGGTCATCACGGCAGCGCCGGGCAGCGACAGCGCGGTCACGACCACATACAGAAGAAAGAAACCGCCGGCCATCAACAGTGGAAACTGACTGCGCCACTGTTCAAACTGGCCCAGACCCGACTTGAGTCCCTCCAGTGTCAGCCATTGGTGCAGGTCCAGCATAAAAAAGGCACCGGCAATGACCGCAAGGGAGGCCAGTATCAGCAGCTTTTTCATCCCTTGTCTCCAATGGCGCCGCCGCAGCTGCTGCCCTGACCAGCGGTACAGCCATAGCAGTGGTCGCCGGTGCAGATCGGGCTGTCGGCCAAATCGGTGTCGAGCAGATCCCCAAGGTTACGCCGCGTGCCCGGTACAGGCATCTCCAGCTGCTGGTTGAAGTCGCAGTCATACAGCCGACCCTGCCAGTCCACGCTGAGGGTACTGCGGCACATCAGATTGTCCAGGTTGGTTTGGCTGAAGTTGTCCTTCAGCAGTTGCATGTAGGGTTCAAACTGACCCTTGGAGAGCAGCATGGAGCCGAACCGCTTGATCGGCATGTTGGTGATGGTGAACAGCTGATTGAAGACAATACCGAAGTGTTCGGCCAGTTCACGTGTGTAGTCGGCTTCCAGTGCCTGCTGCGGCGGTGGCAGCGAAGGGCCCTGCGGGTTGTAGACCAGGTTGAGCACCAAACCGGAACCGGGCTGGCCGTAGCCAAGCGCGTTCAGTTTCTGCAGCCCGGCAATGCTCAGGTTGAACACCCCCTTGCCGCGTTGCTTGTCCACGTTCTCAACCGAGTAGCAGGGCAGGGAGGCCACGACTTCCACCTGCTGTTCGGCAAGAAACTCGGCCAGGCCGGTCTGATCTTCTTCAAAGAGAATGGTCAGGTTGCAGCGATCGATCACCTTCACGCCCAGCGCACGGGCAGCGCATACCAGTTCGCGAAAGCGCGGGTGCATTTCCGGTGCGCCGCCGGTCAGGTCCAGGGTGCCGATCTTGCGCGCCTTCAGTACCTGAGGGATCAGGTCAATCAACGCATCGCTCATCATCTCGGTACGGTTGGGGCCGGCATTGACATGGCAGTGCAGGCAAGTCTGGTTACAGCGGTAGCCCAGGTTGACCTGCAACGTCTGAGTCCTGTCGCGGTGTATCGTGGGAAAGTCGGTCACTTCCAGCAGTTCAATGGTCGACAGCATGTGTCAGCCCCCTTTAAAAGGTGTGTTTTGATATTAGTCGCGGCTCGGGCTGGAATATTACGGCTCGTCATCATTATTTTTTTCAGTGGAGGTACCCTTTGCGTACAGCCGAGTGATGTCGCGCAGTTCATGCATTTGTTGTCCAAAGTTGCGGCAACCGGAACACATCATCAGGTGCAGTTTCAGTTCGGCACGTTCTGCAATCGTCAGGCGGCGATCAAGCGCCTGTGACATAAGGGCGGTGGCCTGTTTGCAGTTCATCATGGTGTGTCTCCTTTCTGAAACCAGCCGTTATCGAGACATTGACGCAGCTTCAGGCGCGCCCGATAGAGGGTTACGTTCAGGTTGTTTTCGCTGATTGACTCGGTGTGACAGATGTCCGCCGTGGACAGTTCAAGAAATTCCCGCATCATAAAGAAGCGGGCATAGTGCTCCGGCAACGCGTTCAGACAGATGTCGAATACCCGCCAGAAATGGTGGTTTTCGACTTCGCGTTCGGGGTGCTGCCATTTCACCGGCCGTTGACCGCGATACCAGTGCCCACGAGCGTTGAACAGGCCATCCATCCAGGCCTCATCGTTTGTATCGGTATCGGTATCGGTATCGGTGTCCTGACTGACATAGCGCTGCTGCTGTCGCATCAGGTCAACAATCTTGTGCTTGAGAACGGCAAACACCCAGGTTTTCAGAGCCGACCGACGATTGAAGGCCGAGTGATTCTTGAGTGCACCGAGCATCGCTTCCTGCACCGCATCTTCAGCCAGTACCGCATCCTTCAGCTGCAATGTGGCAAATTTGAGCATCTGAAGACGCAATTCGGCGAGGAATTCGGGATCTTGCAGCCCCAACAGGGCACTTTCATCTGACATGTCGGTATCGGCTCAGTTAAGCAACGTGCGTTTACGGTCTTTAGTCGCGCGGTTGTCGAAAAACTTACACATCGCTTGAGATTAACATGGCTGATGGCGGGTTTTCCTGCGACATGCCCATCGCAGGTCATGCATATCTTTACATATTCGTTTTATCGTATATGCTGTTTTTTAAATTAAAACAGGATGATTATGAAAACACGCGTGCTTTTCCTCTGCTCGGCAAACTCCGCCCGCTCACAGATGGCTGAGGTGCTGCTGCGTCATTTCGGCGGCGATCGATTTGACGTATTCAGTGCCGGCACCGAGCCTTCAGCAGTCGACCCCCGTACCCTGGAGGCGCTGAAGGGCTTCGGACTGGAGGCTCAGGGACTTGTCTCCAAGTCAGTCGAGAGTCTTGGGGACCAGCACTTCGACTATGTGATCAGCCTGTGTGACAAGGCGCATCGTGAATGCCGCCATTGGCCCGGCAGTGGTGTGGTGATGGCCTGGGATTTCCCGGATCCCAAGGCCAGCAATGACCCGAAAGCGTTTGCGCGCACCCTGCAGGAGATCAGCGAGCGAATCCGTCTGTTCGTGCTGGTGAACAGCAAGGACGTGAACTCGGAGGTGAAAGTGCTGCAGCCGCTGGAGTTCTACAAGTCACTGGCGGATGAAACGCGTCTGCTCAGCCTGCTGCTGATCGAGCAGGAAGGAGAGCTGTGTGTGTGTGAACTGATGGCCGCACTGGACCTGCCACAGCCGAAAATTTCACGCCATCTCAGTCAGCTGCGCAAGGCGGGGCTGCTGCTGGATCGTCGCCAGGGGCAGTGGGTCTTTTACCGCCTGCATCCGTTGCTGCATGACTGGATGCGGGAGGTGCTGCGCCAGACACGTGAACACGGCACTCGCATGCTGCAGCAGCCACTGGCGCGTCTGGACGCAATGGGTGATCGCCCAAGCAAGGGTGGCAATGTCTGCGGTACGGCGTTGGCCGGTTAACACATCTGAATACCGAGGTACCTGTCGTGTACAAGCAACTGTTAGGGCTCTATGACAGTAACCGGCGTGAAGGCAACCTGCTGTTTTTCATGCTGGCGGCCTTTCTTGCCATCTATTTTGTACCGGCGGGTACCGCGCGTTTTGATAACGCCGTACTTGAGGCAGTGCGTCTGACCAACTGGTATGCACGTGAGCATGTCATCCTCTGTCTGCTCCCCGCGTTTCTGATCGCCGGCGCCATGGCGGTCTATATCAGTCAGGGTGCCGTGATGCGTTACCTCGGGCCTGATGCATCCAAGCCGGTCGCGTTCAGTGTGGCCTCCGTTTCGGGCACCTTGCTGGCGGTGTGTTCCTGTACGGTGCTGCCGCTGTTTGGCGGCATCTACAAGCGGGGCGCGGGCCTTGGGGCCGCGATCGCCTTTCTCTATTCCGGCCCGGCAATCAATGTGATGGCGGTGGTGGTGACGGCCAAGGTACTCGGTGCCGAGATCGGTATCGCCCGTGCTGTGGGTGCCATTCTGTTTGCGCTGGTGATCGGCACCATCATGCATCTGATTTACCGCAGGGAGGAGGCAGAGCGCTCAGTGAAGAGCAGCCGAGGTTTTGAGGGTGAGTCGGGCGATCGCCCCATGGGAGTTGTGGTTGGTTTCTTTGCCCTGATGGTCGGGATTCTGGTATTTGCCAACTGGGCGGCGGCCGACAGTGAGACATGGATGGCGATTTATGAATGGAAGTGGCCGATCACCGCTGTGCTGGCATCACTGCTGGCTGCGCTGCTGTTCTGGCGTTGGCACTGGCCGGCTCATCAGTTGTTGCTGCTGGGCACCCTGGTACTGGTGGCGGCCTGGCTTGTGCCTGCGGCCCCCGAACTGCCGTTTGCCATCGGCATTGCCGGCTTGATGATCATTGCGAGCCTGCGCGAGCAGGATCGGGAGTGGGCCGTGCAAAGCTGGGACTTTGCCAAACAGATCCTGCCATTGCTGCTGGCCGGGGTGTTTGTCGCCGGCTTTGCGCTGGGGCGGCCGGGCAGTGAAGGCATCATTCCATCGCAGTGGGTTGCGGCTGCAGTGGGTGACAACAGCCTGATGTCGACCATTCTCGCCTCTTTCCTTGGTGCCCTGATGTACTTCTCTACACTGACTGAAGTGCCAATTGTGGAGGCGTTGATGGGGGCCGGAATGGGCAAGGGGCCAGCGTTGGCCCTGCTGCTGGCCGGTCCGGCATTGTCACTGCCCAACATGCTGGTGATTCGAACCATTCTGGGCACCGAGAAAACACTGGTCTACTGTGCACTGGTTGTCGTGATGGCCACCATCACCGGTTACGTATACGGCAATCTCTGGCATGCCTGAACAGGTCAGGCTGATCTGAAACGTTGAATATGAGGAAGACAGGATGAAATTCACCATTTACGGCAGTGGTTGTGCCAAATGCAAACAGCTGACTGAAAACGCTGAGCAGGCCGCCAACGCCAAGGGAATCCACTTCGAGATCGAAAAGGTCACCGATACCAATGCCATCATCGATGCGGGTGTCATGCGCACACCGGCGCTGGCGATTGATGATGAGATTATGGTCGAAGGCAAAGTGGCCAGTCCGGACGAGATTCAGAAACTGCTGGGGTAAGCAAAAACGAAATGGGTATTTTTGAACGTTATATGACCCTGTGGGTTGCACTGTGCATTCTCGCCGGCGTGGTGCTGGGCAACCTGGTTCCGGGCCTCTTTGGTGCGGTGGCAGAGCTGGAGTTTGCCCACGTCAATCTGGTGGTGGCGGTGTTCATCTGGGTGATGATCTACCCGATGATGGTGCAGATCGACTTCAGCTCGATCAAGGACGTGGGCATGAAGCCAAAGGGGCTGGTGCTGACGCTGATCATCAACTGGCTGATCAAGCCCTTTACCATGGCTGCGCTGGGCTGGCTGTTTTTCCGGGTGATTTTTGCCGACTGGGTCGATCCGCAAACGGCAGGCGAGTATATCGCCGGCATGATCCTGCTGGGCGTGGCGCCCTGTACCGCGATGGTGTTCGTCTGGAGCCAGCTGACCAAGGGTGATCCCAACTACACGCTGGTGCAGGTATCGGTGAACGATATCATCATGATCTTTGCCTTTGCGCCGATCGCCGCCTTTCTGCTGGGTGTCAGCGATATCCATGTGCCCTGGGAAACCCTGCTGCTGTCGGTGGTGCTCTATGTGGTGCTGCCGCTGGTAGCCGGTGTATGGACGCGGCACTGGCTGGAGCGCAAGGGTGGCGAAGCCCGTCTTGACCGCTTTCTGCATGTACTCAAGCCCTGGTCAATTCTGGGGCTTTTGGCCACGGTCGTGCTGCTGTTCGGTTTTCAGGCTGAAACCATCATCGCCCAGCCCCTGAGCATCGGCATGATTGCCATCCCGCTGCTGATCCAGACCTATGGCATCTTCATCATCGCCTATGCGGCCGCCTACTGGTTGCGGCTGCCGCATAACGTGGCCGCCCCGGCCTGCATGATCGGCACCTCCAACTTCTTCGAACTGGCGGTGGCCGTGGCAATCTCCCTGTTCGGTCTGCATTCGGGCGCTGCCCTGGCCACCGTGGTGGGCGTGCTGGTGGAAGTGCCGGTAATGCTGTCACTGGTGGCAATTGTCAATCGTACTCGGCACTGGTTCACCGGAATGTAACACAGGGATGCTAGTGTCCATTTCATTTTTTACCTGTGCATTTTTAACCGATTTTCAGTGAAGGAGTTACACCATGACCATGAAGGTGGGGATCAATGGCTTTGGGCGTATGGGGCGACTGACCCTGCGGGTACTTTTTGAGCAGAGCGACATTGAAATTGTGCAGATCAACGATCCGGCCGGTGATGCCGCCACATTGGCACACCTGATGAATTTCGACTCTGTGCACGGTCGTTGGCAGCACGAGGCGTTGGCCGAAGGCGAAAGTATGTTGATCGGCACCCAGCGTATCGCGATCAGCCGTAACAAGAGCATCGAAGAGACCGACTGGTCCGGCTGTGATCTGGTGATCGAAGCGTCCGGCAAGATGAAAAAGAAAGAGGTGCTGCAGGCCTATCTGGATCAGGGCGTGAAGCGGGTGGTGGTCACCGCGCCGGTGAAGCAGGAGGGCGTGCTCGATCTGGTGATGGGTGTGAACGATCACCTGTTTGACCCGGCGCAGCATCGCATCGTCACGGCGGCGTCCTGTACCACCAACTGTTTGGCTCCGGTGGTAAAGGTGATCCATGAGCAGTTGGGCATCAAGCACGGTTCCATGACCACCATCCACGACATTACCAATACCCAGACCATTCTGGATGCGCCGCACAAGGATCTGCGCCGTGCCCGTGCCTGCGGCATGAGCTTGATCCCGACCACGACTGGCTCCGCCACTGCGATCACCCATATTTTTCCGGAGCTGAAGGGCAAACTGAACGGTCATGCCATTCGTGTGCCGCTGGCCAACGCCTCTATCACCGACTGTGTGTTTGAAGTCGCCCGCGAAACTAACGTGGAAGAGGTCAACGCGATGCTGAAAGCCGCTGCCGAAGGTGAGCTGAAAGGCATTCTGGGCTATGAAGAACGCCCGCTGGTATCGATCGATTACAAGACCGATCCGCGCTCTGGCATCATCGATGCACTCTCGACCATGGTGGTGAACGGCACTCAGGTGAAGCTCTATGTCTGGTACGACAACGAGTGGGGCTACGCCAACCGCACCGCCGAGCTGGCACTGAAGGTAGGACGTGCCTAAATGCTGAGCCGGCTATCTCCCGCCATCCGCCAGTATCTGGTGGTCACCGGCAACTACTGGGCCTTTACCCTGACCGACGGTGCCCTGCGCATGCTGGTGGTGCTGCACTTTCACGGTCTGGGCTATTCGCCGCTGGAGATTGCGCTGCTGTTTCTGTTCTACGAAATCTTCGGTGTGATCACCAATCTGGTGGGGGGCTGGCTCGGAGCCCACCTGGGTCTCAACCGCACCATGAATATCGGTCTGGCGCTGCAGGTGATCGCCCTGACAATGCTACTGGTGCCGGCCGCCTGGCTGACAGTGCCCTGGGTGATGGCGGCGCAGGCGATGTCCGGCATCGCCAAGGACCTGAACAAGATGAGCGCCAAAAGCTCGATCAAGCTGCTGGTGCCGGCACAGGCGCAGGGCACACTCTACAAATGGGTGGCGATTCTGACCGGCTCCAAGAATGCGCTCAAGGGCGTGGGCTTTTTCCTCGGCGGAGCACTGCTGATGTGGCTGGGCTTTGCTGGTGCCGTGGCGGCAATGGCCGTCGCGCTGGCGTTGGTGTGGTTGCTGAGTCTGGTGCTGCTGAAGCAGGATCTGGGCAAGGCAAAACACAAGCCGAAGTTTCGCGACATTTTTTCCAAAAGCCGTGCCATCAACATTCTGTCGGCGGCGCGGATGTTCCTCTTTGGTGCCCGTGATGTCTGGTTTGTGGTCGCCCTGCCGGTGTTTCTGTCGCAGACACTGGGCTGGAATCACAGCCAGACCGGTGGCTTTCTGGCACTTTGGGTGATCGGCTACGGCATTGTGCAGGCGCTGGCTCCGCGGCTGACCGGTAAGGCGGCGGGAAAGGTACCCGATGGTGCTGCGGCGACCCTTTGGGTGGCTCTGTTGGCTCTGCTGCCGGCGCTGATCGCGCTTGGGCTGCTGTATGAACTGGATCCTGCGGTGTTGCTGATCGGCGGCCTGCTGCTGTTCGGCGCAGTGTTTGCCGTCAATTCGTCGCTGCACAGTTACCTGATCGTCAGCTACGCCGGCAGTGACGGTGTATCGCTGGACGTGGGTTTTTACTACATGGCCAATGCCATGGGGCGTCTGATCGGTACGCTGCTGTCCGGCTGGGTATTCCAGTTGGCCGGTATGGGCAGCAGCGGTTTGCAGGCTTGCCTCTGGATCTCGACAGCCATGCTGGTCACGACGCTATTGATCTCCCTTGGTTTGCTTCGGTTGAAAGGCACGATCTCGCACGCGACTGGGCGTCATTGAGCGCTCATTGAGTACTGCAGGCAGGTGAGTTTTTGCCTCCGCCGGTGGTGCCGTCATCAAACAGTCATCTCTCAGACATATCCTGCCGAGCGTAGTATGCATTTGGAGTCATTATGCTTGGCACAGTCCGTTTTCGTATTCTGTTTTTCGCCTTCCTCTGCGTGCTGGCGCTGGCCGGTCTGGCCACGCTTGCCTGGAGTATCATTCTCAAGGCTGAAGAAGCCTCCAATAACCTGATCCATACCAGTCTTGAAGAAACCTGGCTGCTGGTGGATCTTGAGCAGGATCACCGCAAGCTGCAGGACCTGTCCTACAAAACCAAGGCCCAGCTGTTGCTGTGGGATGAAATTGAACCAATCCATGCCGAGTTGAAGCAGGCGCTACCTAGCCATTGGAAACGTATCGAAGACAATGCCGGGCTCAATGACTGGGCTCAAGCGCATCAGGCCGAGTTTGATCGGGTAATGTCCTACCTGGACTCCATGGCCAAGGGCATCGGTGAAAAAAGCTACTACCGCGTCGGACAGGTGGTGGACTTTGATCTGGTACCGGCACTGGAGCCCATGCTCAAGGCGATTGCTGAGCGCCAGCAAACCAGTCGCGATGGACTGTCCCTGGCCGCAGAGGAACTGTTGACGTTTCTTGCAAGTCAGCAGAATTATCTGTTTGGTGGCTCAATTCTGTTTCTGGTGATCGTTGTCAGCATGACACTTTGGCTGCGTCATACCGTCATCCTGCGTCTGCAGCGCATGGAGCGGGACCTGGGCGCGATGGATCGCAACAGTGACTTGAGCGGTGTGCCAATGGTCGAAGGCAATGATGAAGTGGCCGGCGTGAATCGGGCGTTAAGTGGTCTGGTGCAACGGTTCGAGCACTTTGTTGGTGACGTCCGAACGGCTGCCAGCGGTCTGACCGAACGCTCTGCTCAGCTGGATCGGGAGGCGGAAACCCTTCACAGCACGTCAACGCAAACGCGTCGATTGATTGATGATGTAAACCAGTCCATGAACAACATCGCGAATCAGTCCACTGCCATCGAAGCGGCCAGCGAGCAGTCCGCCAATACAGTCCGTGAAGCACTGGCAGCCAATGCGGAAGCACAGCAGGGCATCCTCAGCAGCGAGCAGGCAGCAGATCACGCGGTCAGTATTATCAACCGGGTCAGCGAGTCGATTACGACCCTGACCGAATCCAGCGGGCGTATCAGCCAAGTAATCAGCATCATTGCAGATGTTGCCGAGCAGACTAACCTGCTGGCCTTGAACGCTGCCATTGAGGCTGCTCGTGCCGGTGAGCATGGGCGAGGCTTCGCCGTGGTTGCAGATGAAGTCCGGGTACTGTCACAGCGCACCTCGGATTCCACCCGTGACATACGTCAGTGGGTTGAAGAGCTGGTGGCCGGTGTAAAAGAGGTCGAGCAACAACTGGGTGGCATGCGTGATGCCGGTAGTCAAAACCGATCCCATATTTCGGCCCTGCGCGCGTTCCTGGAGCGGCTGCAGGAGCAGTTTGTAGAGCTGGAGAGTCACAGCTCCGGTATCAGTGATGCAATCGCGACTCAGCGTGATGAAACCGGCCGTGTAGGCCGCCGGGCACAGGCGCTGGAAGAGAGTGCCGATTCGCTGGTGGCCAGCGTTGGCAGCGCACGGGAAGTCAGCAACGCCCTGCGTCAGGAATCGGACTCCATGCGTGGCCTGATCGCCCGTTTCAAGACTTCGGTAGATGCTTGAGGTGTGTTAGAGGCAGCGCGGCAAGTTGATAATTTATATTCCTTAAATGAATAAATTTGTTATTTATTATTCTTTTATAGAATCAAAATAACCCTGTATCTTGGTGGTTTTTAACGGATACGGGTTATCGCTGTGGAGTGGCAGGGCTGGTTTGCACTGAGTTTGATGGTTACGGCACTGGCCGTACTGATACTGACGCGCATAGGGCCGCACATCGTGATGATGGCGGTGCTGGCACTGCTCAGTATCAGCGGCGTGCTGAGTCCCAATGAAGCGCTGTCCGGTTTTTCCAACTCCGGCTTGATAACCGTTGCCTGCATGTTTGTGGTAGCGGCCGGAATTCACTCTTCCGGCGGTGTCGACATGCTGGTCAACCGTGTACTGGGCAAACCGAAAGGGGTGCGTGGTGCATTGGCTTGCATCTTTGCGCCAGTGGTGCTGCTCAGCGGTTTTCTCAACAACACCCCCGTGGTGGCGACCATGATTCCGGCGATCCATGCATGGTCTCGCAAGATCAATATTCCCGCGTCCAAACTGATGATTCCGCTCAGCTATAGTGCGATTCTGGGCGGTACGCTGACGCTGATCGGAACCAGCACCAATCTGGTCGTGAACGGTCAGTACCAGGAACTGACCGGTGAAGCCGGCCTGTCTCTGTTCTCGATTACCGCCGTTGCGCTGCCGGTGGTACTGGTTGGCCTGGCATTCATCTGGCTGGTATTTCCGCGTCTGCTGCCGGATCGCAGCGAAAAACGCGCTTTTGCCAATCTGCGTGAGTTCACCCTTGAAGTGGCTGTGGCGCCCGGTGGGCCCCTGGTGGGCCAAAGCGTGGAGCAGGCGGGACTGCGTAGTCTTGATCGAGTCTATCTGGTCGAAATTGAGCGCAACGGCAATATCGTGACCGCAGTGCCGTCCGAAGAGAAGCTGCGCGACGGTGACCGGTTGGTATTTGCCGGCGATACCGAGGCCATTTCAGACCTGCTGCGCATCAATGGAATCATCCCCTCGCCGGAAAACGGCCACTCCGATACGCTCAATCTGGATCGGGCCGAGCGTTGTCTGGTGGAGGCGGTCGTTTCACCGCACTGCGATGCAGTAGGCCACGCCATTCGAGATGCCCGCTTTCGTGACCGCTACGGAGCGGTGGTACTGGCGGTTGCACGCAGCGGTGAACGGGTACAGGGCAATCTTGGCAATATTGTACTTGAGGCGGGCGACACTCTGCTGCTGGAGGCACGGCCCGCCTTTGTGAGTCGTCAGCGCTACAACAAGGATTTCCTGTTGATCAATGATTTGGACAAGTCACAACCGCGCCATGAACGTGCCTGGTTGGCTTGGGGCATTCTGGCTGCGATTGTACTTGCCGCCGGCACGGGTGCGACGAGTATGCTCAATGCGGCGCTGGTGGGGGCCGGCTTGATGGTGGTGACCGGCTGCTGCAGTGTCTCTCAGGCGGAAAAAAGCCTCGATCTGACCGTGATTCTGACCATCGCCGCGTCCTTTGCGTTGGGGGCGGCACTGCAGAAAACCGGTGTGTCGGGCTGGATCGCTCATGCCATTGTAGAACTCAGCGCCGGTACACCTTGGCTGCTGTTGCTGCTGACCTATCTTGCTGTATCCATCCTGACCGAAATCATCACCAACAATGCGGCTGCCGTGCTGATGCTGCCGATCGTGCTGGAGGTGACCGAGCGCGCCAGCCTGCAGCATGAGCCGTTCATTTTTGCCATCATGATCGCGGCATCAGCCAGTTTCGCGACCCCTCTGGGGTATCAGACCAACCTCATGGTGTACGGTCCCGGCGGCTATCGCTTCAGTGACTTTCTCAAGGTTGGAGTGCCCATGAACCTGCTGATCGGTGCGGTTACACTGACCACATTGCTGCTGGGCTGGCCGCTTGTGCGCTGATGCGCTCGCCTCAAGGCGAGCGCAAAGCCTTCAGACCTTGATGAACAACATCACCGACAGCAGGCCAACCCCGCCCAACACCACTGTGTAGGGCAGTGCCATGATCACCATGCGGCCGTATGACAACCGTACCAGTGGTGCGATGGCTGAGGTCAGCAGGAACAGGAAAGCGGCCTGGCCGTTGGGCGTGGCAACGCTTGGCAGGTTAGTGCCGGTATTGATGGCCACCGCCAGACGATCAAAATGCTCGCGGCTGATCAAGCCGTTGTCCAGCGCCTGCTTGATCTCACTGATATAGACCGTGGCGACGAACACGTTGTCGGAGATCATCGACAACACGCCGTTGGCGAGGAAAAACATGCCGGGCTGTTGCTCGGGTGGCAGTGCCAGTACTGCCGTGATGATCGGACTGAACAGATGTTGTTCATGTATCACTGCCACAATGGCAAAAAAGACCACCAGCAGTGATGTGAAGGGCAGTGCTTCCTGAAAGGCCTTGCCGATCTGGTGCTCGTCGGTTACGCCGTTAAAGGAGGTGATCAGGATGATCACCAGCAGACCGATGAGCCCCACTTCCGCCAAGTGTAGGGCCAGGCCCACGACCAGTATGGCGGCGGCAATCGCCTGTACGATCAGTGCGGCTTTCTGGCTCGGTGTCCGCCTGGCGCGCTCGGCATCGGCAAACTCCTTCAACACCTGCAGAACGGGCCGGGGCAGCTTGACGCCGTAGCCGAACAACTTGAGTTTCTCCAGCAGCACGCAAGTGATCAGGCCGGCCGCGAGTACCGGCATCGAGATGGGGGCCATCTTGAGAAAGAACTCGGCAAAGTCCCAGCCGGCGGTTTTGGCGATCAGCAGGTTCTGTGGTTCGCCCACCAGCGTGCAAACGCCCCCCAGGGCGGTACCGATGGCGCTGTGCATCAGCAGACTGCGCAGGAAGGCGCGAAAGCCCTCCAGATCCTCGCGGTGAAGATCCACTACTTCTTGATCGGTTACATGGTCATGGCTTTTATGGTGATGAGGTTTGCCGGACGCGACCTTGTGGTAAACGGAGTAGAAACCCACTGCCACGCTGATGATAACGGCTGTGACGGTGAGCGCGTCAAGAAATGCGGAGAGCAGGGCGGCGGTCATGCTGAACATCAGCGCCAGCAGGTATTTGGAGCGCACATGCAGCAGAATATTGGTAAAGGTCACCAGCAGCAGGCTCTTCATGAAATAGATCCCGGCCACCATGAACATCAGCAGTAGAATGACCGGCAGATTGGTCTGAATCTCGGCATAGAGGGTTTCAGGCGAGGTCATGCCCAACAGCAGGGCCTCGGTGGCGAGCAGTCCGCCAGGCAACAGCGGGTAGCACTTGAGTGCCATGGCCAAGGTGAAAATAAACTCGGCGATCAGAAGCCAGCCGGTCGCCTGAGGGCCAAACAGCCAGAGACAAACCGGATTGATGATCAGGAAGAGTACAATGGTCTGCTTGTACCAGGCAGGGGCATTGCCCAGAAAATTGTGCGCCAGCGCACCGGGTGTGCTCGTCGACATGGCAGGTTTCTCTCTCAGCCGTAGGGCTGTCATGCGGTTTGAGTTGTTTTTATCGCGGCGAATTATACGCCGGGTTTAATAATATTGCTGCACCTGCGTAATATCAGAGCATCCTCAATTAGTGCTAATCATATCGACCTGCTATGGCAGGCGTTGCATAATCCCTTTTACCTCTTTCCATACAAGGACGCATCATGGAGTTTCAGATCGAATACTGGCACTGGGTCGTGTTTGGCATGCTGCTGATATTGGCCGAGTTGGTGGTGCCCAGCTTTACCATTTTCTGGTTTGGGCTTGGGGCCCTACTGATGGCACTGCTGGTCTGGTTGCTGCCCGAGCTTGCCCTGAACCTGCAGCTGGTACTGTGGGCGATCGGATCGGGCCTGTTTGCGCTGGCCTGGTTTCGTCTGTTGCGACCCATGATGCGGGACCGAACCAAAGCCGGCATTTCACGTGAGGCGGTACTGGGTGAAACCGGGCAGGTGATAGAAGCCCCGCAAGCCGAGCGGCGAGGGCGAGTCAGATTTACCACACCGGTACTGGGTGATGATGAATGGGAGTTCATCTGTGAACAGCCGGTCGAAGTGGGTGATCGAGTGGTGATAACGGAAATTTCCGGCAACACTCTGATTGTCAGAAAACGCTGATACAACCAAACCTTCAAGTGATTGCATGAGGATAAACGGATGCTGATCGATGGATTGACAATGGCCGGAGTATTTCTGGCTCTGGTAGTAATCACCCTGTTTCTGGGTGTCAAGATTGTGCCTCAGGGCAGTAAGCATGTGGTGCAGCGGCTGGGCAAGTACCACAAGACGCTGGGGCCGGGGCTGAACATCATTTTCCCCTATATTGATACCGTGGCCTACAAGGTGACGACCAAGGATATCGTGCTGGATATTCCTTCACAGGATGTGATCACGCTCGATAATGCGGTGATCATCGCCAATGCTGTGGCCTACATTAATATCGTGTCGCCGGAAAAGGCGGTCTACGGTGTTGAGGACTACCGCTTTGCGATCCAGAATCTGGTGCAGACGTCGCTGCGTTCCATTGTAGGCGAGATGAATCTGGACGAGGCTCTGTCCAATCGTGACAGTATCAAGGCCAAGCTCAAGGGCGCGATCTCCGACGATATCGCTGACTGGGGCATTACCCTGAAAACGGTCGAAATTCAGGATATCAATCCGTCCCAGACCATGCAGACAGCGATGGAGGAGCAGGCAGCAGCCGAACGTCAGCGCCGTGCCACTGTAACTCGAGCTGGAGGTGAAAAGGCCGCCGCCATACTGGAAGCGGAAGGACGACTGGAAGCGTCGCGTCGTGATGCGGAGGCCAAGGTGGTATTGGCGGAAGCCAGTCAGGCTGCCATCGAAAAGGTGACCTCAGCGATCCAGGGCAACGAATTACCGGTGATGTTCCTGCTGGGTGAAAAGTATGTGGATGCGATCAAGGAGATGTCAGCGGGTGAGAATGCCAAGATCGTCCTGCTGCCCGGCGACATCCCGGCCGCTGTCCGTGGCATTATGGGTGGCATGAGCAAGTAGCTCAGATCTGGTAGTTCCACCGCTCCGGCTGCTCGGTATTGGCAAACAGCTCAGGAATCTGTTCTGCCGGTACCGGGCGACTGAAAAAGTAGCCCTGATACTGATGGCAACCAAACTCGGCCAGCATGGCCAGCTGATCGGCATCTTCAACCCCCTCGGCAATGACTGTCAGGTTAAGGTTGTCCGCCATGGAAATGATGGTGCGACAGATGGTGGCATCATCAGGATCAACACAGATTTCACGCACGAAGGACTGATCAATCTTGAGCTTGTTAAGCGGGAAACGCTTGAGGTAGCTCAGGCTTGAGTAGCCGGTACCGAAATCATCTACGCTCAGGTGAACCCCCATTTGATCCAGTTGCTCCAGCAGTCGGATGGTCTGGTCCACATGTTTCATGATGATGCTTTCGGTCAGCTCAAGCTCAAGCTGGCTGGGGTCAAGCCTGTAACGTTTAAGGCAACGCGCCACCTTGTCACAGAAATGGGCATCATCCAGCTGGCGCGCCGACAGGTTGACCGACACCCGCAGGTCCAGTCCCTGCTGTTGCCATTGCTCCAGCTGGGCGCAGGCACGTTCCAGCACCCAACTGCCGATCTCCGTGATCAGACCGTTCTCTTCTGCCAGCGGAATGAAATTCGCGGGCGATACCATGCCGTGGCCCGGTCGTTGCCAGCGGATCAATGCCTCAACGCCGATAATGCGACCGCTCTGAATTTCGATTTGAGGCTGATAGTGCAGCTCAAACTCCTCGTGGCGCAGGGCCTGGAACAACGCATTTTCCAGCTCAACGCGTTCACTTTGCTCATTATCGAGTCGGTGGTTGTAAAAGTGGTACCGGTTGCGTCCGTTCGCCTTGGCACGATACATGGCGGCATCGGCATGCTGAATCAGTGCCTGAGGCGTATGGCCGTCTTCCGGGTAAACCGCTACACCGATGCTGGAAGAAATTCTGAACTCCTGCACCCCTACGCGAAAAACCGGCACCAGCGCCGTCTGTATGCGCATGATCAGCTGCTCAATTCGACTGCGGGGCTTGATGTCACTCAGCATGATGACAAATTCATCACCGCCGATGCGTGACAGGGTACCCTGCTGGCCCACTGCCTGGCGCAGGCGCTCGGCCAGACTGCGCAGCAGCATGTCGCCTTCGTGATGGCCGAGGGAGTCGTTAATGTGCTTGAAACGGTCCAGGTCTACGAACAGCACCGCCAAGGCATCGCTGCTGCTCTGGGCCTGTTCGATCTGCTCCTGCAGCCGGCTCTCGAACAGGCTGCGGTTGGGCAGGCCGGTGAGGCTGTCGTGCTGTGCCAGATGGCGGATGCGCTCTTCGGCAATCTTGCGTTCCTCTATCTCGCGATGCAGGCTGGCGACCACCTGTTCCAGCTCACGGGTGCGTTCCTCAACCCGGTGCTCGAGCTGCTGGCGTGCGGCGACAAGGGCGGCTTCGGTCGCCTTGCGATCAGATATATCCATGATGATCCAGATGCCGCCCTTGCTCAGGTCGTTCGGGTCTACCGCCTTGCTGCGAACGTCACACCAGAACCGGGTACCATCCTTTCGGATCAACTCCATCTCCGCTTCAAAGGCACGGCCTGAAGACAGCACCGCGTTGTAACGCTCACCCGCCGCTTCCCAGATCGACTTGTCGGCGTACCAGATTTGGGAGCTGGCGCCGATCAGCTCATCAGCCTGATAACCCAAAAGCTCGGCAAAGCGACGGTTGCAGCTGGTCACATGGCGGTTGTGCAGGAAGACGATACCCACCATCGCATGGTCCAGTATCAACTGCTGCTGGCGGGTGATCTGCTCCAGTGAGTCGGCCGCACGGCGCTGCTGGTTGATATCGTCCACGATCCAGATGGAGCCCTGATCAGGGCTGGACGAGTCGATCATCTTGCCGGTAACGCGGCACCAGAACAGCTCACTGCTGGCGCGGCGCATCTGCAGTTCGGTACTGAAGCGCTCGCCTCGGGCAAGAGAGGGGTAGGCTTCAACGCCGAGTTTGCGAAAGCTGAGGTTGTCCGGATAAAGCCGTTCGCTGCTGGTGCCCACCAGCTGTTCGGCGCTGTCATAACCGTAAATTTCGGCAAAGCGCTGGTTACAACGCTGAATCTGGCGCTGCAGGATAAAACAGATGCCAACACTGGCATTGTCCAGAATAACCCGCTGCTCGTTCAGAATACGCATTAACTCCAGCTGGTTTGGCAGGGTGCGGTTGTTGCGGCTGTCGTGTGTAGGTTTGTTGTTATCGTTTGTCATTACCGTTTCAGACCGGTCCTGAATCACCTGTTACTGCAAGACTAGCACGAAGCTGGCGCATACTGCATAGCACTAAAGCCGACTACAGAGTCTTTGCATGACGCAGTACTTGCGTTAGGGTGAAATGAATACTGCCTGACAACTGGAGGTGGCCCATGCCTACGGCGTTTCGTATGCCAGCGGTGATTAACAGGGATGACGGCCAGATGCGCCGGATCGGGTTTGAGCTTGAGTTTACCGGGCTCAATGTCGATGAAGCGCTGGTGGCCATGCAGCGGGTGCTGAAAGCCGAGGTGGAGCAGGTCTCGGCCGCCGAGCGCAAACTCAAAACGGCTTCGGGCAGCTACAATCTGGAGCTGGACTGGGCGCTGCTCAAGCGAACGGCTGCGGAGGCGCAGCAGGCCGTTGACTCGGATGAGCCCGAACCTGAATGGATCGGGATGGTCAGTCAGGCGGCGGCATTGCTGGTACCGGTTGAGGTGGTTTGTCCTCCCTTGCCGCTGGATAAACTGGACGAGCTGGATGCACTGGTTGATGTGTTGCGTCGCTCCGGGGCGAAAGGTACCAGTGACTCGCTTGTGGCGGCACTGGGCGTGCATATCAACGCGGAGCTGCCTGCGCTTGATGCCGAAACCATCACGGCCTACATCGTGGCCTACAGCTTGCTGCAGTGGTGGCTGGTTGAGTCCCATGAGGTCAATATTGCCCGCAAGATCTCCCCCTATGTTGACCTGTACCCCGAGGTTTTCATTCGTGAGCTGCTGGAAGCCTCAAACCCTGACCTTGACTGGCTGTTCGAGCATTACCTTGCCCATAACGCCACCCGTAATCGGGCGCTTGACCTGCTGCCCCTGCTGTCGCATCTCGATTCCGATCGTGTGCAGGCCAAAGTGCCGGATGATCGCATCAAATCGCGGCCGACATTTCACTACCGCCTGCCCAACTGTGAAATTGAAAATCCGGCCTGGTCGCTGGCGAGCGAATGGAACCAGTGGTGGGTCGTTGAACAGCTGGCGGCAGACGCCGAGGCGCGAGCCGAGCTGAGTGAAGCCTGGTTGCAGGCTTACCGACCATTGCTGGGGGTTAACCGAAAACAGTGGGTTTTACAGGTGGATGGATGGCTGCAACAACGCGGGTGGCAGTAACCGGTAACAGTCGACGCTGGTCACCTTCCTGGTGGTGTACCCGGCTGGCGTTGCGTCTGGCAGGTGCAGAGGCGGTACGGGTCAGTGTGCGCCATGAGGTACCCGAAACCGCCGTCGATGCCCTGATCATTGGTGGCGGGGATGACATCAGCCCGGAACATTATGGCGGCGAGTTGAGTGAGCCGGTACGGCTTGATCCGGAACGGGATGAGCTGGAAATACGCTGGATTCATCATGCGCTGGATACCGGTTTGCCGATGCTGGGTATCTGCCGCGGATCTCAGCTGATCAATGTGGTGCTGGGTGGTCAGTTGTATCAGGAT
>Ga0209345_10002106_pt1 | contig 22647 bp, 18 predicted proteins | sample Cruoilmetagenom7_FD_187294 | JGI IMG/M metagenome (GOLD analysis project Ga0209345, IMG submission 187294) | Oil polluted marine microbial communities from Coal Oil Point, Santa Barbara, California, USA - Sample 7 (SPAdes) (version 2) | ecosystem: Environmental > Aquatic > Marine > Oil seeps ...
TTCGACGCCCTCTTGCCCCGGATTGGCACGACGCGGCGCCTGATTGGTCGATGTCTTGAAGTGCAGGTTGCCCCAGCCGCCATTGCCGCCCTGCGCCAAGAGCACACGCTGTCCCAGTTGGGTCATGTCGGCGATCACCGTTTCCATATCCTCGTCGAGGATTTCGGTGCCCACCGGCACGCGCAGAACGATGTCATCGCCGCTGGCCCCCGTGCGCTGACGGCCCATGCCGGGCGTGCCGCTATGGGCAAAGAAATGCTGCTGATAGCGGAAATCAATCAACGTGTTCAGCCCATCGACGGTTTCCGCCCAAACCGACCCACCATTGCCACCGTCGCCGCCGTCGGGCCCACCGTATTCGATGAACTTCTCCCGGCGAAAGCTGACACAGCCACTACCGCCGCCGCCGGAGCGGATATAGACCTTTGCGAGATCGAGAAATTTCATATGCCGTCCTTACCGCAAAGGCCCTGTCGGACCTCAGATCATCTTTTTGCTATAGGTCCAGGTCAGCACCTTGGAGCCACGCGCGACGCTGAACGCCTCGGCATCCCCAAGATACTGAAACCCGCAATTCGTCAAGACCCGGGCCGAGGCCGCATTGTCCTGGAACACCGAGGCAAAGATCGTGCGCGCATGGTGCGGATTGGCCGCCAGCAGCACCTCGACTGCCGCCGAGGCGACGCCGGTGTTCCAATAGGCCGGGGCCACCCAATAGGCAATCTCGGATTGACCGTCATCGACCCGTTCGAGGCTGATCAGACCCATGACCTCAGAGCCACCGGCTTTGGTGCCGTCAATCGCCCAGATATCCTCGGATCGGTCCTCGGCACGCGCACGCTCAATCATCGCCTCTGTCGCACCCGGCGGCAGAGGATGGGGAATGCTGCGGGTAAAGCGCGCCACGCGCTCATCCCCGGCATTCAGGCCAATCAGCCCGGCATCCGAACCACGCAGCGGGCGCAGATCGAACCGCTCCGCCGCGATCACCGGTTGGTTCAGGATTGTCTCGTCTTTCATGCGCTTACTCCTCCGATCAGCGCCCAAGTCATAGCAAGGAGATGGGCTTCCTCTGCCAAAGCACAACGGCTCACTCGCGCGATTGTGCAGCTCCCCGCCGGGGAAACATCATCTCTTGGTCCCAAAATCGAAAAGGGACCGGCGGTGTCGCCGATCCCCTTATTGTATCAAAACCCTAAGGACGGCTTATTCAGCGGCCTCCGCCACTGGCAGAACCGAAATAAAGGTGCGGCCCTTGAGGCCTTTGTGAAACTTCACAGCGCCTTCGGCGACGGCGAAAAGGGTGTGATCCTTGCCTTCGCCCACGTTCAGACCCGGCCAGAACTTGTTGCCACGCTGACGCACGAGGATATTGCCGGAAATCACGGCTTCGCCGCCGTATTTCTTGACGCCAAGACGGCGACCATCAGAGTCGCGCCCGTTACGGGATGAACCGCCTGCTTTTTTATGTGCCATTTGGTCTCTCCTTAGCCTTTGGCCAATTCTTTGGCCTGTTCGATCCAGCCTTCACGCTCGATGCGGCCTTTGAACGACAGTTTCTCGTCCATAGCAGCTACATCGGCATCCGTCCATGCCGCGACTTGGGCAAAGGTGGTCACACCGGCTTCAAGCAGCTTCTTCTCAAGAGCGGGACCAACGCCCGACAAACGCTTGAGATCATCGCCACCGGCAGCGGGTTTCGCGCTGGATTTCTTGGCGGGCTTGGCCACGGCCACAGCCGGAGCCGATCCGGTCCCAATCGCCGCTTTGATGCCTGTGGCATCCGCACCGCTCTCGAGGATCTCTGTCACCCGCAACAGCGTCAACTGCTGGCGGTGGCCCTTGGTGCGCTGCGAGCCATGCTTACGGCGACGTTTGACAAAGTTGATGACCTTGTCACCCTTGACCTGATCGACGACCTCGGCCTGTACCGCAGCACCGGCCACGAAGGGCGCACCGATGACCGGTGCGTCGCCGCCCAGCATCAGAATCTCGTTGAATTGAACTTTCTCACCGGCATCCGCTGCAAGTTTCTCAACACGAAGCATGTCGCCTGACGACACCTTGTATTGCTTGCCACCGGTCTTGAGGACCGCAAACATGGGCTCTTCCTTTTCTCTCCGCGCTCTGTGGTCCCCGGACAATCCGGGCGTTGTTGGCCCTCAGGCCACCTCGAACGGCGCACCCCTCAGGGGTGTATATCAAAGACAAACCCGGCAAGATCATCCCGCCGGGTTGCGCGCTATTGCCAAACTCCAGCCCCAGAGTCAAGGGCCGCCCCGGCAAAACCGATCAAACGAGCCTATAAATCCTCGCCATCCATCTGCAAGGCGGTGGCCAGCCCCAACTGATACGACAGCTCTTCATACATCGCATCAAAAGCGGCGAAAAGCGCACGATTGAGATGCTTGCCCTCGGGGCTCTGGTAGAGGGCGATATAGGCGTCCATCACCTCGTGCGACAGCGGTTGATAGGCCATGGTCAGATAGGCCTGCATCCAGTCGCGCGTTTCCTCCCGCATCTCGGATTCCTGCGCCCAGATTTCGGCCAGCATCTCGTCCTCGCTCAGGTCCAGACCGCCCCCGTCAGCCAAGCCGCGATAGAACACCAGATTGGCGTTGAGCGCCCCCGCGACATTGCGCTCGATCAGGTCACTGTCCGTGATCAGCGTCGTGACCTTTTCGACGATCGGGGCGCCCGCGGCGGCCAGTTCGGCATAGCGCACCTCAGCGGCGGCCTCGGTGCCATCGTCGAGCAGGGCCCGACGCCCGGCGATTTCCAAGCTGACGATCTCAGCCCCCTGCCCCTCGAAGAACGCGAGCAAGGGCCCGGTATCAGCCCCCTCCATCGCCTTGGCGAAATTGGTCTGAACTTGTTCCAGCATCTGTTCGGCGTCATAAACCCCGGCCACCACCCGGTCCCACCGCGCGCGCTCGACCGGGCTCAGCATCTCCTCTCCCACATCACCGCCATAGCGCAGCCCCTCGGCGCGCATGATCTCAACGGTCTCTTCAAAATGCAACGCGCCCATCAGGCGATCCACCTCGCCCGCCTGCAGAGGCAAAGCGAGCAGGATCAACGCAGCACAGGCGACCAGAAACGCCCGCACCGCTACAACTCCTGCGCTGGTGTCAGGCCCCGCATCCGCGCCGCCAGAACCTCGAACCGGTTCGCCATGATCTCGTATTGCACAGCATTCATCAGCTCATAGACCCGCGCCATTATCGGCTGCTGCAACGCCTCCACATAGGCGCGCAGATCCGCCGTTGTCAGATCCTGATAGGTATAGGCCGCATTGGCCAGAGCCGAGGCACGCAAGCTCTCGCGCAACTCCTCCTCGCCCTCGGCCAAAACCGCCCGCAACATTCCCTCGTCAATCTCGCTCTCCAGCACTCCGGCATAAGAGGCCGCGAGGAGGAACCGCACCTGAATCTCCTGCACGGCGCGCACGCCGTTGCCGGCACTATCCACAGCGGCATTCATCTCGCTCAGAACCTCGACGCGATCGGGCTCCATCTGCGCCAAGAGCGCCTCGCCCTCGGCCCGTTTGGCATCATCGTCCTCTTGCAGGTGCGAGGCATTCTCGACCGCGACCAGACGCTGTCCCAGATCCGAGGCATAGAATTCAGCAGCATGACCCAACATCTCGTCGTCCATCGCCTGCTCGAGAATACCAAGCCCCATCTCGCGCATCCGGGCCGTGTCAAACACCTCGTCCGCAATATCCGTCCAGCTCTGCCCGAAGTCACTGGCCGACAGCCCCAGCATCGCCGGTGCCCCAGAGGCCGAGAGCGCGATACTGTCCAGCGCCACGCCAAAGCCCGTCACCTCCAGAAACTCCTCGAGCCGCTCCCGCTCCGCCGCGCGCAGCGACCCCGCGGCCAGCGTCACAGCCATCATGGCCAGACACCCTACCGCGATACCACGCGCATATGACCGCAAGGGCCTCCCCATCATCACAAGCCGTCCTTTCAGAAACCATCCGATCCGCCGTGTCTCCAACCTAGGCAAATTATCCAGCGAAACAATGCAAATCCCCCTTGCTCCCCCCGCCAAAGGCAAATAAACGCTTCCTCCACCAGACCCCCGCGGAGAGGTGCCGGAGTGGTCGAACGGGGCGGTCTCGAAAACCGTTGAGCCTTTACGGGTTCCCAGGGTTCGAATCCCTGTCTCTCCGCCAATTGCCTTTGTATTAATGGGGAATACTATTCTCACTCCAGTATTGCCCTACACCCAACACAAGCAAACCGATTGCGGGTGATTTGTGGCCATTGGGTTTCTTGCTTCAAGTTGACTGCGAGAAAAACTCTTTACCCACGTCGCCTGAACCTTGCCCACTATAGCTTGCTCGCCGTCTGACACATTCATGTGTTGCACCACCGCCGTTTGTTTGCCGCCCGGTCGATGCTCTTTCAGCGCCTAGACCTAGGCGGCAAATATTAGCGCCAGTTTGCTGACACCAGTGTAATGCGTCTGCTCCTGCGGGATGTTGTCAGGATGCCTAGGTCGCGGCTAGCTTAAACAGTTCGTTCTGTCGGTCACCTGCCAGAATTGGAACTCGGCAAGTCACTGCGGCGACTGGGGCGCGTGCCGGGGATTTCATGCGGCGGGACAGCCAAACACCTGTATGATGCCATAAAATCGCCGTCTTTGATTCTTTGGAGGTTAACATGCGTTTTCTGGTTGGCTGTTTTGCTCTTTTGGTCGCTACTCAAGCTCCGGCATCGACGCTCAGTTTCTCGGGTCAGGATGCTGCCGCACCTTCTTGTAATACCTATGCATTGGGCGGAAGCCTACTCTACGCTGAATCAGGGTTCCACTACTCAAACAACAATTACGCCCGTGATGATTTGGAAATCAGCCCTGACGGCGGAGAGATTTTTTCAGGCCTTGTCCACGAGACGTGCGGCACATTCAGCGTCTTGTCTATAGAAGGTGCCCACTATTACGAACAAGGGTTTACTGAATTTTTCAGCGGTTTGAACTTTGGCATTAACGGATATCGAGAAGGGAGCTTGGTTGCATCGCTCGCGCTGGAATTGCCGACGTATCCCGGCGCTTCGTTCGCATTCGGATCTATTTTCAGCAACATCGATATGCTCGAAATGGTCTTGCTTAATCCGAGATTCCAAGGTGATTTTGAAGAGGGCTGCTCGTTCGAAGGCCTTTGTTATAACGGTGTTGTAATTGACTCGATGAGCGTGATACCGCCAGCTCCTATCCCTCTGCCAGCCGCATTCCCTATGGTGTTAGGCGCACTTGGGGCTTTAGGGTTCTTCGCACGGCGCCGCATCTCGGTTTAACTTGGGGACGCTATGATTTGGTGGGAAAAGTTGATACCCAACCGGCATTCTACCCAAAGCAAAAAAAGCAAGCCACCGCCCGCGATCAGCGCCCCGCGCGCTCGATCTTTTCCCCGCACAGAACCGCGTCGCATGTGCGCTAGATCAGCGCTCCTCAAAGCCATCTCCGAATTACAATCCCTCCACACACCGCCAACACCCCCACGTTACACCCCCGTTACAAATCCCACAAACCCATGTCACAAACGGCCTCTATCGGTTCCGGGCAATATTCCTAAACCCGGGTGGACCCTCCTATGGCCTATACGCTTCAACTTCTGCATGCCAACGATCTCGAGGGCGGCGTTGCCGCTCTGGACAACGCGCCGAACTTTGCCGCGATCGTCGACACGTTCGAAGATACGTTCGAGAACACGATCCTGCTCTCCGCCGGAGACAATTACATCCCCGGCCCATTCTTTTCGACCGCAGCAGATTTCTCGATGGGGGCCACACTGACCGCCGCTTATGAGCGGTTCTACACCGAAGTCCTCGGGCAGGACCTGACCGGCGTGACGCTCGACATCACCGAAGGGCCGGGCCGCGTCGACATCACCATCATGAACATTCTGGGCTTTGACGCCTCGGCGGTCGGCAATCACGAATTCGATCCCGGCACCAATGCTTTCGCGGGCATCATCAATGCTGCCGGCGGCGATGGCACGATCGACTGGGTCGGTGCGCTCTTCCCCTACCTCTCGTCCAACATCGACTTTTCCGGCGACAACAGCCTTGGTCGCCTCTTTACCGATGAAATCCTGACCTCGGATATCTTTGCGGAATCGCTGGCCGATCTGGCCGCGCGCAACATCGGCCCGGCCATCGCTCCGGCAACCCTGATCGAAGAGGGCGGCGAGTTGATCGGCGTCGTGGGTGCCACCACCCAGATCATCGAGACCATTTCCTCGACCGGCGGCACCAATGAGATCACCGGCGGGACCAACAACATGGCCGCCCTTGCCGCAGTCATCCAGCCGCAGATCGACGCGCTGATCGCAGCGGGGGCCAACAAGATCATCCTCACCTCGCATCTCCAGCAGATTTCGCTGGAAAAGGAATTGGCGGGCCTGCTCGACGGGGTCGACATCATCATCGCGGGCGGCTCCAACACGTTGCAGGCCGATGCCAATGACCGCCTGCGCGACGGCGATGAAGCCGCCGAAGGCTATCCCTTCCTGACCGAAGACGCGAGTGGCAACGCCGTGGCCATCGTCTCGACCGATGGTGAATACAGCTATCTGGGCCGCCTCGTGGTGGAATTCGACGATGCCGGCAACCTGATTGCCTCCTCCATCGACGACACCGTATCCGGCACCTTCGCCACGGATACTCAAGGCGTGCTCGACGTGACCGGGGCGGCCAGCCTCGATGAGGCGCTCACCACCTCGGCCAAGGCCAGCATCGTGCAGGACCTGACCGACGCGGTGCAGGTCATTGTGGACGAGGCCGACGCCATCGCCTTTGGCAACCATGACGTGTTCCTCGACGGACGCCGCGAAACCGTGCGTACCGAGGAGAGCAACCTTGGCAACCTGACCGCCGATGCCAATCTCGCGGCGGCCCGCGATGCCGATAACACCGTCAACGTCTCTTTCAAGAACGGCGGCGGCATCCGCGCCGAAATCGGCTCAGCCACCAACACCGGCACTGATGCAGGCGACGGCGTGCTCTCGCAGCTCGACCTGCAAAACTCGTTGCGGTTCAACAACGGCTTGGCCGTCGCCACTGTGACCAAAGAGGGCTTTCTCATGCTGCTCGAGCATGGCGTGGCCGATACGGACACCGAGGCAGGCAACACCCCCGGTCGGTTCTTCCAGATCGGCGGCTTCCGTGTCAGCTTTGACGAGACAGGCACCGCCCAGGAACTCGTCACCGACGAGAACGGCGATTACGTGGTCGATCCGGCCACCGACCGACCGCAAGTGGCCGTCGCGGGCGACCGGGTCAAGACTGTTGCTCTGATCGACCCCGAAACCGGCGATGACATCGTGATCTTCCGCGATGGCGCCTTTACCGCTGAGGCTCCCGAAACCATCCGCATGGTCACGCTCGACTTCCTCATGCAGAGCAATGGCGATGGCTATCCCTTCCAGGAACTGATTTCGGACGTGCAATTCCTGACACCTGACGGGACCATCACCTCCGACACCGAGGCCGACCGCCTTGGTGAACAGCAGGCCTTGGGCGATTTCATGTCCGAGAACTTCCCCGACGAAGACAAGGCGTTTGCCAACGCCGAAACCGATGTGACCAACGACCTGCGCATCGTTCAACTGGCGCGCAACGGCGGGAATGACCGCATTCTGCTGGACGAAAACACCTCAACGCTTGAGGTGTCCATCGCGGCCGAACTGCTCAGCGGCGAGACCGAGCTTTTCACCGGCGGCTCCGAGGTGGTTTCGGTCGACGCAGGCCGCGCCTATGTCACCAACGGCGCGCAAAACCGGATCGACGTGTTCGATGCGGCCACGGGCGCGAAACTCGGCGAATTCGATCTCGGTCAAGTTCAGGGCTTTGCCAGCGTGCAATCCGTCGCAGCCAAGAACGGCCTTGTCGCCGCCGCCCTCTCGGTCACACCGGCCGAGGCCAATGGCGTTGTGGCGCTCTTCGATCTTGAGGGCAATCTGCTCAACACCGTTGAGGTGGGCAACCTGCCGGACATGGTGACCTTCACCCCCGATGGCACGCGCATCCTCGTGGCCAACGAAGGCGAACCGCTGGACGCAACCGATCCGCTCGGAACCGTTTCGATCATCGACCTGAGCGGCGGCGCGGCCAGTGCCACCGCCGTCACGCTCGACTTCTCGGCCTTCGACGGTCAAGAGGACGCGCTGCGCGAGGCGGGCGTTCTGATCCAGCCGGGCAATGCCGCCTCTCAGGATCTGGAGCCGGAATATATCACCGTCCTGCCCGATGGCGTCACCGCATGGGTCAGCCTGCAAGAGGCCAATGCCTATGCGGTCATCGACCTCGCGACCAACACGGTGACGGACATCCGCAGCTTCGGCCTCGTGGACCGTTCGCTTGCCGGTAATGAGATCGACGCCTCCAACCGCGACAATGCGATCAACCTGCAAAACTACGACAATCTCTTCGGCATGCGCCAGCCCGACTCGATCACCTCGATCGAAATCGGCGGTGAGACCTATATCTTCACCGCCAACGAAGGCGACGCACGCGATGCGACCGAGGCCCGGATCGGCAGCCTCACGCTCGATCCCACGGCCTTCCCCAATGCCGATATCCTGCAACTGAATGAGAACCTTGGCCGTCTCAATGTCCGCAGCGATCTGGGCGATACCGATGGCGACGGCGACTACGACCAGCTTTTCCATTATGGCTCGCGCTCCTTCACCATCTACAATGCGGCGGGCGAGATCGTCTATGACAGCGGATCGCTCTTTTCGCAGCTCATCGCCGAAATCCGCCCCGAGCTTTTCAATCAGGACGAAGGTGAATTCGATGGTCGCTCTGACGACAAAGGCGTTGAGCCCGAGGCCATCGCCGTCGGCGTGGTCGAAGGCAAGCCCTATGTCTTCATCGGGCTCGAACGCGACAGCGGTATCATGGTGTTCGACATCTCGGACCCTGCCAACCCGGTGTTCGACAGCTACATCGACAGCGAAGTCAACGGCAACATCAGCCCCGAAACCATCGCCTTCATCCCCGCAGAGCAGAGTGCTACGGGCTTTGCCCAGATCGCCATCGCCCATGAGGGCGACGGCAATACGGTGATCTACAACCTCGACAACCTCGGCGTGGACAACAGCTCGTCCGCACGCAGCGATGGCGACGACATCTTGATCGGCGGCGATGGCGACGATGGTCTTGGCGCAGGTTTGGGCAACGATCTGGTCAGCGGTGGCGCCGGCAATGACAATCTCGGCGGCGGCTTGGGCGACGATACCGTCAACGGCGGCCTCGGCAATGACACCATCGGCGGCGGTTTCGGCGACGATCAGATCAACGGCGGCGCCGGCAATGACGTGGCCAACGGCGGCTTCGGCAACGATCTGGTGCAGGGCGAGGGCGACAACGACCGCCTCGGCGGCGGTCAGGGTGTTGACACGATCGAGGGCGGCACCGGCGACGACAACCTCGGCGGCGGCGCAGGCACCGACCTGCTCGACGGCGGCGAGGGCAACGACAGCCTCGGCGGCGGCTTCGGCGACGACACTGTTCTGGGTGGCGCAGGCGATGACTTCCTTGCTGGCGGCGGGCGCGATGACGTGCTCGATGGCGGCACGGGCAATGACACGCTCAACGGCGGTGACGGCAATGACCTGATGACCGGCGGCGAGGGTGTGGATGTCTTTGTCTTCAACACGCTCATCAGCGGCGAGGCCGACATCATCACCGATTTCGACAGCGCCACCGAGACCGTGATCCTGCGCAGCGTCGCCAATTTCGACGCGCTCGAGATCGCCGATACGGTCGCTGGTGCGGTAGTGACAGTGGACGGCCAATCCATCACCTTCGAGGCGGTTCTGGCGGCAGACCTTACCGTCGACAACTTCGTCTTCGGCTAAATATCGACTTAGACAAAACCTTCACCGGCCCCGGTCAACACCGGGGCCGGTACTTCTTATGACACAGACACCAACAGAAAAACGCCCCCGGTGATGAACCGGAGGCGTTTTGTCTTGTCTGATCAGAAAGGGGCTGCGCGCCTTAATGCGCCACGGCACCCCTGCCCTCTTCGCCGGATTTCAGCGCCGCCTCAGCGGCGGCGGCCTCTTCGGCCTCTTCATCCCACTCCACCGGCTCGGGTGCACGCACCAGCGCCAGCTTGAGCACGTCCCGCACATGATCGACGGGAATGATCTTGAGCCCCGCTTTCACATTGTCCGGAATCTCGACCAGATCCTTTTCGTTCTCACGCGGAATGATCACGGTCTTGATCCCGCCACGTAGCGCCGCCAGCAGCTTTTCCTTGAGGCCGCCGATGGGCAGCGCATTGCCGCGCAGCGTGACCTCGCCGGTCATGGCGATGTCCTTGCGAATGGGAATCCCGGTCAGCACCGACACGATGGATGTCACCATCGCAAGGCCTGCCGACGGACCATCCTTGGGCGTCGCCCCTTCGGGAACGTGGACGTGAATGTCCCATTTCTCGAACTTGGGCGGCTTGATCCCCAATTCGGGTGCGACAGAGCGGACATAGCTTGACGCCGCATCAATCGACTCCTTCATCACATCGCCCAGCTTGCCTGTGGTCTTCATCCGGCCCTTACCCGGCAGGCGCAGCGCCTCGATGTTGAGCAACTCGCCGCCCACACTCGTATAGGCAAGCCCGGTGACAACACCGACCTGATCGCTCTCTTCGGCGAGACCGAATTTGTATTTCCGCACGCCGAGGAAATCATCAATATTCTCTGACGTGACCGTTATCGTCTTTTCCGCACCCTTGATGATCCGCGTCACCGCCTTGCGGGCCAGCTTGGCAATCTCACGCTCAAGGCTCCGCACCCCGGCTTCACGGGTGTAATAGCGGATGATGTCCGTCAAAGCGCCGTCCGTCAGGGTGAACTCACCCTTCTTGAGACCGTTGTTCTTGACCTGCTTGTCCAGCAGATGCTGCTTGGCGATCTCGCGCTTTTCATCCTCGGTATAGCCCGCCAGCGGAATGATCTCCATCCGGTCCAAAAGCGGTCCCGGCATGTTATAGCTGTTGGCCGTGGTCAGGAACATCACGTTACTCAGGTCGTATTCCACCTCAAGATAGTGATCGACAAAGGTCGAATTCTGCTCGGGATCGAGCACCTCGAGCATCGCCGACGCCGGGTCACCCCGGAAATCCTGCCCCATCTTGTCAATCTCATCCAAGAGGATCAGCGGGTTGGTGGTCTTGGCCTTCTTCAACGCCTGAATGATCTTGCCGGGCATGGACCCGATATAGGTCCGACGATGGCCCCGGATCTCGGATTCGTCGCGCACCCCACCCAGCGAAATCCGGATGAATTCGCGCCCCGTGGCCCGTGCCACAGACTTGCCAAGGCTTGTCTTGCCCACACCCGGCGGGCCGACAAGGCACATGATCGGGCCTTTCAGCTTCTGGCTGCGCTGCTGCACGGCCAGATACTCAACGATCCGCTCCTTGACCTTCTCCAGACCATAGTGATCGTCATCCAGCACATCTTGCGCCTTGTGCAAATCCTTCTTGGTGCGGCTCTTCACACCCCACGGAATGCTCAGCATCCAATCGAGATAATTGCGCACTACCGTGGCCTCGGCGCTCATCGGGCTCATGTTCTTGAGCTTTTTCAGCTCGGCCTGCGCCTTTTCGGCGGCCTCCTTGCTCAGCTTGGTGGCCGCGATCCGCTCTTCCAACTCGGCAATCTCGCCCGCGCCATCCTCGCCATCGCCCAATTCCTTCTGAATGGCCTTCATCTGCTCATTCAGATAATATTCGCGCTGCGTCCGTTCCATCTGGCTCTTGACGCGAGTCTTGATCTTCTTCTCGACCTGCAAGACGCTCATTTCGCCCTGCATGAGGCCATACACCTTCTCCAGCCGCTCGCTCACGCTCAGCGTCTCAAGCAACTCCTGCTTGCGGCCCACCTCGATTCCCAGATGACCCGCCACCAGATCGGCCAGCTTGGCGGGTTCCTCGGAATCGGTGACAGCCGCCATCGCCTCATCGGGAATGTTCTTTTTCACCTTGGCATAACGCGCGAACTCATCCCCCACCGTGCGCAACAGCGCCGCGATGGTGGTGGCATCACCCGGTATCTCGCTCAGATACTCGGCCTTCGCCTCAAAGAAATCGGAGTTGGCCAAATAGTCCGTGATCCGCACCCGCGCCACGCCCTCGACCAGCACCTTGACGGTGCCATCGGGCAATTTCAGCAGTTGCAGCACATTGGCCAAGACGCCGACGCGGTAAATGCCGGCTTCATTCGGATCATCATCAGACGGGTCGATCTGGCTCGACAGCAGAATTTGCTTGTCATCAGACATGACCTCTTCCAGCGCGCGCACCGATTTCTCGCGGCCCACAAAGAGCGGCACGATCATATGCGGGAATACCACGATATCGCGGAGCGGCAGAACCGGGTAAGAGGCGTTGAGGGTATCTTGCATGCTCGTTTTCCTGTTCTTGGCAAGAGAGCATCGGTCCCGCGCGGCGGCAACCACAGCCCTCTCCGTTTCGTTAAGCCTAACTTGGGGCGCGGCCCGTCAGGTTTCAACAGATTCGGCAAAGTTTGCCTGTTGATCCGCGCGGGCACAAGAGCGCATCACAGCCCGGTCGATCTTTCACAGCCGATCCGCCTCACGCAACGAAGCCCCGATCCCGCAACAGGACCGTCACGGCGTCCTGTATCCGCTCCAGCGCCTCGCCCACCTGATCGTGAAAGCGGTCCAACTGACCCAGAATGGATTGCAACCCGGCCAGACGTTCACGCAGAATCCCTGCCTCGACCCGCAAAACCACACGCACCATGGCCAGCCCTGTCACCATACGCCGGATCATTTCGGCATCCGCCGCCAGTTGCCGCACCGCGCGGTAGCTCTCTTGCGTGGCTCGGTCCGCCTCGCGCCGATACCGATCCCTCAACTCGGCAATCACAGCAACCTCACTGGTCTCGCCGTCGCGCGCGCACCCGGTGTCTTCCACACTGAAGAACTCGAACATTTCCGCCATGAGATCGGCCACGACAATCAGAAACACAGACCGCGCCTCGTCATTCACCTCCCAGGTGCCGCGATCCTCGCGCAGCGTGTAGACCACGCGCGGATGACTGCGGATTTCGCGCATCATCAATTCGTAGTTCTTGGCAATCTCATTGATCGGCCCACTGTCCGACCGCAGCTTGCAGGCTTGGATCTTCATATTCGTGGTGATCAACTCGGCCTCTTTGAGATTGAGGCAAAGCGACCGCAGTTCCGTGTCAATCTGCCGTTTGACGTCCAGAAGATGCCCAGAGGCCAGCAAATTATCGGCACAGACCGCGTGCTTTTGCGTCTCCCGCGCACCATGCTCGGATCGCAATGCATCAATCTGGAACGCCCCGTAATTGGCAAACCCCGCCGCGACGATCTCGGCCTCGATCGACTGCGCGCTCTGCTCGGGCGTCAGCCGCTCCAGCCGCTCCCGCTCCAACGCGCGCGCATAGACCTCTCTTACAGTGGCAAAGAGCGGGCTCGTCGGCTTCAACCGCACCGACAAATAGCCCCCCGCAACCGGCGACACCACGGCGAAGACCCAATAGAACCGGCCATCCTTGGCCCGGTTCTTGACATAGGCCCCGACGGAATGCCCACGCTTCAACCCGTCCCACATCAACCAGAACACGCCCTTGGGCATGTCCGGATGCCGGATCACCTTATGCGGGGCATGGGTCAACTGCGCCGCGCTATATCCCGCGACCCGGAGGAACACAGGATTGAACGCCTGAATCACCCCGCGCGTATCGGTGCGCGAAAAGAATAACTCACTAATCCCAAAGGGAACGTCTTGATCAATCACAATTGCATCGGCCCGTGGGCCGGAATCTGGGACGCTTGAGTGCATTTCCACCTCGTGCAGCATCGTTTCATGGACCGACAGCTCAGCGATAGCAGGCTGCGCTCTCGTATCAACGGTCATGCGCCTTACAACTTTAGGGCCACCCCGACGCGCGCAGAACTCCACGCGCATCGCCACGGCCCAGTCGTCCCAAGAGACATGCTTCGACACTGCATTTATCGCGCCAACTCTGCGCGCGGCCCGTGGGACCGCGCACAGGCATCAGATCTCAGACGGTCTCAAGCGCCGGGTAATCAATATACCCTTCAGCCCCGCCACCATAATAGGTCGCCTGATCACCGTCATTGAGCGGCGCATCCTGCTCCAACCGCTCTGCCAGATCGGGATTGGCGATATAGGGTCGGCCAAAGGCCACAAGATCGACCTTGCCCCCCTCGACGCGGGTCAGCGCCAGATTGCGGTCATAGCCATTGTTGGCCATGTAGACGCCGGTCCATTTGGCGCGCAGCGCGTCAAACGCCCCCTCGCGCGCCCCGCCGGTGCTGCCCTCGATCAGGTGCAGATAGGCCAGACCGCGCCGATTGAGCTGCTCCACCACCCAGCCAAAGCTGGTGTCGGGATCGCTGTCCGTCGCATCGTTGAACCCCGACCACGGCGACAGGCGAATGCCGATCCGCCCCGGTGCCCAGACCGTTTCCAGCCCGTCCAACACCTGGAACAGCAATCGCGCGCGGTTTCCGACCGATCCGCCATAGGCATCCTCGCGCGTGTTCGGCCCATCCTTCAGGAACTGATCCAGCAAATAGCCATTGGCAGCGTGCAATTCGATCCCGTCAAACCCGGCCTCTTTGGCCGCTTTGGCCGCGTGAACATAATCCGCAACCACGCGCGACATCTCATCAGCACGCAGCGCGCGCGGCGTCGATGTGTCCTCGAACCCGGCGGTCGTAAAGGTCTGCGTCTTGGCCGCGACGGCCACGGGGGCGACCGGGGCCTGCCCATCCGGCTGCAAGGACGTGTGGCTGATCCGCCCCACATGCCAAAGCTGAATGACGATCTTGCCACCCTTGGCATGCACCGCGTCCGTCACCTTCTTCCACGCCGCCACCTGTTCGGGGCTGTGGATTCCCGGCGTCCCGACATAGCCTTTGCCCTCAGGGCTGATCTGCGTGGCCTCGGTGATGATCAACCCCGCCCCGGCGCGCTGCGCGTAATAGGTGACGTGCAGATCACCGACCTCGCCCGTCTCATTATCCGCGCGGTTGCGCGTCAGCGGGGCCATGACGACCCGATTGGCCAGATCAAGATCACCGGCCTTGGCGGGGGAAAACAGTTTGCGGCTCATGGAAAGCTCCTGCAGTGTTACGGTCACAGACTAGGGTGAGCAGTTCAACGTCACCCCTTGGACTGGTGATAAGTTAGGCACGCGCCGAACCCAACCCAAGAGGCGGCGCCGCGCCGTTGCCTCACAGGACGCCTCGCAAAAACGCACAACAGCGCCACTTGACAGCCGCCTGAACCCCAAGAAATGCGCCTCTGACGCCCTAATTCGACCATAGTTCGCTGCAATTATCGTTCTCAAATCCGGGACAATTGACCCAGTAATGGTATTATAGGAGCATAAGATGAACAGTCAGAATGCGATGTCCGCCGCTGCGCTCGACGAAAAAAGCTACCTCTCGGCCCGTGACAGCACCCATAAGGACTTGCTGATCTATGCGGCCCGCAAAAGCGGGCGCTCCGTGTTCCAGATTCAGCGTGAATTCAATCGCATGGCCAAGTCGCACAGCCGCCTCAACATGGTGGAATATGTCCGCAACGGGCTTTACCGTTACGACGATCACACCGACGCAGAGCGCGCGGCCTATATCTCCAACGACCTGCATTGGCCGATCACCCATGCCTGCAACAACCAACTCTGGGCCGGCGCAGCCGAAGACAAGGCCGTCGCGGGCACCCTGATGGCGCTTGGCGGGGTTGCTGTGCCGAACACGCTTGCGGTCATTGACCGGTCCGGGCGTCTCTATCCGGGGCTGACCAAGATTTCCACGCCAGAGGCTATGCGCAACCTTGTGCTCGCAAATCTCGACAACGGGCTTTTTGGCAAGATCGTCAACGGCATGGTCAGCTTCGGTGCCTTCCGGATTGAGACAGCGGACGCCACACACCTGTCCTGTACGGGCCATGCTCCGATGACCTATGAGAGCTTTCTCAACGACTTCATCGGCACCAATGCCTATCTCTTGCAGAGCACACTCACCAATCACAGTGACCTGTCAGACTACGCCTCAGCGCTCGCCACCGTGCGCATGGTCAACATGGTCTCTGATGACGGGGTTTATTGCCCGCTTGCGATCATCAAGCTGCCACAAGGCGCGAATATCGCCGATGCGTTCTGGCGTCCCGGCAACATTGCCTGCGAAGTGGATGTCGCAACCGGAAAAATCCTCACTGTTGCACAGCGTGACGGCCCCGAAGTCACCTTTCACCAAGACCATCCCCATACCCCGGGCCTTATGGGCCGCACCCTGCCGCATTGGGACAAGCTCATCGCGATCAACGCCCGCGCGGCCCAGATCTTTGCGCCGATCCGCTATCAGTCCACCGATATCGCGATCACCGAGGACGGGCCAGTCGTGGTTGAATTGAACTATGGTGGCGGCTTTGACCTGCCCCAATACGCAAGCGGACGCGGCATGCTTACCCCAAAAGTGCGCGCTTTCTTTGAATCCCACGGATGCAAGTTTGAACCCGTGCGGCGACGCGGCCTTTTGCGATTGGCCAAGGGGTGACCCAAGGCCGGACCAAGTGACAGATTGCTCCGCTTCGCGAATGTGCCGCCTCACAGCGGTTCAATATCCCCCTCGGCCCGCGCCGCGTGAAACGCCGCCTCCCAAGCGGAGAACCGCCCCTCGGAAATTGCCGCGCGCATCTCCGCCATGATCACTTGGAAATAATGCAGATTGTGCCATGTCAGCAGCATCGAGCTGATGATTTCCTGACTGCGGAACACATGATGCAGATAGGCGCGGGAATAATTGCGGCAGGCCGGACAGCCACAGGCCTCGTCCAATGGCCTCGGGTCGTCCTGATGCCGCGCGTTCTTGATATTGACCACGCCATGTTGGGTAAACACCTGCCCCGTGCGCCCCGACCGGCTGGGCAGAACGCAATCCATCATGTCGATGCCGCGCTTGACGGCCCCCACGATGTCATCCGGCTTGCCCACCCCCATCAGGTAGCGCGGGCGATCCTCGGGCAAGAACCCCGTGGCGTAATCCAGCACGCCGAACATCGCCTCCTGCCCCTCGCCCACGGCCAGACCGCCCACGGCATAACCATCAAAGCCGATCGCTTTCAGCGCCTCGGCGCTCTCTTCGCGCAACTCGGGCGTCACCCCGCCCTGCATGATGCCAAAGAGCGCATGTCCGGGCCGGTCGCCAAACGCATCTTTCGAGCGCGCCGCCCACCGCATGCTCAGCCGCATGCTCTCGGCCACCGCCTTGTCGCTCGCGGGCAGCGCCGGGCATTCGTCAAAACACATCACGATATCAGAGCCAAGCAGGCGCTGAATCTCCATCGACCGTTCCGGCGTCAACTCATGCCGCGACCCGTCGATATGGCTCTTGAAGGTCACACCCTGCTCCGTCAGCTTGCGCAGCCCGGCGAGGCTCATCACCTGAAACCCGCCCGAATCCGTCAATATCGGCCGCTCCCAGTTCATGAACCGGTGCAACCCGCCCAGCCGATCAATCCGCTCGGCCCCCGGTCGCAGCATCAGATGATAGGTATTGCCCAAGAGGATATCCGCCCCCGTGGCGCGCACGCTTTCAGGCATCATCGCCTTGACGGTCGCCGCCGTACCCACCGGCATGAAGGCCGGCGTGCGGATCTCGCCGCGCGGCGTGTGGATCACCCCCGCCCGCGCCGCCCCATCCTGTGCCAGTTTCTCGAACCCGAACCGCATGCCCCTGCTTCCCATCGCTTTAGCCCTTTTGCCCCCCTTTAAAGCGGTTTACCCTGCCTTGTAAAATGCCGTCTTGGCCGCCCCATTGCTGACCCATTGTGAGACTTCCCATGACCGAAGACATGATCCTAAACCTGATTTCCGCAAATATCGTCTGGCTCCTCATCGCGCTTCTGGGGATCATCGTTATCGTTCGCGGGGTCAAGATCGTGCCCCAGTCCGAGCAATATGTCGTCGAACGCTTTGGCAAGCTGCACAAGGTGCTTGGCCCCGGCATCAACCTGATCGTGCCCTTTCTCGATGTGGTCCGGCACAAGATTTCAATTCTTGAGCGCCAGTTGCCCAACGCGAGCCAGGACGCCATCACCCGCGACAACGTGCTGGTGCAGGTCGAAACCTCGGTGTTCTACCGCATCCTTTATCCCGAAAAGACCGTCTACCGCATCCGCGAGGTCGACGGTGCGATTGCCACCACCGTGGCCGGTATCGTGCGCGCCGAAATCGGCAAGATGGACCTGGACGAGGTGCAATCCAACCGCTCGCAGCTCATTACCACCATCAAATCACTGGTCGAAGACGCAGTCGATGACTGGGGTATCGAAGTGACCCGCGCCGAGATCCTTGATGTCAACCTTGATCAGGCGACCCGATCGGCCATGCTGCAACAGCTCAACGCCGAACGCGCCCGCCGCGCGCAGGTGACCGAGGCCGAAGGCCACAAGCGCGCCGTCGAACTTCAGGCCGACGCCGAGCTTTACGCCGCCGAACAGGCCGCCAAGGCCCGCCGCATCGAGGCCGACGCCGAGGCCTATGCCACCGGCGTCGTCGCCGCCGCCATCGCCGCCAACGGGTTGGAGGCCGCGCAATATCAGGTCGCGCTGAAACAGGTCGAGGCCCTCAACACCCTTGGCAACAGCCCCTCCTCCAACACCATCCTCGTGCCAGCCCATGCGCTCGAGGCCTTTGGCAATGCCTTCAACATGCTCAAAGGGCGCGGCTGATGGCGGGCCTTGCGATTTGGGGTCTCTGGTGGGTCTGGCTGGCTGCCGCCCTCTGCCTTGCCATCCTTGAAGTGCTCGTGCCCGGCTTCATTTTTCTCGGCTTCGCCATCGGGGCCGCCGTGACCGCGCTTCTGGTCCTTCTACCACTCCAGTTGGGGCTAACCGCTTTGCTCGCGGTCTTTGCGGGCCTGTCGCTGATCGCTTGGGTGATCCTGCGCAAGCTCTTCAAATCCACTGATGATCAGACCCGCGTGATCCACGACGACATCAACAAGTAGTAGACTAGCACCAAGCCAGATAGCCACTCCGGCGCGCGGCATTCCGCCCGTGTGCTTGAGATTCAGGTTGAATAATGCTGTCATACTTCCCCCATACGGTCCGACACGACACCACCGACCCACCGCGCCCAAGACAAGGAGCCCGCCTCGATGACCGACGACCACCCCAAAATGCCCCAGCCCCTGCAATTCGGCTGGGAGGAATGGGTGGCTCTGCCCGATCTCGGCGTGCCTGCGATCAAGGCCAAGGTGGATACCGGCGCGCGTACCTCTGCCCTGCATGCCTTTGACATCGAAACCTTCGGCCCCTCGGCCCGCCCCAAGGTCCGCTTTACCGTCCACCCGATCCCTGGTCGCGACGATCTCATCATCCCCTGCTCTGCGCCGATCATCGACCGGCGTGATGTCACCTCGTCCAATGGCGAGCGCGAACTGCGCTATGTCATCGCCTCCAAACTTTCGGTGAATGGCGACACATGGCCGATTGAGATCACGCTGACCAATCGCTCCACCATGGCCTCGCGCATGCTCTTGGGCCGTCAGGCGCTCAAGGATCACATCTCGATCGTCGCCACCGACCGCTTTCTTCAACCTGAACTCAGCTATGACGTCTATCACACCTCGAAAATGCGCACCGCCCAACCCAAGCGCGCGCTGCGCATCGCCGTGCTCAGCCGCGAGGATAATTATTCCACGCGCCGCATTGTCGAAGAAGGCGAGGCGCGCGGTCACACCGTCGAGGTGATCGACACCACCCGCTGTTACATGGCGATCAACGCCCTTGCCCCCGAGGTGCATTACGACGGCAAACGCTTGCCGCGCTATGACGCGGTGATCCCGCGCATCGGCGCATCTGTCACCGCCTACGGTGCCGCCGTGATCCGCCAATTCGAAACCATCGGCACGTTCTGTGTCAACACCTCCGCAGGCATCATCGCCAGCCGGGATAAGCTCTATGCCCACCAACTGATGGCACGCGCGCAGGTCGGCATGCCCAACACCGCCTTCGCCGCCTCGCCCAAGGACACCGCCAACCTGATGGGCCTCGTTGGCACAGCACCGTTGATCGTGAAACTGCTCGAATCCACCCAAGGCAAAGGCGTGGTTCTGGCCGAGACCAAAAAGGCCGCCGAATCGGTGATCGACGCCTTTCGCGGCCTCAAGGCCAATTTCCTCGTGCAGGATTTCGTCAAGGAAGCCGCCGGTGAAGACATCCGTTGCCTCGTGATTGGCGGCAAGGTCGTGGCGTCCATGAAGCGGACCGGTGCCGAGGGCGACTTCCGCTCCAACCTGCACCGGGGCGGCACCGCCAAGACCATCCGCATCACCAAGGATGAACGCGACACCGCCATTCGCGCGGCCCGTGTTTTTGATCTCAACATGGCAGGCGTGGACCTGCTGCGGTCCGACAATGGCCCCAAGGTGCTCGAGGTCAATTCCTCCCCCGGCTTTGAGGGTATCGAAGGGTCGACCGGCAAGAATATCACCGGCGCGCTCTACGAGATGATCGAAACCCGCGTCCGCCCGGTTCCAGTCCGACGGCGCAAATCCAACACATCCAGCGACTAAGCAGATAGTCACTGCATGCCCCTACGGTATACCCGCAGATCCCTATGCCCTCTCCCGCTCCCCTCTGGACGCGGGCCATTATAAATCCTATATGTTTGGTCAGGATAACCGGCAGGAAACGATATGATGAACAGTTCAGAGCCGTTCGAGGGGGCACCCCTGATCGCCCCCTCAAGCACCGATCACCCGCTCTACGATCAGATCGTCGAGGCGTGCCGCACGGTCTATGACCCCGAGATTCCGGTGAACATCTACGACCTCGGACTGATCTATACCATTGATATTGATACCGAAAACACGGTCTCAATCACCATGACCCTGACCGCTCCCGGATGTCCGGTCGCCGGCGAGATGCCCGGTTGGGTGGCCGAGGCAATTGAACCCTTGGCCGGGATCAAGCAGGTCGATGTCGCTCTCGTATGGGAGCCGCCATGGGGCATGGACATGATGAGCGACGAAGCCAAGCTCGAACTTGGTTTCATGTAACCAAATCAACCGATTGAAAGGCAAACTTAATGTTTGGCATTCCCGGAAAACAAGCCGTCACCATGACTCCCGCCGCCGCGGAACAGATCATGCTCCTGATGCAACGCGACGCCCACGAGGGGCTGCGGATTGGCATCAAGAAAGGGGGTTGCGCGGGCATGGAATACACGATGGAGTATGTCAAGAACATCGACCCCCATGATGAAGTGGTCGAGCAGGAGGGCGCGCGCGTGATGATTGCGCCCATGGCCCAGATGTTCCTCTTCGGCACCGAGATTGATTACAAAACCTCCTTGCTCGAATCCGGCTTTGTCTTCAACAATCCCAACGTGACCGAAGCCTGCGGCTGTGGCGAGTCGATCAAGTTTGCGGACACGTGAGCTTTGCATCACTAGTACCTGATATTACTGGATAATACACGCATGAGACGCAAGCTTGCCGCTGGCAACTGGAAGATGAACGGGACCAACGCCAGCCTGACAGAGCTTCAAACTCTCATCGCCGCTCATCCCGCCCCACAGATCGACATCCTGATCTGCCCCCCCGCCACCTTGATTGTGCAGGCTGCCGGCCTCTCTGCCGACAGCCCCCTCCAGATTGGCGCGCAGGACTGTCATAGCGCTGCGTCCGGTGCCCATACCGGTGATCTCTCTGCCCCAATGCTCGCCGATGCAGGGGCCACAGCCGTCCTCTTGGGACATTCTGAGCGTCGCCAGGATCACAACGAATCCAATGGCTTGGTTGCCGATAAAGTGTCCGCTGCGCATGCCGCCCGCCTCATCGCCATCTTGTGTCTTGGCGAATCCTTGGCTCAACGCGAGGCGGCGCAAACTCTTGATGTGATCGCGGACCAACTCCGCCAGTCGCTGCCCGACACCGCCACCGCCGCCAATACCGTCATCGCCTATGAGCCGATTTGGGCCATCGGAACCGGCCTCACCCCCAGCACCGCTCAGATCGCCGAAGTGCACGCCTTCTTGCGTGCGAACCTTGGCGACCGTTTCGGCCGCGATGCTGTCACGGGATTTCGCCTGCTCTATGGCGGATCGGTCAAACCCGGCAATGCGGCCGACATCTTTGCCATTCCCAATGTCGACGGTGCGCTCGTCGGCGGCGCAAGCCTGACCGCTCACGACTTCTCGCCAATCATCACAGCGCTTGAGAACGCCGTGTAACCCTTTTATTCATATCACTAAATCGCGGCCGTTGACCCCATGAAACATAGACGGTAGCCGTCCCACAACACCCCGCTCAGAGCGGCAACATGGTGGTCGACTTGATCTCTTCCATCGACAAGAGTGCTGTCACATTATGCACCTTCACCTCTGAAATCAGGGCCTGATAGAACACGTCATAGGCCCGCGCATTGGCCACTCGCACCTTGAGGATATAGTCGATATCCCCTGCCAACCGATGCGCCTCCTGCACCTCGGGTCGCTCCTTGAGTGCCTTCAGAAACGCCGCCTGCCAGCCTGCATCATGCTCTGATGTGCGGGTCAGCACGAAAAAACAGGCCTCAAACCCAAGCGCTTCG
>Ga0209345_10002110_pt1 | contig 22614 bp, 27 predicted proteins | sample Cruoilmetagenom7_FD_187294 | JGI IMG/M metagenome (GOLD analysis project Ga0209345, IMG submission 187294) | Oil polluted marine microbial communities from Coal Oil Point, Santa Barbara, California, USA - Sample 7 (SPAdes) (version 2) | ecosystem: Environmental > Aquatic > Marine > Oil seeps ...
GCCGTCTTGGAAACGGTGGGCGAGGAGATCGCCCCGGCACTTGGCGTCACGGTCGGGTTTAACTCGGCGGATGGTGATTGATGCCCTCGCGCCGCCACTTCCTCGCCGGTTTGGCCGCTGCCACTGGCCTGCCGCGTATGGGCTGGGCCGCTGCCGGTAGCCCCGCCTACCTTGCCGCCGCGCGCGACCCTTCGGGGGCCTACGCGCTCTTTGGGTTGGATGATACCGGCCACGACATTTTCCGCATTCCGCTGCCTGACCGGGGCCATGCGGCTGCGGCGCATCCGACAGCGCCCGAAGCCGTGGCCTTTGCCCGCCGTCCGGGGCAGTTTGCACTGGTGATTGACTGTGTGCAGGGCCGCGTATCCCATCGGCTCGACGCGCCGGAGGGGCGGCATTTCTACGGACATGGGGCGTATCTTAAGGGCGGGGCCATCCTTGCCACTAGCGAGAATGAGATCGACACGGGCGAGGGGCGCATCGGACTGTGGTCCCGCGCGCAGGGCTATGCCCGGATCGGAGAGATCGCCTCGGGTGGGATCGGCCCGCATGAAATCCGCCGCTGGGCCGAGGATGTGCTGGTCGTGGCCAATGGCGGCATTCGCACCCATCCCGACAGCGGGCGGAAAAAGCTGAACATCGAAGATATGCGGCCCAATCTGTCTTATGTCAGCCTCTCGGGCGAGATGTTGGAGCAGGTCGAACTGCCCGATGACCTGCACCTCAATTCGATCCGCCATCTGGCGCTGGCACCTGACGGGCAGGTGGCTTTTGCAATGCAATGGCAGGGGGAGCCGGGCGATGGCGTGCCGCTGTTGGGGCTGCACCGGCGCGGGCAGTCGGCGATCCTTGCTGAGGCCGATCTGGCCGAGCAAATCGCCATGGAAGGCTACGCAGGCAGCGTGGCATTTGCCGCAGATGGTAAATCCGTCGGCATCACCTCCCCCCGCGGGGGAAGACTGCATGTCTTTGATGAAACAGGCGGATTCCTCGCCAGTCATCGCCGCGCCGATGTCTGCGGGTTGGCGCCGGGCCGGGGCGGGTTCGTCGCCACGGACGGACTGGGCGGTATCCTGTCGCTACAGGATGCGACCCTATCGGGGCTTACCACGGCCACGCGGGCTTGGGACAACCATCTGGTTGCGATCGACGCATAGGCGGGCGGGGGCAATGCCCCCGTCGCGCTTTAGTCGGTTTTATATGTCGGGTGGAACAACCCGCCGGGCGAGAGGGTAAAGATCTCAACCCCATCTTCCGTCACGCCGACCGAATGCTCAAACTGTGCCGAGAGGGACTTGTCGCGGGTCACCGCTGTCCAATCGTCGGCCAAGGTTTTGGTCTCGGCCCGGCCAAGGTTCACCATCGGCTCAATGGTAAAGAACATGCCCGGCTCGAGCACCGCGCCGGTGCCCGGACGGCCATAGTGCAGCACGTTGGGCGGCGCGTGAAAGACTTGCCCCAGACCGTGACCGCAGAAATCGGTCACGACGGACATGCGGTGGCCTTCGACAAAAGTCTGGATCGCATTCCCAATGTCGCCAAAGGTATTGCCCGGCTTCACCGCCTCAATGCCACGCATCAGGCTGTCGTGGGTCACGTTGATCAGCCGCTCAGCCTTGCGGGGCAGCTTGCCTGCGACATACATGCGGCTTGTGTCGCCGAACCAGCCATCGACGATCACGGTCACGTCGATGTTGAGGATATCACCGTCTTTCAGCTTTTTGTCGCTCGGGATGCCGTGGCAGACCACGTGGTTCACCGAGATGCAGCTGGCGTGCTGGTAGCCCTTGTAGCCAATGGTCGCAGATTTTGCGCCGGCGGCGTTGACCTTCTCTTCGATCAGGCGGTCAAGCTCTCCGGTGGTTTGACCGGGAAAGATATGTTCCGCGATCTCGTCAAGGATCGTGGCGGCCAAACGGCCAGCCGCTTGCATTCCGGCGTGATCCGAAGGCTCGTAAATGCGAATGCCGTCGCGCGTCTGGCGGCCCTGGTGTGCGTTGTTCACCGCTCTCTCCATCCTTGTGTTCGCTCCTATTTAACGTGGCTTTCCGGCGAGGGCCAGTGCAGCTCAGCCCGTAAAGGGGATCGGTTGCGCCAGTATGACGGCTTGGGGGGTGATATGGGTGCTGATGGCGTGTATTTCCAGACCTGCGGCGCGAGCGGCAAGGGACGCGGCGGCATAGGTCGGGTCGATATCTGCCGCGAGGCGCATCTGCGTGCAGTCGGTGCGCTGTACTAGGTAAAGCAGCACGGCGCGATGCCCGGCCTCAGCCACCCGCGCCAATTCGCCAAGGTGTTTTGCCCCGCGCGCGGTCACGCTGTCGGGAAACTCCGCCAGACCCGTTTGGCGCGAGAGGGTGACTGATTTCACCTCGACATAGGCATCAGGCAGCCCATCGCCGCGCAGCAGGAAATCAATGCGGGAGTTTTCGCCGTATTTCACCTCGGGCCGGACCTCAGTATAGGTGGCGAGCGGCGCGACTTCACCCGCGATCAGCGCCGCCTTTATCGCACGGTTGGGCAGGGCGGTGTCGACCCCGGTGAAATGACCGTTCTCGTGGTCGACCAGCCGCCAACCATAGTTCAGCTTTTTCTTCGGGTCGTCGTTCGGCTCCAGCCAAATGCGGCTGCCCGGTTCTGCCAGCCCCATCATCGAGCCGGGGTTGGCGCAATGGGCGATCACCTCTTCGCCCGTCTCCTCAAGCGTGCAATCGGCCAGAAAGCGTTTGTAACGGCGGATCAGCCGGGCGGGGACAAGTTGGGTTTGAAAGCGCATGGGACGCGGCCTATACCGAAGGGACGCCATCCTCAAGGAGCCGCCCCCATGTCAAACCCCACCGCCGCGATGATCGTGATCGGCGACGAAATCCTCTCGGGCCGGACCCGCGACAGCAATATGCATCACCTTGCGGGGGAGTTGACGCAAGTGGGGATCGACCTGAAAGAGGTCCGCGTGGTGTCTGACGACCACGGCGCGATCATCGCCGCCGTGCAGGCGCTTTCGGCGGTTTATACGCATGTGTTTACCTCGGGCGGCATTGGGCCGACCCATGACGACATCACCGCCGACTGCATCGCCGCCGCCTTTAACCGCGATATCGACGTGCGCGACGATGCGCGTCAGATACTGGCTGAACATTACGCCCGCGCAGGGACGCAGATGAACGAAGCCCGCCTGCGCATGGCACGTATCCCCGACGGTGCCACATTGATCGAGAACCCGGTCTCTGCCGCGCCGGGGTTTGTGGTTGAGAATGTGCATGTCATGGCCGGGGTGCCTGCGGTGTTTGAAGCCATGGTCGCCAGTGTTTTGCCGGGGCTGACAGGCGGACAGCCGCTAATCAGTGAGACCCTGCGCATCGACCGGGGCGAGGGTGATATTGCCGGGCCTTTGGGCGCGCTGGCCGAGGAATACCCGCATCTATCGATGGGCAGCTACCCGTTTCAGAAAGACGGTATTTACGGCGCGCATGTGGTGATCCGGGGCAGCGATCCGGGGATGGTCGAAGTCGCGATGGAGAAGCTTAAGGCCGCTTTCGCATGAGTGAAGCGCGGGCGTTTTTTGATGCGGGCGACGCGACATGGCCCGCCGCGCGGCGGTTTGACCACGGGCCATGGGCTCTGCGCGAAGGGCAGGGCGGCGGCAAACGTGTTTCGGCGGCGACAGCGCGTGGCGCGATTGCTGATGCCGACATTCCCAACGCCGAAGCGGCGATGCGCGCGATGGGTCAGCGCCCGCTTTTTATGGTTCGCGCGGGTGAAGATAATCTCGATGCGCTTTTGGCCGCGCGGGGCTACGGCGTGGTCGATCCGGTCACGGTTCTTAGCGCTCCGATCACCCGTCTCACGGATGTACCATTGCCCCCGGTCACCGCCTTTTGCATTTGGGAGCCGCTGGCGATCATGACCGAGGTCTGGGCTGCCGGAGGGGTTGGCCCCGCGCGCCTTGCTGTGATGGACCGCGCCGCAACCAAGACAGGCATTCTGGCGCGCTGGAATGAGAAACCCGCCGGCGTGGCCTTTGCCGGAGTGCATGAGGGTATCTGCATGGTCCACGCCGTCGAAGTGCTGCCGCATCAACAGCGCCAAGGCGTTGCCACTTGGATCATGCGTGCTGCGGCTCATTGGGGGCAAGCGCAGGGCGCGCAGCATTTGTCGGTGCTCTGTGTCGAGGCCAACACCCGCGCGCAGGCGCTTTATGCCAAGCTGGGCTTTGCCCCGGTCGGGCGCTATCATTATCGTCAAAGCCGGGAATAGAGGAGCCGACCATGGCCAAAGACATGCCCACCGCCCTTGATCTGCCAATGGTCGATCCGCTGCCAGAAGCGACGCAGAAGTATTTTGATATCTGTCAGGAAAAGCTGGGCATGGTGCCCAATGTCCTGCGCGCCTACGCCTTTGATATCGACAAGCTGAACGCTTTTGCGGGCATGTATAATGACCTGATGCTGGGCGACAGCGCGCTCAGCAAGCTTGAGCGTGAGATGATCGCCGTGGCGGTGTCGTCGGTCAACAAATGCTACTATTGCCTTGTCGCTCATGGCGCTGCGGTGCGTGAACTCTCCGGCGACCCGCAACTGGGCGAGGCGCTGGTGATGAACTACCGCGTTGCCAAGATTACCACAAAACAACGCGCCATGTTGGATTTCGCCGTGAAACTGACCGAGGCGAGCGCCAAGGTTGAAGAAGCCGACCGTCAAGCGCTACGCGATGCGGGCTTCACTGATCGGGACATATTCGATATCGCCAGCGTGGCCGGGTTCTTCAACATGACCAACCGGGTGGCCAGCGCCACCGACATGCGTCCGAACGACGATTACCACGCGCAGGCGCGATGAGCCGCGCATGCGTCGCTGCGGCCCTGATCGGGTTGCTGTTGGCGGCCCCGGCCACAGCATTGGAACTAGCGCTGCCCAGCACCGCGCGGATGACGGCAGAGCGTAATACCGCGCCGGACCGCTATGCGGCACCGGTCGGGGTCTATGCCGAAGGGCAGGTGGCGCGGGTTAACGTGGATGGCTCCGTGCGCCGGGCCGCTTGGCGGATGGACACGCCGGGCTTGACCGCATTGCAGGTGATGCGCCCGCTACGGCAGCAACTTAGCGAAGCGGGCTACGACATCGTTCTCGACTGTGCCGCGCGCGAATGCGGCGGCTTTGATTTCCGTTTTGCGATTGAGGTGCTGCCGGGACCGAACATGTACGTCAACCTGCGCGCTTTTCACTTCATTACCGCCCTGCGCCGGGCGGACGATGGAACGCCGACCGAGGCGATCAGCATCCTTGCCAGCACGGCGGCGACCTCGGCCTATGTGCAGATCGTTCAGGCCCGCAGCGGCGATGCGCCTGAGGGCGAAAGCACGCCGATCACGCCCGAAGCGACAGCCGAGGTGCCCCTTGCCACCGCCACAGGCGACCTCGCCGCGATGCTAAAAGCCGAGGGGCATGTAGTGCTCAACCGGCTGGAGTTCGAAACCGGCACCTCCGCGCTTGGGGCTGGTCCCTTTGCCACCTTGGAGCGTTTGGCCGAGCTGCTAAAGGCCGACCCCGGCCTGCGCGTGGCGCTGGTGGGGCATACCGATGCGGTGGGCAGCTTGGAGGCGAACACCGTCCTCTCCCGCAAGCGCGCAGAGGCGGTGCGGGAACGGTTGGTGCAGAGCTATGACGTGGACCCTGACCGGCTGGAGGCGCGGGGCGCAGGCTATCTCGCGCCGCGCGGTAGCAACCTGACCGAAGCAGGCCGCGAAGAAAACCGGCGGGTCGAAGTGGTGGTGTTGTCTGCCGAATAGGTTACTTCGTAACTGTCATCTGCGTGGCCAACAGCAGGTTCGTCTCGCTTGAGCTCACCCCCTGAATGCGCCGGATTTGGCCCAACACACTGTCGAGCTCTTCGACGGTCTCGGTCCCCGTCTCGACGATCAAATCCCATTTGCCATTGGTCGCATGGATCGCCTGAACGGCGGGCATACCGGCAAGGATGCGTTTGATCCGGTCGGTGCCCGCGCCTTCGATGGCCAGCAGTGTGTGACCCCGGATCGGGCTGTGGCGCATGTCTTCTTTCAGGATCAGCGTGAAGCCCAAGATCGCGCCGGAACTGACCAAACGCTCGACCCGCGCGCGGACCGTGACCCGCGACAGGCCCGTGGTGGCGGCCAACGCAGAATAGGACATCCGCGCATCGCGGCGCAGTTCTGCGATGATCTTGTTGTCGATTTCGTCCATGGGGTTTCCGTTTGCTTTGTTGGTTATGGTTTACGGCAGCGCGGGCAGGCTGGCCAGCCTTTGCCCCGCGGATGCGCAATTGACGGCGGCGGGGAAACTCATAATCTGCGGCGGAAAGGATTTCCTCCATGCAGACGCGCGCGCCCCTGTTCACCCCGGTCTTGATGGTCGGCTGTATCATCATCATGGTCAGTTTCGCGGTGCGCGCCTCCTTCGGCGTGTTCCAAATCCCGATCGCCGAAGAATTTGCATGGGCGCGCAGCGAATTCTCCCTCGCCATTGCGATCCAGAACCTAGCGTGGGGCATCGGCCAGCCGATCTTTGGGGCGCTGGCGGAAAAGATTGGCGACCGGAAGGCGATCATCATCGGGGCGGTCATCTATGCCTTGGGGCTGCTGCTATCGGCCAATTCCGTTACACCGATTGAGCATCAGACCTATGCCTGGCTCGTGGGGTTTGGCATCGCGGGAACCGGCTTTGGCGTGATTTTGGCCGTGGTGGGCCGGGCATCGTCGGACGAAAACCGTTCTATGTCGCTGGCGATTGCCACGGCGGCGGGCAGCGCGGGTCAGGTCTTTGGCGCGCCGGTGGCGGAATGGATGCTCAGCTTCATGTCTTGGCAGATGACCTTTGTCAGTTTCGCGGGCGTGATCCTTGCAATGTTGCTGACCCTGCCGATGATGCGCGCGCCGGCGATGGCGAGCCGGGCAGAGCTGGAAGAGTCGATGGGGCAGATCCTTGGCAAAGCCTTCCGTGATCCGTCCTATACGCTGATCTTTCTTGGGTTCTTCTCCTGTGGCTACCAACTGGCCTTTATTACCGCGCATTTTCCGGCCTTCGTGACCGAGATGTGCGGCCCGATTTTGGCCGGTGGCGTGCTGCATAACATCGGCATTACCACCACCTCGGCGCTCGGCGCGGTGGCGATTTCGCTGATCGGTCTGGCCAATATCGCGGGCACTTTGCTCGCCGGATGGGCGGGCAAGCGGTACTCCAAGAAGTATCTGCTCGCGGGCATCTATGTGGGCCGCACGGTGATCGCGGCGCTGTTTATCATGTTCCCAATCACGCCAGTCACGGTGATCCTCTTCTCCGTCGGCATGGGGGCGCTTTGGCTTGCCACGGTGCCGCTGACCAGCGGTTTGGTCGCGCATATCTACGGGCTGCGCTACATGGGCACGCTCTATGGGATCGTCTTTTTTAGCCACCAACTGGGCAGCTTCCTTGGCGTTTGGCTGGGCGGGCGGATGTATGACATCTATGGCAGCTACACCGGCGTTTGGTGGATCGGCGTGGCTGTGGGGGCGTTCAGTGCGATCGTGCATCTGCCGATCCGCGAAAAGCGGCTGGAGGGGCTGGTGACCGCTTAACGCGCCCGCCACCGTTCGAGGATGTGCCGCGCGGTCATCAGGTCCAGATGCGCGCCGCCGCCGTTTTTGAACAGGGTGATTTCGTCATCGCTTTGCCGGGTGAATCGCGCAAGGTCGTAGTAATCCGCGATCAGGTGGTCGCGGGTGATGGTGCCCGCCTCAAGCGGGATATTGATTTCGCCGATATGCCCGATGGTGGTGTCGAAACTATCGACGAAGACACGCGACCGTCGCAGCGCCATGTCGTCGGCTTCGCGCATGTCGGGGCGGTAAGCACCGATGAGATCGATGTGCTGGCCGGGGTGTAGCCAGTCGCCCTTGATCAGCGGGTCGGTCGACATCGTGGCAGAGGTGACGATATCGGCGGCGCGTACGGCATGCTCGAGGTCGGTCGACACGTTGATCCCCAACTCAGCGGCCATGGCTTCGGCATTCTTGGGGGTTCGGTTCCAGACAGTGAAATGCCCTTTGGGAAAGGCTGCGGAATAGGCGGAGTGGAGCGCGCGGCCTTGGGTGCCCGCGCCGACGATCAGGATGTTTTTGCTGTCCGGGCGGGCGAGGCGGCGGGCGGCCAGCAGGCTGTCCCCGGCGGTTTTCCATTTGGTCACGAGGTGGAAGTCGACGATGGCGGCCAGCGTTCCGGATTCGTCATCGAAGAGCGACACGCCGCCATTGACCATTGGCACTTCGCGGTCGGGGTTGCCGGGGAAGATCGTGGCGGATTTCACCGCGATGCCCAGCCCGTCGATCCATGCGGCACGGCTAAGCAATGTGTCCTTACCGCGATAGAGGAAGGTATCGCCGATCTCGGCCTTGGGAAGGTCATGGCCCGCCGCAAGCGCATCGGTGAGCGCGATCCAATCCAGCAGAGCTTCGCCTTCGTCGAAGGATATATTGGGGATATCGGTCATGCGGCTTCTTCTCGACTAAGCACCCCGGCAGCGACAAGCCGGTCGGCCCAGCCCTGCGGCCCGGTGAAGTGATGCGTTTGCCAGCCGCGCGCGGCTGCGGCGGCGATGTTGTCGGCGCGGTCGTCGGTGAACAGCAGTGCCTGCGCCGGGAGGCCGCTGCCTTGCTCCACCGCCTCGTAGATAGCAGGCGCTGGCTTGATCATGCCCAGATGGCCCGAGATGAAATCGCGGTCAAATTCGCGTAGGAAAGGATAGTGCGTCGCCGCGTGGTCATAGCTTTGGATGCCAAAATTAGTGAGCGAGAAGACTGGCACGCCGCGTGCTTGCAGCGCTTTCATCAGCCGTAGGGAATGGTCGATCACCGGGGCGGCCATCTCGATCCAGCGGTCATGCCAAAGGCGAATTTCATCGCCCCAGTCGGCGTATTCCTCAGCCGCGGCATAGATCGTGTCGCGGAAGTTTTCGCCGCTGTCGACGCGGTCGTTCATGCCATGCAGATCGACCGCGTCGAACATTGCGCGGCGGCGGTCTTCGCCGATGACGCTGTCGTAGAAGCGTTCCGGTTGCCATTCGATTAGCACATTGCCGATGTCGAAAACGACTGCCTGTGGTGTCATATCACTTTCCCTAGCAATTCCTTAACGCAGGCTAACCCCGTGCCGCGGCACGTAATTCCCGCTCCAATGCCTCCAGAAAGCGGGAGCGGTCGGCCTTTGTAAACCCTTTGCCGCCGCCTTGGCGAAACGGGTCCGCGGCGCGGAGGTCGGTCATCAGATCACGGGTCGCCAGCACGTTGCCGATGTTGGCCTGCGTCAGCGCTTCGCCGTTGTGTTTCAGCACCCGCGCACCCGCTTCGACGCATTTGGCCGCCAGTGGGATATCCCCCGTCACCACCACATCGCCTTTGCCGCAGCGGTCAGCGATCCACATGTCGGCAATGTCGGGCCCGTCAGGCACGATCACCACTTCGACCAACGGGTTTTGCGACATGCGCAAGCCGCCGTTGGAGACGAGGTACATCTTGACCTTATGGCGGGTCGCGACCCGCTCGGCCTCGGCTTTGACCGGGCAGGCGTCGGCGTCGATATAAAGCGCGGTCATCGGTTAACCTGCATAGAGCGCGTCGGCATGGAAGGCGACGTGATCTTCCATGAAGCTCGCCACGAAGAAGTAGCTGTGGTCATAGCCCGGCTGCATGCGGAAGGTGCCTTGCTGTCGTTTGGCGGTCATGGCTTCGGCCAATGTTTCGGGTTTCAGCAGATCAAGGAACTGATCGCTGCTGCCTTGGTCGATCAGGATCGGGCCATCAAAGCCCTTTTCGCGCATCAGCAGCGTGCTGTCATGCTTGGCCCATGTGGTTTCATCCGTGCCCAGATAGGCGCTGAGTTGCTTCTTGCCCCAATCGCTCGACGTCGGATGGGTGATCGGCGCGAAGGCGGAAACCGAGAGGAACCGCCCCGGCAGGTTCATCGCCAAGGTCAACGCGCCGTGGCCGCCCATGGAGTGCCCGGTGATGCCCTGCCGCTCCATATCGATGGCGAAGTTCTCGCCGATCAAGCTGGGCAGTTCATCGGCGAGGTAGTCCCACATCTGGTAATGCGTCGCCCAAGGCTCCTGCGTGGCATTTACATAGAACCCCGCGCCTTTGCCGAGGTCGTAGGCCTCATCATCCGCCACATCCTCGCCGCGCGGCGAGGTGTCGGGGAAAACGACAGCGATGCCGTGCTCGGCTGCCCAAAGCTGCGCGCCCGCTTTGGTCATGGCGTTCTCATGGGTGCAGGTCAGGCCCGACAGATACCACAGCACCGGGACAGGGCCGTCTTGTGCTTCGGCGGGCAGGAATAGGCCGAAGGTCATGTCGCAGCCGCAGGCGCTGGAGCCGTGGGAGTAGACCCCCTGCGTGCCACCGAAACAGGCGTTTTCCGAGATGGTTTTCATGGCAGCGTTCCTTTCGAAATTGAGTGTGTCACAGCGCCGAAACCCAGCCTACGACAAGGCTGACGGTTACGATACTGACTGTGGTTGAGACGAGAATGGCGGCGGAGACACGCTGAGGGGCGACGCCATAGTGTTGGGCGAGCATATAGACATTGCCCGCGACCGGCAGCGCCGCCGTGGCGATGATGACGCCGGCTTTGTAAGGGTCAACGCCGAAAAGAAACAGCGCGCCGAAGGCCACGAACAGCGGGTGCAGCACCAGCTTGCAAAAGGTCAGCCAGCCCGCGATTTCAATCCGCTCGGCGGATTTGGAGGCGAGCGACGCGCCGATGGCGAAAAGCGCGCCGGGGGTCGCGGCGCCGCCGAGGATGGCCAGAAATTCGTTCAGCGGCACGGGGATCGGGATGCCGAAACCGGACCAGAGGAACCCAAGCGTGATGGCGCCAATCATCGGGTTCTTCAGCAGCCCAAGCCCGACGATCTTTAGGGTCGCCAGCCGCAATTGCCCTTCGCGCGACCCGACAATCAGGATCACGATGAGGCTTGAGAATATGATCATGTCGACGGTCAGCGCCAGCAGCACCGGGCCAATCGCCTCTGGCCCCAAGAGCAGCGTCAGCATCGGCACGCCCAGAAACCCGGTGTTGCCGATCACCGCGCATTGCGCCTCGATCCCGTTGGTGGCCACGTCAAGCCCGCGCAGGAAACCGACGAGGCTGGCGATGGCATAGACGAAAGCCGTGCCCCAAAGGTAGGCAGCGACAAGGCGGCTGTCCCAAACCTCGGCCAATGAGAGGTTGGCGGAAAAGCGAAACAGCATCGCAGAAAGGGCAAAATAGAAGACGAATTTGGTGAGATAGGCCGTCGCTTCGGCTGAGAAAAACCGCGTGCGCCCGGCCCAGTAGCCAAGGCCGATCAGCGCAAAGAACGGCAGGGTTTTCAGGAAGATCGCGACCATGGGTCAAGCATTAGCCAGCCCGCTCGCGGGGTGCAATGGGGCAGGGGCCATTGCCTTAGCCCGAGCCGATCAGCACCCCGGCAGCAAAGACCAGCGCGCCGCCCAGCACCACTTGGAACGCGGCGCGGAAGAACGGTGTTTCCATGAACTTATTTTGGATCCACGCGATCGCCCAAAGCTCCACAAAGACAACGATGATCGCCACCACGGTCGCGGTCCAGAAGTCGGTGATCAGATACGGTAGCGCATGGCCCAAGCCGCCCACAGTGGTCATCACGCCCGACGCTACCCCGCGCTTGATGGGGGAGCCCCGGCCCGACAACTCGCCATCGTCAGACGCGGCTTCGGTGAACCCCATCGAGATGCCCGCGCCGACGCTGGCGGCGAGGCCGACGAGGAAGGTCGTCCAAGTGTTGTGGGTGGCAAAGGCGGTGGCAAAGATCGGGGCGAGGGTTGAGACGGACCCGTCCATCAGCCCGGCCAAGCCCGGCTGCACCCATGTCAGCAGGAATTGCCGGTGCGCGCGATTGTCTTCGTCGCTGCGGCTGTCGTCATCGAGGTGTTTCTCGGTCAGGTCTTGCGCGCTGTCTTGGTGCCCTGCCTCGGCCGCGGCCAAATCGCCGAGCAGTTGCCGGGTGGCCGCGTCGGTTGTGCGGGCTGCGGCGGCGAGGTAGAATTTCTCAGCGTCTTGCTCCATCGCGGCGGCCTCTTGCCGGATGCGCTCCAGCGAGAGGTTCTCGATCAGCCAGACTGGGCGGCGCGCGTAGTAGCCTGAGACGTGCTCGCGCCGGAGGAGGGGGATCACCTCGCCAAAGCGGCTGCGGTGTAGGTCAATGAGGCGGCGGCGGTGTTCGTTCTCCTCCTCGGCCATCCCGTCAAAGACGGCGGCGCTGTCGGGGTATTCGGCGCGCAGCCGTTCGGCGTATCCCCGATAGATGCGCGCGTCATCCTCTTCCGAGGAGATGGCGAGCGCCAGCACCTCTTGTTCGCTCAGGTCTTTGAAACGTTTACGGTTGAAGGAAAATCGCATGGGGGAGGCTCCGTGATCTGGCGCTTACAGTAGTGTTATCGGCGGGTTCCAGCAAATGCAAAGCGCCTTGCCCTTGGCGGCGCGCGGGAGGGACCTACCTGTTGCGGGATGGTCGGCCCTTGCTCCGACGCCACGCGAATTACGAGGTTTGGAACATGAGATTAGTTTTCTTGGCACCCCTATTGGTGGCAGGCTGCGCCGAAGTGGCGACTGCACCGGTACAGAACCCCATTCCGGCACCCACGGCGCCGAGGGCACAGATAACGCCTCCGAGGGCCACAACGACACCGCCCGCCCAGACAGCGCCCCGCCCGGCACGAACAGAAACAGCGGCCCCCGCGGCGAAACCCAAGCCCAAACCCCTGCCCAGTTCGGTCATCAATGCGGTAAATGAGCCATCCAGCAGCTCTAGCAGTTCCAGCAGCTCAAGCACACCGACCGCGCCAACGCCCGCAAAACCGCAAACGGAATCCTGTAAAGAAGGAAGCTGGTGGGGTTTGGTTGGCCGTCCCCGCGCGGCGGCGAGCATCGTGTCAGAACCTAAGCGGGTCTATACCGATGGCGACCCGGTGACCGCAGACGCCAATCCCAACCGCACCAACATCGTGTTGGACGCGGAAGGAAAGATTGCACGGGTCACCTGCGGCTAGGCTTGGGGCGTTTAGCCCTTTGGTCGCTTGTCGAGAATGCGCACGGCTTTGCCCTCTGATCGGGCAACGCCACCGACGTCCATGACCTCAACCTTGACCGAGATGCCGACCGTTTGTTTGATTTGGGCCGAGAGCGCCTTGATCGCAGCGGCGCGGGCGTCGGTGGTGATGCTGGCATCCGCGCATTCACACAGCACGCGCATCTGATCCATTCGGTCGGGACGCGACAGCTCGATCTGGAAATGTGGCGCAAGCCCCGGTGTGGCCATCAGCGCCTCTTCGATCTGTGTCGGAAAGACATTCACGCCGCGCAGGATGATCATATCATCGCTGCGGCCCGTGACCTTCTCCATCCGGCGCATGGAGCGGGCGGTGCCGGCCAGTAGACGTGTCAAATCGCGGGTGCGGTAGCGGATGATCGGGAAGGCCTGTTTGGTGAGGGAGGTGAACACCAGCTCGCCCATCTCACCGTCCTTAACCGGGGCACCGGTTTCGGGGTTGATGATCTCGGGATAGAAGTGATCTTCCCAGATGTGCAGCCCGTCCTTGGTCTCCACACATTCCATCGACACGCCCGGCCCCATGACTTCGCTTAGGCCGTAGATATCGACCGCATGCATGTCGAACGCCTGCTCGATCTCTAGCCGCATGGCATTGGTCCAAGGTTCGGCCCCGAAGATCCCAACCTCCAGCGAAGATTGGCGCGGGTCGATGCCTTGGTTGGCGAATTCATCCAAAATAGACAGCGCGTAGGACGGGGTCACGGTGATGCCCTTGGGCTGGAAATCCTCGATCAGCCGCACTTGGCGTGGTGTCATCCCGCCCGAGATCGGCACGGTCGAGAGGCCAAGCGCATCGGCGCCAAGGTGGATGCCCAAGCCACCCGTGAACAGCCCGTAGCCATAAGCGTTGTGCAGCATATCGCCGGGCCGCATCCCTGCCGCGCGCAGGGAGCGGGCGACGACTTGGCCCCAATTGGCGAGGTCGTCCTTAGTGTAACCCACCACCGTCGGCTGCCCCGTGGTGCCCGAAGAGGCATGTATTCGCGCCACCTGATCGCGCGGCACGGCGAACATGCCAAAGGGGTAATTGTCGCGCAGGTCGGTTTTCACCGTGAAGGGAAAACGTGACAGATCGGAGAGGTCTTTCAGGTCGTCCGGATGCACCCCCGCATCGTCAAAGCTTTGCTTATAGAAGGGCACATTGTCGTAGGCGTGGCGCAGAGACCATTTTAGACGGTCTAATTGCAGGGCGCTGATCTCGTCCCGGCTGGCGATCTCAATAGGGTCGAGCGTGTCCTTCGCGGGGGTCAGGTCTTTCATCAGGTCGGCTCCTCCTCGGAAAATAGCTGGCCCTTGATGCTGCGGGACAACCCGCGAAACAGGGCCACGACACGGTCATCCGCGCCCGTGACGGTCACATCATAGATGCCCGACCGCCCGCTGCGCGACACTTCGCGCGCGGTGGCGGTCAGCCGCTCCTCCGGCTGGCCGGGGCTGAGATAGGTGATCTGGTTCTGCTGGGCGACAGTGGTCTGGTTGTAGCTATTGCAGGCAAAAGCAAAGGCGCTGTCGGCCAGTGTAAAGATGAAACCTCCGTGGCAAATGCCGTGACCGTTGAGCATATCCGCGCGCACCGACATCGACAGAACCGCACCGCCGGGGGTCACATCGTCGATGGTCATGCCCAGTCCGGCAGAGGCGGAATCTTGGGCAAACATCACGTCGGCGCATTTGCGGGCGCGGGCTTCTGGGGTCATCTCGCCATGCCTTTGTGTTTCATTTTTCAGATTGGTTGCACAATTCTGTAACGCTTTCAAGAAAATTTGAGCGACGCATTCGGCCATGTCAGGGCTTGATTTGGCCTCCATCAGGGTCAACTGTCAAACTATGAGCATTGAGCCACCATCGCCGATATCGGCTTTCGAGCGCCCCGCTGAACAGGTCGCCTTTCACCGCACGGAGCTGTCGCTGATCCTCTCGCTTTATGGCCGGATGGTCGCCGCGGGAGAGTGGCGCGACTACGGAATTTCTCATCTGCGGGAAGTGGCTGTGTTCTCGGTCTTTCGGCGCACGGCAGAGATACCGCTTTACCGGATCGAAAAGCGGCCGAAGTTGCGCAACCGGCAGGGGATGTATGCGGTGGTGGGCACCGGCGGGCAAGTGCTGCGCCGGGGCCATGACCTTAAGGCCGTGCTGCGCGTTCTGGAGCGCAAGCTGATCCGCGCAGTAGATTAAGCGCCGAGGCGGCGATGTGCGGTGACCGGGCCATCACCCCCGGCTTCGATCCGCGCGATGGCATCGGCGATATTTTCATAGCGCACCGCCATCGCATGCGCATTGGCGTGGATCATTGTATCGGCATCCACGACCAGCGCCACATGGCCTTTCCAGAACAGTAGATCATTGCGCTGATAGTCACCGCTGACCGGCGCGCCCACGGTGGTCTCTTGTTGGTCGCTGTCACCGGGGCAGGGGATGCCGCAAGCGAGTAGTGCTGCCTGCACGAGGCCCGAGCAATCGGTCCCCCAACGGCTGTTGCCACCCCAAAGGTAGGGCGTGCCGAGGAACAGCGCGGCCACCAAGGCCGGGTCGTCGTGAAGCTGGTCCAGCGGGGCGAGGTGCCCCTTGGGGATATGCCCCTGCGGCGTTTCGGCAAAACCTTTGGTCATCTCCGTGACCGTCACCAAACTGCCGAAACTAAGGCTAAGCAGGTCAGGCGATTTGAGGTCGGCGCGGGCATAGGCGTGGGTGGCGGGCACGCTGACGCGATGGGTGGCCTTGCGCGGCGCGGTGAGCGCGCTTTGCCGGACACGGCCGCAATAGCCATCCTTCTCGGCCTGCACATAGGCCCAGCCTGAGGATTCATGCAGCACGGTCAACGGCTCACCAAACAACACCTGCCGGTCGCGTGGCCCGTCGGGCCGGCGGCAAAGGTCGGCCACCGGCACCGCCACCTGCGCGGGGCGGTTCTGGGTCATCAGCGCCGGATCAGGGGTGAGGCGCGGATCGCTCATAGTTTCAGCAGGGCTGGCAGTGCGGCATAGAGCGCGCGCGTGCCTTGGCCGGTGCCACCTTTGGGCCGTGCAGGAGCGTCGGCAGGCTGCCAGCCGTAGATATCAAAATGCGCGTATTTGCTGTCGGTCACAAAGCGGCGCAGGAAAAGTGCCGCGGTGATCGACCCGGCAAAGCCCCCCTTGGGCGCGTTGTCGAGGTCGGCGATGCCCGGCTCAATCAGTGCTTCATAGGCATCATGGAAGGGCATCCGCCAGACCGGATCGGCAGAACCGGCAGCGGCGTTTTCCAGTGCCGTGACGAAACCCGCGTCATCGCTGTAATAGGGCGCGAGGTCTGGCCCCACGGCCACCCGTGCGGCCCCGGTGAGCGTCGCCATTGAGATGATTTGATCGGGTTTATCTTCATCCGCCAGCGCCAGTGCGTCGGCCAGCACCAAACGGCCTTCGGCGTCAGTGTTGTTAATCTCAACCGTCAGCCCCTTGCGCGAGGTCAGGATGTCACCGGGGCGGAAGGCGTTGCTGGAGACGGAATTTTCCACCGCCGGGATCAGCACGCGCAGTTGCACGGCCATGCCGGTGGCCATGATCATATGTGCCAGCCCCAGCACAGCAGCGGCCCCGCCCATGTCCTTTTTCATCAGCGCCATCGATGCACCGGGCTTGAGGTTCAGCCCACCTGTATCAAAGCAGACGCCTTTGCCAACGAGCGTGAGCCTTGGCCCCTTGTCGCCCCACGTCATATCAATCAAGCGCGGCGCGCGGTCGGCGGCGCGGCCTACGGTGTGGATCATCGGCAGGTTGCTCTCTAGCAGCGCGTCGCCGGTGGTGACTTCGATCTTCGCGCCATGCTGCTCGGCCAATTTGCGCGCGGCAGCTTCGAGATCGGGCGGCCCCATGTCGGAGGCGGGGGTGTTGATCAGGTCGCGGGTCAGCATTTCGCCCGTGGCCAGTGCAGCGATTTGATCGGCGTCGATCCCTTCGGGCGCGACAAGACGGGCCGCCAGCGGAGTCTGGTCGCGGTAGCGGTCGAAACGGTAGCCTGCCAGCAGCCAGCCAAGCGCCTCATTCGCCGCTTGATCCTTGGGCAGCCCACTCTCGATGCGGTACTCCCCTGCGGGCAGGCGGGCGGCGGCAGCAGCAAGGTGGAACCGCCCCCGGCGGCGTGCCGCGTCATTGCCATAGCCCGCCAGCGCCATCACCGGCGCGCCCTCGGCACCCGGCACAACAAGCGCCTGGCCAAGACCCCCGGCAAACCCACTGGCGTTCACCCAAGCCTGCAACGGCTTGGGTTGATCGGCAAGCCAGCCCTCAAGCGCGGCTTCGCTCAAGACATGCAGCGGCAGGGTGGCGGAGGAGGGGGTGGCGAATTCGGCGGACATGACAAACCTTTGCAAATCGGAATTTGCGCGCAGCCTACCTTTTCCTTCGCCACCCGCAAGCGGTCAGATCGTCAGGTCCGGCAAGTCCCAAATCGCGGTCAGTGACCGTTCCCCGCTGCGGACCAACCGTGATAGGGTTGCCGCCGTCGCGATATCATCCTCGGCGTCGATACAGGCCATCACATCTGCCGCGACCTGAGCTACCAGCGCCATGCCAATCTGCTCGGCAATTGCGATCAGGCGGTGCACGCTCTTGCGTAACCCTGCACGGTCTTGGGCCTGATGCAGCTTTTTGCAATGTGACATGCGCAGGGCCAATTCCTCCATCGCGCGGCAAACGACATCTTCGGCCCCCACCTCGCCAAGTTGGGTGTAAAGCAGCCCCAAACAATCTTGATCTACATTGACCTGCTCGGTCGGGCGTATTTGCATAAGTTGCATCGTTATCATCCTTCAATCAGCCCCCACGGCCTTGAAGCACTATGGCGCGAGAAGATGTTTAAAGGGTTGCGATGGCAGTGCCTTTTCTCTCGAATTCGTATGGCATTTGCGCTATCTGCGCTAAAACCACATCACGCATTAGGGGACGTTTACACATGGACAAGGCCAAGGCTCTGCCGTCGTATCTGTTGCAACGCTATCAAGGGTGGAAGGCGACCGGCTATGCCGAGAACCAAACCTGGTACCGCCGTTTGGCCGCCGAAGGGCAGCGCCCGCGCGCGATGGTGATCTCCTGCTGTGACAGCCGCGTGCATGTGACCTCGATCTTTGGCGCGGATCAGGGGGAGTTCTTTATTCACCGCAATATCGCCAACCTCGTCCCGCCCTATGAGCCTGATGGCAAGCAGCACGGCACCTCGGCAGCGGTGGAATATGCCGTGAACGCACTGAAGGTCGCGCATCTGATCGTGTTGGGCCATTCCAGCTGCGGCGGCGTCGCGGGTTGTATCCAGATGTGTCAGGGCAAAGCGCCTGAGCTTGAGAACCAAGACAGTTTCGTAGGCCGTTGGATGGACCTGCTGCGCCCGAAATATGATCTGGTGGAAAAGGTCGAAGATCCGGCAGAGCAGCAGCTTCAGCTTGAGCGGCAGGCGGTGATGACCTCACTTGAGAACCTGATGACTTTCCCTTGGATCAAGGAAAAGGTCGATGCCGGCACGCTGAGTCTGCACGGGCTGTGGACTGACATCGGCGAGGGCAGCTTGGAATATTACGACGCGAAGGCGCATAAGTTCGAGCCGGTTTAAGTTTGTCGAACCTGAACTGTTGAGACGAAAAAAGGGGGCCGCTTGGCCCCCTTTCCTATTCCAGAACTGCGGCTGAAGCTCAGCCCTTTTTCAGCACTTCGCGGCCCAGCAGTTCGGCGATTTGCACGGCGTTCAGGGCGGCACCCTTGCGCAGGTTGTCGCTGACGCACCACAGGTTCAGACCGTTGTCGATGGTGCTGTCTTGGCGGATGCGGCTGATGAAAGTGGCGAAATCGCCCACACATTCGACGGGCGTGACGTAGCCACCGTCTTCGCGTTTGTCGATCACCATGATGCCCGGTGCTTCGCGCAGGATGTCGCGGGCTTCGGCTTCATCAAGGTGGTCTTCAAACTCGATGTTGATGGCTTCGGCGTGGCCTACGAAAACCGGGACGCGCACGCAGGTCGCGGTGACCTTGATGCTGGTGTCGATGATTTTCTTGGTCTCGGCGACCATCTTCCATTCTTCCTTGGTCGAACCGTCCTCAAGAAAGACGTCGATATGCGGAATCACGTTGAAGGCGATCTGCTTGGTGAACTTGGTCGCAGGCTTATCGTCGGTCGGGTTGTAGATGCTCTTGGTCTGGTCCCAAAGCTCATCAATGCCTTCCTTGCCCGCGCCGGACACCGACTGGTAGGTCGAGACGACAACGCGTTTAATGCCCGCACGGTCGTGCAGTGGCTTCAGCGCCACAACCATCTGCGCGGTCGAGCAGTTGGGGTTGGCGATGATGTTCTTCTTGGAATAGCCGTGCACGGCCTCGGGGTTCACTTCCGGCACGATCAACGGCACGTCTTGATCATAGCGGTAGAGCGACGAGTTATCGATCACCACGCAGCCCGCTTTGGCAGCGGCAGGGGCGTATTTCTTGGTCGCCTCAGATCCCACGGCGAAAAGCGCGATGTCCCAGCCGGTGAAATCGAAAGTGTCGAGGTCTTTGGACTTCAGGGTTTTATCCCCAAAGCTGATCTCGGACCCCAGCGAGCGGCGGCTGGCCAGCGCCACGATCTCGTCCACGGGGAACTGACGCTCTGCAAGGATGTTCAACATTTCACGGCCCACATTGCCTGTGGCACCGACGACGGCGACGCGATAACCCATCTGATTACTCCAGTCTGTCCAATTAAATTTGACGCCATTTAACGTGCCTGCAGGGCGTTGGCTAGGGCCAGCCGCGCGCGGGCAGTGCAGAGCGTCGTTCTGCCGGGGTTAAAGAACCTTGATGACGTCCTTGTTGATCGCCAACATATAGCCACGCCGGGCGATGTTTTTGACCAGCAGTTCCGACACCAGTTGGTTGCCCAGCGTATCGCGCAGGCGTTTGATCCGTGTGGCACCGGCGGCCTCATCACAGTCCGCGGCATTGCGGCCCGAGATCATGCCTTCAATCTCAGAGCCCGACAGCACGTCGTCATCCATCCGGGCCTCCGCAAGGACAGACATCGTCTCCATCGCGGCGGCGGTGAGTTTGAAGCCGAGGTTGTTGAGGTAAACGGTGTTTTCTTCGCGGCTGATCAGCAGGGAATTCACCTGAATGCCCGTCCGCTCAATCTGTGCCATGCGGCGGTTGAAGCCGACGAGCATGAACAAAAATACCATCGCCGCGACCAGCATGGCGCTGGCAAAAACCAGCAGCACGACGATCACGACACGGTAGCTGGCCAAAGTCTCTGAGAATGCAGTGCCGGATTGGGCGAGGATTTCGAGCAGTTTAATCTCGGCTTGGGTGGTCAGATCGTCATTTTCGATAAAAATCCGCTCAACCCGCGCATTAAAGACGTTCGCATCTGGCAGCGCCCAAAGTAGCACAACCGCCCCGGCCAGAAGTACGGCCACGACGGCGGCGATGCCACCGATCACGAAACGCCCGCCAAATCTGCGCATGTCAGAAGCGGAGGTAGAATGTTCCTGCACTGTCTTTCCTTTGATCCAAGCCTTCGTCATCGAAGACAGACAGTACATTCAACAATGTCCAGCCCTCCGCCGCAAGACGCGGTGTGAGTTCGGATTCGGCGGAGGCTGGCTCACAGGCCTCGGAAATCTGCGCCACCCCGTAATGGAGGCGCAGCGGATTGTCTTGCTTGGCCTTGTAATCGGCAAAGCATCCGGCCGTTGCCGCTGCGGGCAGGGCCAGGGTGACCGCCAACGCGGTCGAGAGGGTGAGGCATGGGTTTTTCATATGTTTTTAATGCGCTTTCGCCCGTTGATATTCAATAACCAAGCCGCTTTTGGTGCCCTGTTATCGGATAACGACCCCCTGTTATTGCCTGTCTTTGGCCCTCCCCCCAATTTGGTGGCACCAACAGACACACGAACCGATACGCGGCCCCCGAGTTAAGGCCGTAGACGATCAAGGGCGCAGCAAACGCGCCGATAAACGAGAAGGGACCAGACCCATGTACCGCAAGTTCATTGCTACCATCGCCGCCCTGTCGGTTGCCATCACCGCTTTTGGTGCCCGTCCTGCCGCTGCCGATGAAAAGGAAGTGTTGCGCACCCTCGCCGCGATTGCGGGCGTCGCGATTGTAGGCAAGATGATCTACGACAACAAAAAGGACCGCGAAGAACGCGAAACGGTCACCCGCCGCCGCGCCGCGCCGGTCTATGAGGCGCCACGCCTTTACCCCACGGTTTCCAAGCGGCCACACCAGCGCCCCTATATTGATCCGCGCCCCGAGCCGCGCCGCAGCGTCCAGACCAATCCTGAGCGCGACCGCGCCACCTACCCCAAGCGCGAAGTGCGCCCTTTGCCAGAGCGGGTCGACCGCATGCTACTGCCGCAGCAGTGCTTCCGCAGCTATGACGGCGAAGACGGCAAGGTGATGATGTTCGGTGAGCCCTGCCTTGAAGAGAATTATACCCAAGTCGAACGACTGCCCGACTATTGCGCCAAGCGCGTGAAGACGGCGGACGGCGCACGCTACGGCTATGATGCCCGCTGCCTGCGCGACTCGGGTTACAGCTTGGCCCGTCGGTAACACCGACGTGCCTTGACCGAGCGGCACGTCCCTGTCGCTCGGGTTTTGAAAGGGGGGGTGTTCGGGCGCCTCCCCTTTCTCTTTTTTGTTGCACCTTTTGGGCGCATGCGGTTTCACCCGCCCCATGATACCTGACTTTGAATTTGAACGCGGCGCGATTACCCGCGGCTTTCGTACCATCGCCGGTGTGGACGAAGTGGGCCGTGGCCCGCTGGCCGGGCCGGTCACAGCCGCCGCGGTGGTCTTTACCGAGGGGCAGATCCCCGAGGGGCTGAACGATTCTAAAAAGCTGACCGCCCGCGCCCGTGAGCGGCTCTATGATGAGATCATGTCGGTGGCTGTCGTTTGCGTGGCCCATGCCACCGTCGAAGAGATCGAAGAACACAACATCTTGCGTGCCAGCCATCTGGCGATGACCCGTGCGCTTGCCGGATTGGCCTGCGCGGCGGACTACGCATTGATTGACGGCAATATGCTTCCGCGCGATCTGAGCCTTCCTGCGCAACCTGTGGTGAAAGGGGACGCCCGCTGCCTGTCGATCTCAGCGGCTTCTATCGTTGCCAAAACCGTGCGCGATAGACTCATGGTGGACTTGGCGCAACAGCATCCTGGATATGGCTGGGAAACCAATATGGGCTACGGATCGAAAAGCCACATGGCTGCCCTGCGGGATCTTGGTGTTACCCCACACCATAGACGTTTATTCAAACCTATACACAACATCTTGTATCAAGCTAATTTGTTAACCGATTGATTCAAAAAAGAAATTGACCACGAATCTCTGATGCCCCATTTTATCCACAACCAATGAGCGCTTAAGCGCCGGGTAATGAGGCAGAGATATGAAAACGATGACAAAGGGCGCTGCGGCGCTTCCCTTGAACACTATTGTTGCGGGCGATTGCATTGAGGCAA
>Ga0209345_10002111_pt1 | contig 22607 bp, 18 predicted proteins | sample Cruoilmetagenom7_FD_187294 | JGI IMG/M metagenome (GOLD analysis project Ga0209345, IMG submission 187294) | Oil polluted marine microbial communities from Coal Oil Point, Santa Barbara, California, USA - Sample 7 (SPAdes) (version 2) | ecosystem: Environmental > Aquatic > Marine > Oil seeps ...
TTTTTCCTCTCCGGACAGCCCGATGCACCGCTTGACGGCGAAGCCGGGACCGCTCAGACGCCGCCATCGGAAGATCAGAAATAGTCGCATCCGGGCAAAAGCAATTCGGGCAGGTGCCGGGATTGCAAAAATCATCCGCTTCAGCCAGGATTTTCCGCAGCTGGGGGCTTGTAGCAACGATTTTGCCGGTCTATAAGCCAGCCGCTGGTCACGGAGTGTAGCGCAGCCTGGTAGCGCACGTCGTTCGGGACGACGGGGTCGGAGGTTCGAATCCTCTCACTCCGACCAGATTATCAAAGGCTCATCGCTTTCCCGCCCCCTTCCGGATCGAAACGTGCAATAGGCGTCCACCGAGGCTTCCTAAAAAAGCAGGGCTGCCGTGAAGGTAGATGCGTCGTATTCGGCGCTGGTGTGCATTTTTTCGTTCAACTGACATTTCGCGGTTATGAGGCCACTCTTTTGGTGATCAATAATGATCAGCCATAGGAGAACTTTTAATGCCGAGACCTCAGTTAACCGCCGACACCCCCGGGATGTTCGTTGAATCGGGTATGAAGACCCCAATACTCCTGCGTGATGCTATGCATTTCCGTCCTTTCTCTGAGGCGCTATTCTTGGCCCACAACGGTAGGCACGTTTACACACCTTCAGAAATTGAAAAGGCGATGGAAACCGACCTGCGTCAGTAGTAAATGCAACGTCATCTCGGGCGCCCCGATGTTTCAAGCTCCCCACGATGAATGGACATTGAACCGCTTCCCGTGAGCAATCGGCACCCGGCGTGATCGAGCTCGATAGCAACAACCTGAGCCGATGCAACCGGTTCGTATAGTCGAACCAAGGGCAACAATGCTGCATGGAACTGTCAGCGAGATGCCGCGAACCACGCGCGATGCGTGAAACCCGGGACTGAAAGCTGCCGCAAATTGTTTCTCAAAGCGTCCGGGTCAATCCTTCTTGTGTCTGTCCGGGCCTCCGGTGTGGCTTTTGCGGGTGATCGAGACCGGGTCGCTGGCCGGAAACGTGTCTTCCAGCCCTTCTTCCAGCTCGTCGTCGAGTTCCTGGTCAAATGTATCACCCTTGGCGGCTTCAATCGCCGCATCGCGGCTTGCATAGACAGGCGAATGACGACCCTTGATCACATAGGACCAACCGCCGTTGCGCTGTTCGAGTTCGTAGTCCTTGCTTGTCAGGGAGTACTCCTTTCGCTCGCCAACGCTGACCGGGCGGCATCGTTCCGTCTCACGCGCTCTCGATTGGTCTTGCAGATCAAGGCGGTCTGCAAGACCTCTCATGAGACGCAAGGATTGGCATCGCGGCTGAGTTAGGCCAGCGTTGATCGCATCATCCATGCTGCCTTCTGATGTGCCGTCTGTCGAGCGATAAGAAGATCGACGGACGATTCATCGCCGGCGTCCTGGGCAACCTTTATGGCCTCCACGATGATGGTGATGATCTTCTCGTTGTCCGCCAGCAGTTCGGCCAGCATGTCGTTGGCGGCAGGGATGGTCTGGTTTTCCTTGATCGTCGCCAGCTCGGCAAACTTTGCGTAAGTGCCTGGCGCATATTCGCCAAGTGCCCGGATACGCTCCGCGATTTCATCAAGCGCCGTCCACATTTCCTGGTACTGCTCTTCAAACATCAAGTGCAGCGAACGGAAGTTCGGGCCCTCGACATTCCAGTGGTAGTTGTGCGTTTTCAGGTAAAGCACGTAGGCGTTTGCCAGAACCTTGGACAGGGCGTCGGCACAGTTTTTCTTGGAATTGTCAGTCATGATTTCGGTTTCTCCGTTTGACAGGGTTTCGGTGCAGAATTCCGGTTGTGGCCAAAGTCCGGTTTTGCCTCGAGTTCGCGACACCGCCTTTGATGAGGTGGGCGATGGTCTCGCCGCTGGTCGTAAAAAAGCGGGCGTGTCCCACCCCCCATTATCGATGCGGAAGATCAGACTTTCTGGAGTGCTCGAGGCCTTGCCGGGCGCGTGGTTTGGTCACCAAGGCAGGCTAACAGGGATGGCACGCCCGCCTTTGACACATGTCAATCGTCGCGTGTCGCCCGTTGGCACCCAGCCGGCCCACCGTCGCAAATTGGCGGATGAACACTGGCAATAGGTCATGGCGCAGCCTGCCGGTTTGGACTAAAGCTGAATCAGCTTTCCGGGGCTGTTTCGTTTTGTCGGACCGGTTCCCCGCACGGTTTGCTCCCTGTTGGATTTGCTCAAGGCCTGTCCCCGATGTCCAAGCCGGAATTTGCAGCCACCCGCTATTATGCCACAGCCTTCTGGGCACCTGCGGTCACGGTCACCTACCTGCCGATCTGGCTCAACGAGCGCGGCATCTCGGACGCGCAGATCGGGGTGATCAACACCTTGCCGATGGCGGGCATGTTGCTGTTCAGCGTTTTCGTCGGCCGCCTCGCCGACAGGGCGTCGGACTGGAAACAGGCGATCATGATCGGCACCGGCCTGGCCGCGTTCTGCTCGCTATTGCTTGGTTTTGCCGAAGGCTTCTGGATGATCCTTCTGATCTGGACCATGGCCACGCTGCCGGCCGGTCTTGTCAGTCCGGTGGCCGACGCGGCAACCATGCGGCTGTCATTGCGGCTTGGTTTTTCATTCGGGGTGACCCGGGCCTGGGGCACCGTCGGCTTCCTGTCCATGTGTTTTGTCACCGGTTACCTGGTCCTGTGGTTCGGTGCAGCCTCGTTCGTCTGGCTGTTCGCCTTTGCCTGTCTCGCCCGGTTCCTCGCCGCCGTCGGCCTGCCGCGGCTGCGCGATGCCGGTCAGCCACGCATCAAGCCTGAAGGAACATTCCTGTCGCGCGAAGTCATCGCCGCATTCCGGCCCTGGGTGCTGCTGCCGGTGATTGCTGGCGCGGTGCTCTTTGCCAACCACATGGTCATGAACGCGTTCTCGTCGCTGGTGTGGAAACAGCAGGGGCTGACGGAATCCACCATCGGCTTGCTGATCGCGCTGGGAGCCGGGGCGGAAGCCGCGACCATGTTTGCCTGGAAGCGCATCAACATCCGCTTTCCCGCCCGCGTTCTCATCCTGATTGCCGGCGTGGTTTCGGTGCTCAGATGGATCGGCATGACCCTGTCGCCGCCGCTGTGGGTGATCGTGCTCATGCAGCTGGGTCAGGCGGTGACCTTCACCTTCTCCTATCTCGGCTGCCTCTACTTCATCGCCAAGCGCACCAGCGAAGACATCTCCGCCGAGGCGCAGAGCCTGTTCGGGGTGATGATGCAGGGGCTGTCGATCCTGGTTGTCTCGAGCTTTGGCGTCGCGTTTGGCGTGATCGGCGTCAACGCCTTCTGGATTTGCGTGGTGCTCTCGGCGCTTGCGATCGCGATGGTGCAGCTCTCGCTCAGAATGCGCGGCCCGGATCCGTCCGACTGAGCGGCGATAGCGGGATCAAACTCAGAACGTCAGCTCGGGATACCGTTCCGCGTAGATCCGGATCCAGGGCGTGAACCGCTCGGGGTGTTGCGCGATTTCGGCATGAAGCGCATCCCGCGTGATCCAGCGGGTGTCCTCGACTTCGAGCGGGTTGGGCAGGATCTCGAGGGTCGTCCGGTCGGCCACGCCGGTATACATCGTCACCTTTTCGTTCTCATGCAGACCATTACCGACATCGGCCGAATACTCGACCACCTTGCGGCGCGACAACGGCACGGAAAACCCGAGTTCTTCTGTCAGCCGCCGTTCCGCGCAACTGTCGACGGATTCGTTCCAGTGTGGATGGGTGCAACAGCTGTTGGCCCATTGCCCGCCACAATGATATTTCGATGAAGCCCGCTTCTGAATCAGCAGATAATCGCCGTCAAAGACGAAAACCGAGACGGCGAGGTGAAACAGCCCATCGGTATGGGCCTTGAGTTTTTCCACCGGGTACAACGATCCGTCTGCTGCAATCGCGGGGATAACTGTTGGAGCCGTGTTCATGATCATGTCCCGTTCTTCGCGCAATCCGGCACCCGGCTTGGAGTTTGCCCATAACCTCGCCAAAGCCGGGCGGCAAGTCAGGGTTTGCATCCTGTGTCGAGCATGTAGGTCAGCCGTAGCCAATGGTCCATGCCGCCGATATGCTCACCCGGTCCTTGCCGCTGTCGTTTCAGGACTTCCGTAGGCGCGAAAGAATGTCGGGCAACGTGAAAATGCAGACTTTCGAAATTCTGAAAGATGTCTAATAGTTAAGGTGATTTTCGCGAACGGTGCGCTATGTCCCCAGACGGAACAAACAATTCAGCGCGGAGTTTTCGGCATGCGGGATCCGGATCCAGGCAGGAAACCGCAGGCGCGGTGGCTGCGGGATTCGCCTGATTTTAGTGAAAGAGACGAATTTGAAACTCTGGAAACAAGTACTTTTGTCGCTGGTCCTGATCGCTGTTGCGTTCGTGACATGGTCGTGGGTCTATCCCGGAGCGCATGATGTCCTGGTCCGCAACGGACTTGAACGGATATCGCTGTTTGCACCGTCTGCGGACGCGGAGAAAGGCAACGCCGCCGGGACCCAGCGGGCAGGCGGCCCGGGCGGTCGCCGCGGGGCCCGCGAGGCAATTGTCGTTGTCGCACCGGTTGGCGAAGGCATTGTCAACGACAAGCTCACCGCCATCGGAACCGGCCAGGCCGTCCGCTCGGTATCGGTACGGACGCTGGTCTCGGGCCAGATTGTCGACATTCCGGTCCGCCCGGGAAGCAAGGTGGAACGCGGCGATGTGCTCATCCGCCTTGATGCCGCCCAGGAAGAGCTCGCGGTCGAAAGGGCCAAGCTCACCGTCAAGGATGCCAAGGCCAAGGTTGAGCGCCTGGAGAGCCTGGTCGCCAGCCGCGCCGCCTCCAGTGTCGAGGCCGATCAGGCCCGGAACGCGTTTGATGCGGCAAAGGTGGCGCTCAGGGAAGCCGAACTCAACCTCGCCCGCCGCACCGTTACCGCGCCGATCAGCGGATCGCTTGGAATCCTGGCCGTCAATGCCGGCGACTACGTCACCAGCCAGAGCGAGATCGCCAGCATCGATGACCGCAGCCAGATCCTGATCGAGTTTTTTGTGCCTGAACGTTTTGCTTCGGGCATGGAAGTCGGCAAGGAGGTCACCGCAACCGCCAGTTCCCGTCCGGGCGAGCGCTTTACCGGTACGATTTCCGCGGTCGACAACCGCGTCGACGAGGCGAGCCGCACCTTGCGGGTGCGTGCCCAGATTGCCAATCCCGATGACACATTGCGCGCAGGCATGTCGTTCGAGGTCACTATCGGTTTCGAAGGCGAACGCTGGCCGGCAGTCGATCCGCTGGCAATCCAGTGGGATTCGGCCGGCTCCTATGTCTGGAAGGTTGTCGACGGCAAGGGCGAGCGCGTCGATGTTGCCATCATCCAGCGCAACTCCGATTCCGTTCTGGTCAAGGCAGACCTTGAGGTTGGCGACGAAGTGGTGACTGAAGGCGTGCAAAGCGTCCGCCCCGGCGCGGCGGTCACCATCATCGGCGGCAGCCGGAAACCGGCTGACAGCAGCGAACCGAAGGGGGCAGATCAGCAACCGACGGCCCAGAGATTGAAGAACGGCAAATCCGGCGGAAGCGGTGCATGAGCGAGCGAAACGAAGACCTTGTCGAGCCGGACCAGCCGGCGAGTGAAGTGGAAACAGGCGGCGGCACCGCCCTCATGGTTCGCCGCCCGGTGCTTGCAACGGTAATCAGCCTGCTCATCGTCGTGGCTGGCCTTGCCGGGCTTTATGGCGCCGAAATCCGCGAGCTGCCCGATGTCGACCGGCCGGTCATTACCGTCACCACCAATTTCGCCGGCGCTTCGCCCGAAACCGTCGACCGCGAACTGACCGCGATCGTCGAGGGGGCCGTGGCGCGGGTGGCCGGTGTTGCCTCGATGTCGTCGACCTCGACGCTGGGCCGCAGCCGGGTCACCATCGAGTTCTCCGACAGCACCGATCTCAATGTCGCAGCCTCCGATGTCCGCGATGCGCTTGGCCGTGTTACCAACAACATGCCCGACAGCGCCGACGATCCCCGCATCATCAAGGCCGATGCCAATTCCGATCCGGTGATGCGTCTCGCGGTCACGTCAGATCGTTACAATGTTCAGGACATGACCATCCTGGTCGAGGACCTGGTGGTGGACCGTCTGGCTGCCGTTCCGGGCGTCGCCGACGTCAATGTCTATGGCGACCGCGAGAAGATTTTCCGGGTCGATGTCGACCAGACCCGCCTCGCAGCCTTCGGCCTGACCCTGGCTGATCTGCGCAGCGCCCTGAGCAATGTGGCGCTTGACGTGCCTGCCGGATCCTTGACCGCGCAGACATCCGATATCGTCGTCCGTGCGACCGCCGATGTCACCACTCCGGAAGGGTTTGAAGATCTCTACATCAACGACCGGGTAAGGTTCCGCGATGTTGCCAACGTGACACTTGGAGCCGATCCGGGCGATTCCGTGCTGCGCGCCAATGGCCGTACCGGCATCGGCATGGGCATCATCCGCCAGTCGGCATCCAACACGCTCGAGATATCGAAAGGCGTGCGCGCCGCCACCGAGGCGATCCAGTCCATTCTGCCCGAAGGCGTCGACATCCGGGTGACCAGTGACGATGCCACTTTCATCAGTGGCGCCATCGACGAGGTCCGCAATACGCTTGTGCTGGCGGTGCTTATCGTTATCGGCATCATCTTCCTGTTTCTGCGCGACTGGCGCGCGACCATCATTCCGGCCGTCACGCTGCCTGTGTCGCTGATCGGTGCTTTTGCCGCGATCTGGCTTGCCGGGTTCTCGGTCAATATTCTGACGCTGCTGGCGCTGGTGCTGGCCACCGGCATGGTCGTCGACGACGCCATCGTGGTGCTCGAGAACATCGTTCGAAAGCGCAATGAAGGCATGGGCGTGCGCGCCGCGGCCGTCATCGGCACCCGCGAAGTGTTCTTCGCCGTCATCACCACCACCGCCACGCTCGCGGCCGTCTTCATTCCGATCTCGTTCCTCCCCGGGCAGGCCGGCGGCCTGTTTACCGAATTCGGATTTGTGCTGGCCTTCACGGTGATGATTTCCAGTGTCGTCGCCCTGACCTTGTGTCCGATGCTGGCGTCCAGGCTGATCAAGCGCCGCGACATGTCCAAGGTGAACGCCAAGAAGAGCGGCTTCGTGGCTTTCGGCACCTACCTGTCAGGGCTTTACGCGAAGCTGCTGCGCCGGGCGCTCGATGCGCCGCTGGTTGTCATCATCATCGCCTTGCTGGCCGCAGGCTCGGCCTTTGCGCTGCTTCCCACCATTCCGCAGGAGCTGACCCCGCCCGAAGACCGGGCTGTGGCAATCATCCGGATTTCCGCGCCGCAAGGCGTCAGCCTCGATTTTACCCGTTCGCGCATGACCGAGATCGAGCGCCTGGTAACGCCACTGCTCGACAGCGGCGAGGTGCAGAACATCTTCGCCATCGCCGGCACCGGCGGTTCGGCCAACAACGGGTTCATGGTGCTCACCCTTGCGCCCTGGGGTGAACGGGTGCGCTCGCAGGCCGATATCGTCGCCGAACTCAACCGTGCGGTGGCGACCGTTCCGGGCTTGCGCGCATTCGCCATTCAGCCCAACAGCCTAGGAATTCGCGGTGCCGGCAACGGCCTTCAGTTTGCCTTCGTCGGCAACAGCTATGATGAACTCGCCGGTGTCGCCCGGCAGATGGTCGACAAGCTCGAACAGGACCCGCGTTTCCGCCAGATCCAGCTCTCCTACGAGACCACCCAGCCGCAGATCTCGGTCCAGATAGACCGCGCCCGCGCCTCCGATCTCGGTGTCAACATCGACGGACTGGCCGAGGCGCTGCAGGCCCTGCTCGACGGCAGGGAAGTGGCGCAGGTGTTCATTCACGACCGGTCGTTTCCGGTCAAGCTGATGTCGACCAACAACCCGATCAACGATCCCACCGATCTGGAATCGATCTATCTCAAGGCCAAGGACGGCCGTATCGTGCCGATGTCGACGATTGCGACACTGACTGAAAAGGCGGTCGCACCCGATCTTCGCCGCGAAAGCCAGATGCGCTCGGTCTCGATCACTGCCGGCCTGACCCCGGCGTTCGCGCTTGGTGACGCCTGGTCCACGGCGGTCGAACTTGCCGAGCCGTTGATGCCTGCCGGTGTTCGCATCATCCCGCTTGCCGAGGCTGCGACGCTGGACCAGTCCTCCAATGACATGCTGATTACCTTCGGCATCGCCATCATCGTCGTGCTGCTGGTGCTCTCGGCACAATTCGAAAGCTTCGTCAGCGCCTTCATCATCATCTCGACGGTTCCGCTGGGGCTGGCATGCGCCATCTTCGCCATGGCCATGACCGGCGGCTCGCTCAATGTCTACAGCCAGATCGGGCTTGTGCTGCTGGTGGGCGTGATGGCCAAGAACGGCATCCTGATCGTCGAGTTTGCCAATCAGTTGCGCAACAACGGCAAGGATATCCGCACGGCGATCGAGGAAGCCTCCAACATCCGCCTGCGTCCGGTCATGATGACGATGATCTCGACCGTGCTCGGGTCGGTGCCGTTGCTGCTGGCTTTCGGTGCCGGTGCTGAAGCGCGGATAGCACTGGGTTGGGTGATCGTCGGCGGTCTCGGCCTGGCGATGATCGCCACCCTGTTCCTGACCCCGGTCGCCTACCTGCTGCTGGCCCGTTTCGCCACGCCGTCCGCCGAGGAGGAACAGCGGCTTGATGCCGAATTGCGCGAGGCGAGCGAGTTGAACAGCCGCAAGGGCGCCCAGGCCGAGCTGTCGCCGGGCGAATGACCGGCGGCAAGGCGGGCATCAGTCGTTGATAACCGTATCCTTCGGGGAGCGCTGTTTCAGCCGCGCTGGAACACGCGCTTGCCCGAGCTGATGATCACCAGCAGCACCAGTCCGACAGCAAGGCCGAAGACGCCGCTAATCGAGGCTTCTGCCGCCCAGCCAAGGAAATCCGGCGCAATGCTGACCGCATCCCGCACCTTGGCGGACATGTCCTCGACAAAGTGGCCGATGGTGGAAAATCCGAAATTTTCCAGGCCGTGAATGATGATCGAGCCGCCGACCCAGAGCATGGCCGCGGTGCCGATGCTGGCTACCGTTTCCATGAAGGCGGGCATGCCGCGCACGATGGCGCGGCCCGTGCTGCGGGTGACCTCGAACCTGCCATCCTGGGCCATCTTGAGCCCGACGTCGTCGGCCTTCACCAGCACTGCGACGCTGCCATAGACGAGAGCGGTAATGCCAACCGCCACCAGCGCCAGTATCAGGCCTTCCGCCCAGAGCGAGGGTGACTCGATGGACGACAGCGCAATCGTCATGATTTCTGCCGACAGGATGAAGTCGGTCTTGATTGCTCCGGCGACGCGCTGCTTTTCGAGATGGGCGTGGTCGATCGGATTGCCGTCATCGACAGGAAGCGGTTTGGGGTGAAACAGGTGCCATATCTTTTCGCCGCCCTCGAAACACAGATAAGCGCCCCCGATCATCAACAAAGGGGACAACAGCCAGGGTGCAAACAGGTTGAGCAGCATCGCGATCGGAAGCAGGATGACGATCTTGTTGAAGATCGATCCGCGCGCGATTTTCCAGACGATCGGCAACTCGCGGGCGGCCGGCAGGCCGTGCACGTATTTCGGCGTCACCGCGGTGTCGTCGATCAGCACCCCGGCCGTCTTGACCCCGACCTTGGCGGCTTGCGCCGAAATGTCATCGAGTTGAGCGGCTGCGAGCTTGGTCAGGGCTGCGACGTCATCCAGAAGGGCAAGCAATCCGCTCATGTTCTATGTGTCCTATCCATGCCTGCTCTTTCACCGGTGCCGTTTGGCCGGGGGAGGGGGCGGGTTAGTCCATAAGCCACCCCGCCGCAACCCGGGCACCGTTCCATACGGGCAACTTGCGGAATCCGGAATGGTTCCGCAAGTTCTATTCCCGAATGGTTTTGCAGGGTGGATTTGCCTCAGCGGCCCTCGAGGCAGTCGCGCATCGAGGTGCCGAGCTGACGGATCAGGTCGAAATAGAGCTCCGGCCCATCGTCAAGTGTTGCGCCGAGCGGATCGAGAACCGCGGTGCGGGCGTCGGTGCCCTCGATCACCACGTCGATCAACTGGCTGTCGAACTGCGGTTCCGAAAAGGCGCAGACCGCGTCGAGTTCACGCACCTTGTCCTGGATTGCGGCAACCCGTTCGGCGCTCGGGCGCACCTCCGGATTGACCGTGACCGAACCTGCCGCCTTCATCTCGAAACGGTTTTCGAAATAGTGGTAGGCATCATGAAAGACGATGAACTGCTTGCCGCGCACCGGCGCGAGGGTGGCGCTGACCTCGCCGATCAGGGCGTCGAGCTTCTGGTCGGTGCTGGCGACATTGGCGGCATAGAGCGCCGCGTTGGCCGGGTCTGCTTCCGTTAACGCTTCGCCGATAGCCCGCACGAAAACCTTGGCGTTGAGCGGATCGAGCCAGAGATGGGCATCAAAACCGCCATCATGGTCATCATGGTGGTCGTCATGGTGGTCGTCATGGTGGTCGTCATGATGGCCGTCTTCGGCTTCTGCGTGCTCTTCGCCCCCGTCATGATCATGGTCGTGATCATCACCATCCGCATGGTCCTCATGCTCTTCATGCATGTGGGCATCGAAAGGCCCACCCTCGCGGAAAGGCAGCCGGATGAGGCCGCTGGCGTCAATCAGTTCCACCGAGCGGGCGTGTGCTCCGATTGTCTCGATGGGTTTTTCCAGAAAACTCTCGAGCTCGTGTCCGACCCAGAAGATCAGATCCGCATTTTCCAACGCCTGGGCCTGGCTGGGCTTGAGGGCATATGAATGGGGCGAGGCCGCGCCTCCGACAATCAGGTCGGGTGTTCCCGCGCCTTCCATCACGGCGGCAACCAGCGCATGAACCGGTTTTATCGAGGCCACCACGCGGGGGGCGGCAAGGCCATACGTGGACCAGATCGGCATCAGTGCGAGGGACAGCGCGGCGCTGGCGGCAAGGGAGCGAAGCGAAAGCATGAAATCTCCGATTAATGTTATACTGTAACAATGTTGTGTAACTGTATAACGTGTGCCATATCATCAGGCAAGATCGGAAAGCCGGTTTTTTGAGGATTCGATATGCTGCAACCTGAACCGCCGCTGATTTCACTTGAACGCGCCGGTGCCGAGCGCGCCGGACGCTGGCTGGTGCGCGGGGTCGATCTGACCATCCGCAAGGGCGAGATCGTCACCCTGATCGGCCCCAACGGCTCTGGCAAATCGACCACCGCCAAGATTGCCCTCGGAGTGATCAAGCCTGACGAGGGCAGCGCGCATCGCAAACCCGGCCTGCGGGTCGGTTATGTGCCGCAGAAACTTTCAATCGACTGGACCCTGCCGCTGACGGTGGGGCGTTTCATGCATCTGACCGGTGGGGTGTCATCTGAAGCCGCGGCCCAGGCGCTCGAGGCTACCGGCATCTCGCATCTGGTTTCATCCGAAGTCCGCAATCTCTCGGGCGGCGAATTCCAGCGCGCCCTGCTGTCCCGCGCCATTGCCCGCAAGCCCGATCTTCTGGTTCTCGACGAACCGGTGCAGGGGGTCGATTACAGCGGTGAAATTGCACTTTACGATCTCATCCGGAAAATCCGCGACGACATTGGCTGCGGCGTTCTGCTGATCTCGCATGATCTGCACGTGGTCATGGCCGCCACCGACCGGGTGATCTGCCTCAACGGTCACGTCTGCTGTCAGGGCACGCCGGTCGCGGTGGCCTCAAGCGAAGAGTACCGCCGCATGTTTGGCGACCGGGTTGATACCGCACTTGCGGTCTATGAACACAATCACGATCACACCCATCTGCCCGACGGAACCGTGCGCCATGCCGACGGCTCGGTGACCGACAGCTGTCATCCGGGCGATGGTCACCACGATGATGGCCATGCCGGTCATGATCACGCGCACGGCCATCACCATCCGCCGGCTGGCGGACCGGCATCCGGACAGGTAGGCAAAGCCGGGGAGGGCGCACGCGATGCTGGATGATTTCTTCACCCGCGCCGTACTTGCCGGTCTCGGCGTTGCGCTTGTCGCCGGCCCGCTCGGCTGTTTCATCATCTGGCGCAGGCTTGCCTATTTCGGTGACACCCTGTCGCACGCGGCCCTTCTCGGCGTGGCGCTCGCCTTCCTGTTCGAGATCAACATCACGCTTGCCGTCTTTGCGGTCTCTGTGCTGATCTCGCTGGCGCTGTTGCTGCTGCAAAAACGCGCCACGCTGTCCTCCGATGCGTTGCTTGGCCTGCTGTCGCACTCGGCGCTGGCCTTGGGGCTTGTCGCACTCGCCTTCATGACCTGGGTGCGCATGGATCTGATGGGGCTGTTGTTCGGCGATATTCTCGCCGTCTCCAAGACCGACATTGCCGTCATCTGGGCCGGCGGCATCGTTGTTCTGGTGGTGCTGGCGCTGATCTGGCGGCCGCTGTTTGCTGCCACCGTCAGCGCCGAACTCGCCGAGGCCGAGAGCATGCATCCCGACCGCGCCAATCTCGTCTTCATGATCCTGATGGCCACCGTGATTGCCATGTCGATCAAGATCGTCGGCGTGCTGCTGATCACCGCCATGCTGATCATTCCCGCCGCCACCGCGCGCCGTTTCGCCTCGGGGCCCGAGCAGATGGCTGTGTTCGCCTCGCTTGCCGGCATGGCGGCGATCGTGCTCGGCCTTGAAGGCTCGCTCAGATGGGACACGCCGTCCGGTCCGAGCATCGTCGTTGCAGCCCTTGCCCTGTTCCTGCTTGCCATGTCGCCGGTTGGCGCACTGGTCCTGCGGTTTGCGCGCGGCCGGACACAGCCAGCAAAATCTGATGGAACCTTGTCATGAACCAGCAAAACCACAGCCATGACCACGGGCGTACCCCGTCCGACCTGACCAAGAACCAGTCGCTGGTGTTTGGCGCGCTTTCCCGTGCCGAAGGACCGTTATCGGCCTACACCATTCTCGACCAGTTGCGCGACGATGGCTTCCGCGCGCCGCTGCAGGTCTATCGCGCGCTCGACAAGCTGGTCGAGACCGGCATGGTCCACCGGCTTGAAAGCCTCAACGCCTTCGTCGCCTGCCGCCATCCCGACTGCGACAGCCATGAGACCATTGCCTTCGCCATCTGCGAAACCTGCGGCAAGGTCACGGAAATCTCCGACGAAGCGCTTGAAAACCGGCTGCGCGATCTTGCCCGCGAGGATGGCTTCACGGTCAAGAGGGCGGTGGTGGAACTGCGCGGATTGTGCGCTGCGTGCAGTGAGAGGTAGGGCCCGATTGCCAAGCCAGCAAGCCGCCGCTTCGAGGCTGTTCGAAATCTTCAGATTGCGGCTTCGGTCCGGCATTTTCGGCCCTGAGCGGCCATTGACATTCTTCGGGCGGATGACGGCAGCGGTTTTGATACGATCTGTTTTCGGTATATTCAACAAGGTGTTGCTTTGAATGTCAGAGCTCTTTAGCAATCACCTTAGTCAAGTATGTCGATTTCGTTCATTCACCTCCAATTTGGAAGCGGGGCATATTCTCATATGGTTTTGCGAAGAATTAATCTTACTGAAGCGGATCGGCGGCACATAATTGCTCAATCCGGTGGGTGTTGCAATAAATGTAGGGTACGCTTGTTCTTAGAAAACGAATTCGGCGAAAGGACGCGTCTTGGAGATGATGCACACATAGTCGCTGCATCAGAGAATGGGCCGAGAGGAGAAAACAATCTCGATGCCCATAACAGAGCTTCTCTTCAGAATGTGATACTGCTCTGCAAGAACTGTCATGCTGAAGTTGATCAGCAGCCGAAGCAGTTCACTGTCGAAATTCTGTTGCGTATGCGGGCAGAGCACTACGATTGGGTTGAAAGATGCTTGGGGGATGTTGTTGGAAATCGTCCGCCATTTCACTACCTGTCGTACATCAACATGCCACGTGCGGATATGTATGCGGCCGCAAATTCAATCTCTTTGCCTCAGCCACAACTTGGTGCAGCTAAGAGCATCAGAGACCTCGGCATCGCATCAGGCAGGTTGATGGCCAGTTACGTCAGTGTCCTTAACCATGATGATCTATATGCTAATGAGTTTTCAGACCACACAGCGCTGGCCGATCTCCACGTCGGTGAGTACTGGTACTCACCCGAAGCTACCTTTCGCAGCAAAAAAGTCCTCGATGCGTATAGCGCTGCCGTGCCATTGGCGTGGAAGAGGCAGGAGTGCATCGTGTATCGGAAATTCGACGGCTGGCGGTTGGTTTGCATGATCGATCCACGGTGGATGACGACATCAACTGCATCGGTCATTTTGAGATCGGGCATATTCAAAACAATTGCTCTGGTGCACATAGCATCAATCGATACTGATTCTAAGGTCGCCTTGGCATCGCCTATCTTCCTTGGCGCTCCAGACAAAGGATTCCTGTGATGGGGCGTCGTCGTCATTTAGCGACTGAGCACTTCAAGGAGATCGCAGCGTCTGAACAAAAGAGCTGGCCAGAACACCAATGGCATGGTGAAATTGACAATTGTGACGTGTGCTCGCACCCCATGGGAGACGAACAGTTCATGATCGATGGTCCCGCTGAGGCAAGGCCTGATCCCATGTGGGGCAATATCTGTGTGGTATGTGCATATAAGTATTCGCCCACAATCGGCTGGGGCAAGGCTCAACTGTATGAAAAAGACAGGGGTGGTATTTGGAGATTGGTAGCCGGCGGTCCATTCGCATAACCACGCTCCGTCATTGCGGTCTTATGCGATGGGTTGGACTGTCCGAAAAGCAGACCTATGTTCTGCAAGCAGCGAAAATCCGCTCCCCGCCCTTCGTAACCATGTCGTGCCGGCAGACGGCGGTCCAGAAAATCGCACCGCTGCCACTGAGCTTCGGACTGTCAATCGAGCCTGAATTCACATCTTCTCCGCCTGAAGCACGTCCCAAACCTACTCCACGGGCATGCGGTTCCAGGCATCCAGCGCCGCGATCTTGTAGGCCTCTGCAAGGGTTGGATAGTTGAAGGTGTTCTCGACAAAATATTCGAGCGTGCCTTTGAGATTGAGCACCGCCTGGCCGATGTGGATCAGCTCCGTCGCGCCTTCGCCGACAATGTGACAGCCCAGAAGCCTCCGGGTCTTGAGCGAGAAGATCATCTTCAGCATCCCGGTGCTCAGCCCCATGATGTGACCGCGCGATGTCTCCCTGAAGCGGGCGACGCCGCATTCGTAGGAAATCCCGCGGGCGATGACTTCCTCTTCCGTCATGCCGATGGTCGACATTTCCGGCACCGAATAGATCCCGTAGGGGAAGAATTTCGGCGGTTCATGCGCCCGCATGCCCAGCGCATGGCAGGCCGCGATGCGGCCCTGTTCCATCGACGTCGAGGCAAGGCTCGGAAAACCGATCACATCGCCTGCGGCATAGATGGAAGGAACGTCGGTCGCAAAGGTTGTCGGGTCGACCTTGATCCGCCCGCGCGCGTCGCTTTCAAGACCGCAGGCCTCGAGGTTGAGGCTGGCCGTTGCGCCCATCCGGCCTGCTGCGAACAGCACCATCTCCGAGCGGATGTTGCGCCCGCCCTCCATCTGGATCTCGCACATGCCGTTGTCGAGCTTGCTGATCTTTTCCGCCTTCTTGCCAAAGCGCAGCACCATGCCGCGGTCCTTGAGCTGATGGGTGAAATCATCGATCAGTTCCCGGTCGATGAAGTCGAGCATGGTGTCGCGCGGCTCGACCAGCGTCACATGCACATCGAGCGAACTGAAGATCGTGGCGTATTCAATGCCGATGACGCCGGCGCCGATCACCGTGATAGAGCGGGGTAGGTGATCAAGCGTCAGGATGCCGTCACTGTCGAACACGCTCTTGCCGTCAAACGGCACATAGTCCGGGCGGAACGGAACCGTGCCGACAGCCAGCAGAATTGAATCGGCGGAGAATTCGAAGGTCTCTCCCTGTTCGCCCTCAACCTCGATGGTGGTCTTGTTTTTGAACCGCGCATCGCCGCGCAGGGTGGTGACCTGGTTGCGGGCGAACTGGTGCTCGAGCACCTCGATCTCGTGGTTCAGCGTGATGTCGAGCCTGGCGCGAAGATCATCCGCGGTCAGGTCCTGCTTGACCCGGTAGGAGCGGCCGTAAAATCCGCGCTCGCGCCAGCCCGAAAGGTTCAGGGCGGTTTCGCGCAGCGTTTTCGACGGGATGGTGCCGGTGTGAACCGAAACCCCGCCAACCCGGCCGCCGCGTTCGACAACGAGAACCTTCTTGCCGAATTTTGCAGCCTGAATGGCCGCCCGTCGCCCGGCAGGGCCGCTGCCGATAACGATGAAGTCGTAATGTTCCATGAAGAGAGAGGTCCGGGTCCGGAGTTGATGAAAACTTGCATCAATTTGAACACGAAGCCTCTAAGGAAAGCTTTCCACGGCAGGGTGAAATCTGCCGATGGCCGGCGCCGGCCTTCATGGCTGCTGCCAATCCACGTTCTCAGGCGCACTCACCGAACCTGTGGCCAAGCTGGCGCGGATCAGGTAGCTTTTTGGACAAGAGTTTTTGCTGAGAGGGTGGCCGGGTGACCAAAACATGAGCCAGCGCATTTTGCCGTCCGATGCGTCTGCGCTGCAGTCACTGATCGATGCCATGCGCGACGGCGTTGCCATCATGGCGGAAGACGGCACGATCGCATGTGTCAATCATGTCTGGCGACAGTTTGCCATCGACAATGGCGGCGATCCGAACAGTCATTATATCGGCGAAAATTACCTGCTTATCTGCCGGAAAAGTGCTGAACTGGGCGACGCGCTGGCCAGACAGGTCGAGGCCGGGCTCATGCAAATCCTGGCCGGTGGCACCGACTTTCGCGTCCAGTACCCCTGTCACTCGGACACCGAACAACGCTGGTTCGAGTTGCTGGCGGCTCCGCTTGAGCTGGGTGGCGCGCGCTATGTTCTCATCACCCACCGCAATATCACCACCCTGGAACGCGCCCGGATCGAACTGACCGATGCCGAGCAGAACACCCGCAACCTCTCGGCAATCGTCGCCACCATGCCCGATGCGGTCATTGCGTTTGATCGCCAGGGGCTGATCACCAGCTGGAATGCCGCCGCCGAAAAGCTCTACGGCTATGAAAGCGGCGGCATGGTCGGCCAGTCCATCGAGATGTTGTATCCCTCGGACTGGCCGCAGGGGGCGAGCGATTACATCGCCGAGATCATCGAAAGCGAGATCAAGTATTTTGACGTGGTCCGCCAGACCAGGTCGGGGGAGCTGCGCACGATCGCGGTCACCGCCGCACCGGTTCGCTCCGCCACCGGTGATGTGGTCGGCGTCTCAACCGTTCATCGCGACGTGACGGAAGAGCGTTTGGCCGAGCAGAGGCTGCGCAGCGTTCTCGACAATCTGTTCGCCTTCGTCGGCGTGCTTGAGCCGGACGGGACGCTGGTGGAAGCCAATCGTGCGCCGCTTGAGGCTGCAGGCATCGAGGCGAAAGACGTTGTCGGCAAGAAATTCTGGGATTGCTACTGGTGGAACTATGCGCCCGAAATCCAGGGCCAGTTGCAGCAATCATGCCAGCGTGCGCGCGACGGCGAGATCGTCCGCTACGATGTTCAGGTCAGGGTCGCGGGCGACCAGCTGCTGTGGATCGATTTCCAGCTGGCGCCGCTTCTCGATGCCGATGGCGTGGTCATCAACCTGATCCCGTCCGGCATCGACATCTCCGACCGCAAGGCGATGATCCAGGCATTGAAAACCTCGCACGACACGTTCAAGGACATGGTGGCGGGATCTCCCTTCGGCATCTACACCGTCGATGCCGATTTCCGTCTCGCCCATGTCAGCAACGGCGCGCAACCGGTCTTTGAAAATGTCCGGCCCCTGATCGGGCGCGATTTCTCCGAGGCGATCAGGATTATCTGGCCCGATCCCTTTGCCAGCGAGACAATCAAGCTGTTCCAGCACACGTTGCAGACCGGGGAGCCCTATCACGCGCCCTCGACCATCGAGCGCAGGCAGGACAGCAACGATGTCGAAGCCTACGACTGGAAGATCGAGCGCATCACCATGCCGGATGGACGCCCGGGCGTGGTGTGCAATTTCTATGATCTGTCGGAACGGCAGAGATATGACGAGCACATCCGCTACCTGATGCGCGAGGTCAATCACCGCTCCAAGAACCTGTTGACGGTGGTGCTGTCCATAGCCCGCCAGACCTCGCGCAACAGCCCGCCGGCGGAGTTCCTGGAGCGCTTCGCCCAGCGGCTTTATTCGCTGTCGGGGTCGCAGGATCTGATCGTTCAGGGCAATTGGGGTGGCGTCAGCGTCAAGGGGCTGGTCCAGTCGCAAATCGAGCACCTCGGCGCAGAGCTGCAGGGCAACCGCATCCGGATCGAAGGTCCCGAAATGGTCTTCACGCCGACAGCGGCGCAAGGCATCGGCATGGCGCTGCATGAATTGTCGACCAATGCCCTCAAATACGGTTCGCTGTCGAATCCCAAGGGGACCGTGTCAATCGACTGGGACACCACCGACAACGGCAAGTCCTTCTGGATCAGGTGGACCGAAAGGGGCGGGCCCCTGGTCAGTCCTCCCGAACACAAAGGCTTCGGGCGAACCGTCATCGAGCGCATGGCGGCGCTGTCGGTTGGCGGCACGGTGGAACTGGATTACGCAGCAGAGGGCGTGCAATGGCAGCTGACAGCGCCGTTCAAAGAGGTTGCTTTGACCGGTGGTGCCGAATTGATCAAAACGCCCGGAGAGGCCTGACAAGGCTCCCATCCGGGCTGTCTGGCGCCAGACTCTACTCTCCGTCGGCCTCCTCAGGCCCCGTCACCCGGATTTCCCCCGCATGCGCCCGGGCAAATTCGGTTTTCAGGAATGTTTCCAGCAGCCGGGCGGGCAGGGTGATGGAAGCGCGGTCGGCGTCCGGCAACGCATCGAAGCGGCCGGATTTGGAGCGCTTGCCATCGATCATGCCGCCGGCCACGGTGTTGAGCGTGTCGGGATCGATCAGGATGAAGGCGCCGGTTTCGCGGTTGGTCTCGTAGGCATCGAAGATCGCGGTGTCTTCGAAATCAAGCTCCACCACGCCGATGCCGTTGACCGGCAGGAAGGTGGCGTCGTCCCAGTTGCCGGTTGAAAGATCGAGCGCCGACGTCGGGCGCACCATCACACGCTGGCGCCGCGCTCCGGCTTTCAGCCAGTAGCGTTTGCCCGGCACGACCCCGTCTTGTGACAGCGCCACCAGCCGGGCGGTGAAGGCCCGTCCTGTCTGCGGCCGCTGGTCGATGGCCGCGATCATGTCGCCGCGCGCGACATCGACCGGGCGGTCGAGCACCAGCGTGATGGCGTCGCCATGCACCGCCGCGTTGCGCACCAGGTCGTAGGTGACGATGGCCTTGACGTTGGCCTCGACACCCGACGGCAGCACCACGACGCTGTCGCCAGGCTTGATCGAACCGCCGGCAACCGTACCCTGATAGCCGCGAAAGCCTTCGCCGGGGCGCGAGACCCGCTGCACCGGCAGCCGGAAGCCGGTGGTTTGGCCGGTGCGCTGGGTGGCTTTCTCCAACACCTCGACCAGCGTCGGGCCGGTGTACCACGGCATGAACTCGTCACCGCGCAGCACGATGTTTTCGCCTTTCAGCGCCGACACCGGAATGGCGGTCACCTGGCGCACGCCGAGCGACAGCGCGATTTCCTTGAAGTCGCGGGAAATGGCCCGGAACCCGGCCTCGTCATAATGCGCGAGATCGATCTTGTTGACCGCCAGCACGAACTGCCGGATGCCCATCAGCGCCGCGATCGTGGCATGCCGCCGGGTCTGCTCGAGAATGCCCGCGCGCGCATCGACCAGCAGCACCGCCAGATCGGCGGTCGAGGCACCGGTCGCCATGTTGCGGGTGTACTGCACGTGGCCCGGCGTGTCGGCGACGATGAACGAGCGCCGGTCGGTGGCGAAATAGCGGTAGGCGACATCGATGGTGATGCCCTGTTCGCGCTCGGCCTGGAGCCCGTCGAGCAGCAGCGCGAAATCGGGCAGGCCAAGTTCGTTCTGCTTGCCGGTGGAATCGCGCCTGAGCGTTGCCGCCTGGTCTTCCTTGACCGCCTTGGTATCCCACAGCAGCCGGCCGATCAGTGTCGACTTGCCGTCGTCCACCGAGCCGCAGGTGATAAAGCGCAATGGCCGCGCCTGGCGTGCGGCCTTGTCGGTTTGGGGCAGGGCATCGGTGGCGTCGTCACTGGATTCAACAGATTCAGTGATCTGCGAAAGTGTTTGAGAACTCATCAGAAATAGCCTTCGCGTTTTTTCTTTTCCATCGAGCCGGACTGGTCGCGGTCAATCGCACGGCCCTGCCGTTCGGAGACGGTTGCGATCTCGAGCTCGGTGATGACTTCATCCAGCGTCGTCGCCTCCGAGCGCACGGCGCCGGTCAGCGGGAAACAGCCAAGCGTTCGGAAGCGAACCATCTCCTCGCGCACCTGTTCATCCGGCAGCAGTTCCAGCCGTTTGTCTTCGGCCAGGATCAGCATGCCGTCGCGCTTGACGACCTTGCGGCGCTTGGCAAAATAGAGCGGCACCAGCTCGATCTGTTCGGCCTGGATGTAGCGCCAGATGTCGACCTCGGTCCAGTTCGACAGCGGAAAGGCGCGCACGCTTTCGCCGGGATGGATCATGCCGTTGTAGATCGACCAGAGTTCGGGCCGCTGGTTGCGCGGGTCCCAGGCATGGTCGGGTGTGCGGAACGAGTAGATCCGCTCCTTGGCGCGGGAGGCTTCCTCGTCGCGCCGCGCGCCGCCAAAGGCTGCGTCGTAACGGCCCATGTCGAGCGCCTGCTTAAGCGCCTGTGTCTTCATGATGTCGGTGTAGCGCGCCGAACCGTGGCTGAACGGGCTGACCTCATCGCGCAATCCGTCCGGATTGGTATGGGCGATCAGGTCGAGACCATGTCTGGCGACCACCTTGTCCCGGAAGGCGATCATTTCCGGAAACTTCCAACCGGTGTCGATGTGCACCAGCGGAAACGGCAGCTTGCCCGGGTGAAACGCCTTCAGCGCCAGGTGCAAAAGCACCGAGGAATCCTTGCCGATCGAATAGAGCATCACTGGGCGCTCGAATTCCGCAGCCACCTCGCGGAAGATGTGGATCGCCTCGTTTTCCAGCGCCTTGAGATGCGGATCGAGCGGCGGCTTGCCGCGTCCGTGTTCAATCACGTTCATGGGGTGTCCTTTGACTAAACTTGCGAGGCCGTGGCCTTGGGTTGGCCCTTGGCGCGCGAACCCGACACCGAGGCCGAGAGATGCAGGCCGCATTCGCGCCGTTCGTCCTGTTCCCACCACCAGCGCCCGGCACGCTCGGGCTCGCCCGGCTTGATGGCGCGGGTGCACGGCTCGCAGCCGATAGAGGGGAAGCCCCTGGCATGCAGCGGGTTGATTGGCACGTCATCGGCCAGTGCTCGTGCCTTGAGCGCTTCCAGTGACTGGTCGGCCAGTGGATTGACCTTCAGCAGACCGCGGTCTGCGTCCCATTCGGCCAGCGGAGCATTGGCGCGGTTGCCCGACTGGCCGCGGCGCAGGCCGGTGACCCAGATGTCGGCGTCCGCCAGTGCCCGGCCCAGCGGCTGCAGCTTGCGGGCGTGGCAGCAGGCGTGCCGGGCTTCGACGCTGTCGTAAAACCCGTTCATGCCATACAGCGCGACGAAGCCGTCGACCTCTTCTTTCCAGGGTTTGAACACCTCGATGGACAGGCCGTACTGTGCTTCTGTTTCGCCGATCAGCGTCTCTGTCTCCGCAAACAGCCGCCCGGTATCGAGCGTGACGATGCGCAAGTTCGCGCGGGTTGCGGCGATGACCGAGGTCAGCACCTGGTCCTCAAGGCCCAGCGAGGTGGTAAACACCGCCCGGCCCAGTGATGCGATACGCAGGATCCGGCCCGGCAGCGGCATCGAGGCAAGTTCCGCATTGAGCTGTGCGGCGAGGCGAGGGCCGAACTCCGGGCGTGAGGCGCGAGCTTTGGAAGAGTGAGGCTTGGACATGGAAACAGCTCCGGTTGAAGTCTCAATTTTCAACTCTTGTGTCCGCGAAAACGAGGTATCACAGTCTTTTTGCCCGGGCCGAAAGGGTCAGTTGTTCTGCCAAGGCGGGGTGCAACGGAAAAACCTGTCCAAATACCGCCATTGTTGCATTGCACTTAACATTGACCGGGCGCTGCAATCATGCGACGCCAGAAGTCAACAGTAACGATCCTGGACCATTGCAGATGGGCGCCCCAGATTTAGCCGATCCTGATCATCAGCCGTTGCCGGACCTGATCGATACCTTTGAGAGAGCGGCCATCGAGGCCGGCAGGGAAATCCTCGCCGCCCGCGCTGCCGGCGCCAAGGTTTTCATCAAGTCGGATTCGACCCCGGTGACCCAGGCCGACCGCGCTGCCGAAGCCATCATTCTTGCCAGGCTGACCGAACAGTTTCCGGACGTCCCGGTGGTCGCCGAGGAAATGGCCGAGGACGGCAAATGCCCAAGCTGCACCCAGGCGTCCTATTTCCTCGTGGACGCGCTCGACGGCACGGGCGATTTCATCGCCGGCCGCAATGAATTCACCGTCAACGTGGCGCTTATCCGTGATCTCAAGCCTGTGGCGGGTG
>Ga0209345_10002113_pt1 | contig 22583 bp, 38 predicted proteins | sample Cruoilmetagenom7_FD_187294 | JGI IMG/M metagenome (GOLD analysis project Ga0209345, IMG submission 187294) | Oil polluted marine microbial communities from Coal Oil Point, Santa Barbara, California, USA - Sample 7 (SPAdes) (version 2) | ecosystem: Environmental > Aquatic > Marine > Oil seeps ...
GTCTTGCTTTGAAAGGTAAAATGTTTTAAGAGTACCCCCCTAAAATAGAGTAGTTCTATCATCATTAAATGCTGGTGTAGTGTTCATGCTTGAACAGTCTTTAATAGTTAATATTTTTTCATTAAAAGAAAAGCAGCAAAAAAGTTCCACAACTCTTACTAATTCAGGTGTGTGTTCTTGATTAGTAATCTTTATCCATGCTTCACCAGTATATTTATCTATCTTAAAACTCTTACCATTTGGCATAAGCTTATTTAAGTTATCAATCTTATCATACTGTGATGATTTAAATCTATACTCTTTCATTTACTTATTCCAATGATGGTTAACATCTGTAGGTAATCCATTAGAACTACTACTACTTAATGCTCTAGCCTCTTTACCTTGTAGCAGCTGAACATCTACAGCTTTTGTTTTTTTAGCATGACATTTAGCACATAATGATTGTAAGTTATTCACATCTAATCTTAAACTATAATCTACTAATATAGGTATTTTATGGTCTACATACTTAACAGCTCTTACTATCTCTCTATCTAAACACATAACACATAAAGGATTATTTATCTTATATTGTTTACTTAACCTACTCCATGCACTTGTGCTGTAGAATGGATTAGTTTTCTTTTTAAGTTTGTTACTCATTTAAAACCTCTCTTCATGATTTGATTAGGGATGATGTTATGAAAAATAAGCATAAGTGGGCTAAAACGATTTTAAAACCCACTCACGAAAAATAAAGAAGATTTGCTCAGTGCAATCAGCCATTTCATTTTTTCGCCTCTATCTTTTGAACAGATACATAGTTATATCTAGATAGAATATATTACAGAACACCGTATCGCTTCGGTACTGCTTCAGGTGCTCACGCTTTACCCTGATTAATATAAGTGTGTGCTGCATGATAATAACAGCCGATTTAGCCCATTAGCTCTTTTTTAATTTTTAACTACAGCCATTAAGCAAATAGTCACAACATGATTTTCTAAGTATCAATAAACTTTCTTAAAAACTTATCCAAAGTCTTATAAATAAGCTCCAAAGAGCTTATTAATGATACTTTATAAAAAGAATGATATTACTTTAATACTTAAATGGTAGTTAAACCACTTAAATAATCTCTATTGTTACCTCTTCACCTCTCAAAATAGCATCAGCTATCTTAGGATATATATCAATATAAGCAGCAACACTTTTTAATACTGATTGACTGTTATCAGTAGAATAGCATCCATAACCTAGCAATAAGCAGCCATCAGTATCATCTTCATCATTTCCAGTATGTATATAAACATATTCAAAATTTTCTACATTCCTTAACCATAACATACCTTTATGAAAATAAAATCTATCTGAGTATTTTAGTGTCATTCTACCAGCGTTACGCAGCTCAATATTATACTTTCCAGCTGGAATACGAGTTTTACCATAAATCTTAGGCTCATTATGTGTGTCCTCTAGAGTAAAGCACTCAAACACTCCATTAATCATAAGCGTTCCAATAGAGCTTTTACCATCATCTTTAAGTCTCATTACTTGTATATACATTATTTAAGTCTACCTTTTAAGTATTGTATCTGATTTTTATTATTATTGGTTATTTTATCTACCTCTTGATGCTTTTGTTCACCTACTGCCATAAGAGTATTTACTTTATCTTTTAGCTCAAAGTGCTCCTGTGTTATCCATATCCCAAACCCTACAGATGTAACAACGACAGCCCAAAGAAGATTTTTAAGATTAGCAAGTATCTCATGAAAAGGTAGTATTTTTTCTATGTGCATCACAAGTCTATCTGTGTCCTTAGTTAGATTAGATGTAATCTCTGTTAACTTTGTTATAGCTATTGTATTGTTTAAAGTTTCGCTATGAGGTGTTTTTCTTCTATCTTCAATGTCTCCAAGCTCTCCGCCCATTCTATAACCCTTATGTTTTGATTATTTAGTATATCTAAATTATTGACAAAAACTTATACTTTTTTACCTCTTATAATCTCTAATGATTTACCACCAAAAAAAGCACCATACACTACCATCATTAACCCTGTAATGCTATCTATCCAGTATTGATTTATCTTTATACCATAAGCATCTAAAGTAATAAAAGCAGTATATATAAAAGTTATCCATAATAGCACTATACTCCTAGAACTATGATACCATTTAATTCTACTATCAGCTTCCCATCTTGTAGTGGTATGCTCAGAATCTATCTTGTCAAGCTCTAGAATTATATCAGGCGGTATTTCACCTGTAAACAAATGCCTTACACCACTTGTAATGCTGTTAACACCTTTACCAACCTTTTCAGCTTCATCACCTAAACCAAACCATCCCATTATCTCACCTTTAAAGAAGCTGTAAATCTTCCATTATAGTTAGCGTTCCACCCTAAATAAAATGTAATATCTTTATTAAACCATACTTTAGCCATACTAAACAAGAATCTATACTGCTCTTTCTCTGTAGTAAACCAAACTAGCTGACTACCTAAATCACCGTATTTTCGTCTCAGCTTTCTACTCCAATGATACTCACCAAATGACCGAGTATGATGTAATATATGACTTTGATTACTCATATAGTTATAATTTACATTATACATACTATTTCTAGTATTCCACTTGTAAGCACATCTAAACCCTAATTTCTTACACTCTTTATCTGTAAACCATTCAGCACCATGTTTAGGTGCAGCATCATCATAGTGTAACCAAAAAAACCACTTAATAGGATTCTTTGACACTGACTCAGGAATAGTGTAATTTCGTCTTACAGCCCCTTTCATAGTCCAGTCATAAAATAAATATGCAACTGGATAAAATATCCTAGCCCATACACCTTTCAGTGTGAGAACTATTAGATAAAATATACTTAATAATACTGTCTTTGTTTTTTCCATCATTTACCCTTTTTATAGTTCCGCATCTGCTGAAAATTCAGTATAATAATTAGCACCACCATTAGCATTTACAGTTACATAAGTTGATAAACTATCTTTAGATGCTATTTCATTTGTAATATTAGATGAATTTGCGTAAGTTGTACTTGAAAAAACAACTATAGGTAATTCTCTTTTTTGTACTTTAAAAGGTGTAGATATCCCTATAGCTAGTGAAGATGTACCATATCCCCTAAGTCTAATAATACCTTTTTCATAATACCTCTGACACAAACTCAACTCTAAACCTATAAGTCTTTTCTCAAAAGGTGTAGCTACACTACCCTCTTCAAGCTGTATATCATAGATTTCAAATCCATCATCACTAGCCGTGCCTGTAGGTGTGAAATATGCACCTATTTGTAAAGTATTAATACTTGCATCTACTGTTATAGTAAATGAGTGTCTTGCTGGTGTTGTTGTTAATTGTACGTTTTCAGAAAGTAAAATAGTATTACCTATATTAAATCCACCACCGCTATTTCTAGAAATATTACCAGTATCATCCTCAGTAGTTCCGCCACAAAATAGCACTATTTCATTATTAATTGAACTTAGTCCACCCCTTGATTTTAGTGTAGCTGATATAGTAATTTTCTTACCTGATACTTTCTTAGTTTCTGCTGTTTCAATAATAGATAAAAACAAAATATTATTTAAATCACTATTTCCTGATACTCTTCTTATTAGTGCTCTGTAATCACCATAATCACCTATTTTATCAACAGTAGCACCAGAAACATAACCACCTCTAGAGATTGTAAATCTATCTGCTGTATAGGTATATATACCAGCAGTAAAACTCGTGCCTCTCTGCCAAATATCAAACCCACCATTAATAAGTAAATTCCTATTAGGCTTAGCACTATTAGCATTTATAGCAGCTATAATCTCAGCTGTAGTGCTGCCAGTTAATCCACAAGTTAAATCATTCATTCTATAAGTCCTTAATCTTAGTCTGCATTTCAAAATTAGCAGTTATTCTATATATACCTTTTCCTAGAGAAGCAGATTTATACACTGAAGAGAATCTAAATTGCTTTTCTGTAGTATCGCCCTCTATTTCCCATTCAGCTGTAAAACTAGAAGTACCATTATTTAAAGTATTATAGTAAAACTCTCTAAATAGTACCATCTGAGCAGCACTATTAGTAGTAAAGCTAAACGCTGCACCATAATCAGCACAATAGCTTTTACGCTGTCTTATTGAGTGGTCGAATATTGAGCGTGTAAAAGTATCACCGCCTTGCATAGAATTACCAGCTAAGTTAGGGCATGGTAAAGTTTCTGGATATTTTGTCATTTTAATTCCTTAACTGTAAATACTTTCATCATAGTTGACCGCTTCTATTTTTATCTCTTCACCATTAGGCTTAACACTTGTAACTATATAATCTTTCACGAATGAATCAATAGAAGAAATACTAAAGAAAGTGTTATCATAAGCCTCAGTAGTATTTAGCCATGTTGGTGCTGTAGCTGTAAGCTGTATCTCTTTAGCACCAATTACACTAAAAGTATATGTATCACTTACACCGCCTAGTTCATCCCTAAAGAGTATTGTATCAAAATTATTGACTTTACAAAACACTTCCAAACAATCAAAAGTATCATCACACTCTAGAGTTTTTGCTATCAAATCAAAATCACAATCTATAGTTATATTATTTCCGCTTACTGCTACTATCTGACCACCTAAACCAGAGTTAGGTATATTATGACTTACAGCTATCCTGTCTAAAAACTGAGGGATTAAACCTTGCACATCTGTTTTAAGCTCTATAGATTTTCTTCTTGCTCTATCTTGCTTATATAGATATTTAGCCATAGCTAAAGCTACACTCTCAGAAGTACACCCCCACAACTCCAATTCATCAGGAAATACACCACCAGCAGGATATATAGCAGTAACCTCTTTAAACTCTGTAGAATCTCTATATGTTATCTTCACACTATCAGTTTCATCTACTTCCTCAAAATGGTAAAATATTTTTAGAGAATCTTTTATTATATTTGTCTCATTATATAAAGCTGTTCTTATAGGCTTAGCTGCGTCATGTTTTAGCTTTATCTCATTACCTACTGGAAACACAGTATATCTATTTGATTTTCCAATCATCTGCATGGCATCAAATAAAGTCATCTTAGAATCTATAGCACCATTAACAACAGCACCAGCAGTTTCATCTAAACCTAAATCATTCTCAGGTAGTCTACCACCATAAACATCATTAGTATATATATCAGTACATACACTTTTAACATCATTAGATACATCATTCCTAGTTACCCACGCATTTATTGAAAATTGATTTATTGCACTAATTGCATTTGTAGCTTTAACTTTACACCAAAGTAGCGATATATTTCCTAGTGGCTCATAATTAGGCGATGGAAATATCTTTTTAACATTTTTTATTATTATTTTATCCATGCTTTTAAAATCTTCAGGCTCAGGTGTTATTCTCTCCATAGTAAAAAATACTCTATCAGTTATATTTTCTATCGGTATTAATTCGCTTACTCTTACTGGAATAGTATCTTTCTCTGTATAACTAAAAATATGTTCAGTCCTATAAGCAGCAGCACCGATATAATATACATAAATAACAAACTCTACTGTTCTAGGTATAAAGTTTCCTGAAGTATCAGTATTATATAGCCCATTTGGAAGCAACACATCTACCTCTATAAAATTTATTTCGTCTCCATTACCTTTTCTTACTTCAAAATCTCCGTAAGATGTCTCAAACTCTGCTTTATAAGTTTTTGCGTGATAATTAGCATTTATAGTAGTATTATTTAAAGTTTCACTTGTTAAAGACTCTATAAATTCAGTATATCCATTAATATACCAGGATGGATTACATACTTCATTTTTATATACAAATAACTCTACACTATCATTGTTTACTGTTCCGCTTAGTTTCACTATTGTATCTGTTTCTAAACCAAAATCACACTTATAGCCTTGTGTAGTTGCACTAGAGCTATCTATAACACCTCTGTTTCCATCTAAAATAATAGACCTGTCATATTCACCGCCATCAAGTGCTGAAATTAGCTTAGTATCTGAAGGCTCAGTTACAAAAGTATGACTGCTAACAGTTACTACACTGCTAGTAGCTGAAAGTACAGTATAGTTACCATCATTTGAAACTGTATCAGTAATTTTAATAATTGAACCAGCAGATAATAAGCTTAAATCAGGCTTACCACCATCCGCAAAAGGAAAAAACTCTATAGTGCTGCCACTAAAACGCATTATCATTGATTTATTTTGTGGTGTACCTCTTAGCTCTAGATTGTCTATATCTGGCATAGCTTTCACTAATTGTTTATAGTTAGAATCATTCACTTTACTATCTAATAGTGCTGGTGTCTTAAAATCATCATACGCTAATTTTTCATATCTAAAACTATCTATAGCAATAGTTTCTACATTTGTATCACTTATAAGTATTTCATCTATAGAATAATTCCCTTGTCCTATACACATCAACTGATATAAATACTCTTCGTTATCTTCATATCTATAGTAAGGCGGTGATATGAGTGCTGGATAAGTTCTAACACTTCCATAGATAATAGGTATTATAGCTCCTATTTTTGCCTCGTTCTGCTGAGAGTTTAAAGAGTAAACACTAGAGGACTGCCCTCTATTTCTAGAGGATAAAGATGTTTGTAACTCAGGTATGGACGGTCTAAATATCTGGCCTACTACATAAGAAACAGCTGCACTTATAAGTAGATTAGCCATGAAAGTAACAACACTACCACCTATAGCACCAACCGCTAAAGCTGGATGAAACATAAGAACTACTACAGCATCATCAGCTAGAATTACATCATAATTCTCTACTTTTTGCTCTATTCCATTTACTGATATAGTGCAATTCTTTTCACCAAAACCATCAGGATAATTATCTGATAGATAATCTACAACACTATCATAATGCTTTTCTATTACTGTTCTATCTCTAAGCTTTAATACATTAGCTTCTATAAATGTCATACTCTTAACCCCTGAATATTTGTATATAATAATTTTATGGTACTAATAGGCTGATAAACCACTCCCATTTCACTAGCATGAATCACACCGCCATCATAGTAGACACCAGCATGAAACATAATATTATTTTTACCAAGTATAACTATATCTTTGTCTTGTAAATCTTGCTCTTTTATATCGTTTAAATTATGACATTCCAACTCTTTGTTAAACTGCTTAACTGAAGATACAAGATTAATAGCTTCACCCTCTATATGTGGTGCGTCAGGTATTAAAAACTCTACTAAGTGCCAACAGTGAGCTTTAAACTTATCATAAGGTAGACCGATTATACCGTTTATTTTATCCTCAAAACTCATAAGAAAAGTCCATAGAATCGCTGGTCGAAATAAGCTTTATTTCCAGTAGGCACACTTCTTTTATATAAATCTGTTCTAGTAGCTACAGCACTTATAGTATAATTATCAGCTACTATGTTTGTAAGAAATAGTGATATAGCTGAAGTCTGAGGTAATACGCTGCCATCTATATAAGCACGATATACAAGTTTTATAGGCTCAGTAATCAACTCAGCAGCAGCTTCTAACTCAGGCATAGCTTCACGACCTACATTATCAAATATAAAAGCTATATCTTGCTGAACATCACCTACTTGTGGTAATCTTATGCTAAAAGGGAACGCTTCAAAAGTAACGGTACTGTTATCCTCTAGTTTCCAATTATGGCTATCTGCATCCTGTACCATATAATAAGTCTTAGAAAATAGTGAGTGACTTATCTCTACAGTATCGTAGTATCTCTCACCAGCTGGATTTGAGCTATATATCTTTTTTAGTTCGTCTGATAGTGCCATATTAAGCCTTACTCAACCCGTAGCGTTCTTCAAAGCTTGTACCAAGCACACCAGTACCCCTAGAGATTTGATTTGCTATAGTTGAAATGATTATATCTATCTTTCCAGCTTCATCCTCTTGAACGCTTACAGAAGAGTTTGTATTATTATAAACATTTACTGTAGTACCACTACTTTTAGTATGGTCTATTACTGTCTCATTAGGGTGTAAAATGGCTGGAAATCCACCAATACCATCAACACCGCCACTTCTACCACCAGCACCAGTAAATCCACCGCCTGAAAAAGATGGTAAAGATTGTAGATGTGAGTAGTCGGCTGTAGTAGTCAATCCACTTGCTGAAGTTCCAGCTGAAGCACCAAAACTTATACCGCCTACAAGTTGCTGCACTACATACATCTGAAATAGCTGAGCAATCAAATCTTTTATAATCCCACTCAAAGCATCACCCCAAGTATTAGCACCATCCAAACTACTTCTAAAAGCACCAGTAAGCCCACCACTAATAGTACCCTCTGCTTTTTTAGTAAGTTTATCAGTTTCTACTAAGCTTTTATTTATAGTAGTCATAGCAGCAGCACCACCTAGACCAGCCTCTTTAAATCCTAGTTTTATTTTTTCTATAGAATCTAAAAAGTTATTAAGTGCTGCACCATTACCATCTATAGTACCAGCAAGTTTTATAAATATAGCATCACCCTCTGCCACACTTGCATTAAAATCAGTCCATGCCTGAGTTGCACCAATAACATCACCTGAAACATTTAGCACAGCAGTTTTTAAATATAAAAATACTGAAGTGTACCCACTAACAGCCAACTGCATAGCCTGAAAAGAGCCTATAACACCTTTAGCAACTACTTTGACTATAGAATTAAAACTACCCATAGCTGTACCTGAATCTGTTATTTGTTGAGATAGTATCACCATAGAATCAGCAGCATATTTAATATAAGGTGCTAACTGAACATTTATTGTCGTAGCGACTAAGCCAAAAGATTTACTGAGTCTATTACTTGCATCATTAGCAGCTTCTACACCCTTAACCATGCTTTCATCAATAAGTATTCCTAAACTTGCAGCTTCAGCAGCATAAGCTTTTAAAGAAGCACTACCACCTTTAAGCATATTTACTAAATCTACACCAGCTGAATCAAAAAGAGAAAAAGATAGTCTTACTTTGTCTGATTCGCTTGATACAGTTTCCATAGCATCCGCTATAGCGTTTAACTGTTCATCAGGTGATAACTGATTAAGTTGCTCTGCACTAAGTCCTAACTCTTCTAAAGCCTTAACAGCTGAGCCAGTGCCGTTTGCAGCTTCACTTATTCGCCTTGTGCTTCTCTGTAAAGCCATATTAAGCGTTTCTACTTTAATACCTGACTGCTCAGCTGCAAACTGTAAAGCTCCTAGCTCTTGTGTACCTATACCAAGTTTAGAAGCAGTTTTGCCTAGTTTGTCTATAGCATCACTTGAGCGATTTATAGCACCAATAAGCTTACCGCCTACAAATACAGCAGCAAAAGCTTGTACTGCTCTAGTCATAGACTTAGCAGCGTTTCCTACAGTGCTCTCAGCCCTTTTCATACCGCTTACAAGTTTTTGAGTGTTTGCTAAAACATCTATCTGAATACTACCAGCCATATTAAACCTTTTTCCCTCTTAGAAATGAAATTAAATCATTATTATTTTCTTCTTCGCTCTTAGCCTCTTCTTCTTTAGTGCCATTTATGATACTAAAATAATCAAGCCAAGCATAATACTCACTTAAACCCATTTCATCAATCTCACTAAGTTTTCTACCTAGCTGGTGTGCTAGATAGTGAGTATGAAACTCTAAATCATTTACCCTCAATTACATTTCCAATATAATCAGAAATCTCAGTAATCTCAGCTAAACAGTTTATAGGTAACTTGTCGAACTCTTCAGAACTTATGCCACAACAGTAACCTATTAAAATAGTTGGATAATCAATTTCGTCCTTTCCCTTAATAAGTTTCTGCATAGCTTTTAAATCACCTAGATTTAAATCTTTTATAGTTACCTCTTCACCATTCAGGCTAAATTTATTAGCCATTATGGAGTCACTGGGTCTGCTTCTGTAACAGCTCCACTAATTCTTACACTTGCAGTACCAGTTATAGCAGCATCAACAGCACCAGTAAAAGGTAATGATTTTACAAACCCCTCAAAAGTGAAAGTTCTTCCAGTAGTCTCAGTTCCCTCTTTAGCGAGTTCAATTTGAAAACCTACTTTATTACCACTAGCTTTTGCAGTTTGAAGTATTACATAACCAGCATCACCAAAAACTACATTTAAATCTAGTGATAAGCTTCCTGAATCCTGAAGCCCTACTAAATACTCTTTTGCTGTACTTGATAAACAAGTCACATCAATATCAGCAGCCTCGCCATCTTCCATATTTACAGTAGTAGTACAGTTTATATCTGTATAACTTGTAGCTGGTAAAGTTGATACACCTATTGTCATTCCCTGAGCTGATTTAGCCATTTTTTCTTTCCTTTAATTTTACTTTAAAACATTATATCTAAAAATGTTATAAATTACTAAACACTAAGAGTAAAATCTACCCTCACCCTATGTACTAAACCATCATCCTCTACAGATTCAGTAACAGAAAATACAATACACTGAAATAAATCTGAGGATAAAAGCTTTACTTGCAGTGCTTGACTCTCTGTTACAGCATCATTATAGTTATTAGAATAACTGTTTAAATCAAAGCGTATCTTCTCTAAATCACACTGACCGCTAAGAGCATTATCTTTTATATCACTAACAACACTCCACACGCTATAAGGATATACTTTATTTTGTGGTGCTTTAGCAGCATAAGCACTCTCACCATCTAAACACTCAGCTATTAATTCTCTTAAACCCATTACTTAAATCCTTGTTTAGCTTTTTCTTTTGGTAGTCTTGTAAAAAAGTATTTCTTAGCAGCTTCTAAAGGTCTGTTACCTACAGCGTGTAAAGATGGTCTTATAAAACTTTGTTGTGGCATATTTTGAGTACCATACTCTAAGTAGTAAGCTATCTGTTTTGTGTTCTTTAGCTTTGTACCATTTTCAACTACTACACGCTTTATACCAGCACTATAGATACTCTTATCTTTAGAACTCTTTTGCTTCTTTACTTGTAGTGCATCTTCTAGAGTTCCATACTCGTAAGGCACTCTAGTTTTCATTTCTTCTTTAACAACATTAGCAGCAGCACGAGTGCTTCCATTTACTATATTTCTCTGAACATTAACAGCAAATAGTTTTAGGCTCTTAGAAAGTTTTTTAAGTTCCTTTTGATTAACTATCGCTTCATCCATAAATCAACCTATTTTTTTTTCTCTAGCATTATATCTAGTTTATATACTGTTAAAGCATCAGTTACATCTTCTGTCTTAGCTTGTATGATTATATCAAATATTTTAGCACCAGTAGTAACTATAGTTGTAGTATATGATTCAGGAAGTTTATCAGCATTATCTTTAGGCTCTTTTCTAATTTCAGTCCAGTTTACACCGCCATCAAGTGAAAATCTAAAAAATGCACTTCTATTAGTATTATCATAAGAATATAGCATAGAGTTTGTCACTGTATAAGTTCCAGCACTCCTAGATGGTGTAGTAAGTCTACCAATCTCTTCATAAGCATCAGAAGTTACTTGGATATTATCATCATGAAAAAAATCATAAGTATAGAAATCTTTTATAGCTTGAAGTCCACTAGATATAAAACTTTCTTTTGTAACCTTTTTTGTTTGCCCATTATTTACAATAGCAAAGAAATCACTATCTAAAACATCATCTACATCTAACTCTGTTAATGCACTTATTTTTTTACTCATTTCACTACTCCGTTGTTAAATTTTCACCATCTTCAGTTAAAAGGTCTGTATCATCTTCATTTAGTATATTTTCTACAGTTGTTCCAAGTGTTTCACCTATTCGCTCTTTAGCTAAGATAAGTAGACTGTTTCTTCTCTCTTCATCATCAAGAACACGAACTATATTAAATATTCTACTATTATAAATAATTCTATCGGATGGAACTATATTAGTTTTTCTAAGCATGATAAAATGGTCTACATCATTTACTATATTTTCATTTACAAACCACTCATTACCAGTAGTAGGCTTTATACTTGCTCTAGTTGTTTTGATATTATTCCAAGTGCTTTTCACACTTCCCATAGTTCCAGTAGTCTCAGCTGCTCTTTGTATAAGTATCTTATGTCTAAGTGTTCCAGCTCTGATTTTAGGCATTACATAATTCCTAGCTTAATGCTATTTAGAATGTTATTTGCTCCAAAGTTGTTAAGCTCTGCAACACTAGCACCTATTATAGTATTCTCTCTGTTTATGTACCAATCACCGATTATAAGTAATCTTGCTTGATGTGATATACAAACTTGCAACTGTTCTATATATGGCGTAAATGTTACAGAAATATTACCACCATTATAATCAGCTGGTATAAGCTCTCTTATAACATTCTCAGCATATACCATCACATTTATAGTCTGCTCTGCTGCTGAAGTATCAGTGTATTTAATTTGTGCAGCTCTCACTTCAGTTTCCCACTCTAGATAGATTACATCATCAACCCACTCAAAAAAATCTTCAGTGATATTATAAACTTCAAAAGTCTTATCTGTATAGTTTGTCACATAAGCTAAAGAGTTATCTATATAAGTCTGTATAAGTGTATCATCTTCGCTTATATCTTCATCCACTTGTAAGTGCTGCTTAACTTTCGCAAGTAGTAAAGTATCATTTATATTATTAATTCCCATGTAATAAATCCTTTTATAGTTTTGGTTATACCCACTTAAAAAAAGTGGGTATTATAAAACTACTCAGCAGCAGCTTCTTCATCTTCTTTAGCTTTTTTTCTATTAGCTAAAATCTCTTCAGATTTTTTCATAATATCTTTAGCTTCTTTTGTGTACTCACAAATTCCCAAAGCTACTAATCTAGCAGCCTCAGGTGATTGAAGATTATACTCTTTACCTTTTTCAAGTGAGTGAGTAGCAGTTACATATTTACCGTTTTTATTTACTTTTATACATAGAACTTTCATTTTACGCCTTTATACTTAATTTTACGAAACATTCGTTTATTGAAGTCATACGACCATCAGCACGAGCAGTACCGACTATTACAGTTTCATCAGAAACGATTTTAACTTGGTCGCTTGCTTTTACTGTTACTGGTCTAACGAGTCTTAGTGTATAGTTTTTAGGATTACCAAACACAAAAGGATTATCTCCAACAGCTAAAGCACCTAACTCATTATTCAGGATAATAGGATAACCACCAAATGAATAGACAACTGGTTTTGCATCAGTCGCTTCACTTGAAACTTGTAATATTTTTCTACCAGTTGTATCTTTCCACTTAGATGAAGTCCTTAACCCTATATCACTTGCATAAAATTTAGCACCTATTCTTTGTGATGGTGGAAGTGCATCAATCATAGCTTCTAAATCATCAGGCACTATTTCTAAAGTAGTTATAGTATCTACATTTACAATAGCTTTTACAGTTCCAGTAATAAGAATAGTGTTTAAGATACCTAAAGGTTTTTTAATTCCATCACCATTTATAACACCAGCTTCTAAAGTTCTACCGATTCTAATACCAAGCAGGTTTGCACTGTAAACTAATATATCAAAGAAGCTATCTTCGATAAGTTCATTAGAAATTACAACACCAGTACCACATTTAAAAGCATTTAAATCAATCTTACCAGTCGCAAAATCTGACAAATCAATATCACCATGTTCATCAAGCCATAAAGCAACATTAGCAGTGTCATCCATAGTAGGATAGGATAAAATACCGTGATTTTCAGTTTGAATAATATCTAAATCAGGGATAATCATTCCATACTCAGAAACTCTCTCTTTTAAGATACGCACAAATTCATCAGGCACAAGTTCTTTACCAGCTGCTACATCATAAGAGCCAACAGCGGCACGAATATTTTGTTCATGTCTATCAGCTGTAATACTACCTTTTAAAAGTGCTTTAAAAGATTCTGTTTGTACTGCTACAAAGTCATCTTTTTTCTCTTCAGGTTTTTTAGTGTTATTCATAGCATATTTTCTAGTAAGCTCAATAGCTTCTATCTGCATATCTACATCACCTATCTCTTCTTGAAGCGTTTTCATAGTAGCTAAATCAGTAGCTACAATGGTATCGCCCTTTGCTTGTATTTCACCCATCTGAGCAATTTTTCCAGCTCTTAATTCTTGTAATTGTTTTAGTGTCATTTTAGACTCTCCATTATTTTATTTACTTCATCAGCAAATTCATTCGGCTCATTACGAGCAACATCAGGTACAGCATCTACTGGTCTAGCTTTACAGTTGTTTTTACACGCTGTAACTCTGTTCCTAGCATCTACTAAAGTCTTACCAACATTAGCAGCTATACCATCCTCTATAATCTTATCAGCAAACCCATTATCTAGAATAGAATCGCCAAAAAAGTAAGTTTCAGCATCCATAAGTATAGCTACATCTTCACGCTTCATACCAGTTTTTTTAGTGTAAGCATCTATGTATAGCTCATTTATACCAGCAACAGCAGCAGCCTTAGAGTTCAACTCTTTAGCAGTTCCAGCAAATACACTTACCCTAGCTTCATGAATCATATAAGTTGAGTTATCAAAGATATGAACTTCATCAGCAGCAAGTACAATATAAGACGCAGCACTAGCAGCCAAGCCTTGAACTACAGCAGTAACTTTACCACGATTATAGCCTTTAAAAGCTTGATGTATAGCAGCACCTACAAACACATCACCACCAGTAGAATCTACAAGCATAGTAACATCACCAGTAGCTTCATCAAGTTTAGCAGTAACATCTTCAGTGTTTACATTCCAGCCAATTTCACCAGCAATTTTAATTATCATTTTAACACCTTTTCTTCTGAGGTTTTCGCTGAAGTCTTAATGAGTCCAGTAAGCCGCCCAAGATGTGATAAAGCATCACTTCTATCTTTATCACTTAAATTTTTATCTGCCTTAATCTTTTGTATCATTAAGGCGGTAACATCATCAGTAGTCTCATTCTCAATCTCTTTAGTATCAGTTTCATCTTCTTTCACCTCTGAGTTTTTAAAGTTGTTGTTAGCTTGCTCTATAGTCATAACACCTGATTTTTGTAGCATTTCATCTAAATCATTAAGTGTCTCTAAGTTTTCAAGCTCTCTTACTTCATTTCTAGTAATAAATCCGTTATCTATACCAACAGCATAAACCTCATAACGCTCTTTCTTAGTAGCTGCTAAAAGTATCTCAGGATTAAACTCAAAATATACAGAATCTTTCTCGCTCTCATTTAGTAGCTTCATGTTGTTTTCTTCAGCTATAGCCTTAAAGTATGGTGCTATAGTCATTTTATAAAACGACCTATTAAGCTCCGATAAGTTACTAAAAGTAGCCTGACTTAAATCACCAAGTAAAGCAAGTGGTATTCCAAAGATTACAGCTACATCAGCACGATTTAATTTAGCAGTTTCTATATAGTTTGCATCCATAGGGCTTAGAAGTTTTAACTGTTTATAAGTCATTCCATTAGGTAAAATAAGAGTTTTTCCACTGTTAAGAGTTCCACCATACTTAGTGTTAAATGCTTCTTTTATAGAGTCTATTTGCTTTTGATTTACACCAGTGCTTTCAATAGTTCCCGATAGATTTGCAGCCTTTTCATAAAATGATGTAAGATAATCAGCTTCAGCACTTAGAGAGTCTATAGTATTTTTATGAAGTGCTATAGGGCTTAATCCCTCAAAACCATCACTAGAGAACAGTTTATAATGCAGCATATTTTCAGGAAATACAGAAAATGTTTTAGAGTTATGTGTAACCTGATACCAGTAAACACTTGATGTATAATCTTTCATCACTGTTACCATATCCCACTCTAGAGGTATAAGCTCTTTTACATTATAGTTTATATCTCTTACTATGAGAGCATAAGCATTACCATATCCAGCAAGTTGCAGCATCATCATTTGTTGCCAGTTAAAATATGTCATATCTAGAAAAGGTGATTTAAAAAGTTTAGTAAGCTTATGATTTGTTAAAAGCTTTCTTCCTTTTGTAGTTTTCTGATATAGTTCTAAATCTGCTATAGATATAGTTTGAGATATAATCTTAATAGATGCATATACTGGAACTAAAGAGAGAGGATTTTTTGAAGTAGAAAAAACATCAAAGAAACCACCAAAAGCATCAGCAGTTAAAACAGCTTTTATAGCTTCAGTTGGTTTTTTAAAAAGTGTAGAGAGTTTAAACATATATAAAACCTTGCAAGTTATTTTTGTTTTGAAGCATTATAGCCTACTTATTTGAAATTAGCAAATAAACACGCTGTATCTTTTTTGCTTCACTTCTAATCATATTAGCTGTATCTTGCTTTATAATTCTTAGAAGTGCTTTATGCTGCTTAATATCTTCCTTAGTTATATCTAAGAAGTAATTATCAAACTTATCTTTAGTTTTAAGCAACCTTAAAAAGCTCATATACAAAATAACACCATGAAAAAACCATAGATATAATAAACAATGTTGCATATTTTTTTTTAATTTTCATTTATCTACCCTCTCAAACTCATAAACAAACACATAAACACCATTGTTATATTTAGCACCTTTTGGAGCAGTCTTGTTCAATAAGTTAATCCACCATTTAAAAGCTTCTTTTTTAAGCTGTCCTTTTGTTCCATCATGCAAAGTTACATCAAAACCCTCTGCTACTATATCCTCGTAGCTTATATCCTGTATCCTCTCAACTCTTACATTTGTAACCTTTAAGAAGATACGAGCCATCTCTTTTATGCAGCCGTTCGGAATACCTCTAATACCCTCAATATACCAAGTTGTTTTATTCTTTTTTATCCTCTCTGGAATATCCATAAAACCGATAGTTCCATCAGCTAGATATTCATACTCTATATTTATGTTATTATCCATCAAGCGAACTGAATTACTTAAAACAATAACTGGCTCTCTAACCCATATAGTTTCTCCTATTTGGTATTTAGCATTATTGATAATATAAAATTCTTCATTTTCTTCATTATCAAGAAATGTATAAGATAGTCTAGGCTCTAAATCTTTTATCACTCTCCTAGTCTGAGTCTTACGACCATCAAGTATTGCTTTTGTCATTTCTGTGTTCATTAATATATTTTTCATTTCATCCCACCTTTGCACTATTGTTTTTAAGCCAGTCATTTTGCATCTGCAAACTTACAGCTTCATCTAACTGAGGTATCTCTTCAGGCTCTCTCTTCTTTACTGGTGCTTCCATTGTATCTAAATCAACTACTTGAAACTTTACAGTCACCTTGTTACGCTTTGCACCATCTGTACCTATCTGAGTATATACTTTTTTAGATTTTTTAGCTTTTTTACCAGTTGCAGCACCTCTGTATCTCTCAGCATTTCGCTTATCCTTTTGACACTTTGTACATAGTGGATTTTTAGAAGCTGGTAAAGTTCTAACCTCTTCAGTAATTCCACAAGTCTCACAAGTTCTTTTATGCTTACTTGTATTCTTACTGGCTTCAAATGCACAAGCCCTACATAACTTAGCTGTAGAAGCTGCTTTTAAAACTCTCTCTTTTCCGCAACAATCACAGCTATATCTATAACGAACTAAATCTTTTACAGCTTTTTTATTTCTTACTCTAGAGCTGCACGGTCTACAAAACTCAGCTCTAGATTTTTCTTTAGTTGATACTTTATCAATTCTAAAACAGCAGTAACAAATTCTAAAATGCTCAGCTGGAACACTAATTGCATTAAGAACACAACAGTGAGGACACTTTAAAGACTTACCAATAAACTCACCACTAAAACCACACTTTAAACACTCCATATTATCAATCCTCTTTAGTAACTGTACGCTTACTTAATATATTAGCAAATCTAAACATATCGCCTCTGATTATAGTCTTAGCTGTCTTAGTAGCTTCCATCTTAATCAAAGTATCTTCTATAGCATTCTTAAACTTGTTATAGTTGCAGCAATTATCTGAGCAGTATTGTTTAGGCTTAAATTTGCTAGTATCTTCAAACTCATTTCCGCACACTTGACATTCTCTAGTATTCATAACAAAGCACCTTTTATCTTGTTTGTAAATATAGCAAAATCGCCTACAGTATTTAAAGTAATATTTTTAAGTGCTGCTAAAGTCTGTAAAGCTTTCATCATTTCATAGCTCATTTTTCTACTCCAAGTATTTCTATTTCATCATAAATATACTTAGTATCTTTATATCTACTATGTAACCCTGATATAACATAAGAGTAACCATTTTTATCTATTCTTATCTCTTCTACAATTCCTATAGTCACTTTCTTTTCACCGATTATAGCTGTAGGATGTCCGCAGCACTCACAATCACCGCCTACACTTTCAGCATACATTATATTTACTTTATCATCTATTCTATATTTATTCATAACATAATTCCTATAAAAATAAATACAGCAGCTACAGCTACTAAAATTATAAACACTTTACTAAAAGTGCTTGTTTCATTTATAATACTAGCTCTTTTACTTGCGTTTCGCTGAGCAACTAAAAACCAAACTGGAATCCATAGCCCAGCAGTAATAAGACTTATAATAAAATGTAACACATTATTAGTCTTATACTTAGCAGCTTGTATCTCTCTTAATATCTGCTCATTAGTTTTCATTTTATTTGCTCTCTTATAATACTTCTGAGCTCTTTTATTCTTGAATTATTCTCAATAAATTCCTGAATACCTACTAAGTTATCTATACCAAAAGTAGCATTTAAATCATGCCACTGGTTATATAGATTTAGTTTTAAATCATTCAGCTCTATTTCTAAATCTTCTTTCTTATATAAACTGTTTATAATTACTTTATCAGCACTTATTTTTAGATTTTCTTCAAGTCCTATTATATGAATATCTAAAACTTGCTTAGCTTCTTTTAACTCTTCTACTACTTGCTTCATTTCATCTTCATCACCAGCTAAAGATATTTTGTTTAAAATCTCAGCTATTATATAATTATTTTTCATATTTAAAGTCCTTACTATATTTTAAAAATTTTATTACTAAACTTAGTTTCTATTCTATTAAAAAACACATTATGTTTTTCAGATAATTTCATTTTACACATGAAACCTTTTTTAGCAATTTCATTATAAGGCTTCAATTTATTAACAATGACTTTAGCTAAATCATATTGATTTTGCAACATTGTAGATTTTAAACTTAAATCACAAGTAGCTGTTAAATGTGATTCAATTCCATATAATCGCATATAAGCTACATCATAAGCATAGGCTAATTCATATTTATATTTTTTACAGTTCAACAATTTAATTAAAATTTCTTTTAATTCTGATTCAGATAAATCACGCATAATGTAAGTCCTTTTGTTTGTTTGATATTAAAATGATATCAGCTTAAACATTAAAACAAGTTTAATATTAAAGTAATAGCACTATAATAGTTAATTACTATAATTTTGCTCCATGTATTCTATATCTTTTAACTCCTGAAAATATCCGTAAATAGTTAAATCAAACACAAAAATCATCCTTTTACTATTTGGCGTCTTTCCAGTCAATGAATTTTTAAACAGCTGTGTATAATCTCTAGTTGAGCCATTGAAATAACCATCTAACCAAGCAGCTTTATCATCTTCACAATATATATAGCTTATTTTTTTAGGTGTTTTAACAAAGTAAAATTGCATATATTCAGGGTATGTACTTCTAGTAGTTTGGCTATAGTCTTTATATCCGTAATCATCCTCCACCCAAATCCTCTTTCCGTTTTGACTATGTTCTATTATAGATAATATAGATTTAATATGATATGTATAAAAATCATTAATACAGCTTTTTATTTCACACATTATAAACACCTTTATTCTAATGTTACAATGATATCACTTTACACCTTAAAGTCTATTTAATATCATTATGATATCATGTTACTATATAAATAGTAGGAGTTTTATTATGAGTGAAAAAAAAGAAAGTAGATATCAAAGTGTATCTATTCAAGTAAATAAGCATGACTGGAAAAACATGAAGCTATTAGCTGAGCAAGAAGATACCTCTATAAATCACCAAGCTAGAAAAGCAGTAAAAGCTTATTTAACTGAACAGTTTAAAAATAAAGGATTAATATGAATACATCACACTTAAAAGGAAATCTAACACGGGATATAGAGATTAGATATAATGGTGTAATGGCTGTAGCTAAAACATCTATAGCCACTAATAGAAAGTTTATAAGTAATGGTGAGAGAAAAGAAGAGACAATGTTTATAGATTTAGTGTTTTTTGGTAAAAGTGCTGAAACTGCAAACCAGTACCTTAATAAAGGCTCTACTATCTTACTTACTGGTAGATTGTCGTTTTCTCAGTGGGTAGATAGAAACGGAGTAAAACAATCTAAGCATGAGATAGTAGTAGAAAGTATGGAATTTATAAACACTAGAACAAAATCACCACAAGATTTAAACACTCAAAATATGCCACAATCTAGCGGAACGCAAAACACTACACCAGCACTAGATATAGATGATGATGAAGTGCCTTTTTAAATAAATAAAATCTCTTCCACCTTGTTAATATTATTAACTTGGTGACATCTTACAGCCATGCCTAGAGCTACACACCCATCAATTCTACCTATAGCTTTTTTCTTATCGAACTTTCTACCACCAGCTGCATCTATAGTAACAACTGCATTAGATACATTCCATGTTAAAACTGGATTATTATGCCATATTTTACGCTCAAAAAGATACTCTTCTAAAGCGTCTACAACTGGTGTCATATCTTTGAAACCCTGACCGTGTGCTACTAGCGGTAACTCTTCGCCTATTTCATCAAGCTCACGCTGTATCTCGTATATCTTCCATCTATCATAAAATATCTCTTCTACATCAAATATCTCACATATATCTAGTAGTGCCTGTGTCATTTCTCTCCAGTTTGTAGTATCACCAGCAGTAGTGCTTAAATACCCATGATTTTTCCACTCTTGATACGGTACTCCATCCCTCTCAGCTTTCTCATAAAGTCCATTTGCAGCAGTCCAAAAATAAGAAACTACATATAAATCATCATCTTCACCCAGAACTACAAGCTGTAAAGAGCTTAAATCTTGTCTACCACCAGCTAAATCAAGCCCACCCCAAGCCTTACAGCCTTTAAGCTTCTCTATATCAAACTCATTATGACACTTAACCCAAGTTTCACGACCTATAAAAGTCACTTCACCACTGTATCGCTGATTCATCAAATAAGCTCTTATCTGAGCCATTGCAGCTGGATTATACTCAGCAGTTTTCAAAGATTTTTTAATTTGTGTCTTAATGGATGGTATAGCCTCTATAGATGGATTAGCCAAAATCCAATTATCCTCGTTATGTATATCTGCATCATCAGGAACACTGAAGCATAAACCAAAAAAGTTTGCATCTACAATCTCACCAGCTAAAACCTTTTCAGCATGATTAACTTTTAAACTAAAAGGGTGTGAGTGGTCGGGTGACTGAGTAGAGAGCTGTAAGAATAGAGGCTGCTCTTGTGCTCCAAAAGCATTAAGCAAACCATCTAAAAGCTTTTGTGCTTTTTCTTTAGGAATATTTCCTATTTCATCCACTACAACTACATAAGGATTTATTCCCTGTGAGCTATCCATATCACTAGCCATAACCTTAATTTTCATGTTTGTAGCTTTGTGCCATATCTCTTTTTTAGATGGTAAAATCATATAAGCTGGTAAAAGTGTTGCATCATACTCTATAAACTTTTTTATGACTCCATATAAGATACTAGCCTGTTCTTTAGTACCAGCCACAATAATAATCTCACCCTCACGCTGCTGTAAGAATGGTAGAAGTGTAAAGCATAGTACAATAGCAGCTATAAACTCGGTTTTACCGTTCTTTTTTGCAATAGTCAAAAGAGCTTCAGTTATTAACCTCTTATTATTTTCATCATACTTACTAAAAACTCCCTGTATGAACTCCATCTGCCACGCTAAAACCTTGAAATTTTGACCTACGAATGAGCCTGAAACTAAGTGCAGCGTTTCAATAGTATTTTTTATAATCTCAGGTACACGATTATTTATTATAACTTCGCTCATTATTGTGATGGTGTTCCACTATCAAAAGGATTCTGCTCTAATATCTTAGCCCTTTCAGTGTTTTCTAATCCAGTAGGTGCGGCTGGTGATTCACTTCCTCTATTTGGCTGGAATCTAGCCATAGGGCTTATCCTTAGATTAGTTTTATACTGTAGCATTAGTTTCCCTCGCTGCATCCACCTTGTAGCAGCCTTATCATAAGTAGATGTACCAGCTTTATTTGTGCTCATAATCTCTTCATCCTCAGCCATCATAACAGTAAGCTTAGCAATATTTTCCAAATCATAAACATCAGCCATAGTAAAATAATTTGCAGCAAAAGAGTTTACTATCATTTCGAACACTTTAAAATGTTTTTCAGCCTTTAAGCTTATAGCTTTAACTGTTCTATTTTGTAAAGTTGCTATCATAATAATACTCCTATAATAGTTTTCTCATATTATATCATAAAATAATAACACACCATTTATAGAACTATTTAGATGAACGATAATAAAGATAAAAGAAAATTTTTTTTGCTCTTTTCTTATATTAAGAAAGATTTAAGTTAAGCTATATATATCTGCAACGACACACACGCAAGTG
>Ga0209345_10002114_pt1 | contig 22579 bp, 20 predicted proteins | sample Cruoilmetagenom7_FD_187294 | JGI IMG/M metagenome (GOLD analysis project Ga0209345, IMG submission 187294) | Oil polluted marine microbial communities from Coal Oil Point, Santa Barbara, California, USA - Sample 7 (SPAdes) (version 2) | ecosystem: Environmental > Aquatic > Marine > Oil seeps ...
TTCTCGCCAGGGCTTTTGCGTGTTCCAGTCGTATGTCTCATCTTCCACTCCTTGGTGGTCACGATGAACCAGAAACACTCCCTTATCAAATCATGCTATTTGGACCCATAGGCGCTGATCCCGGACAGCCAAGCGTCCGCACACCCGACAGACCGTGGCTTGTCTACGACCCGGTCGCAGGACATCTACCTCAGGCGTCGTGGACAAATGCTCTTGCTAGGGCCGACGGTGGTGCCGTTTCAACGCTTCTGATGCACGATCTAGAGGCTGTGTATGAAGCTGTTCTCAGTACGCCGTCGCGCGCGCTACTGCCGACCAAGATTGCGCAAGAAAACCCACGTCTTGTCGAGCTTCGGGACTAAGCCGGGCCTGACCTAATGGCCAGAGACGTTTGGCTGCTCAGAAATAAGGACATGCGTGGAGTAGCCCGCATAGATGCGACCGTGAGTTGGCTGATTGAGGCGAGACTACTTGATTAGGTGCAGCACGCAGAAAGCAGCCATTTATACGCCGCATCTAAGTGGTCGCTTTGTCCGCATCTTGGTTGTTAAAACCGATCAAAGCGAAAGGTTGGTCTTCAATCAGCCAGGATCAACCCGCTCGAACGGCCGCTTCGGTGAATGTGCTGCACGGCGGAATGAACGACGCTGCTCTTGCGAGGTTTTTCTGCACTTGCATTGGCCGCACCTGCACAAGTCCGGTTTGTCCCGCTAAGCTGCCGATTGAACTATCGGATCGTCTGCTTTTGTGACGCGGTGTTTAGTGGCCATAAAAGACGATGAGTGATACGTTACTCATCAAGCGCCTGATACGTCGCGGTCATGAAATCCTCGCCAATCGGGATTTTGCTGCCCAGATATTGGGTCATCACTACGCCGATGAGGTCCTCAACCGGATCAATCCAGAAAAACGTGCTGGCGGCCCCAGCCCAGCCACATTCGCCCATGCTGCTGGGCACCATCGCCCCGCCCATATCAGCCATCACGCGCCCCGCAAGGCCCCAACCGTAACCGCCCATCACGAAGGGGCCGATCGCCATTGGTTTTTGGGTGTCGGGCAGGCGGTCCTGCCACATCATTTGCACGGTGTTGCGGGCCAACAGGCGGGTGTTATCAGGACTGATACCGCTGGCCAGAAAACGGGCGATTTTGGTGTAATCGGACAGGGTGGAAAACAGCCCCATGCCGCCACGCGCAAAGTTTGGGTCATCACATGGATGCTCAAAACCGACATCCGCTGCAATCAGGCCCTGCGGCTCGGAGTCGAACTCCATGAGATGGTTCAGGTTCATCTTGCCAAACATCGGCATCACGCGGTGGCGTTGGTTCTCGGGCACCATGAATCCGGTGTCCTTTAGGCCCAGTGGATCAAGGATGTAGTCGCTCACAATGGCGGGCAGAGGTTTTTGCAAAATCACCTCTAGCACCCGACCCAACACATCGGTCGCAACGCTATAACGCCATGCGCTGCCAGGTTCAAAAGCCAGCGGCAGGGTGGCGATGGTATTGGTGAACTGTTCCAGCGAAACCTTTGCATCGCGCAGCCCTGCCTTGCGATACAGCGCCCCTATGGGGCAATCAGGGATGAAGCCGTAGGAAAATCCGGCGCGGTGGGTGAAGAGGTGTTCAATGGTGATCATGCCGGCGGGGGTCAGGTTGCCATCGGGTTGCAAGACCTGCATTTCGGCGAATTCCGGCAGAAATGCTGCAAGCGGGTCAAACAAATGCAATTGTCCCTGTTCCAGCAGCATCATAGCAACGGCGGACACCACCGGTTTGGTCATAGAGTAAATCCGGTAGATCGGCTCATCCGGCATCGGGGTGCCGTTCAACCCGTCCGCCATCCCGTGCGCGCCCGTGGCCCATTCACGCCCGTTTTTCTGGATGTTCCACTCGATCCCGCTGAGGGCACCGCTGGCGACGTGGCGTTCAGCGACATTTTTGATGCGTGAAAATCTGCTGGTCATATCGGCCCTTTCAACTGGCTGGCTCGGCACTTCTGATGCGACGGGTCCACATCTGCGTGCCGTCCTTGCTGATATAATCGCGGTCAATCACGTATCCATATTGATCAACGCTGAAGGTGCCTTTCTCGACCAGAGTATCGCGACTGACCTTGGTGCGATAGAGCGCATAGCTGATTTTACCTTCAGCCTGTGAAGAAACGCGGATCATCTTGCGTTTTCTCCCATCACTGCGGCGCTCAGAGTAGCGACATTTCCCAAGCGTCAGCTCGCAATCATGCGGCTTAAAGCGGGTCCATTCGCCAGAAGCGTTGGTGCTTTCGACCAGTTGGCCATCTTTGCGGGCCCACCAAATTGCGAAATTCGGCTGGCCTTTGGAATTGTCGCGGCTAAAGGCAAGTTTGAACAGCTTGCCATCGCGCGCCAGCACCTCGACCGAGGTGTTGCCGTTGTGGGTGCGCCATTGGGTGATGCTGCCGATTGGTTTTGCCGACAGATCAAAGGCGGCGGCCATGTTGACCGACAGGATCAGGGCGAAGGTTAGGAGCGGGGCGAAAAAAGCGCGGTGAATGAACATTCGGTCAGGGTAGGAAGACCTTGGCCAAAGGACAAGCCTGTTTTTCGCGGGGCGGGGGGGGCATCCCCGCCCCGCGGTTATTTATTCAACCACATGAAAATCAAACGCGCCGTCGGCGTAAAAGTAAAACTCGCACGGGGTGTTGGAAACGCAAACGGTGGCGTGTTCCATACCGGCCGGGGCATACCAGTATGATCCGGGCTCAAGCACGGGCGGATTTTGGTCGCCCTTGAACGGATTTGTCATCTGCCCCTTGATCACCACACCGTGGTAGGCAGCCGTATGGGTGTGCAACGGGGTGATGAAATTGGCTGGAAACTGGCCGAAAGAGCCGTGCGCACCGGTCCCACGATTGCCATAGGCGTGGGCCATCTTAATCGCTGGATTAATGTTTTCAAAAGTCAGATCGCTTGCTGGCACGGCGACTTCTTTTGCGGCATCAAAGCCTTCTTGGGCATGGGACGGTGTTGCCAAAAGCACGCCAAGGATCCCAACCGTTAGGGCAGATTTCACAAGTGTAAGGGAAGTTCGTTGCATTGATTGTCTCCATTATGTTGAAGTTTGGAGCTTTATCGTTCTCTAAATTCACAAGACTTGTAATGACTGAAAGTCCTAATACATGTGCCAATCGTCCGTTGCGGCATCTAACTTCGGGACTTTTGGCTGGCTTGCTATTAGGGTGATGTCGTTACAAGCTGCTTTAGGTGGCAAATATGGTAGATGCATTTAGCGACGTATTACGTCTGATCCAGTTGAAAAGCTGTGTCTATTTCCTGCGCGATTTCAGCGCGCCTTGGGGGATGACGATGCAGGCGGGGGAATTCGCACAGTTTCATGCGGTGCTGCGGGGGCAATGCGTGGTCTCTATTGGTGACCAAACGTTACAGGGCGTGGCGGGCGATATTTTCCTGTTTCCCAAAGGCGCGCCGCATGTGATTTCAGACGCCACGGATAGCAAACCCGTGTCTGGCCCCATGTTCATGCAATCGCTGTCCGGTGGTACGCCGCTGTTTTCAAACGGTGCTGCGGCCACCCAATTGTTATGTGGGCACTATGAATACCGACAGGATTTCAGGCATCCGTTATTGGAGGAGTTACCTGCGGTTATTCATGTAAAATCGACGGCCCCTGATGCGCCACATGAATTGGCGGACGTGATCCGTGTTCTGGTGCGTGAAATGAACGGCAATGCCCCAGGGGCCACGGCTGTAATTGAAAAGCTGGCCGAGATTTTGCTGGTTCAGATCATCCGCACAAATCTATCTGAAAAGGGCAGCCAGACTGCGTTTATGAAAGGGCTGTCCGACCCTAGGCTGGCCCGCGCAATCCAGCTGATCCATCAAAACTATGATCTGCCGTTGACTTTGGGTGAATTGGCGGCAGTGGCGGGGATGTCACGCTCGGCTTTTGCGTTTCATTTCAGGATGAAAACCGGTACCACACCAAACGCCTACCTGACCCTCTGGCGCATGTGTTTGGCGCGTGATTTCATGCAGGGGCAGGGGTTAACGGTGTCACAATCCGCGCATCGGGTGGGGTACGGTTCCGAAGTTGCCTTTAGCCGCGCCTTTCGACGCCATTTCGGCATAAGTCCGGGCAAAGTACGCGTGAAAAGCGCCTAATGTGTTGGTCGGGGTATTCTAAGGGTGGGGAAAGTGCAGGCTTCTGTTGCCAGGTGCCTGCGAACCCCGCCTTAGGCTGCTAAGCGTAAGGACTTAAGATTTCAATAGATCGTACCGCTTACGCAGCAAGAGCCATTGGAGCTTTGTTGTCATTTGCAACTAGCTTTTATGTACCGATAACGGTGGTAACTCACCGAGACAAAGCTTGCATCTTTAGACGTTCGTCGATCCTATTTCGACCCCAGAACCGCCAAATGAGCGGTGGTTTGGTGGAGTCGCCGGGTACCGCCCCCGGGTCCGATCCGTTTATTACATGGGCATTTATGTCCATAGTCCCCGAAGAGACAACCAATAGGTATGCAAAGTGGTGCGGGTTTACAAGGGCTTCGTGTAACCGCGGGCCGCTAATTCAATGCCCCGTCAATCCGATAATGTCCGGTGATGTCATATTCGAACAGGATATCGTTGATGCGCGTGCCCCAGCCGATGTTGTGCACGATCATCGGGCGGGTGGCGCTATCGTTCATTCGTTCCGTGACAATGCCGATATGGGGCTGGTTGCCAGGTAGGCTCCAGCTGACCAGATCGCCGGGCAGGTAATCGGCTGCATTATCTGTGATGGGCAGAGCCGCCCCGTGGCGTTTGAAATAGGTTTGCAGGTTGGGTACGCGTCGGTGGTCGATGTTACGGTCGGTGCGGGTCAGACCCCAGTTTTTCGGGTAAGCGCTGAAATTGGCCTTCATATCCGCGTTGACCACGGCCTGTAGGTCCAATCCGTGGGCGTCGCGAAGGGCACGGATCACCACGTCGGTACACACGCCCCGCAAGCGCGGGATGTCGCCACCCGGAAAGGACAGGCTTTGATAACGGCCATCGTAAATCAGGGTCACGCCGACTTGCTCACGGGCGCTGTTGATCAAGGCCTTTGACCATGCACTGACGGGGCGGGTTTGAGGGGTGGTTTCCTGCCCAGTAGCCGATTGCGAAAACGGCATGTTCGTGAACAGGAATAGGGCGAGGATCAGTTTGGAAAATAGGTTCATATTGGCGGTATAATGGCGTGGGGTATGCCACGCAAAGGGCTTATCAATGGAGTGGCGGATCACTGCCGAACTACGCTATTCGGACCTGCGTGCCGCCACATCACGGGCCAGTGTGATTGTGTAACCCTCAAGCGATTTCAATGCCGTATCCACCAATTCTGCATCACCCGCCTCAATAGCATCGGCGATTTCCGTATGCAGCGCGACGATCTGCTCGCGGGAGCGGGCCGAGAAGGTGATCATGTTCATCAAAGGCTCAATTGCCTCAACCGCACCGGCCAATTGATACGACAACACAGGGTTGCCCGCCCCATCCACCAAGGCGCGGTGAAAGGCCACGTCACTGGCGCAAAACCCCTCGTCCGACAGGCCGGGTTGGGATTGGCGATGGATTTCGGCCCGCATGGTGGCCAGATGATCGCCCGTGCGCCGCGTGGCAGATAATGGGGCGCAGGCGCGCTCCAGCGTGAAACGGGCCTCGCAGGCGGTTTCAAAGTCGACCTCGTTCATCGACAAAAGCAACGTCGAGGTGGTGATTTGCTGCCCGTAGGCGTCTTCAAACCGCAACCGGTTCACGAAGGCACCGCCCGTCGCGCCGCGCATGGTGCGGATCAGGTTTTGGGCCGCCAGCCGTTTCAGCGCCTCGCGCACTGTGGGGCGTGACACGTTGAACTTGTCGCTTAACTCGGCCTCGCTTGGCAGGCGCTCATCCACGATCAAGGTGCTATTGATAATGGCGTCACGGATGGCCTCGGCAATTTGCACAGACAGTTCGCGGTTGGTTTCCAAATCAGTTTTCATAAGAAATCATTTGTCAGACAATTGAAGCTGTGGCAAGAGTAATGGGAAATGTAAGACAATTGACCGGGTCATGAGTCGTCAAATGGGAGGATGCACAAATGGGCACCAAAATTGATAAGATACTAGAAGCGGCACAACAGCACTGTGACGATGTGATCAAACCGAATATCGACGATTGGAACGCCTCTGGCGAGTGGCCGCGCACAGCATCCACCATGGCGGGGGCAGCGGGTCTGACCGGGCTCTACGCACCTGAGGAATGGGGCGGCCAGGGCCTACCATTGGGTGAGGGTATTCGGGTCTATGAAGAATTGGGCAAGGGTGATGGCGCTTATGCCTTTGCGCTGTCGATGCACAACATTTGCACCTATGCGACGTGTGGTTTTGGCACCGAGGCGTTCAAACAGAAATGGGCCAAAGACCTGACCAGCGGGCGTAAACTGGCCAATTTCGCGCTGACCGAGCCGCAATCAGGATCGGACGCAACCAACATGTATTCCCGCGCTGTGATCAACGGCGACGGCACTTGGACCATCAATGGTTCCAAGGCGTGGGTTTCATTGGCCGACGAGGCCGATGTTTATTTGACCGTGGTCAAAACATCGGATGAGCCGGGCCACAAGGACATGGCGATGATCGCCATCCCCAAGGACGCCGAAGGGGTCAGCTTTGGCCCACGTTATGACACCCCATCCTACGAACACCTGCCGCTGGCCGAGATGTATTTCAAGGATGTGGTGGTGTCTGAGGACAACATCATCCTGCCGATCGGCCAGGGCCTACAAGGATCACTGATGGCCATCGACATCGCGCGGGTTTCGATCGCGTCGGGCTGTTGTGGCCTGATGGAGAGTGCCTTGGACACGGCACTCGCCTATTCCAAAAACCGCAAAATGTTTGGCGGCAAGAACCTTGATCTGGACGGCATCCAGTGGATGTTGGGCGATATCTCGACCAACCTTGAGGCCTCGCGCCTGTTGTACCGCGCCGCCGCCAATGCGCTTGGCACGCCCGAAGGGCCCGTGATGGCCGCCCACGCCAAACGCTTTGTACCGGATGCGGCGGTGGATGCCGCCAACACCGCCACCCAAGTTTTGGGTGGTATGGGGTTGTTGAAACCCTACGGGTTGGACCGTCTGTCGCGCCTTGCGCAGATGTTGCGCATTGTGGATGGCACCACCGAAATCAGCCGTGTGGTAATTGGACGCTCGCTGCAAAAACGTGCCAAGGGGCTGCCGGATATCGCAGTGCCCAAAGGCTATGGTGAAACGTAGTGGCCGTAATCACCCCGTCACGGCGGGTCCGTTCTACACCCTTTACTCCTGGCGTCGAGGCGGCAGGAGTAAAGGCCTATACGGTTTACAACCACATGCTGCTGCCGTCCCGATTTACGACGTTTGAAGAGGATTGCACGCACCTGAAAAACCATGTGCAGGTGTGGGATGTAGCCTGCGAGCGTCAAGTGGCGCTGGAAGGGCCGGACGCGCGGCGCCTGTTGCAACTGCTGACTCCGCGCGACCTGACCAAACTGTCACTGGGACGCTGCATGTATGTGCCGGTGGTGGATCAGAACGGCGGTATGCTGAACGATCCGGTGGCGTTGCAGATTGACAAGGATACCTATTGGATATCGATTGCCGACAGTGATCTGATCCTGTGGGTCAAGGCGGTTGCCTTGGCAAATGAATTGAACGTGAAAATCTATGAGCCTGATGTCTCGCCGCTGGGCGTGCAGGGGCCAAAAGCCGAAGATCTGATGGCACGGGTGTTTGGCGAAGCGGTGCGCGACATCGGCTTTTACAGCTGCGCACGGTTTGGGTTTGAAGATACCGTTTTCACTGTCGCGCGCTCTGGTTATTCCAAGCAGGGCGGGTTTGAGATTTATGTCGAAGGCCATGAATACGGCATGCCCCTGTGGGAAACGCTGTTTGACGCGGGCGAGGATTTGCAGGTGCGGGCTGGCTGTCCCAATCTGATTGAGCGCATCGAGTCCGGGCTGTTGAGTTATGGCAACGATATGACCGCTGAGAACACCCCACTTGAATGCGGGCTTGGCCGATTTGTCAGCCAAAACCAGCTGGAGCATTGCTATGGAGGACAGGCTTTGGCCGAAGAAATTGCCGCAGGCGGTCCGATCCAGCAAATCCGCGCCTTTGCAATTGAGGGGGAAATTCCGCCTTGCGTTCAGGCTTGGCCGATTTATGCGGCTGGGCAATATGTCGGGCAGGTGACTTCGGCGATCAATTCACCCGACTTTCAGACCAATGTGGCGATTGGCATGGTGGCCCAGTCGCATTGGAACGACGGAACGGCTGTTGAGGTTGAAACAGATGATGGAATGCGCCCAGCGATGGTGCGTGAAAAATTTTGGAACTAAAGGAAACGAACATGTTTAACGCATTGATACTAGATAAAAATGACGCAGGCGAAACCAGCATTGGCGTGCAACAAATCGACGAGAGCCAGTTGCCCGACGGCGACGTAACCGTGGCGATAGACTATTCCACCGTGAACTTTAAGGACGGCATGTTCATTTCGCCAAACGGCGGGCGGGCCACGGTCTATCCGCTGGTGCCGGGCATTGATTTTGCAGGCACAGTCGAGAGCAGCTCTGATGATCGCTACAAGGCTGGCGACAAGGTGTTGTTGACCGGCTGGCGGGTTGGCGAAACCCATTGGGGTGGCTACGCGCAAAAGGCGCGCGTCAAGGCCGATTGGCTGGTGCCGATGCCGGCTGGGCTGGATTCGCGGCTGGCAATGGCGGTCGGCACGGCGGGATTCACCGCAATGCTGGCGGTGATGGCGCTGGAGGATCACGGCATGAAACCTGCGGATGGCCCTGTGCTGGTCACGGGGGCTGCGGGCGGTGTTGGCTCGGTCGCCACGGCAATTTTGGCCAACCTTGGCTATGAGGTTGCCGCCGTGACGGGCCGTCCCGAGGCGGCGGACTATCTGAAATCGCTTGGTGCCAGCATCATTGTGCCGCGTGAAGAGATCAACGAGGTCGTAAAGCGCCCGTTGGAAGATCAAAAATGGGCCGGTTGTGTCGAGGCCGTCGGCGGCGAGATGCTGGCGCGGATTTTGGGCCAGATGAACTATGGCGCGTCGGTCGCCACCATCGGTCTGGCGGGGGGCGCGAAACTACCTGCCAACGTGATGCCGTTCATCCTGCGCGGCGTGAACCTGCTGGGCATCGAAAGCGTGATGCAGCCCTATGACAACCGTCTACGGGCGTGGGAGCGGATCGGGCGTGACCTGCCGATGGACAAGCTGGAAGCGATGATCCAGACGGCGGTGTTGGCTGACTTGCCGCAGCTTGGCGCTGATATTCTGGCGGGTAAAGTTAAGGGCCGCATGGTGATTGATGTGAACGCTTAAGGCCGTGAGCAACACACTGGAAGTTCTGGAAGACGACTTTTGGGGGGAGCCTGAATGGCCCTCCCACCTCGTCACAACGCTTCACCGTTTGCGGAGCAAGCCGCTTGACCAATTCACGACAGAAGACTTACGCATCACCATAGGACAGAGCTTGTCTTTGGAAGTTCTGATGCCGATGGCGATCAAGGTATTGGAAAAGGACCCATTTGCCGACGGCGATTTTTTCCGAGGTGACTTGTTGCAAAATGTCCTTAGGAATGCATCGTGGCTCGTTGAACAACCAAGTCTCATGGAGCGCACAGCAGCGATTGTTCAGGCGGTTGTGAAAAAGAAATTCATTGATGAATACTGTGGTTTCAAAGAGGAGGTGACCGAGATTCGCGACATAGTCGAGGCGTTTGCTGCGGAATATTTGGACCAGAGGCCGAGATGAGAATTGGTTTCCCCAAATGGAATTGTATTTGGGGAAACCAGCCACGTTAAGGCTGGGCCGACGTGCCTCTGGATGACCTGATCCTGACCCTAGTCGTAAGCTGCATCCACGATAATCTCGACCTTGAGTTCCGGCCGCGCAAGTTTGGCCTCGCCGCAAGCGCGCGCGGGGGCATAGCCCTCAGGCACCCAAGCATTCCAAACGTCATTGAGGCCGGCAAAATCGCTCATATCGGCCAGCCAAATAGTGGCACGCAACATCTTTTCGCGAGACGAGCCTGACTGGATCAGCAAAACCTCCAGACGCCGCAGACATTCCTCGGTTTGCGCCTGTATGGTCGCGCCTTCACCCACTTGCCCAGTGATATAGGCAACCCCGTTGTGCTTTACTATTTTCGAGGATCTGGCCCCGGTTTCTATACGCTCGATCATGTCACGTCCTTCGATGAGTTGAATTAATTGATCTGTCTATGCCAACAAACACTGGCCAGCTCAATCATCGAATTTACCTTTTCACAATCGGCAAGGGACCGTGATCAGCCCCTTGCCCGTGACTTATTCAGCGACTTTATAAGGCGAAAACGCAGCGTCTACTTCGGTGGCCGCCAGATGGTTCACGTAGTTGGAATAGGTTTTGCAAGCGATGGCTTGGACAATTCCCAACACATGCTGCGAGGTGAACCCGGCCGTAAGGAAACTGTCGACCCCGGCCCGCTCTGGCATGCCACGTGTTTCGACCATGCTGCGGGTGAACAGCGCCAAGGCTTGCAATTTTGCGTCGGGCAGGGGGCTGCCGCCCCGCAAGGCGGCAAGGCTGTCGGCAGGCACCTTTGACATTTTGTCAGCGATCATCGAATGGGCTGCGGTGCAATAGGTGCAGCCGTTCACCGCACTGATGCTCAGGAAAACCACCTCTTGTTCGGGTGGGGTAAAGCCTGCGTTCTCGCGAAAGCTTTGATACGAGGCCATGTAGCCGGTCAAAACGCCGGGCAGGGCGCCCATATAGCCGTACATATTGGGAACAAAACCGAGTTTGGCCTTGGTTGCGTCCAGAATTGCGGCAACCTCGGGGGCGGCGGTTTGTGACGTGACGGGGGTGAAGTCGAGCAGAGGGGTACGTGTCATTTCAAAGTCCTTTATTTACAGAATGTTCGTTTCATAACTTGCAAATAGGCGAGGCACCAGCTAATTAAAGAACGATGAGTTCAATAATGCGTGATAACAGCGAAACAAATCGCCCCGTTGGCCGCCCGCGCGGGTTTGACCAGACGTCTGCCTTGGACGCCGCGATGCGGGTGTTTTGGGCGCGAGGGTTTGCGGGCGCTTCAATCGACGTTTTATGCCGCGCTATGAACGTGCCGCGCGCCAGCCTCTATCAGGTGTTCGGCGATAAAGAGGCGTTGTTTATGGCCGCCGTCACCCATTACGGCGAGGTGCGCTTTGCCGCGGTGATGGGGCCGCTGTCGGGGGGCGATGATTTGCACGCTGATTTGACGGCGTTCTTCAACGGGATCATCGAATTCTCTACCCGCGATGAAAAAACGCTGGGCTGTCTGGTGGCCAGTGCGCTGTCAGATGCGGCGGGCAATGATTTGGCGATGCGGGATCGCTTTGCCAGTGAGGTCGTCAAGGCCGAGCACGCCTTGGAAGCGCGCATTTCAGTCGCCCAAGACAAGGGGCAAATCGCGGCCACCCCGACGGCCCAAGATCTGGGCATGATGCTGGCGGCCTGCGCACGCGGGTTGATGGTGCGGGCGCGCTCGGGCTGTTCGGCGGCCAAGCTGTATCCGGCGGCCAAAACAGCCGTGGATCTGTGTTGCCGCCCTTAGGGTGCCTCTTGTCGACCATTCCTGAAAATTGACGCTTGAAGCAATCGGCAATCCCCGACAAGGTGGCCCTGACCCCATTTGGCAGGGCAAGCTTTCGGAGGCGATATGCAGCTAGACTTAGATTTTGTGCGCAACCAATTTCCCGCGTTTGAGGAACCTTCCTTAAAGGGACAGGCATTTTTCGAGAATGCAGGTGGTAGCTATACTTGCAAGCCGGTGATTGACCGTCTGTTTCGTTATTATCACAGCCGCAAGGTACAACCCTATGGACCCTATGAGGCCAGCCGGCTGGCTGGTGCCGAGATGGACGAGGCCCGCGAACGGTTGGCCGCAATGATGGGAGTGGACACGGACGAGTTGTCGTTCGGCCCTTCAACCACGCAAAATACCTATGTTCTGGCGCAGGCGTTCCGGCAATATATGCAGCCCGGCGACGCGGTGATTGTCACCAATCAGGACCACGAGGCCAACACGGGCCCATGGCGTCGCTTGGCCGAAGAGGGCTATGAGGTGCGCGAATGGAAGATCGACCCCGACACGGGCCATCTGGACATTGCTGACCTTGAAAAACTACTGGACGGCAACGTGAAACTGGTGTGTTTCCCGCATTGCTCCAACGTGGTGGGTGAAATTAATGACGTGGCCAGCATTTGTAAAACTGTGCGTGCGCATGGCGCGTTCAGCTGTGTGGATGGCGTAAGCTACGCGCCGCATGGCTTTGTTAATGTTGATGAAATCGGCGCAGATATCTATCTGTTTTCGGCCTATAAAACCTATGGGCCGCATCAGGGTATCATGGTAATCCGGCGTGGTGTCGGGATGAAACTGCCCAATCAAGGGCATTATTTCAACGCCGACAGCCTTTATAAACGGTTCACCCCAGCGGGGCCGGATCATGCGCAAATTGCCGCCTGTGCGGGCATGGCGGATTATGTTGACCAGCTCTATGCGCATCATTTCAATACAGAGGCCGGTCCATCCCAAAGGGCTGCTGCCGTCCACGGCTTAATGCGTGATACGGAAACCGAGCGCATGCAGCCCTTACTGGATTATTTGGGTCAGAAAAACTCGGCCCGTTTGCTGGGACCAACCGAGGCTGCAGACCGTGCCCCTACAATCGCGGTGGAACTGGAGGGCAATGCTTTGGCCGCTGCGACCAGTCTTGCGCCGCATGGCATCATGGCAGGTGGCGGTGATTTCTACGCGGTCCGCGCCCTAAAGGCCCAAGGGATTTCGCCCGAAAAGGGTGTTTTGCGACTGAGCTTTGTGCATTACACATCCGAGGCAGAAATCAACAAGCTGATCGAGGCGCTTGACGCAACCCTGTAGGGCGACGACAATCCCCCAAGCAAGTTACGGAGATTGGACAAATGCCATCAGCAGGACGCTTTATCGGAGCCGTTTTTTTCGGGTTCATCGCTTGGTTTGTTTCGGAGCTGTTCAAGCCCTTGATGCCCGAAGGCACCAATTTCGGGAATTTTTCCGAGTATAACGCAGCGATTGGAGTCGTGCTGGGCTGGGTAATGCTGGGCCTGCGCTCGCATGGCTCCAGAAACTCTTCGATCTCGGCAGGATTGACGACGTCGGTTGCTGTTCTGTTTTGGGGGTTGTTGATCCATTCGGTCATTGAGATGCTGAAATTGACGATGCGAAAAACCTATGACGGGCCGGTCGAGGCCGTGGTCGGGGTGTTCCAGTTGATGATCAAATACGTGGTGATGATGGCCACCCCCGAAATCATCTTCGTGTTAATTGTCGGTGGGATTTTGACCGGCATGGTAAGCGGCTGGGCCGAGCGGCGCTGGTTGTAAAATTTTGAAAACTTTGTTTTTTTACGGAACCTTGGCGTATCAACCGCTGCTTGAGGTGGTGTTGGGACGTACGCTGGGGGCCGGGCAGGCCAAGGCAGCGTCACTCCCGGATTATGCAAGCCATTGGGTGGCCGCGCAGGCCTATCCGATGCTTGTCATGCATAGGGGCACAAACGCCGTCGGGTTGCTGGTGTGTGATCTGACGACAACAGACATTGCGCGGCTGGATTTTTACGAGGGCGGGTTTGGATACACGCTGCGGTCAGTATCGGTCGAGACTGCAAATGGTGCGCAACAGGCGCAGGTGTATTTCCCCGATCATCCGCTTGCCAAAGGGGATGTTTGGAATCTGGCCGATTGGGTGGCTGACTGGGGCGAAATGACCCTGTGCGCCGCCCATGAGGCGATGGGGTATTTCGGCCAGATCACTGCGGATGAGTTGACGCGACGATTTGAAACCATCCGCCTTCGCGCTGCCAGTTATCAATCGGGGCAGGCCGAGGTTGGTCGCAAAGCCCTCACCAATCGGCGTGATGTGACGGTGCTGGCGCAACGCACCCCCTACAGCAATTTTTACACCCTGCAGGAATTTGATTTGCACCACCGTCGGTTTGACGGCGGTGTCAGCGATCAAATGGAGCGGGCGGCGTTCATCGGTTTTGATGCGGCAATTGTGCTGCCTTATGATCCAAAACGCGATTGCGTGCTTTTAATCGAACAGTTTCGCGTCGGGGCTTATGCAAGAGGCGAAAACCAGCCTTGGCTGCTTGAGGCCGTGGCGGGGCATATTGATCTGGGTGAAACCCCCGAGCAAGCCGCCATGCGCGAAGCCCAAGAGGAAGCGGGCCTACAGTTGCAAAAACTGATCCCGATCAATCAGGCCTATCCATCGCCCGGTGCCAGTACCGAATATTTCCACATCTTCCTTGGGCTATGCGATCTGGATGGGGCAGGTGGTACAACGGCGGGTCTGCATTCCGAGCAGGAAGATATTCACAGCCATATCCTAACGTTTGATGCGGCGATGGAATTGGCTGCGGGCAAGGGGCCTTATCGGGGCGGGGCAAATGTATTGCCGCTGATTACCGCGATTTATTGGTTGGCAATAAACCGTGACCGGTTGCGCAAGGACGCTTGAGTTACCCGTTCCCTGACCCTAGATATAGGGATAGGTCATTTTGGGGACGGTTATGGATATTTGCAGCGATCTTGAACATACAATCGGCAACACGCCGCTGATCCGATTGCGGGCCGCAAGCGAGGCCACGGGATGCGAGATTCTGGGCAAGGCCGAATTCATGAACCCCGGCCAATCAGTCAAGGATCGCGCGGCGCTGTTCATCATCAAGGATGCGGTGGCGCGGGGCACCTTGAAGCCTGGCGGCACGATTGTTGAGGGCACAGCGGGCAACACTGGCATTGGTCTGGCATTGATTGGGGCGTCAATGGGGTTCAAAACCGTGATCGTGATCCCCGAAACCCAAAGCCAGGAAAAGAAAGACATGCTGCGTCTTGCGGGCGCACATCTGATTGAAGTGCCCGCAGCACCCTACAGAAATCCGAATAATTTCGTGCACTATTCAGAACGGTTAGCCGCGGAGCTGGCAAAGACCGAACCAAATGGTGCGATCTGGGCCAACCAGTTTGATAATGTCGCCAACCGCCAATCCCACGTTGAAACCACAGCGCCCGAGATTTGGGCGCAAACCGGTGGCAAGGTCGACGGGTTTATCTGTGCGGTTGGATCGGGTGGTACTTTGGCAGGGGTGGCCGATGGGCTGCGGGCCAAATCGGATGATGTAAAGATCGCCATTGCAGACCCTGACGGGGCGGCGCTGTTTAGCTATTACACCACGGGCGAACTGGCTTCCGAAGGTGGCTCGATTGCCGAAGGCATCGGGCAAGTGCGGATCACCAAGAACCTTGAGGGATTGAAAGTTGATATGGCTTACCGCATCCCCGACTCCGAGGCTCTGCCGATCATCTTTGATCTGGTGCAGCACGAGGGGCTGGTTTTGGGCGGCTCATCGGGCATCAATTTGGCCGGTGCGATCCGCATGGCCCGCGAAATGGGACCGGGGCATACCATTGTGACGATACTGTGTGATTACGGCACCCGATATCAGTCCAAGCTGTTCAACCCTGATTTCCTGCGCGAAAAAGAATTACCGGTGCCTGAGTGGCTGGACCGTGCGGCGACGGATTTTCCCGTGGTTTTTGAAGACTGATGCGCACCTTATTCCTCAGCTTGGCTGTCGTTTGTGCTTTGATGTTAGGGGCGCTGCAATCCCTGGCGCAAACCGAAACGCCAGCCCAAACGGCGACTGAAGCACCCGCCGAGACGGCAACGGATACGGCGACCGAAACAGCGTCTCAAACACCGACTTCTTCCTCACGGCAATCAGGCAGCTTTGAGAAATCCGTCACCAATTCATTGACCGAATGGAATCGCACCGCCCTTCGCGCTGAAGAGGCCATTTCAGCCGGACGGGCTTCGACTGCGGCCTTCGAAGAATTGCGCAGTCAACTGGTCACATGGCGCGAAGCTTTTCTGAACGCACAGAGTACCAACCAAGACAGCATCAAAAACCTGCAAGGTCAAATCATTGCGTTGGGGCCAAAACCCGAAAACGCCGAGGAAGCCCCGGAGATTGTCGCGCAACGCATCGATCTGGATCGCCGGATGGCCCAACTGCGCGCCCCCGCCAAAACCGCCGAAGTCGCCTATAGTCGTGCGGATGGTTTGATCCGCAGCGTTGACGGGATCATTCGAGCCCGGCAAGCCGATGCGCTACTTGAGCGCAGCCCGTCCCCCCTGTTCCCACTCTATTGGTCCAAGGGTCTGGATGCGATCCAACAGTCGTCACGCAATATAAACAAGGAAATTGCCACGGCCTGGAACAGCCCGGCCCAGCAGGTTTTGCTAAAGGACAACCTGCCGATCATCGCCATTTTGTCGTTGATTTCTTTTGTATTGCTGTTGCGCGGGCGTCGTTGGATGGAGCGTCTAACCTATGTCGTTCATGCGCGCGACCGCACAGCGGGGCGCTGGATATTGGCGTTTGTTTTGTCGATTGCACAGGTTGCGCTGCCATTGCTTGGATTGGTTTTGCTGGTCGAAGCGGTTTACGCAACCGAACTGGTGGGGGTGCGTGGCGACAATGCGTTGTCGGCGTTCGTGGGGATGACCGTGGTGTTCCTATTGGCGCGTTGGCTGGGTGGACGCATCTTCCCGAAAAGCGAATATGTGGTCCCGCCGCTTAATCTGGCCCCGTTGCGGCGGCGAAATGGACGTCTTTATAGCGCGATCCTTGGCTTGATGGTGGGGCTCAGGGTCTTTATCGCCGAGATCAGCCAATTTGAAAGCTGGAGCGTTGAAGCGATTGTTGTGGTGACGTTTCCAGTTTTGGTTCTGGCTGGTTACGGGTTGTGGCGGCTGTCGCGCTTGATGCGTTTGCATGTGAAAAACGAGCGGGTCGAGGGCGAAGAACGTACCTATAAAAACCGCATCATTTTTTATCTGAGCCGTATTGTGTTGGTGTTGGCTTTTGTCGGGCCGATGTTGGCTGGAGTCGGATACTTTGAGGCGGCCAAGGGGATTGTATTTCCGACCGCAATGTCGCTTGGCCTATTGGCTCTGTTGTTTATCCTGCAACGGATGATATCTGAAATTTACGGATTGATGATTGGCAACGAAGCCGCCGCCAAAGAGGCCCTGATTCCGGTTTTGGTCAGCTTTGTCGTGGTTTTGGCCTCGGCACCGTTTTTTGCACTCACCTGGGGTGCCCGCGTCTCTGACCTGACCGAGCTGTGGACCCGTTTCAAGGAAGGTTTCTCGTTGGGGGATGTTCGGGTTTCACCGTCTGATTTCCTGACCTTTGCATTGGTTTTCAGCATCGGTTACATGGTGACCCGCCTGATTCAGGGCACCCTGCGCACCACGGTTTTGCCAAAAACCAAAATGGACGTGGGCGGGCGCAATGCGGTGGTGTCTGGCATTGGTTACATCGGGATTTTTCTGGCCGCTGTGATGGCGATTTCCAGCGCGGGCATCGATTTGTCATCGCTGGCGATTGTGGCTGGCGCATTGTCGGTTGGTATCGGCTTTGGCCTACAGAATATCGTGTCGAACTTTGTGTCGGGCATCATCCTTCTGATCGAACGGCCGATCTCCGAGGGCGACTGGATCGAGGTTGGAGGTCAAATGGGCTATGTGCGCGACATTTCGGTGCGCTCGACCCGCATCGAGACCTTTGATCGCACAGATGTGATTGTGCCAAACTCCGACCTTGTGTCGGGTGTAGTGACCAACTGGACGCGGGGCAATTCGGTTGGGCGCCTGATCGTGCCGGTCGGGGTGGCCTACGGAACTGACACCAAACGGGTTGAGGGGTTGCTGCTCAAAATCGCCGAGGCGCATCCGATGGTATTGGCCAATCCCGGGGTGGTCTTTCAAGGCTTTGGTGCGGATTCACTGGATTTTGAGATCCGCGCGATCCTGCGGGATGTGAACTGGATATTGAGCGTCAAATCTGACATCAACCATGAAATTGCCCGTGTGTTCACTGAAGAAGGCATCGAGATTCCGTTCGCCCAGCGTGACCTGTGGTTGCGCAACCCCGAGGCGCTGAACCCAACGCCGGAAAAACCCAAACAGGCCGCCAGAAAGCCGGCCAGCAAAGGGAGCACAAAATGACTGAGTTGTTGTTTCGCAATGAACCCTATTTGCGAGAGGCGAGCGCCGTCGTCATCGCTCATACCCCTGAGGGCGGCGTGGTGCTGGACCAGAGCATTTTCTATGCGACCGGCGGCGGGCAGCCTGGTGACAGCGGGAAAATAGTGTGGGGCGATCACACTCTATCGATAGCTACGGCCATCAAGGGCGAGGCGGATCAGATCGTTTTGCTGCCCGCCGAGCCCGCGCCTTTGCCGCATGTTGGTGCCATTGTGATGCAGGTGCTGGACTGGGACCGCCGCCATCGCCACATGCGGGTGCATACGGCGCTACATCTGTTGTCGGTTGTGGTCCCGCTGCCGGTCACGGGGGGATCGATCGGGGCCGACAAGGGGCGGCTCGATTTTGATATGCCCGAGGCATTGGCCGACAAAGACGCGCTTGCGGTCAAATTGAACGCCTTTATCGTGCAGGATTTGCCGGTGACCGAGGGCTGGATCACGGATGCCGAACTGGCCGCCAACCCGTCACTGGTGAAAACCATGTCGGTGCAACCGCCCAAAGGTCAGGGCCGTGTGCGGCTGATCGGGATCGGCGCTGGGGCCGCGCAGGTTGATCTACAGCCTTGCGGCGGAACCCACGTGGCGCGCACTGGCGAAATCGGCCCTGTGCGTATCGGCAAGGTGCAAAACAAAGGCGCACAAAATCGGCGAGTATATCTGCATTTGGAAAGTTAGCTAAAGCGCTTGCACATGCGGGTGGTGTCAGGCTAAAACGCGCCAACGGACAGGTGGCCGAGTGGTCGAAGGCGCACGCCTGGAAAGTGTGTAGGCGGGAGACCGTCTCCAGGGTTCGAATCCCTGTCTGTCCGCCATTTCACACTTTCCTATGTGAAGACCCTCTAACACCTTGAATGGTAAAGTCGTTTTTGGGGGTCGAAGTCCTTCATTTCGGCAGTATGCAATGCGTTCGGAAAAGGCCAATCTCAGCACAGTTCTTTTAAGGGTCTACTGACCTGATTCCCATAGTTTCCAAGCGTTTGCGAGGAAGTCGGTGGCGAGTTCGAACAAATTGCCAAAGCTAGGAGCAAAATAGACCCTGGAATTTGCCTTTAGCGTGTGCAAATTATTGTGCGAGATGATAGCATTTATAAAATGCGCCTCCCAAAAATATTCACAACTATTCAATCCTATAACCTATCGATTTTTGTTGCCGACCTGCTTGCAGGGGCAACAGTGGCCATGGTTGCCTTACCGCTAAGCCTTGCTATTGCGATTGCTTCTGGTGCTGACCCGGCCAAAGGTGTTGTGACGGCTATTGTTGCAGGGTTATTAATTTCCTTGTTTGGTGGAAGCCGGGTGCAGATAGGCGGCCCGACAGGGGCCTTCATTGTTGTGGTTTTTGGGGTGATTGCCGAGCATGGTTATGACGGTCTTGTTTTGGCAACCTTTATGGCGGGCATCATTTTGCTTGTTGCAGGTGACCTGCCACTGAATTGTCATCCAGCCTGCACCAGAGCCTATTGGGTTAAAATGCCATTTGGCGCAGTGTGGCAGTCGGTTGCGAAAATCAGGTGTTTAGCGAAGGCTTCTGGCGTTTCGTATCCAAGCGCTGAAAGTGAGCGGTTTGGGTTGAAGTCATGTGCCCAGTCACGAATTGCGATACGGGCATGAGCAGGGTTTTGGAACATGGTTTCATTGGGCAATTCGTCGCGCATACGCCACGTTGTGACAGGGAAGGGTAGGGTAGGGTAGGCTGAGAGTTTCATAGGCAATGTGCTTCACTTCGTGCCGCACTTGCTGTCCGAAGCCTTAAGCCATTGTTTTAGAACATAATGGCGGAGAGACTGGGATTCTCGAGCCAAAGTTCTACCACCAGTGTTTCCAGAGCGTTGTCCGCGTCCCCTCCTTGGGATCGCATGAATACTGTACCAGATGTCTGTACCATTGGGAGAGGGGTACCTTATTTACTTTCCACCAAATTCCACACGTATAGCGGTTTCGTTAACGCTCCAAATGCGCATTCCGATCAGGATTCGTGCATGAAATTTGAAACTTGATTTCACGGCCCGGCTCCGAACGGTCCGAACCAAACTTTGAACTTGCAATTGCCCACTGCGGTGCAGCTCCCTCAAAGCGGTCATTGGCCGAAAGTGCAGCATTTCGAAGGTGTGGAGGTCTGCTCTACGGAATTTACTGCGGTTCCCACAGCCATCACTAATGGCTGCTCCCAGCCCACAGCGGACATGCTAGTTCGGCACCTAGGTCGGGAGCCGTCCCTTCGCTACGTTGCCGCAATTTTGCCGGTTTGGGCTTGGGGGCGGTCCTTCAGACCTATACGCCTACGCGGCCACAACGACCCAGTCCGCAGAGAACGCGTGCTTCATGGCCGACAGGGAGCCCAACCTCCCATAAAGCGCATCGTGCTTTGATACGCCCATGGATTGACGATGACGCTAGACAGTTCAGTTCCGTGTCAGCCCTCAGGTTTAGAACTTGAATTGATACCCGAGCGTAAAGCCGTAAGCTTCATACCCCGACTGTCCAATCCCATCATAGAAGGTAGAAAGATTGAGCTGCCCATCATTGGGAGCGACATAGTTGAGGCCAAGTTCAACGCGCCCTCGCGCTCCATCGGACGGGTATACGACTTTCACGGCGTTGCCTGACGCATTGGTATGCGACCAAATGCCGGATATTCCACCGAACAGTTCCAGATCTCCTGAGCCAACTTCAACCGGGGCGCTGAAATCTACTCCCAATTTAAGTTGCCCCAACGCGATGCTTTGATCAGGGATCGTGTTGCCAAGGCTATCGGTATAAGCAAGCTGTTTGTCAGTTGTGTAGGAAAGATCAACCAGTGGTCTGAGTGTGAGCTTGTTTTGGACAATCTCACCCGACACCTCGAACTGGGCAAGCCAGCGTTCCGTTTCAAACTTGTCGGTATAGGTGCCAAATGGCGTGACATTATTGTTGGAGCGGCCATAGAGAAGACGCCCTTCATAGTGCAAGCGTTGGTTTGGCAGCTGACCAACGATATATGGGCCTACAAGCCACCCGGTGCCGCCCGTTGAAGCTGCGCCATCTTGGTTGTTGAGATGGTCGAACTCGAGCATCGCGCCGAGCAACACGTTGGGAGCAATAGTTTTATGGGTGCCAACTGCTCCGAATACATATTGGTTCTCCGCGGTGCCGGAGGAAGACCAACTGGCCGTCAGTTCCATCCATTGGTTTCCACTGGGAGAAACTGTGGCGAATCTCAGCGCCCCCCTCGTTGCATCGACATTGGCAGAAAAGAATGAACCGCCTGCTTGGCCTGTCAGGAACCTACGTAATTTGGGTTGATGAGAGAGCAAGAGGTTCGCTCGACCTTGCATGAACTTTGCAATGACCTTTTGGGTGTCCTCCACAACCTTGCTTGTGATCGTCAATGTATTTGATATGGCATTGCCATTGCCTGCCCCGTCTTGTGCGGCATTTGCTGGAACCGAAACCGTAACGTCGCCTCCCCCGGTAGGTAAGATTGAGATGGTGTAACTTCTGGGGCCACCTGTAACTGATGTGACACTTGCGTTCGTGATGACAATATCTGAGGGTATAAAGTCCACGACATCTTCGGAGAATGCTGCCGTCACAGTAAACCCTGCTCCTCCACTGAACGTGGTGGTTGAGGTTGTTAACACAACGCTTGGTCCAATGGTATCGACCGTCATGGTGACAGTATTATCAGCATCCGCACCATCATCGTTGGCATTGCCTGCAGCGTCAGTGAACACCCCACTGGCCACGGAGACGACGCCATTGGCGGCGCTGCCCGCTGTGGGCGTGAAGGTGGCGCTGTAGCTGGAGCCAGAACCTGCGAAGGCAGAGAGGGTGCCGCCGGTGACGGTGACATCGCCGACCACAAAGTCGGTCGCGTCTTCTGATAGGGTGAAGGTCAGCGCTGCGGTCTCACCCGCCATAAGGGCGGTCTTGTCGCTGGTGATCGCAATGGTGGGTATACCGGTATCCACCGTCATGGTGACAGTGTTATCGGCATCCGCACCATCAACGTTGGCATTGCCTGCAGCGTCAGTGAACACCCCGCTGGCCACGGAGACGACGCCATTGACGGCGCTGCCTGCAGTGGGTGTGAAGGTGGCGCTGTAGCTGGAGCCAGAACCTGCGAAGGCAGTGAGGGTGCCGCCGGTGACGGTGACATCGCCGACCACAAAGTCGGTCGCGTCTTCTGATAGGGTGAAGGTCAGCGCTGCGGTCTCACCCGACTTCAGGGTGGTCTTATCACTGGTGATCGCAATTGTGGGCACACCGATATCGACCGTCATGGTGACGGTATTGTCGGCGTCCGCACCATCATCGTTGGCATTGCCTGCAGCGTCAGTGAACACCCCACTGGCCACGGAGACGACGCCATTGGCGGCGCTGCCCGCTGTGGGCGTGAAGGTGGCG
>Ga0209345_10002115_pt1 | contig 22566 bp, 15 predicted proteins | sample Cruoilmetagenom7_FD_187294 | JGI IMG/M metagenome (GOLD analysis project Ga0209345, IMG submission 187294) | Oil polluted marine microbial communities from Coal Oil Point, Santa Barbara, California, USA - Sample 7 (SPAdes) (version 2) | ecosystem: Environmental > Aquatic > Marine > Oil seeps ...
TGGTCTGAGCGCTGCAAATAGTCTTCATCATCGAGTACCGCCGTGGCGGCTGCCAGGGCGACGGAGCTTACATTGAAAGGCTGGCGAACGCGGTTCAGGATATTGGCGATAGCCGGCGAACTGATCCCGTACCCGACACGCAGGGCCGCAAGGCCCCAGGCTTTGGAAAATGTACGGCAGACAATCAGGTTCGGGAAACGGGCCAGCAAGGCAACACCGTCCGGATCTTTCTCTCCGGTCATATACTCGCAGTATGCCTCATCCAGAACTACCAGTACGTCTTCAGGTATCTTACCCAGAAAGGCTTCAATAGCATCTGAATCATGCACCGTTCCCGTGGGGTTATTCGGGTTGGCTACAAATATCAACCTGGTGTTTTCTGTAACGGCCGCCGCCATGGCATCCAGGTCGTGCCCCCAGTCCCTGGCTGGCACAGCAACAGCTTTCGCGCCAATAGCCTGAGTAACAATCGGGTAAACCGCAAATGCATACTGGGAAAACACAATCTCGGAATCCGTCCCGGCAAAGCAACGGGCAATCACTTCGAGCACGTCGTTTGAGCCGTTTCCAAGCGTGATCTGGTCAGCCTTGACGCCAAGGCGCGCGGACAGCTTCTGCTTCAGTTCAAACCCGTTACCATCAGGATACAGGCAGAGATCTGTTAACGCGCTTTCGGCCGCCGAGACGGCTTTCCTGCTCGGACCCAAAGGGTTCTCATTACTGGCGAGCTTGATAATCTCCGCCGGATCGAGTCCCAGCTCACGAGCCAGCTCACTGATAGGCTTGCCCGGCTGATAGGGAGACAGAGCCTGAACGCCTTTTACCGCAAGGCTTTGATAATCAATAGCCATAATCCTTCCTTAACTGACTGATCTCAGAGCTATCCAGAGACTAAAGAACACCAATGGGGTAAGAGCCCAAACGCTTGAGCTCAACAGCTTCTTCTTCCACCTCGGCCAGCACTTTATGGGCCGGCTCATCGCCCATATGCCCTTCAAAATCTATGTAGAACACATAAGCCCAGGTGCCACTGGGTGACGGCCGGGTCTCAATCCGTGTAAGGCTGATCCCATGGCTGTGAAACGGCTCCAGCAACTGGTAAAGCGCGCCCGGCTTGTTTCTCATTGAAACAAGAATCGATGATTTGTCATGCCCGCTGGCCTGAACTTCTTCGCGGCCAATAATCAGGAATCGCGTGGTATTGTCCGGCCGGTCTTCTATACAGTCCGCCAGCTTTTCCAGACCATATAACTCCGCCGCCATGTCGCCGGCAATCGCAGCAGTACCCGGTTCCTTGGCTGCACGGCGTGCAGCTTCAGCATTGCTGGAAACCGTTACCCGTTCAATGCCGTAGCGATGAGTGTCCAGCCATTGACGGCACTGGGCAAACGACTGCTGGTGCGAGTATATCCGGGTAATTTCCTGGTCCCGGAATTCCGGTGAAACCAGCAGGTGATGATGGATTCGCAACTGCACTTCACCACAGATTTTAAGCGGTGAGGACATGAACATATCGAGGGTGTGATTGATCATGCCCTCTGTAGAGTTCTCAACAGGCACGACACCATAATGTGCAGCTCCGGATTCCACTTCACGAAAAACCGCATCAATCGCCGGCATAGGAACGCTGACAACAGAGTGCCCGAAATGCTTGAGCGCAGCCGCCTGGGTAAAGGTGCCAACAGGCCCCAGAAAGGCAATATGCATGGGCTTTTCCAGGGCCAGGCACGCCGACATTATCTCGCGAAACAACCGGGCCATTTCCTCATCTGGCAGGGGGCCGGGGTTAGCCTCCTTGATGCGGCGCAGTACCTGGGCTTCCCGCTCCGGGCGGTAGAAAAACACATCTTCCCCCGGATTCGCAGCCATTTTTACATGGGCAACTTCCTGGGCACATTTGGCGCGAGCACTGATCAGCTCCATGATCTGCTGATCAAGGCTGTCTATTTCTTCCCGCAGTTCTCCAAGACGGACCTGCTCATCACTCATGATCAGCCCCGCTCCTTCGCAAATTCTGTCATGTACTGAATCAGCGCATCCACGCCTGACTCAGGCATAGCATTGTAGATACTGGCACGCATGCCACCAACTGACCGGTGACCAGCGAGATTCAGTAAACCGCGATCATTGGCTCCTTCGAGGAACACACGGTTCAGAGCATCGTCTTGCAGCGTAAAAGGTATGTTCATCCAGGAACGGAAACGCGGGTCTATGGGGTTGGCATAAAACTCATTGGCATCGATGAAGCCATACAGTTTTTCTGCCTTGCGCCGGTTAATCTCGCCCATCGCCTTAACACCACCCTGGGCTTTCAGCCACTTGAACACCAGCCCGGCAAGATACCAGGAGTATGTCGCAGGCGTGTTGTACATGGAGCCGTTTTCAGCAATCACCTGGTAGTTCATCATGGTCGGTGTTTCCTTGCGGGCTTTGCCCAGAAGGTCCTTCCGGATAATGACAACAACCAGCCCCGAGGGGCCGATGTTTTTCTGGGCCCCGGCGTAAATCAATCCGAACTTCGAGATATCCACCGGGCGCGACAGCATAGTAGAGGACATATCCGCTACCAGCGGTACATCTGCGCTTTCGGGAACGAAATCGAATTCCAGACCACCGATGGTTTCATTGGGCGTGTAATGCAGATATGCCGCATCGGCACTGGTCTGCCAGGACGCCTGCTCCGGAATACTGGTGAAGCCGCTGCCTTCAGAACTGGCAACTACATTCACATTGCCGTAGCGCTGAGCTTCGGCAATGGCTTTTTTCGACCAGATACCGGTGTTTACATAATCCGCAGACGCCTTGTCCCCAAGCAGATTCAGGGGAATCGTAGAGAACTGGCTGGAAGCGCCACCCTGCATAAAGAGAACAGCGTAATCATCTGATACTCCAGCTAATTCACGCAAATCCCGCTCAGCAGTTTCGGCAATTTTCACAAACTCGTCGCTGCGATGGCTCATTTCCATCACGGACATGCCAGTGCCACGCCAGTCCAGCATCTCATCCCGTGCCTGTGCCAGCACGCTTTCCGGCAAGGTTGCCGGACCTGCACAAAAATTATACGCCCTGCTCATGTTCCTGTGGTCTCTCACGTCATGCGGATTCGTTGTTCGGCAGTGCTGGCTTATTCCTCGCCAGCATCCTGTTCCGGACTGTTGTCTGCGTTTTCATCTGTTGAAGCCTCTTCGCCTTCGACGTCGACACCTTCGACATCAGCGCCTTCGATGTCCTCATCGTCGGTTTCGGCAATCCGCTCCACTCCGACCAGGCGCTCGTCTTCCTGGCTTAGCCTGATCAGGCGCACGCCCTGCGTGTTCCGGCTCAGAATGGACACTTCATCTGTGCGGGTACGAACCAGGGTACCCTTATCAGAAATAAGCATCATTTCGTCACCCTCGAACAGCTGTAGTGCTGTTACCAGGTTGCCGTTACGCTCGGAGCATTGCATAGCAATAACGCCCTGACTGCCACGGCTGTACGTCGGAAATTCATCAATCGCAGTACGTTTACCGTAGCCATTCTCACTGGCGGTCAGGATCACACCACCTTCCTGAGGAATAATCAGGGAGACCACGTGATGACCTTCCGGCATTCTGATGCCACGTACGCCACGGGCCGTCCGGCTCAGCGGGCGAACAGCTTCTTCATTGAAGCGAACCGCTTTACCTGCCGAGGAGAACAGCATGATTTCGGCATCACCTTCCGTTATCGCAGCGCCAATCAGCGTATCGCCTTCATCAAGAGACAAGGCAATCAGACCACTGCTGCGCGGACGTGAGAAGTTCGGCAAAGGTGTTTTCTTTACGACGCCCGCAGACGTCGCCATCAGAACAAACTGATTTTCCGGATAGTCCCGCACTGGCAGGAAGGTGGTAATACGCTCACCTTCTTCCAGCGGCAGAATATTTACCATCGGCCGGCCGCGGGATGCACGGCTGGCACGGGGAATCTCGAACACTCGCAACCAGTAGACCTTGCCACGGTTCGAGAAGCACAGAATGGTGTCATGGGAGTTGGCAACCAGCAGCTTCTCAACAAAGTCTTCGTCTTTCATTGAGGTCGCGGCCTTGCCCCGCCCACCACGGCGCTGGGCCTGATAATCTTCAACCGCCTGGGTCTTGGCATAACCACTGTGGGAAATGGTTACAACCAGGTCTTCTTCATCAATCAGATCGGCAATCGTGAGATCACGCTGGGAACTGGTTATTTCAGTGCGGCGTTCGTCACCGAACTCTTCTACCACGGCTTCCAGCTCTTCACGGATAACCTGCATCAGGCGATCCGGGTCGCCCAGAATTTCCAGCAGCCCTGCAATTTTCTCAAGGATTTCCCTGTACTCGTTCTGAAGCTTTTCAGTCTCCAGACCGGTCAGACGGTGCAGACGCATATCCAGGATAGCCTGAGTCTGTTCCGGCGACATAAAGTACAGGCCGTCGCGCAGACCGTAGATTTCCGGCAGATCGTCCGGGCGGCAGGCATCTTCGCCGGCACGCTCAAGCATCGCCATCACATTACCGGGCGCCCAGCCTTTGGCCATGAGCTTTTCTTTGGCTTCCAAAGAACTCGGGGACGCCTTGATGAGCTCGATCATTTCATCAATGTTGGCCAGAGCAACTGTCAGGCCTTCAAGAATGTGCCCACGTTCACGGGCTTTGCGCAATTCAAATATGGTACGACGGGTTACCACTTCACGGCGGTGACGCACGAAAGCATCCAGCATTTCCTTGAGATTAAGGATTCTGGGCTCACCATCGATCAGCGCAACCATGTTGATACCGAACACAGTCTGCAACTGGGTATGCTTGAACAGGTTGTTAACCACAACCTCCGGGTTCTCGCCGCGGCGCAGCTCTATAAAAACACGGATACCTTCTTTGTTGGATTCATCCCGCAGTTCGGTGATGCCTTCCAGGCGCTTTTCCTTCACCAGCTCGGCGATCTTTTCGATCAGGCGGGCCTTGTTCAGCTGATACGGCAGCTCGGTGATGATGATGGCATCACGATTGGTTTTCTTGTCGTGTTCAATTTCGTGACGGGCACGGATATAAATACGACCACGGCCGGTACGATAGGCCTCAACAATGCCCGCGCGGCCGTTGATGATGCCCTCGGTGGGGAAATCCGGCCCGGGAATGAACTCCATCAGCTCATCCACGGTAAGATCCGGGTTATCAATCAGCGCCAGACAGCCATTGACCACTTCCGTCAGGTTATGGGGCGGAATGTTGGTCGCCATACCCACGGCGATACCTGATGAACCGTTCACCAGCAGATTCGGAACCCGGGTAGGCATTACCTCGGGAATTCGTTCTGTGCCGTCGTAGTTGTCGACAAAATCTACGGTTTCTTTATCAAGATCCGCCAACAGGGAGTGTGCAATCTTCTCCATGCGGATTTCGGTGTAACGCATGGCAGCCGCGTTATCGCCGTCGATAGAACCGAAGTTGCCCTGGCCGTTTACCAGCGGATAACGCAGGGAAAATGGCTGAGCCATACGAACGATAGTGTCGTAAACCGCAGAGTCACCGTGCGGGTGGTATTTACCGATAACATCACCCACCACACGGGCAGACTTCTTGTAGGCCTTGTTCCAGTCGTTATTCAGTTCGGACATTGCGAACAGAACACGACGGTGAACCGGCTTGAGGCCATCCCGCACGTCCGGAAGCGCTCGCCCGACGATAACGCTCATGGCGTAATCCAGGTAAGACTGCTTCAGTTCATCTTCAATATTGACCGGCAGGATCTCTTTGGCTAATTCACCCATCGAGAAAGGTTCCTTTGCGTTATCTGGAAGTCGTTTCAGGGCCGTATCCCGGCCCCGTAGTTATTCATCAACAAGCCGCCAACTCTACCACAGTCGTACCCTTTCAGGGGCATCTGCTGGGCATCCTTAATCAAATACTACGGTCTTGTTTTCGTAGGTGATTACGCGATCCTCAATATGAGAGCGCAACCCCCGGGCAAGAACATTTTTCTCCACATCCTTACCGAGGCGCACCATGTCATCAATGGTATCGCTATGGGTAATGCGGATGACGTCCTGCTCAATAATCGGCCCCTGATCAAGATCCTGGGTCACGTAATGGCAAGTGGCCCCGATCAGCTTGACCCCACGGCTATAAGCCTGATGGTAAGGCCGTGCCCCGGCAAAGGATGGCAGAAAACTGTGGTGAATATTTATCACCTTACCGGCGTACTTTGCACAAAGGTCGGGCGGAAGAATCTGCATATACCGCGCGAGAACCACCACATCGACTTCGTAACTCCGGAAAAGCTCGTCAATGTGGGCAAACGCCTCTTCGCGATTGTCCTTGCTCACCGGGATATGGTGATATGGAATTTCATGCCATTCAACCATGCGACGCAAATCATCATGGTTAGAAACAACGGCAACGATCTCGGCATTGATTTCCTTACTGTGCCAGCGGTACAGGAGATCAGCCACACAATGGGACTCCTTACTGCACATCAGGATGACTTTTTTGGGCTGGGCCGAGTCGGCGATATGCCAGTGCATATCAAACTCCCGGGCAATCGGCTCAAACGAGGCGCGGAACTGATCGAGGCCAAACGGAATAGACTCGGCCTTGATCTCGTGGCGCATGAAGAACCGGCCGGTGTGGGTATCCGAATGATGACTGGCTTCGGTGATCCAGCCATTATAAGTCGACAGAAAATTACTCACCTTGGCGACAATTCCAACCCTGTCCGGGCAGGAAATCACAAGACGGTAGGTATGCTCCATGAAAACCTTTCCTTAACTGACAAACGGGAAAGCAGGTACACCGGAAACCATTACCGAAACAACTGCCGGACCAGTCAGCCAGAACAGTGATCGGGGTTGGCGGTACGCACCCTGTAAAATGACGCGCTATCATAGCCTATATGGACATCAGAAACGAGGAGCGGAGACATGGACAGAGACCTACACCGGCAAACACAGAAAACCCGATTCACCGGACGCTCAGGCGGCATGAGTGTGCTCACCCTGGCAACGCTTCTGACAGTGTGCATTACAACGCTGGCAACACCGGCTTTCAGTCAGGCCATTATCGAAGGCGAACGGTTTCACCCTGCCAGCGCCCGCCAGGGCATGGTGGCAACGAGCCACACCCTGGCTACAGAAGTCGCGCTGGAAGTACTGAAAAACGGCGGGAACGCGGTGGATGCAGCGGTTACCGCAGGCTTTGCACTGGCTGTCACTCAGCCGAGATCAGGTAATATCGGCGGCGGTGGTTTTATGCTGATATCAAAAGGCGACGGCTCCGGGCCCGAAGCTATCGACTACAGGGAAAAGGCGCCATCAGCTGCCACAGAAACCATGTATCAGGACGAATCCGGCGAGGTAGTACAGAACCGTAGCCGGTTTACCCACCTGGCCGCAGGCGTTCCCGGCACTGTTGCCGGCCTTGCCATGGCACTGGAGCGCCATGGAACAATATCTCTGAAACAGGCTCTGGCACCTGCCATCAAGCTCGCCAGGGAAGGTTTTATCGTTCCACAGCGCTTCAGCGAGGGCCTGGAGCAGGCCCGGGAACGGCTTCAGCGCTGGCCTGCAACTCTGAAAACCTTTTACAAAGAAGACGGCTCAGTCTGGCAAGCTGGTGAGCGCTTCCGGCAGCCGGAACTGGCCCGCACCCTTCAGCGCATTGCCGACGAAGGTGTGAAAGGTTTTTACGAGGGCGAAACTGCACAACTGATCGTTGAGGAGATGGAGAGGCACGGGGGCCTCATCACCCGGCAGGACCTTGAAGACTACCAGCCGGTTGTACGCGCTCCGGTACACGGAAATTACCGGGGTTACGATATCTACTCAATGTCGCCGCCCTCCTCCGGCGGCACACATATCGTCCAGATACTGAATATTCTTGAGGGCTTCCCAATCAAGGAACTTGGCCACAATTCGGCCGATACCATTCACTATATGGCTGAAGCCATGAAACTGGCTTACGCTGACCGTTCACAGTATCTGGGTGACACGGATTATGTAGACGTGCCGCTAAAAGGACTTACCAGCAAACTTTACGCTGAAGAATTACGGCAAAATATAAAGCAGGATAAGGCCCGCCCTGCGGGAGATATACGCCCCGGCCAGCCGGCCAGTTACGAAAGCCCGGAAACCACCCACTTTTCGGTTGTCGACAAATGGGGCAATGCGGTATCAAACACTTACACCATCAACTTCAGCTACGGTTCGGGAATAACCGTGCAAGGCGCTGGCTTTTTGCTTAATAACGAAATGGATGATTTCAGCGCCAAACCGGGTGTTCCCAATGCCTACGGTCTGATCGGCGGCGAGGCAAACAAAGTAGAACCGGGTAAGCGCATGCTCAGCTCCATGTCGCCAACCATCGTTCGCAAAGGCGATCGTAATTTTCTGGTGACCGGTAGTCCGGGTGGCTCACGGATCATCACCACCACTTTGCAGGTGATCATGAACGTAATTGATCACGGCATGAATATACAAACGGCCGTCAGTGTGCCCCGCATCCATCACCAGTGGCTTCCGGATGAAATCCGCGTAGAACAGGGTATCAGCGCAGACACAGTGCGCTTGCTTGAAAATCGTGGCCACAAAGTTGTAACCAATTCTGCCATGGGCGCTATTCAGAGTATCATGATCGGAGACGACGGTACTTTGTACGGCGGTGCGGACCCGAGGCGCAGTACTTCCTCGGCCATGGGCTTCTGAAACAGAAGCCCATGCAGATACAAGGACAGATACGGTGGAGAACCCAGGATCAAAATGACCAACCCCAATAGTTCCGAAAAACAGACATCCCCGGCAAATCAACAGCCAGAGATACCAAAGCAGTATTCATTTCTCTGGCTTAGCGCAGCTATCTTCCTGGTGTTTATGTGGCTACAGGACAGCAGCACACCAAAGCTTCAGGAACTGGCGTACTCCGAGTTCAAAACCGCCGTTGCCAACGACCAGGTCTCTGAGGTAACACTCAAAGAAGATCATATAACCGGCCTGCTCAGAAACCAGGGCCTGGTCTCCTCAAATACCGACAATGCATCACAGAGTTCAAGCCCCGGATTCAACACTACCCGGCCACCCATGGACGATCCGGAACTGCTCACTTTGCTGGAGGCGCACGACGTTACTGTCCGGGCCAGATCTGCAGGACTGGAATGGTGGCAGGAGCTGATTCGCGGATTCCTGCCCTGGATATTAATACTGGCCCTGATGTACTGGTTCTGGGGGTCCGCACAGAAACGCATGGCTCAGGGGGGTGGCATGTTCGATTACGGGCGCTCGAAAGCCCGCAGGTCGGTAAAGGAAACCTCCACCACAACACTGGATGATGTCGCCGGTATTGAATCGGCCAAACGGGAAGTCGCAGAGATTATCGACTTCCTGAAATCTCCGGATAAATACCGGGCCCTGGGTGCATCGATGCCTAAGGGTATTCTTCTGGTTGGCCCACCGGGCACAGGTAAAACCCTCCTCGCCCGCGCCATTGCCGGAGAAGCCGATGTACCTTTTTTCAGTATAAGCGCTTCTGAGTTTATCGAGATGTTTGTGGGTGTGGGCGCATCGAGAGTGCGGGATTTGTTTGCGAATGCCCGCAAAGAAGCGCCGGCGCTGATTTTTATCGATGAACTGGACGCCATCGGCCGCTCCCGGGGCGCAGGTTTCGGCGGCGGGCACGATGAGCGGGAACAGACGCTGAACCAGATTCTCACGGAAATGGACGGTTTCGAATCCCACGAGAATATTCTTGTTCTGGCCGCTACCAACCGTCCGGACGTTCTGGACAGTGCCCTGCTCCGGCCCGGCCGCTTTGACCGCAAGGTCACTCTGGACCTTCCTCACAGGAATGCACGGGATGCAATTCTTGCCGTACATGTACGAAAAGTACCCCTGGCGGCAGACGTAGACCTGGATCAGCTGGCAGCCCGCACTATTGGATTTTCCGGTGCAGACCTGAAAAACCTGGTGAACGAGGCAGCCCTGACAGCCGCCCGGGAAAACCTGAGCGAAGTTACAGACCACTGCTTTGAGCTTGCCCGTGACCGTATCGTTCTGGGCGAGAAACGCGATGCACAACTGTCTCAGGAAGAACGGAAAATCGTGGCCCACCATGAAAGCGGGCACGCCATCATGGCTTACTACATGCCTAAAGCCGATCCCCTCACCCGGCTCACGATCATCCCCCATGGCATGGCTATGGGTGTCACTGAGCAAACGCCGAAGGAGGATCGTTACAACTACTCCGAAAGCTATCTCAGAGATCGTATCAAGGTCATGCTCGGCGGCCGCTCAGCAGAAAAGATCATTTATGGCGAAGTAACTACCGGCGCCCAGAATGACCTCAAAGAAGCCACCAAACTGGTCCGCAAGATGATCGGCCAGTGGGGTATGAGCGAAAAGATCGGCCCCATGGGCCTGAGCATTGGCGAGGAGCACGTATTTCTGGGCAGGGAAATGGGCTCTCAGCGGGAGTTCAGTGACAAGATGGCGGAGCTGATTGATGCTGAAATCCAGTCAGAGCTTATGGCACTGGAAAAAGCCACCATTGATTTCCTGACAGATCACCGGAGTCAACTAGAAGCCCTGGCGAAAGCCGCGCTCGAGAAAGAGAACCTTTCGGCAGAAGATATCGAAAATGTCCTCCACGAGGAAGCAGCCCGGAAAACTGCCTGAGCTCGCTGAATACTCTCACCAGACGATGGCCCCAGGTGCTTTTTCAGCCGGGGCCAGTACGATCAGCTCTTGCCCGCAACCTTATCCTGGGTCCTGAACTCAAAGTCACTTGCGTCGTGGCGCTCAAAAAGCTGACTTTCAGGCTCGCCCCAGGCACGGTTGACCATTCTCCCCCGCTGAACCGCCGGCCGCTCTTTTAGCTCCATGGTCCAGCGCAGCACATTGGTATAAGTGTGCGCGTCAAGAAATTCGGCCGCATCGTAAACCTTGTTGGTTACCAGAGCGCCATACCAGGGCCAGATCGCCATGTCAGCAATTGTGTACTCGCTTCCGGCAACATAACGATTGTCTGCCAACTGACGATCCAGCACATCCAGTTGTCGTTTAACCTCCATGGTGTAGCGGTTAATCGGATATTCGTACTTCTCAGGTGCATAGGCAAAGAAGTGCCCGAAGCCGCCTCCCAAAAACGCCGCACTGCCCATCTGCCAGAACAGCCAGTTAAGCGTTTCTGTGCGGTCTGCCAAATTTGAGGGCAGAAACCGGTCAAACTTCTCCGCCAGATACAGCAGTATGGAACCCGATTCAAATACCCGGACAGCCGGATCCTGAGAACGATCAAGCAGCGCCGGAATCTTGGAGTTGGGGTTAATATCCACAAACTCACTACCGAACTGTTCGCCATCGCTGATACGAACCAGCCAGGCATCATATTCAGCCTCACTGATTCCCAGCTCCAGCAACTCCTCCAGCATAATCGTGACTTTCACACCATTTGGCGTCGCCAGCGAATAGAGCTGGAAAGGGTGTTTGCCAACAGGCAACTCTTTCTCGTGAGTTGAGCCGGCAATGGGACGGTTGATATTTGAAAAAGCGCCGCCGCTTGCAGACTCCCACTTCCAGACCTTGGGCGGGATATAGGTGGGACCGCTCATAACTTTGGATACTCCTAGTTTGCTTCTTACAAAATTTGCGGGTAAGTAAGACAGAATACTCGATCAATTAAGTGGTGCATGCAAAACTGAATGCTTCACTATAGGTAAAGTTATCCCAACAAGGGAGTCAGGCATATGCCAATTACAGGATGGCTTTTTGTGTTCGCTGCCCTGGCCCTGATTCTGGGCAGCCTTTTCATGCTTCGGGATTCAGCCAGCAATATGCGTATCCCGGAAGACAAACTAGAGAAAATCCGCAAGCGCAAAGCAGAACTTGAAGCAGAGGAAAACACAAAAGATCAATGGTAAGCAGCGTCTGTTAGCGCCGCCATGATGAAATCATTTTTGTGCAATCCGCCGATTGTGTGCGTCCACCAGCTGACAGTCACCTTCCCATATTCCAGAAGGATCGCCGGATGGTGATCTTCAGCCTCAGCCATCTCTCCAACCTTGTTGGTAAAAGCCAGTGCCTGAGCGAAGTTCCTGAATTCAAATTCTTTGCGTAACTGTTCTTCACAGCTCACCTTAACGATGTCCCAGCCCTGGACGTCTGTGTGCAGCATGCGCTTCTCTTCATCGCTTACCCCCGGGGAATCTGAGTTACACGCTTCACAGTGTTGTTCCGTCAGTACACTCATGCACAACCTCCTGATCTGACACTCCGGTCCCGCAACTTTCACTCACACCACAAGCGTGGGTTCAGTGACTTATTTTATCAACCTGCTTCTTGAAATCAGCCTGCCTTCAGAATACTGTATATTTAAACAGTATTCCGGGATTTTACCATGAGCGAACTTCTTGACACGCTAATGCAGGATGCCCGTGTCTGGCAGGGACACCGGCACAATAAAACCATTCAACCGGCAGAGCCCACCGGGTATCAGGCCCTGGACAACCAGCTCGGAGGCACCGGCTGGCCCCGGGGTGCTTTAAGCGAATGCCTGCTGGATACCCCCGGTATTGGCGAGCTGACTCTGTTGGTACCCCTGATGCAGCGGCTGTCTCTGGCAGGTAAAACCATATTCTGGCTGAACCCTCCCCATACGCCTTACGCTCCGGCACTGATGCGAAAAGATATAGATCTGGATCAGGTAATCATGATCCACACGGAAAACAAAGGTGATTTCCTCTGGGCTCTGGAAAACTGCCTGCGCTCCCCGGTTACCGGTCTGGTAATGGCCTGGCCAGGAAAGCTCGCAGCCAGGGAAATCCGGCGCCTGCAGCTGGCAGCCGAAGCCGGCAGCAATGTTTGCGTACTTTTTCGCGAGAGATACTACGCCGGGCAGAATTCCCCGGCCGCCCTGCGTCTGGAACTTGAACCGGACGACCAGCAGGGCCTGAAAGTAAATGTGGTTAAACGCCGAGGCAGCTGGCCCGGCCAGCGCTGCTCACTTGCCATGGCTCAGCGCGCGGATCTGTTTCACCATGAAGCACCCCGTGTGGTTCAGGGCCCCTGGCTCACACCGGCAAGGTAATCTATATGCTCTGGCTATACCTGCATTTTCCTCACCTGCTGCTGGACCACATTCGTCGCTCCAATGAGAGTACGGATGCGCTGGTGATTGTGGAGGATTCAGGGCAAAAGGTAATACAGGCCTGCCCCGCTGCCCGGGATCTGGGCATAAACACCGGGATGAGGCTAAAAACGGCCCTCGGTCTGGCGCCAGACCTGTGCATAGTAAAGGCTGATCAGCAGCAGGAAGCCCGGACTCTGGAAGATCAGGCCCGCTGGCTGTATCGCTATGCGGCTCACATTGTTCCTGTTCCACCAAACGGCCTGTTAGCTGAAATAGGCAGTCTGCAACGATTATACGGTGGCCTTTCTGCCGTATGGCAGGCAGTTGAAGACGTACTGCATGAACGCCAGCTTACCGCCTGGCCAGGCATTGGCCATACTCCATTGGCCGCCCGCCTGATTGCACGTAACGGCAAGGGGGAGTGCTCATCGGATAAAAACCATATTCTCCAGACTCTGGGCCAGATGCCACTACTGGCGGCGGAGTTTGACGGGAGAACCTGCACCCGCCTGCAGCGGCTTGGACTGAACACTCTCAAAGAGGTTTTCAGTTTACCACCGGCAGAAATGGCCCGCAGGCTGTCCCCGGAAACACTGGTATATATCCAGAAAATCCAGGGCTCCAGACCTGATCCTCAGACGCCCTGGCAACCACCTCACTACTTCCGCCAGCAGGCGGACTTTGTGCAGGAAATAGAACAGTCTCAGGGGCTGTTGTTTCCATTGCAGCGCATACTTTCTGAGCTGGAGAAAGATCTGTGCTGGCGCCAGCAGGACACCGACAGCCTGCTGCTGGTTCTCCAGCACCGGCATGAAGAAGCAACGCGCTTGCACATCCGCACATCTGGCCCGGAGCACAGAGCGGAAGCATTTCTCAGCCTGATCAGCCTTAGGCTTGAGCAACAGCCACTGCAGGCACCGGTGATATCGCTGCGACTGATCGTAAAACGGTTTTTAGACCGTGAAGCCCCCGGCGGGCAGGACCTTCTGGGCGAAAACCAGGACCTGAACGAAGCCTGGCATACTCTGATGAGCCGCCTGCAGGCAAGGCTTGGGCATAATGCACTGAAGCAACTTACGCCCCAGGCAGATCACCGGCCAGAACGAGCCTGGAGCGCTTCAGATGTCCGGCGCACAAACCGTGCTTCGACAACAACGATCGGCCAACCACCTCAACGCCCCTTATGGCTTCTGCAGGGGCCACAACCACTAGAGGAAGTGCCGCAGGCATGGTTTGCAGGCCCGGAAAGAATCAGCGGAGGCTGGTGGGACGGTCAGCGGGTGCACCGGGATTATTACGTAGCACAACTGAATAACGGCCAGCTAGCCTGGGTATTCCGGGATATACGGGAAGGCTGGTTCGTACACGGGTGGTTTGGCTGATGGATGAATCTGACGGCTACGCAGAACTGTTTTGCTTCAGCAACTTCACCTTCCTGACTGGGGCGTCCCACCCTCATGAACTTGCTGAGCGCGCAAAAGAACTAGGATACACCGCGCTGGCGATAACCGACGCCTGTTCAGTTGCGGGCATTCCCCGCGCCTGGGCTGCGCTGAAAGACAGCCCTGTAAAACTGATTACCGGGAGCTGGTTTGAGCTGGAAGATGCACCTCCCGATACCAGCACCGTCAGGTTTATTCTCCTGGCCCGGACCCGCAAGGGGTACGGCCAGCTTTGTCAGCTTATAACCACCGCGCGACGCCGTGCAGACAAAGGGCAATACAGGCTTCTTCATTCGGATATCGAAACCCATGATCTGGATGACTGCCTGTGCCTGTGGTTGCCAGCCTCACCGGCTGAGGCCAGTGCGGATCAGGCTCTGTCTTGCGGTGAATGGTTATCACGGCTGTTTGAGCACCGTTTCTGGATTGCCGCAGCTCGTACTCTGGAATCCGGTGAGGAACAGCAACTGGCCCGGATACGGTGGCTTTCCGGGCACATGTGCTGCCCTGTGACAGCGACTGGTGAAGTTCACATGCACAGCCGGGAACGTCAGCCCCTGCAGGATGTGCTCACCGCTCTGCGCAACCACACCAGCCTGGAAAATGCCGGCCACTGCCTGTTCCAGAACGGTGAACGCTATCTGCGTCCGCTGCCGGTACTGCAGCGATTATTCCCCGGAGCCTGGCTGAAAGAATCTTTGCATATTGCCCAGCTGTGCACCTTTGAGCCTGGCAGCCTGCGCTATGAATACCCCCCGGACCTTGTGCCGGAGGGAGAGAGCCCGGCGGATTATCTGAGGCAACTAACCCGGAAAGGCGAACGCAAACGTTACCCGGAGGGCACGCCTTTGTCTGTTCAGGCTCTGATCCGCAAAGAGCTGGGCCTGATTTCCGAAATGAAGTATGAGCACTACTTTCTAACCATCAATGACATTGTCGCCTTTGCTCGCAGCCGCAATATTCTCTGCCAGGGCCGGGGCTCTGCCGCAAACTCAGCGGTTTGCTACTGCCTTGGCATTACCGAAGTAAATCCCGCCCGGGTCGAACTGCTGTTTGAACGCTTTATATCCAAAGACAGGAATGAACCGCCGGATATCGACGTGGATTTTGAGCACGAACGCCGGGAAGAAGTCATCCAGTACATCTACCAGCGATACAGCCGGGAGCGGGCCGCACTGGCGGCAACCGTTATCCGTTACCGCCCGCGCAGTGCCATACGCGACGTGGGCAAAGCCCTCGGGTTTGATCCCGCACTGGTGGAGCAGTTACTGGAAGGCATCGACTGGCGTGACAAAGCCACCAACTGGCGCCAGCAGATTCTCGACAAACGCCTGACCCGCAACCCGAAAGTTGCCGATCAGTTTTTTTCTCTGGTAAACACCCTGCTCGGCTTTCCCCGACACCTGTCACAGCATGTGGGCGGCTTTGTGATCAGCTCCGGGCCACTGGCCGAGCTTGTACCAGTCGAGAATGCTGCTATGGCCGATCGCACGGTTATCCAGTGGGACAAAGACGACCTGGAAAGCCTGGGTCTGATGAAGGTAGACATTCTCGCTCTGGGCATGCTTACAGCCATTCGTAAAGCCCTGGAGTTAATCAGCAAACAGGAAGGCCGGCCTTTCCATATGCAGGACATTCCTCAGGAAGACCACGCCACCTACAAGATGCTGCAAAAAGGCGACAGCATTGGCGTATTCCAGGTGGAATCCCGTGCCCAGATCAACATGCTCCCCAGACTGAAACCCGAAACCTTCTACGACCTTGTGATTGAAGTTGCCATCGTTCGTCCCGGCCCCATTCAGGGCGACATGGTGCACCCTTACCTGCGCCGGAAACATGGTCTTGAACCCGTGGATTATCCCGATGACGCCATCCGCAGCGTACTTGAGCGCACCTTGGGAGTACCCATTTTTCAGGAGCAGGTTATTAAACTGGCCATGGTTGCAGCTGGTTTCACCGCTGGCGAAGCCGACCAGTTACGCCGAGCCATGGCCGCCTGGAAATCCCACGGCGACATGACCCAGTTCCGGGAAAAACTCATCAAAGGCATGCTGGAACGAGGTCACGACGCTGATTTTGCCGAGCGCCTCTACCTGCAAATCTGTGGCTTTGGCGGTTATGGCTTCCCGGAATCCCACGCAGCCAGCTTTGCCTTGCTTGTTTATATCTCAGCCTGGATCAAACGACATTATCCTGCAGCCTTCTACTGTGCCCTGCTCAACAGCCAGCCCATGGGTTTCTACTCTCCATCCCAACTGATACAGGACGCCCGGCGCCATGGCGTTATGGCACTACCACCAGACATCAACAACAGTCAGTGGGATCACACCCTGGAAGGCCCTGATCACCAACTGCGCCTTGGCCTGAGAATCATACGGGGATTCCCGGAAAACGCCGCCGAACGCCTATGCCAGCACCGCCCCAAAACCGGCTACCGTTTCGCCACCGAGTTACGCCGTCTGGCAAACCTGAACCAGCGCGAAATGGAGCTGCTGGCTGGTGCCAACGCTATGCCGGCTTTCGCCGCCAACCGCCATCAGGCTTACTGGCAACTACTGGGACACGAAAAACCCGCTGAGCTTTTTTCAACAGCAGAAGACAGCGAAAACTACGAACCAGAGTCCTGCCTTCAGCTACCGGAACCCACCGAAGGCCAGAACCTGCTCGCAGACTATGCCAGCCAGGGCCTCACCCTACAGCGCCACCCATTGGCTCTGCTCCGGGAACAGGGTCACTTACAGTTCTGTCTCAGCGCCGAACAGCTCAAAACTACCAAAGCCGGCATTCCTGTACAGGTAGCCGGCCTGGTAACCGGCCGTCAACGCCCCGGCTCCGCCTCCGGCGTTACCTTCGTAACTCTGGAAGACGAAACCGGCAATGTGAACGTCGTCGTCTGGCTGGAAACCGCCCGCCGGCAACGTAAGCCGCTACTCACCGCAAGGTTGTTACACGTAAAAGGCGTTCTGGAAAGAGAAGGGGAAATTGTTCATGTCATGGCGGGAAAACTCTCGGATCTGAGTCATCTGATACAGACACTTCCGGTCAACTCGCGAGATTTCCACTAAGCAGATTATCGTGGATTTCCAGAACGATAACTCCTGAGTTCATAGAGCCGGAGGGATGCCTTCTTTCAGGAATGTCTGTGGCCAAGGATGGCCACAGTCAAGCGCACATGGATGTGCCTCGTAGCGGTTCCTGAAAGAAGGCATCCCTCCGGCTCAAACACCAAATACAGCAGGCCTAGAAGCAAAAAACCCCGCACCAAGGCGGGGTTTTCACACTACAAGAGCAACAATCAGCCAAGCAGCTTGATCATCACACCCGCAGCAACAGCAGAGCCGATAACACCAGCAACGTTCGGCCCCATGGCGTGCATCAGCAGAAAGTTCTGCGGATTCGCCTCAAGACCCACCTTGTTGGAAACCCGCGCTGCCATCGGCACCGCGGATACACCAGCAGAACCAATCAATGGATTGATTTGTTCCTTGGTGACCTTGTTCATCAGCTTCGCCATCAGAACACCACAAGCGGTACCCACACAGAACGCCGCCATACCCAGTAACAGAATACCCAGAGTCTGCAGATCCAGGAATTTGTCGGCACCCAGCTTGGAGCCAACAGAGAGGCCCAGGAAGATCGTCACAATGTTAATCAGAGCATTCTGGGAGGTATCACTCAAACGCTCAACAACTCCACATTCACGCATCAGATTACCAAAGCAGAACATACCCAGCAGAGGCGCCGCATCCGGCAGGAACAAAGCCGTCGCAATCAGCACTACAATCGGGAATACAATCTTTTCCGCCTTTTTCACCGGGCGCAGCTGGGACATCTTGATCGCACGTTCTTTCTCCGTGGTCAGCGCCTTCATAATAGGCGGCTGGATCATCGGAACCAGAGCCATATAGGAATAGGCAGCAACCGCGATGGCACCCAACAGATGCGGTGCAAGAATGCTGGACACATAGATAGACGTCGGGCCATCCGCGCCACCAATGATACCAATGGCCGCTGCTTCAAAAATGGTGAAGTCCATGATTCCACTCCAGTTAAGCAATGCCGCACCAAGAACGGTGCCGAAAATGCCAAACTGAGCAGCTGCGCCAAGCAACAGAGTCTTCGGGTTCGCCAGCAGCGGACCAAAGTCTGTCATAGCTCCAACACCCATGAAGATGATCAACGGAGCAGCACCACTAGCGATCGAGACGGTATAGAAGTTGTAAAGCATGCCGTTGGTGTAACCCAAGCTCTGGGCAACGACACTGGCCTGCTGAGCCATCACATAATCTGCACCTTTATAGGCTGCCTTGAAGGCATCCAAAACCTCCGGTGTGACTACCTGGCCCGACTGAAAGCCCACATCAAGGACGCTCGCAAGCGCTAAAAGTGTATCCGGATTCGCAATATGGATAGCGTTTTCAGCGGCAGACAGGGCGAGCCCTGCCTCCGGAATATTCGCCAGAATGCCACCGAACCCGATCGGAACCAGCAACAACGGCTCAAAGCCCTTGCGAATCGCAAGGAACAGCAGAAGAAGACCGACACAGATCATGAAGAACTGGCCGATTGATAGATTAAACAGGCCGCTGCCTGTCCATAACGTCATTAATTTATCCATGGAATGCTGGCCCTTTATGCGATTGTCAGCATTTCATCATCGGGAGAGACGGCATCACCGACCTTGATGAAGATTTCACCGACGGTGCCCGCCTTTGATGCACGAATCTCTGTTTCCATTTTCATGGCTTCGAGAATAATCAGAACATCACCTTCTTCAACAGCGTCACCCGGTGAAACCAGTATTTTGAAGATGTTACCGCCCAGAGGTGCGATAACCGGCTCACCGCCACTAGCTGCAGGAGCTGGCGCAGACGTCGCCGCCGGTGCAGCTGCCGCACCACCCTCGCCCTGAATCTGGGAAATTTCACCACCTTCAGAAACTGCAACCACGTACTTCTTGCCGTTAACATCAACGGTATAGGTTTCGGGACCAGCGGGCTTCTTCGCTGGTAGCGCATCTTCAGCCGTGGGAACCGGCTCAAATGCATCCGGGTTACCGCGATTTTCCAGAAACTTCAGGCCAATCTGCGGGAACAAGGCATAAGTCAGAACATCATCAACGGTATTATCCGCCAGCTTGATGCCTTTTTCGTCTGCCAGAGACTTCAGCTCGCCAGTCAGCTTGTCCATTTCTGGTTCAATCTGATCGGCAGGGCGACAGGTAATCGCTTCTTTGCCATCCAGAACCTTCGCCTGCAGTTCCTTATTAAACGGCGCTGGAGCAGAACCGTATTCGCCCTTCAGGATAGCCGCGGTTTCTTTGGAAATAGACTTGTAACGCTCGCCTGTCAGAACGTTCAGTACAGCCTGAGTGCCAACAATTTGCGAGGTTGGTGTTACCAGCGGAATAAAACCAAGATCTTCACGAACCTTGGGAATTTCGGCCAGTACTTCATCGAAACGGTCAGCCGCATTCTGCTCTTTAAGCTGGCTTTCCATGTTCGTCAGCATGCCGCCCGGCACCTGAGCAATCAGAATGCGGGAATCAGTACCGCGAAGACTACCTTCAAATTTAGCGTATTTCTTACGAACTTCACGGAAATAACTGGCAATTTCTTCAAGCAGAACCAGATCAAGCCCGGTGTCACGATCTGTCCCCTCAAGGATTGCCACAATCGCCTCGGTGGGCGAATGGCCATAAGTCATACTCATTGAGGAGATAGCCGCATCCACGTTATCGATACCGGCTTCCGCTGCCTTAATAGCTGTCGCGGTAGACATGCCGGTAGTTGCGTGGCACTGCATATGAATCGGGATGTCCAGCTCTTTCTTCAGGCGAGTCACCAGATCAAAAGCAACATACGGTTTAAGAATCCCCGCCATGTCTTTGATAGCAATGGAATCTGCGCCCATATCGGCAACTTCTTTAGCCAGCTCAACCCACATTTCAATGGTATGCACCGGGCTGGTGGTGTACGAAATTGTGCCCTGTGCGTGCTTGCCTGTTTTGCGAACAGCCTTGATAGCCGTCGCCAGGTTGCGTGGGTCGTTCATGGCATCAAAAATACGGAACACGTCTACGCCGTTTTCCGCTGCACGATCAACAAACCGCTCTACCACATCGTCCGCATAATGGCGGTAGCCCAGAAGATTCTGACCACGCAGCAGCATTTGCTGGGGCGTATTGGGCATTACTTTCTTCAGTTCGCGGATGCGCTCCCAGGGATCTTCACCCAGGTACCGGATACAGGAGTCAAAGGTAGCTCCGCCCCAGGATTCAAGAGACCAGTAGCCCACTTTATCGAGCTTCTCGGCAATAGGCAGCATATCATCAAGCCGCATACGGGTGGCCAGCAGGGACTGATGGGCATCACGAAGTATAACGTCCGTAATCCCCAGCGGTTTTTTTGTATGAGTCATCGTGTCAGCCTTCTGTTTAAAGGTTCTATCTAATCAGTTACCGGGTCACTTCTTGTGGCGCGACCGGAATTGTGCAATCGCCTTTTTGATCGCCTCTGCCGTATCAGGGTCAACTGATACCGGCGCCTTGGACCTGGCACGAGGTGACTTGGCCGGGGTTGCCGGCTCGGGCGGCGCAAACCGGGTAAGCAGTTTGGACATAAGCAGGGTCGCGAAAACCAGAACAACCAGGAACGCGAACACGAACCCCATACCCGCAACCATCAGATCGACGGCTTGTGACATCAGGTCATCCATATTGAATAGCTACCTGTTATTGATTTATGGATTTTCCCGGAAACGCCGAAACGCACTAGACCTAAGTCTTATAGCGAACCAAAGCAATCCGGGAGGCAAAATCCTGCGTAATTTACCGGTTTCACACCCAGTGAGCAACAAAAATGCATATGACTATACGGACTTTCCGAGTGCCCGGAGCCAGCCCCAGCCTGACCGAAAAGCCCGTAATACCCTACTGTCAGACCAGCCTTACTCTTAACTTTCGACCTTTTATCCGCCCACTTTCAAGCCGTTTCAGGGCGCGACCGGCCTGTGAGGCCTCTACGGCGACGAAACACTGAAAATCAAACAATGCAATCTTGCCAACAGCCTTGCCATCAAGCCCGGCTTCCCCGGTCAGCGCACCAAGCACATCCCCCGGACGAAGCTTCTCCTTACGGCCAGCAGCGATGCACAGGGTCTTCATTGCGGGGGCAACCGGTTCCGGTGGAACCGAGAGCAAAATCTCCGTATCCCCCCAGGTAACCGGGCTGCCGCGCTCGCTTTCAAGACGGTTAATCTTGTGGCCCTGGGCCGGACTGCATAGGGTAACGGCCAACCCGGCTTCCCCAGCCCGGCCTGTGCGCCCTACCCGATGGGTATGTACTTCAGGATCCCGCGCAGGCTCGGCATTAATAACCAGAGGCAGGGATTTGATATCCAGCCCACGAGCTGCAACATCTGTTGCAACCAGAACCTGACAGCTCTGATTTGCGAAGCGCACCAGTACACTGTCACGTTCGCGCTGCTCCAGGTCTCCGTGCAGAGCCAGAGCTGAAAAGCCTTGCGCCCCCAGCTCTGCGGCCAGCTCATCACATTGCTGCTTCATGGAACAGAACACCAGACAGGAAGCTGGCTGATGTTCTGACAGCAGGCTTACGATCGCACGGGTACGCTCCTGGGCAGGAATTTCGTAAAACAGCTCCCGAATATCAGAGTTAACACTTTGAAGTTCGGCCCGCACATCCACAGGCTCCCGCTGAAAACCTGCACTGAGCTTACGAATAGAGTCAGGCCAGGTCGCTGAAAACATTAATGTCTGACGCTGCTTGGGCGTATAGCCCAGAATTTCCTCCATAGCGTCCTGAAACCCCATATCGAGCATCCGGTCGGCTTCATCCAGAACCAGAGTCGTAAGGCGATTCAGATCCAGAGTTCCTTTGCGCAGGTGATCCGCGATCCGCCCCGGCGTACCCACAACTATATGTGCCCCGTGGGCAAGAGAGCCAATCTGTGGCCCGATGGAGACACCGCCACACAGCGTGAGAATCTTTATA
>Ga0209345_10002116_pt1 | contig 22561 bp, 27 predicted proteins | sample Cruoilmetagenom7_FD_187294 | JGI IMG/M metagenome (GOLD analysis project Ga0209345, IMG submission 187294) | Oil polluted marine microbial communities from Coal Oil Point, Santa Barbara, California, USA - Sample 7 (SPAdes) (version 2) | ecosystem: Environmental > Aquatic > Marine > Oil seeps ...
TGACCTTTCATATCACATCGGCACGCACGGACGATGGCAAGGCGCTTTATCGCGTTCACACCGGGCAGTTCAATGACCGGGCCGATGCAGATCAGTTGTGCGAGCAATTGAAGGCGCGCTCGTTGAAATGCTTTGTGGCCCGTCAGTAGTCGTCAGTGTTCCCGCTTGCGCGTTTTGCGGTGGTAACGGGCCTGCACGCCGATGGCGCAGATCACGACAAAGGTTGCCGCGTTGGCGGGTATCTGCAGGTTGAAGTCGGTAAACGAGTGAATCAACAGGCCGAGTATGGCAATTGAAGCACCAAAGCCGATACCGCTGCGGTACCAAGACTCGGTACGCCAGAGCGCACGCAGGGCGTGATACATGGCCAGCAGCACAAAAGCCGCCAGTGGCAGGGTTCCGATCAGACCATACTCAATCGCAAACTGCAGATAATCATTGTGGGCGTGGTCGAAATGGCCCCGAATTTCAGCCCCGGGGTATGACTGAAAGCTTGATTCAAACGCCCCGGCGCCAAAGCCAACCAGTGGACGATCGTAGAACTGGTCAATGGCGTAACCGAATACGTCTGTACGAATAACGTTTTTCTGCTGCACGACCACATCACCGTCCACCTGATCCTCGAACTGGGTCGACACAATGCGGTCACGCAGCTGCTCAAGCCCGAAAAACTGACTGATCACCAGCACATCGATCACAATCAGGCTGGCCAGAATCAGACTGTTACGCAGGCGGTGTTCCTTGTTCAACAGTACGAACAGTGCCCCAATGATCAGCAGGGCGGCGAAGAACGCCGTATTGCCCATGCGCGAACGGGTCATCACCAGTGCGATGACCATAATCACCAGTGCCAGACGCAGTCGGGCTTTGGGGCCCATCAGCATTTCCAGCAGCGTCTTCCAGCGCAGTGGTGCGCCATCGCGCAGTGCCATCATCAGGCCGATGCCGCAGCCCAGTGTCATCACCAGATAACCGGCCAGATGGTTACGGTTGATAAAGGTGCCGGTTACCACGCCACGGTTAACCGTTTTGGGCTCGAACAGAAGCCATTCGATACCCGACAACGTCATGAAACTGCCATAAAAGGCTTGTAGCGTCGCACTGACAACCAGTGTCGATACCAGCACCGTAAGACGACGCCGAGTGTGAAACAGGCCAATGATCAGGATAAACAGAAAGCTGTAGCCAAGCCCCAGTATCAGGTAATGAAAGGTCTCGGCATTGTCGGTCGTAATGCCGGTCAGCCATTGAATCAGCACCCAAAGCTGCGTGATCAGCAACAGAAAGAACATCGGCAAGGCCTTGGGCAGCGCCCGGTTGTGGCTGCTGGGTTTCCCGGCCTGAAACAGCGCCCAGGTCAGGGTCAGCAGGCCGGTCACAAGGCTGAACAGCGCGCCGGCCCAGTAGGAATTGCTCGCCGCCGGCAGTGGCAGCCAGAACAGCAGCAGGAGTGTTGCGATGATCAGGCTGTTCTCGGTGACAGAGCGCGGCTGGGTCATGGGCCGGTGTTCCTTCAGGCGTAGGCGATGAATTGAAGGCCGTATTCTACTGTCTTTGTTCGGCCAGTACAGACTTGAAATCGGACCAACTCAGGTCAGCTTTGGTCAGAAAACTTGTGAAATTAGCGAATTCAAACTTAGTTTCACTGGAAAATGGGCCCTGCAGGCCATAAAATCAGCAATTGAAATGAGTTATCAGTGCGTACGGCACGCCCCGCTGCGCCCGACATACAATCACGAGGACGTAATCATGCGCAAAACATTGACAGCACTTTCACTGGCCGCACTGCTGAGTTCGGGTTCTGCAATGGCAGATCAGGCTACCCACGACGACATAAAAGCTGCGCTCATTGTCGCAGGTGCCTCATACAGCTCAACCGCCCTGCAGCAGGTACACGACGCTGCCGCTGATAACGAAACCGCGATTGCTGATGCCATTGCTGCTCTGGTGGCTTCTATAGGCAATGAGCCTACAGTGGTTTTGAATGTTATTAGTTTGGCAGTGTCCCATAACCCGTCTTATGCTATCGCCATTGTGCGTAAAGCCGCAGCGGCTGCGCCGAGCATGTCTCAGGCCATTGAGGATGGTGCCGTCGGGGCAGCGCCTGCCCTGTCAGATCAGATTGCTCAGGCTGTTCAGCAGGGAGTCGATGACAGCGAAGGCTCAAACAACAACGTGGGTGACACCTCCACTCAAAACACAAGCGCGGTTCCTTCAGGCAATGATGCCGGCTCCAGCGGTGACTCAGTTAGCCCCAGCGAAACCTGATTGGCATCTATGAAAGCTTGCCTGCCGGCTTGAGCCGGTGGGCCCGGTCCCTGAATTTAGAAAGGCCATACACATGCGTAAAACATTTCATTTAAAAGCACTTGTTGCTGCCATGGCCATGAGTGGCGCTTCCGCGACCTACGCGATTGAAGCCGCTTCCATGAATCTGGGTGGCATGAAGTTCACCCCGACGCTGCAGCTGACCGAGACCTACGACGATAACTTCCGTGCGTCCGGCGTCAATGAAGAGTCAACCTGGATCACCACGATCAACCCGAGCTTCGAGCTGGCTGCGCAGGATCGCCTGAACATCTACAAGCTGACCTATGCGTTCAACAGCGATTTTTACCATTCCAGCAGTGATGACAACAACACTGATCATCACCTGGATGCCGATGCGCACATGGAGTTCAGCTCGCGCAGTCGCCTGGATCTGAATGCCGGCTATGACCGCATCGAAAGCGTTGCCGATACTGAAACCGATGGCGTCAACGACAAGTATCACACCTACAACATCGGCGGTGTATTCGGTTACGGTGCCGAGTCTGCCACCATGCAGTTCGAGCTGGGTGCCAACCAGCAATGGCTGCGTTATGACAACGATAATGGCGTCAACGATGATCTGGATCGTGACACCACCAGCCTGACTGGAACCGCATTCTACCGTGTGGCACCGAAGACGCGTGCACTGCTGGAACTGCGCTACAGTGACTATGACTACAAGCTGTCGACCTCTGATCTGGACAGCGATGCGGTGTCTTATCTGGTGGGTGTGACCTGGGACGCGACCGCGAAAACCAGCGGTACGGCCAAAATCGGTTATACCGACAAGCAGTTTGATTCAGCCGGTCGTGAAGATGTAAGTGGCAACGTGTGGGAGATCGGTGTCAACTGGCAGCCGCGCAGCTACTCCATGATCAGCCTGAATACCCGTCGCAGCCTGGAAGAGGGCTCACAGGGGGCTGAAGACTCCATCGATACCACCCGTTACGGTATCAACTGGAATCACGCCTGGAGCAACCGTGTGTCGACTGATGTGAGCTACAGCTTCATCGAAGAAGACTACGAATACACCACGGCGAATGCACGCAGCGACGAAACTGACGAGTTTGGTCTGGGGCTGAACTACAACCTGCGTCGTTGGGTGGATGTCGGTGTTGGCTACAAGTACCAGGATGTTGATTCTACTGTTGCCAGTGAAAACTACGATCGCAGCCTGTACCAGCTGAAGCTGACTATGGGACTCTAACCCCCTGCGGGTTGTCCGGAAGGGGAGCTTAGTCTCCCCTTTTTTGTGTAAAAAGTTCAAAGGGTATCAAAATGTTTCAGCGTATCTTGACGCCAGTGATGTTTTTATTGGCTCTGCTGGTGGCGCCTGCAAGCCTTTGGGCAGCCGGTGACAGTCAGTACAGGCTTGGTTCGGGCGATATGATCAGCATCAGCGTGTTTGGTGAAGAAGACCTGAGCTTCGACAAAGTGCGCCTGAATGACGCAGGCACGTTTTCGTACCCTTTTCTGGGCGAGGTAAGAGCCAAGGGCCGCAGTGCGGCGGATATTGAGCAAACCCTGATTCAGGGGCTCAAAGGCGACTACCTGATCGACCCGAAAATTTCGGTCAGCATCATCGAATACCGTGACTTCTTCGTCAACGGTGAGGTCAAGTCCCCCGGTGGCTATCCGTTCAAGCCCGGCTTGAGCCTGCGTACAGCGGTTGCGCTGGCAGGTGGCCTGACTGAGCGTGCATCCGAAAGCAAGATTTCGGTTATCCGTGAAGAAAACGGCAACAAGCGGACGTTCAAGGCTACCATGGAGACCCCGATTTTTCCGGGTGACATCATCACTATCGAACAGAGCTTCTTCTGATTATGGAAAACACAACAACTCAGCCGGAGCGGACTTCGCTGGCACAGCGCATGGCTGATGATGAAATTGATCTGCTGCAATTGTGGAACACCATCTGGCGCCGCAAATGGAGCATCATCACCCTCACCATCGTGGTGATGATGCTGGCAACGCTGATTGTGATGAGCATGACGCCGATCTACCGCGCCGTATCGACCCTGCTGATCGAGCAGAAAACGGCCAAGGCGGTATCGATCCAGGATATGTACGGCCTTGAAGGGGGCAGCAATGAATACCTGCAAACTCAGTTTGAGCTGCTGAAGTCGCGTGAGCTGGCTGAGCGCGTCGTGCGCCAGTTGAACCTGACGACACACCCCGAATTTGACCCACGACAGCAGCCAGAGCCGCTGATTGACATCAAGGGGATGCTGGATCGCATTACCAGCAGTGGTCTGGTGCCCTTTACCACGCCGGATGATCTGGAGCAGAACGAAGCACTGACTGAAGCGAGAATATTCGATCAGGTCGTGCGTGACTTCATGAGTCGGACCATCATTTCACCGGTCATGAAAACCCAGCTGGTGAAGGTCGAGATCGAAATGGCTGACTCGCGGCTGGCGGCCCAGGCAGCCAATACGCTGGCTAACGCCTATATCGAAAACCAGCTTGAATCCAAGCTGCAGATGACCCAGACCGCTACAGACTGGATGAATGAGCGCCTGAGTGGCCTTAAAGACAAGCTGCAGGAGTCGGAGCGCAAGCTGCAGGCGTTTCGTGAAAGCGAAAACCTGGTTGACCTTGAAGGGGTCACGACCGTGGCCGGTGGCGAACTGTCACAGACCGGTGACCGTCTGATTGATGCACGCCGTAACCGTGCAGCCGCTGAAAGCCAGTATCGCCAGGTGGCGGCCATGAAAGATGGCGGCTGGCGTCGACTGGCAACCGTTCCGGCTGTGCTGAGCAATCAGCTGGTGCAGCAGTTCAAGGCGGATGAAGGCCGCGCCCGTGCCAAGGTGGAAGAGCTGTCGCGCCGTTACGGGCCCAAGCACCCGACCATGATTGCGGCACAGAGCGAGCTCCAGGCTGCTACGGCCAACCTGCGCTCTCAGGTTGAGCAGGTGGTGGCGTCCATTGAGCGTGAGTACCAGCTGGCGACGGCCAACGAGCGCTCGCTGCAGGGCTCTTTTGACCAGAACAAGGTTGAAATTCAGGACATCAAGCGCAAGGAATTCAAGCTGCGAGAGCTGCAGCGTGAAGTCGACACCAACCGCTCGCTTTACGACACGTTCATGACACGCTTGAAAGAAACGTCCGCAACGTCTGACTTTGAAGCCGTGAATGCACGAATTGTCGACCGTGCCGTTGTCCCTGAAGTGCCGGTCAAGCCCAAGAAGTCACTGATCGTATTGTTGGCGGGTATCCTGGCGCTGATGGCCGGTGTCGCCATGGCATTGCTGCTTGAATTCCTCAATAACACCTTCAAAAGCACTGAAGATGTTGAGAACAAGCTTAACCTGCCGGTACTGGGCATTTTGCCGCTGCTGAAGGGCAAGGATCGCAAGGATGTGGCCAGAATGTTCACCAAGGGGGATGACAAATCCTTCGTTGAGTCCATTCGCACCATCCGTACCGGTGTCGTGCTGTCCGGGCTTGATAACCCGCACAAGGTGCTGGTGGTAACCTCTTCCATTCCCAGTGAGGGCAAAAGCTCGGTGGCGGCCAACCTGGCCTTTGCCATGGGGCAGATGGAGAAGGTGCTGTTGATCGATGCCGATATGCGCAGGCCCACGGTCGCCAAGAGCTTTGAGTTCCCGGTGGGCACGCCTGGTCTTGCCAATCTGGTCGCGGGCACTGCACGGCTGGAAGACTGCATCAAGGTTGTGGACGACAATGTCAGTGTTATCCCGGCGGGTACCGTACCACCGAATCCGCTGGAGCTGTTGTCATCTCAGCGCTTTGCAAAAGTCTTGTCCGTACTGGAGAAAACGTTCGACCGCATCATTATCGACTCACCACCTACCCAGGCGGTGAGCGATGCGCTGGTGCTCTCGACTCATGCCAACGCCCTGATCTATGTGATCAAGTCAGAAGCAACGGCGATCCCACTGGCCAAGCGTGGTGTTGGCCAGCTGTTGCAGAACAATGCGCCGGTTACCGGTGTGGTACTGAACCAGGTTGATATCAAGAAGGCGAAAAAATACGGTTACAGCTATGGTGGTTACTACGATTACTATGGCTACAGCGGTGACAGCAAGACCAAAGAGGCATAACCAATGGGTATGATTGACCTGCACAACCACCTTTTGCCGGGCATTGATGACGGCGCGGAGGATGTCGGCACGTCAATCGAACTGGCGCGGATTGCGGTCAAGGACGGGATAACGCATCTTGTCTGTACGCCGCACATCCACACCGGGCGCTACGACAACACCCAGCAGACCATTCAGGCCGCGTTTGAGCAGTTTCAGCAGGCGCTACAGGCTGAAAACATCGCGCTCAAAGTGGCCTGGGCCGCTGAGGTGCGTTTTGGCCTTGAGTTGATGGAGTGGGCCGGCATGGGCACGCTGCCGTTTTTGGGGGAGTGGCAGGGCAAAAAAGTGCTGTTGCTGGAGTTTCCCCATAACGAAGTACCCTTTGGCGCTGAAAAGCTCACATCATGGCTGATCGGGCGCAATATTCTGCCGATGATCGCACACCCTGAACGTAACAAGGGCATTATGAAGTCCCGCAGCAAACTGAAACCCTTTCTGAATCAGGGCTGTCTGCTGCAGGTCACGGCCGCTTCAGTAGCGGGGCATTTCGGTGAAACCGCGCGTGAGGTGGCCCTTGAGCTGCTGCAGGAAGACAAGGTGACCATTCTGGCCACCGATGCCCATAACACGCGCCACCGGCCGCCACAGCTGAAAGAAGGTGTGCGTGCGGCGGCAGCGGTTACCGGTGAGAAAAAAGCGGCTGAGCTGGTAACCCTCAACCCCTGGACCCTGGCACAGGTACATTTCAGTTCATGAACACCGCTTCAGATACAGGTATGTTTCAGCGCTTCCGGCGCCCGTTTATGGCAGGTCTTGCCCTTTTGGCGCTGGGGTTGATCGTGATCGCTTTTATGACGCTGGCTTCTTCGATCTATGCCAGCCAGTCCCGCATGTTTCTGAATGACTGGGGCAAGAAGGGCGAGCTTCCCTCTGAAAAGGCCTGGAGTGTCGCTGCACAGGCGGCTGAGCGTGCGGTTTCACTTTCGGTAACCGGGCAGGGCGAATATCTGGACCGTTTGGGGCGTGTTCATGAATGGCGGCATGTGACCCTGCCGTTCGGGGCTGAAGCCGCCTCAGAGAGCCGTCAGAAAGCTCTGGAGGCCTATCGCGCCTCGGTCGAAGTGCGGCCGCTGTGGCCCTATACCTGGGTGCAGTTGGCATTCATCAAGTTACGTTTGCTGCAGTTTGACAGCGAGTTTCATACGGCGTTGCAGCGGGCGGATGAGCTTGGCCCGACACGGTTGCGTGTGCAGGCGCCACTGGCCGAGATCAGCTTTATTGCCTGGCCTCAGCTCGATCAGCATCAACGTCAGGCTGCTTGGCAGGCGTTTGAGTTTACTCTGCGTCAGGATGGTCGCCGGGCAGGTCGTCTGAAAGGCTTGATTGATCAGGCAAGGCTGACCGAAGAGATGTGTGGCGTTGTCGATCCAGAACTCACTTCAGGGCGCAAATGGTGCGTTCAGTAAGCGGTATGTCAGTGGTCACGGCGCATTGAGTACAGGCCCGCTTCCATCTCATCCATCATCCCCGAACTGAACTCGTCCAGCTCTGGCTCTGCCGCTATCTGATATCCCTCGCTGGCCCATTCACCCAGGTCGATCATGCGGCAGCGTTTTGAACAAAACGGCCGGTCCGGGTTGTCGGTGGAGTAGAGGGTGGGTGTACCGCACTGGGGGCAGTCGAGCAGTTTGCCGGCCATTTACATTTCCTCCCGTGCCAGCTGCAACAGTTGCGGGTGCAATGCGTTGACCGCATCGCGCAGCTGGCTTTCGTTGCCACTGTTGTCCAGTACAAAATCAGCATGTTTCAGGCGTTCCGCGCGCTGCATCTGAGCAGCCAGAATCTGGCGGACCTGGGCTTCTTCAATGCTGTCGCGTGCCATGGTGCGGCTGATCTGCAGCGCTTCTGGTGCGTCTACCACAATCACCTTGCTGATCAGCAGGTGCTGGTCGGTTTCGAGCAGCAGCGGCGAGGCCAGAATGGCGTAGGCGTGGCCCTGCTCGTCCAGCTGCTCAAGTGTATCCAGAATGTGATCGCGAATCAGTGGGTGCAGCAGCGCCTCAAGCCAGTTGCGTTCGCGTTCCTTATCAAACACGATACGGCGCAGCGCGGCGCGGTCGAGGTTGCCGTTGGGCAGAATCACGTGTTCACCGAAGTGCGATGCGATTTTCGCCAGCGCCTCGCTGCCTGGCTCTACCACCAGCCGCGCCACGCGGTCGGCGTCGATGACCGGCACACCCAATGCGATAAAACAGTCGGATGCAGCGCTTTTGCCGCTGCCGATTCCACCTGTAAGTCCTGCTACCAGCATCAAAAGCTCCCCAGATAAGCGGAAATGATCTGATCACCCCAGACCAGTGCGATCCATCCGGCGATCGCCAGATAGGGCCCGAACGGAAGTGGATTTTGCGCGCTATGGCGGCGTAATGCAATCAGGCCCAGTGCCAGCACGACCCCCACCACCGATGACAGCAGAACCACCAGCGGCAGAACCTGAACCCCGCCCCAGGCGCCGATGGCGGCCAGCAGTTTGAAGTCGCCGTAGCCCATCCCTTCCTTGCCGGTCACCAGCTTGAACAGCCAGTACACTGCCCACAGTATCAGATAGCCGGCGGCCGCACCGAATACGGCACTCTCAAGCGAGGTAAACACCCCCTGAGTATTCAGCAGCAGCCCCAGCCACAATAAGGGCAGGGTGATGCTGTCGGGCAGCAGTTGGTGGTCCAGGTCGATAAAGGTGAGTGCAATCAACGCCCAGCTCAGCACCACCAGCGCAACACCTTCGGACGTCAGGCCAAACTGCCAGATCAGCCAGCCACCCATCAGACCGCTGAGCAGCTCAACCAACGGGTAACGCACCGAGATGCGTGTACCGCACTCACTGCAGCGTCCACGCAAAAACAGCCAGCTGATGACCGGAATGTTTTCGTAACACTGAATCAGGTGGCCGCAGCCGCCGCAGCGTGAACGCGGCACCATCAGGTTGAAGCGTTCCTCGGGTGTGGGCACAGACGCCTCGTCTGCCACTGCGTCTTCGCCAGGTACGGCATCGGCCTGCAGCATCGCATCCCACTCGCGCTGCATCATCACCGGCAGGCGCAGGATCACCACATTCAGAAAGCTGCCCACCAGCAGCGAAATGACCAAAGCAAAAAGAGCCGCAACCAGCGGCTCTGCAACCAGAAACTCGATCATCCCTCAGCCAACCACCTGGCCAAGCTGGAATATAGGCAGGTACATGGCGATAACAAGGCCGCCGACCAGCACACCCAACACCACCATGATCATCGGCTCCAGCAGGCTGGAAAGGTTGTCCACAGCGTTATCCACATCCTCTTCATAGAAGGTCGCCACCTTGTCGAGCATCATGTCGAGCGAGCCGGCCTCTTCACCAATCGAGATCATCTGCACTGTCATGGTCGGGAACACACCGGTCATGACGGTGGCATTGGTCAGTGACTGGCCGGTCGAAACCCCGTTGCGAATCTGGATGATGGCGTTTTCATACACCACGTTACCGGCCGCGCCGGCAGCCGAATCAAGCGCCTCGACCAATGGCACACCGGCGGCAAAGGTGGTCGCGAGGGTACGAGAGAAGCGGGCCACGGCCGCCTTGTGCAAAATGCCGCCAATGGCGGGTATCCTGAGGACGGCACGGTCAACAAAGTTGGAAAACTTCTGCGATTTCTGCCGGGCCTTGGCAAAGGCAAACGCCGCGGCGACAGCCCCGATCAACAATACGAACCACCATTGCTGCATCCATTCCGACATCCCGATCACCCACATGGTGAAGGCGGGCAGATCAGCGCCGAAGCTGCCGAATACGCTTTCAAACTGCGGTACAACCTTGACCAGCAGAATGGCGGATACCAGAACACCCACCACGATAACGGCAATCGGGTAGGTCATCGCTTTTTTGATCTTTTTCTTCAGGGATTCGACCTTTTCCTTGTAGGTCGCGATGCGGTCCAGCATGGTCTCCAGTGCACCGGACTGCTCGCCAGCGTGCACCAGTGACACTACCAGGTCATCAAAGTGCTCAGGGTGGCGGGCCAGCGCGCGCGAGAAATCACTGCCCGCGTTGACATCATCACGGACATCATTGATCAGTTTTTTGAGTTTGGTTTTTTCGGCACCCTGGGCGACGATCTCAAGCCCCTGCAGCAGTGGTACACCCGCTTTCATCATTGTCGCTTCCTGACGAATGAAAAAGGCGATATCGGCCGGCTTTACGGGCTTGTTCTTGGCGCTGAAGATCGACACCTGTTCCTTGCCGATCTTGCCGGGGTTGATCCCCTGCTTGCGCAACAGCGCTTTGGCAGCGGCAAGGTTTTCGGCCTCGATCTTGCCCTTGCTCTCGTTGCCGCTCTTGTCCTTGCCTTTCCAGACAAAAGTAATGCGCTTGGGCTCTTTGGCTGCCCGCTTTTTTGATGCCGTTGCCATAGTCTATCCCTGTCAGGTTTTGATTACCCGGTTCATCTCTTCCAGACTGGTCACGCCGCTGGCCACCTTGATCAGCGCAGCTTCGCGCAGCGTTTTGAATCCCTGTGTTTTTGCTACTCTGAGTATATCAATGGAGTTGCCGTTATCCATAATGCACTCGGCAATCTCGCTCGACATCTTCAGCATTTCGTAAACCCCGACACGTCCCTTGTAGCCACGGTTGCATTTGTTACAGCCGTCATGGTCGGCTTCAAACAGGTGCAGGTTGGGGATCTGATCCGGTGTAAAGCCCTCTTCCAGCAGGGTGGCTTCGGGCAGGGTGACCGGTTTCTTGCAGCTTTCACACAGGCGCCGGCCCAGTCGCTGGGCGATAATCAGACTGACCGAGGTGGCAATGTTGAAGGCAGGCACGCCCATGTTGCGCAGGCGTGTCAGCGTTTCAGGTGAGCTGTTGGTGTGCAGTGTCGACAGCACCATGTGACCGGTTTGCGCGGCCTTGATCGCGATCTCGGCGGTTTCAAGGTCACGAATCTCGCCCACCATCACCACATCAGGGTCCTGACGCAGGAAGGCGCGCAGCGCCTCGGCAAAGGTCAGCCCCACCTTGGCGTTCACGTGAACCTGGTTCACCCCGTCAAGGTTGATCTCGACTGGGTCTTCCGCGGTAGAGATGTTGCGCTCTTCGGTATTGAGAATATTCAGGCCCGTATACAGCGTCACGGTTTTACCCGAACCGGTGGGGCCTGTAACCAGAATCATACCCTGTGGCTGCTCCAGCGTGGTCAGGTAGGCGTCTTTCTGGTCAGGCTCAAAGCCGAGGGCCTCTACACCCATCTGGGCGCTGGTGGGGTCAAGGATACGCAGCACGATCTTCTCGCCCCACAACGTGGGCAGGGTGTTGACACGGAAGTCAATGGCGCGTTTGGCCGATACCTTGAGTTTGATGCGTCCATCCTGTGGCATGCGCTTCTCGGAAATGTCCATGCGCGACATAACCTTGAGGCGGGCCGACAGCCGCGAGGACAGGTTTAGCGGTGGCCGGTGAACCTCTTGCAGAATGCCGTCTATACGGCAGCGCACGCGGTAGCTTTTCTCGTAGGGCTCGAAGTGGATATCCGAGGCTCCTTTCTTGATGGCGTCCAGCAGCACCTTGTTGATGAAGCGCACGATTGGCGTGTCGTTGGCCGCTTCTTCGGCGGTTTCTTTCTCGTTGGTCTCGGGCTGGTCATCACCCAGTTCGATATTATCGAGGTCGGTGTCTTCCAGCTCTTCCATGGCGCTGTTCGACTGGTCGAGGTAATGCTCCAGCCGGCGACTGAGCTTGTCCTCCTCAACGATGACCGCCTCGGTGGTCGTGCCGGTGTGGAACTTGATCTCGTCCAGCGCCTGAATGTTGGTCGGGTCGGCCAACGCCACAAATACCCGTCCCTCACGCTTCATCAGTGGCAGCACACGGTGTTTGCTGATCAGAGCATCCGAGATCAGCTCTTTCGGTACCGATTCTTCACTGAAGGCGTCAAGATCAAACAGCGGCAGGCCGAACTCTTCCGAGGCGGCCGTGGCCGCCCGGTGGGCACTCACCAGTCGGTGGGCAATGATGTAGCTGATAAACGACTGATTTGCATCACGAGACTGTACGACCGCATCCTGCGCGACTTCGGCGGAGAAAACACCATCATTGACCAGCCGCTTGGCCAGCCCTGTTAGGGGTTGTGATCCTCTGGACACCGGAACTCCTGTAAGCTGAGGCTCTGTCTTACGTACTAGTGGGCTATGATAGGGGCAATCAAAGCACAGCGGCAGTCAAACTGTAAACAGGCCCCGCTAAAATGCTGCCCAGTTGATTCAGCTCAACTTAATTTTGCGTTAAGTTGGCGTTCAGGCTGGACAGGTGGGTCAAGGCTGGCCTAGTATCAAAAGCAGCGTTAGGGGAACAGGAGTTGTGCCCGAGTGCTGCACTTTTTTAGGAATGTTAACTCGCTGGAGAGATAACCATGAAAAAACAGATGAATCAGAAGGGTTTCACCCTGATCGAACTTATGATCGTTGTAGCGATCATCGGTATCCTGGCTGCGATCGCGCTGCCGGCTTATCAGGATTATACGCGTAAGAGTGCGAACAATGCGTGTTTGGCTGAGGCTAAAGGCTATGCGAATGCCTTGGTTATCGACTTCGCTGAGACTGGTACATATGCAAGTACAACTAACTCTACAGGCAGTGCTTGTACTGCGGTAACCCCACCCGGAGATTCAGCTAGTAACTTTACAGCAACTCCGATTGCAACTGGGCCCGGTGATACTAATACTATTTGCTACTTGGCAAATGGTAATTGTGAGCTTCAATAAAAAAACAAGTGATCAGAACTACGTTTGTTTAGTTTGACCATGAAGAAGCCCTGCATAGTCGGGGCTTCTTAGTTTTTTGACCAATGTTCAAAATGCCGGAGGTGGCTATGAGCAGGGCAAAGGGATTTACACTGATTGAGCTGATGATTGTTGTGGCGATTATCGGCATTTTGGCCGCCATAGCATTGCCCGCTTATCAGGACTACGTGCGTAAGGCTGCCAATAGTGCCTGTATGGGTGAGGCAAAAGGCTATGCGATGAGTGCGCTGGTGGCAATCACGGATGGCAGCGGTTCCATCCCTTCGCCGACTGAGTCCGCGTGCGAGTGGATAACGGATGTGGCGGCTGTGGCCAGTCCTTCAGTGGGTACCGAGATTCAAGCCTACCCTAAAAGCCCCGGTGACACGGGTGTGCGGTGTAACCTGAATGCGGATACGGCTTGCCGGCCGGATACCAGTGGCAGCGTGCCGAGTACAGCGCCAGGTGGGTAAGAAATTAAAGGAATAAAAGGGGACAGAGACCCCATTTCTTGACCCCATTTCTAATAAAGGGGACTGACCCCATTTCTATAAAATAAAAGGGGACAGACCCCAAAATAAAAGGGGACAGACCCCATTTCCCAGAAATAAAGGGGACAGACTCCATTTCTTGATATCTTGATGCTTCCATTAAACGGATTTGATGGGGGATTCTATGCCTCGCCGTGCGCGTATTGTTCTGGACGGTGTGCCTTTGCACATTATTCAGCGCGGGAATAACCGTGCTGTTACCTTTTTTGCTGAAGATGATTACCTGTTCTACCTGGAACAGTTACGTGAACTCTGCGTTGAGCATGACATTCAGCTGCATGCCTATTGTCTGATGACAAATCATGTCCATCTGCTTGTTACGCCGACTGTCGGAAGTGCCGTATCCTCCTTGATGAAACACTTGGGCCAGCGTTACGTACAGCGTATCAACCGGCTGTATCAGCGTTCAGGTACGCTTTGGGAAGGTCGCTTCAAGTCATCGCTGATCGCAAGCGAACGCTATATGCTGAGCTGCTACCGTTACATTGAACTCAACCCCGTCAGGGCTGGCATGGTGGCGCATCCTGCGGAGTATCGCTGGTCGAGTTATCGGTTTAATGCCCAGCAGGCGCTTGGACCATGGATTACACCACATGAAAGCTATCTTGCCTTGGGGGCTAGCGTGGCAGAGCGGCAGTCTGCCTATCGTGACTTGTTTCGCTTGGCGCTGGAGGATGGGCTGGTCGACCAAATGCGGAGAGCCATGAGCAGCGGGCATCCATTTGGCAATGAGCGCTTCCGTGCTGAGATAGAAAATGCCACTGGGGTACGGTTTGGCACTGGAAGGCCTGGGCGGCCACGATCCACAGGGAGTGCATGAGAAATGATAAACGACGGCCCCCGTTTACTGTTATCCTCCAGAGCCTGCCAAGACCTTTATCTGTGATTGTCAGAAACACTGCAACGTTGTTAACTTGCCAGAACTGGAGTCCGCAAACAATACGTTTGCATGGTCTGATCTTGTTACATTGCTTGCCCGTCTGGGCTATGAAATGCAGGAAATGGCAGGCTCACGAGTGCGGTTTTATAACGCAGATACCGGCCACATGATGCGTCTGCATAAGCCCCATCCAGAAAGCTATATTAAAGGGGGCGCATTGAAAGATGTGCGTACTGCACTAAAGCGGGAGGGTTATTTGTGACATATCTCAAGTATAAGGGGTACCTGGGCACAATTGAGCCGGATCTCGAAAGTGGCGCCTTGTATGGGAAATTAGCGTTCATCCGCGACCTGGTCACGTATGAGGCCATTGATCTGAAATCACTTGAGCATGAGTTCAGAGCTTCAGTTGATGGATATCTTGAAGATTGTAAAGAGCTTGGTAAAGCGCCCGATACTCCCTTTTAAGGGATCGTTCAATGTGAGGGTCGGTCACGATCTTCATATGGCTGCCAGTGTGGTGGCCAGTCGAGAAAATATTTCACTCAACGACCTGGCGCGTCGTGCTTTGAGTGAATACATCATGAATCATGCAGAGTAAAGGGGACAGACCCCATTTCCTGATCACTTGATGAACTTTAGATCGGCCTTGCGGCGTTTCTTGGCTTTATCATAAAAATTCTCGTGCGGGCCTATGTTCAAAAGATGCAGAATAAGCTGCTCCTTTTGCCAGTTGTAGCCCAGCAGAACCTGCTGCCCATTCAGGCTGAACTTGTGGACACGGAGATAACTGAGATCTCCTTTTTTCTGCTCTCCAATTTCAGGGTCGTCAATGATGGCGTCTATCTCATCTTCAATGATGACGACATCTTCATCAGGGAGCTTATCGAGCGCCTTCTTAAAGACAGGGCTCTCATATACGTTAACGGGTTGCGCGTTTTGTTCTCCGGACATACCTGGTTACCTTGCCGGCGGAAACAGCCTCACGGGCGATCAGCGCCTCGCGGATGAACTCATAGGGAAGATCTGGATTGTCTTCGACAATTTGCCCAATCTTCGCCCAGTGTTCGATCTGCTTAGGCACTGTACGGTGAGAGGCTGCTGAGTGAATTTTTACGTCCTCGACGAACGCATCGTCAAGTCGAACACTAGTAGCCATTTTTCTTTCCTCATTGCGTTGTAAGCGGACTTTTCTTTCAGTTATCAGTGTCTTTTCATTTTCTTTGTCATCGGCCTTAAGGCGGGTCTTATGTTGCGACAAATTGTCGCTAAATGCAACGCTTGGTTGTACCGAATATTGGTGGCTATGAGATACTTCGAGTAGACGAGCGGAAAAGCCTGGCTAACATGCAAAAGAATTGCATCGACTTTGTTCAGGCTCAGCGGCTTTGGGCTGATTCTGGGTTGTTGGAGGTTCAGGCAAAGACAGCAGACGAACCACGCTATCTTGTGATCGGTAGAATTGATGTCAAGCATTGGTCGGCTGTGATCACTTATCGAGGCGAAGCTGTCAGAATTATTTCCGTCAGGCGCTCACGTAAGGCAGAGGTAGCAATCTATGAAGGCTAGAGTGTTCGACAAGAAATTTGATGATGACGAGCAGGATATTGTTGATGATCTTGATATGGCAACTGTATCCCGTCCCAACCAGAAGCAACGCCGTGTAAATGTCGACTTCCCTGCATGGATGATCGAATCGCTTGATCGAGAAGCTAACCGTCTGGGTGTGACGCGTCAATCAATCATCAAAGTCTGGCTGGCTGAACGGCTGGAAGAGGTTAATGAGCATAGGTCTGGCAACCGGTAGCAAAAATGGGGCAGACCCCGTTTACTGTTTACTGCTTAACAACACAATAGCATTGCCTGATTTGGCTTCGAAAGGCTTCGCTGGTTGTTGCCCAATCCAATAGATCAACCCGCCACGGCAGGTCAGCGTCTGAAAATTCAGCGTTTACGACAGCGAGTTGCTGCAGGGGCAAAGGTTCCTCGCTGATAACCGCCAAGTCCAGATCAGAATAACGCTTGGCGTTATGGCGTGCGCGTGAGCCGAATGCCCATACTTCGTAGTCAGGCAGGTGTTTTTCCAGAATACCGGCCACAATCGCCCAGTGATGCGGCTCGATTTCAATATCAGGCAGTGGGAGCGGCATTGCGGGTTTCCAGTTGTTGCAGCAGGGCCTTTGCATCGTAGATGAAGACTTTGGTTTGCTGCCAGACGCGCTCGGCCTTTTCGTGATCGTAGGTATGCGAAGTGATGTTACGCATTTGACGATAACTAAGCCAGGCTTCTACATCACTCAGTAGCCCTCTTTCGCCGCCGTAGCGCAGCAGGTCACGAAAGCTGGAATGATCGATCTCTTCAGGGCTTGCTGCCTCCAGTTCCAGCTGTCTACGCAGCATCTTGACGCAAATTTCATACACGAACTCAAAATTTTGAATGACTCCTGCAATGAGTGTGTTCCGCACCTTATGGTTCTGCTGGTTAAACCACGAAATATCGCTGACTACCTCGATACCGTCTTCCAGCGACTGAATGGCATCGCGTAATGGGCTCAGGTCCAATGTGTATGGAAGGGGAGTGTCGGGCATTTGCAAGATCCTGTTGTGTCAGCAAGGCGAAGGAGGAAAAAAGAAAAGGGGACAGACCCCGTTTACCCTTCGTCCTGCCCGGCATTATAGCCTATCTTGCTACCTCAACCGACAGGCTTGCAGCAGGCGGTGCATGCTGGCTTGTGAGAAAAGGGGGCATGGGAAAAGAAAAGGGGACAAAAGAAAAGGGGGGCAGACCCCGATTTCCCCATTTATCGGACCCGTTTATCCCAACCGATTCGCACGCCAGTTGTTCCAGATCACAGGCGGCGCATTTACTACCTGAGTCCTACCGAATGTGCTGTTTGTGCACAGTTGTTGCGCTTGATGGTGATGGCGTGGAGGGCTATAGTGGATTCTGAACCAAACCTTAACGTATCTGTGCGGCCGTAAGGATGTAAGGCTGCAGGACAGAGTTTTAGCCTGTTCCGGGCTTGGCAAGGAAGTAAAGAGGTTAAATCATGCGATTATATGGTCAGAATAAATCCAGGCATTCACAGCAGGGCGTGGCTGTACTGTTTGTGGTTGTAATGATGTCTATTATCATGGGGTTGTTGGCGTTGGCAGCCTCACGCACTGTCGTTGTCGAGCAGCGCATGACGGGTAATGATATCCGAGCACGCGAAGCTCATGAGGCGGCCGAGGCTGGATTGGCTTTTGCGAAAGCATGGGCAGACTCAAACGTTGTCAAAAATGATATGAGCTGTCCAGGGAGCTCTGGTTGCCCTACACTGCCTGACGTGACGGGCACGACTTCGGGTGAAGTTTATCTGCTCACTATCTCGTTCGATGTTGATGCTAATGGAAATGTAGGCATTCAATCTGTTGCTACAAACTCCGATAACGGAAGTGCAATTGTGGAGGATTGGGTCAGCCAAGTTAGCATCTTTAATGAGCCATTTTTCCCGCCGCCACTAGTGGCAAACGGTAATGTTGTGAATTTCAAAGGTGGGCCTGTTATTGATGCAGGGTCATCGTCGGCAGTAGCTATAGTTGCAAATACTGGCAGTACGATTAACCCAGGTTCGCACCTAAATCTCACGGGCACAACAAAACACGATACTTTTCCTTCCACATCGACACCTGCGTGGGACTATGTGTTCTCGCTCTCTTTGCAGGCTGCCCTTAATAAGGCTATCTCAGATGGCTATGTTGAGAGTAGTGGTGGGTTTCCATCAATACCGGAAAATGGAAAAGGCCCCTTTTATCACTATGATGATGATAAAAATTTTCATCAAGATGTGGGTTCGGCAGATAATCCGGTTGTGCTGATTATTACAGGCAATAAGTCTAATGGTAAATGCCCAAAAATTAATGGTGGCCCAGTAATTTACGGTGTGGTCTACTTTGCCGACGGCTGTACAGATAATGGCTGGGGTGGAACAACGATTTATGGATCCGTTGTTGCTGAAGGTTATATTGATAAAATGAACTCAGCTTCTTCAAGCATAAACGGTGTTAATGGTAGTTCTGCAACATCAGGTATGACCTTTCTTGATTATGCCACCAGTATTCCAGGTACATGGAAGGATTTCTAATGAATATTATATCCCTTAAAAAAAACCAGGGCGGCTTTTCTATTATAGAGGCTATGGTTGGTGCAATCATTCTGGCTGTTGTTGTTGTCGCATTGACACGTCTGCAAACCAATATGCTGGCCGATAGCGGGGAGAGCCGTAATAAGACTCACGCCCTGAATATGGCAAATGAGAAGCTGGAAGAAATGCGATCTTTCAGTCGGTATGACCTTTACCAAGGTATTAGTGGTGGCAACGACAGCGTTAGTGCGCAGGGTGCTACCTTGAATCGTAGCTGGACTGTTTCAGATCAGGGTGGCTACCTACTGGCTAGCGTCACCGTGGGCTGGACAGATTCACGTGGCGACAGTCAGAGTGTCGAGTTGACTTCGTTTATCAATGAATCGGATCCTGTACGCTCCGGTAAAGTGTTGTTGGCGGGTGTTACAGGTGGTGGTACCGGCAGTAGCCCGGGGGGTGGAGCTGGTGGTAATCCGGGTGGCGATACAGGCGGTGATTCGGGTGATACTGGCGATGGTGATGCACCCGGTGGTGAAGATGGTGGCAGTGCAGGTGACGGCGACGGTGATACCGGCTCTGATGACTCAAGTTCAGGTGGTGGGGCTTCAAGCGAGCCTGCTTTGGAATTTACCAGCTACGCTATGTGCGAAAACACTATATGTACGGTAGATAAGGGTAAAAGCTTTAATATCGATTTTGAGCTGGGTGTCGGTTCAATGTTGTTGAATGTTACCCACGATGGTGCGGATTCTGTAGAAATTGGAATCACAACAGTCAAGGTTGGCGCACCAAGCGGTAATAAGAAAGAGTTTACAGTTGTGTTTGAGTTTAAAGACTCAGCGGGAGTTATTTCGAGCAGAACTCTTAGTTTTAAAACCGGTTAAGAATTTTTTATGAGATGCAGGCTGAAGCGACCTGCATCTCATACCGGGAGATTATTAAAAGGTCAGTACAGCTGCACCACCTTTAACAGGATCATCCTCACTGATATAGGACGTCAACTGTACTGTTTGAAGTGTGCCGGTATTATCGTTCCACGTTACCGTGACGTTGACTTCGCGACAGGTTGCAGCGTTCGGACAATCCGTAACGGTCCATGTTCTGTTTAGCGTAGCACTGGGGCTTGCTTCGGTGTCTGAACCTCCCGAAAGGGCTGCGTAACCCGAGTAATCAGAAAAGTTGCGTAACTCTTCAATCTTTTCCTCGGCAAAGTTCAAGGCATGTGTGTTCAGCCTGCTCTGTCCACTATCGCTCAGTGTGGTTACCTGCAACCCGGTGAGTGCCAGGATGGCGACCGCAAGTATGAGTGCCGCAACCAGCGCTTCTATTAATGATATGCCCTGCTGTCGTGTTGGTGTTGTCATGTCCATGTTCAATAGTCCTTCCAGGTACCGGGGATGCTGGTGGCATAATCAATACCTATGTTGAACACATCGTCCAGACCACCCAGATCTTCATAGTCAGTCTCGATAAACTGGGAATTGGCGTTTGGCTTATCAATATTGCCTTCCCAAATGACTGAGCCATAGATGGTGGCACCACCCCAACCCTGTGACTCGCAGTCAGTCGTCGTTTCGTAGTAAACAATTCCGTATATGGTCACGCCACCATTAAAGCTTGGGCAGCCGTATGATGAGGGCACTATCAGTACAACGGGAGTTGAGGGGGTTCCAATGGTTTTGTCATCTACACCAACCCCTGAGCAGGAGCCAGTGATGCTGCCGGTGTTTATATTGCCGCTGTTGTGGATCAGGTAAACGGACGGCTCATTCGGATTGGGGGTGCCACAAGGTATATTCGATCCGTATGTGTTGCCTGCGTCATCGGCCATGTCCTTTGCATCATCAAGTTCCATTGTGAAGGTGTTGTTCCAGGCGCAGTTTGTGCTTGGGCATCCAGGAAAAGTGTCTACGTTGAAGCTACTGCCGCCTGTTGTCTCTCCGGGATCCTGTGTGCCATTTCCGTTTGCATCATCCCAGCTGCTGACGCTCAAATGGCCTTGCTGCATGCAGCTGGGGTCGGCAGATGTACCGCTTAGTGCTACTGTGCCGTCATGACTGAGCACGTATGAGTCGGGGGTGCCGGTTGGTGCTGTGGTAACGCAGCCTGCTAGTACCCATGGGGGAGGGGTGGTGGCTCCTGGCCCGAACATCTGGATGGGCGATTGCTTTATATGGGTTTCAGCAGTGGCTGTGATGCTGTCGTCATTGTTGCTCCATGCCCTTGAAGTTACTCTGACAGATTCGGGCGCCTTAAAATAACTGAATGAGTAGACGTAGTTCTCCCCACTGGTAGAGCCGGTAATCGTTGTCAGGCTGCCAGGGCACCCAGTATCAAGGTTGCCGGGCTGACAGTTGATGGTGACTCCAGGCTGCCCTGCAGGTATGGCAGGCAGTGTATTTTCATTTGCCCAAGCTTTGGCATATTCCAGCCCTGCCTGTGCTGCCTCATGCACTTCCCTGGCACGAATGTCGTTGCCCGCCATGCGTTGTTCCTGAATGCCGACCCTAGATACCGTCAGTGCCATAACCGCCATGATGATGACGATGACCACTACGATGAACATGGTCGCGATCCCACGTTGTTTCTGTGGCGAGCATATCTGTTTGTGCTTTGACATGATCTCTGCTCCAGCCTGTCTTACAGGCTTTCAACAAATTTATCGTTACGTAAGCGAACCTGTTGGGTGATGGTCTGGGATACGCTGTTGTCATCTCTCAGTTGGCCGCTCAGGCTGATTGTGACGGCGCGTACGTACAGGCACGCTTCTCCGCTTTGGCAGGTATTGCATGCTTCGCCTGTGTCACAAAAACCATTCTCGTTGTCGTCACCGTCCATGAAGCCGTCGTCATCTGTATCTGTCGCCATGCTGGTGGCATTCAAGCTTGATTCACTTAAGGTAAAAGTGAGGCCGATAATAGTGATTTCCGGTTCAGTTATACTTTCCCAACTGCCGTCATCACATGCGGTATTGGTCGTGCCGGAGCTGCGCATCTGAAGAATACCGTCGTCGCTCAAACGAAAGCCGTAGTGCTCATTTGAATCCACAACGGGCGGGGTATCATCATCGGCGTTGTAACTGTAGACGATGCACGAGCCGCCACTGAGTACGCGGATATCCTTGTCTGCGGAAAAGAAGGGGTTGGCAAGCAGTGACGCGCTGTTGGTTGATGGATCAGAAGTCACAAAGCCGGCCCGTCGAATATCACGCGTCATGATATCCATCATCGAGCGCATGTCCTGATTCAAGCGTGCGAGATGCAGGTTGTCGGTTTGAGCGCCAAGCGAGTTGAGAAACGCGGCAGTTGCGGCACCCAAGACCACAAGGCCCACAAGCAACCCCACCAGCAGTTCCACAAGGGTGACGCCCTGTTGTCTTTTTTTGAAGCCGTGCATGTTTAACATCCTTCATATCCTCCAAATCCGCAGATCCTTGAGCGGCCCAGTGTGCTCAATGTCACGGTAGCGCTGCTGCCGCCACTTGATGTTATGACCAGGCTGCCATTCGTGGCGGTTCCTCGTACAGGATTGAACGTACTGAAAGCATTGCCGCTGAAGCTGGCACTGGTCAGTGTTGTGGAGGGAAAGTCACTGTCGGAAGCGGTCCGGATTGAGGCCTCATCAAATGTGCCATCACCGTTGGTATCGGGCACTATTGTGTAGCTCCAATTGTTGCCTGTTGTAAAAGTTATGCGTACAGGAGTATTGCGTTTAATCGCTTCGCTTCGGCTCCAGCGTATGTCAGATAAAACGGCTTCGGCCGCTGCTTTCAGGCGCTGATTGTCAATGGCATTGTTGTACGAGGGCATCGCAACAAAAGCGATAATGGCTATTA
>Ga0209345_10002117_pt1 | contig 22558 bp, 19 predicted proteins | sample Cruoilmetagenom7_FD_187294 | JGI IMG/M metagenome (GOLD analysis project Ga0209345, IMG submission 187294) | Oil polluted marine microbial communities from Coal Oil Point, Santa Barbara, California, USA - Sample 7 (SPAdes) (version 2) | ecosystem: Environmental > Aquatic > Marine > Oil seeps ...
TGTCTGCAGGGGGAGGTGCAGGGGGGCTGGGGTGTTGAGGGGTGGGAGGTGAGAGAGCAGGCAAGAGGCGTACTCTCTCTGTTTTTACCGGTTGGACATGGACCGTGATTTCTCCTTCGCTGGTGAATTTCACCGCGTTGTTGAGGAGATTCGTGAGGATTTGACGGAGTCGTGTGGGGTCTCCTATCACAAAAGCGGGAGTGCCTGTGTGTATCCAACAGGCGATCTCGAGATTTTTTTTCTGGGCTTTTTCCGCGAAGAGGAGGACAGTGTCCTCTGTGAGGCGAGAAATGTCTACTTCGATGTGTTCTAAGTGGAACTTGCCTGATTCGATTTTCGACATGTCGAGAATGTCGTTCACAAGGGTGAGGAGGGATTCTCCGGAAGAACGCACTATTCCCACGAAATCTCGCTGTTCAGGAGTGAGATCGGAATGGAGGAGGAGTTCCGTCATTCCGAGCACTCCATTCATGGGTGTACGTATCTCGTGGCTCATGTTGGCCAGGAATTCGCTTTTCATTTTTGCCAGGTTGATCGCCTGGTCTCTTGCTTCTTGCAAGAGGAAAGCCTGGTCGTCGGCGAACTTTCGGGCTGACACCCCGATGCCAAGAGAGAGGCCCACCCCTGCCAGGTTGTACACAAAAATCCGATGCCATGTGGGAAATTTTTCTGGGGAAATGGGACTGGCCATCGTCTGCGTGATGCTCAAGAGCAGCGCGATGGTCGCGCCTGCTGCCCATGTGTACCCCGACCGTACGCCTATAAAGGTTGCCCCCGCGAGAGGAAAAAGCGCGAAGAGGGTGAGACGCATGAAGAGGTGTTCGGGACCTTCTTTCAGGATGACCAAGGTGACCACACCGAGCGTTGCAAGCAGTGAGAGGTGCATGCTGACGAGGAGTCGTTTTTTCCCGCCATTGGCTGTCCAATGGTAAAGCACTGCGATGAGGATGTACAGGAGAACGTGCAGGAGGGCGCGGTTTATTTCTTTGTACAGGATGGCTGTGGTGATTGAAATCGGCAGGAACGCGAGGATGACAAAGACGAAGGCATTGAAGTAGCGCGCGATAACTGCTGTGGCAGGATCGGTATTTTCTGTTCCCCGGTCCACATAAGCGCGGACGAACACAAGGACGCGGCGCAGAAACCCTTTTTTTCTGTTGGCAGTGTGCATTTGTCGCTTTGTGATGTTGTTGGGATTCTCAGAGGGAGAACCTGGGGAAGGTCTCTGTTCGAGAGAGGCGCAAACAGAAAGAAGACCCGCACAAAAGATTGAGAGATTTTTCTCTTCAGTGCGTCGTGTGTTCTTTCAGTTTTCCGCCTTGGGAAAGGGTGTTTTCCTGTGCTATCGACTAGTTATGCCTACCGGATGAGTTTTCTCGGTTGCATATGGGGTAGCTCAGAATTCGGGATTCACAGTTCCGAGTTTTTCTCTCCAGAGGTGTGTGGCAGGATTACACAGAGGTGGGACAGTTCGCGATGCGTGTTTCCAGAGAGTGCGATAATGTGCTTTGAGAAGGTTTTGTCTGGTTGTGGGCAGGTGGCGGTATTTCCTGGCCATGTTGTGGCATGAATCGCGGGAAGAGCTTGCGAGACGCGTCTTCTGAGAGGGAAAGCTGCAGAAGACGGTAAAACAAGGGGAGAAACGAAATGGCGAAGAAGAACGAGGCACGGGCACTTGTCCTCGACGGGGTGAAAAACCTGCAACAGCAGGTGTTTTCTCTTCCTGAAATTAAGGATGAGGACGCTCTCCTGCGTGTGGAGGCCTGCGGCCTGTGTGGGACTGACCATGAGCAGTACACAGGGCATCTCCCGACGCGCTTTGCTTTTATCCCGGGTCACGAGGCCGTGGGTGTGATCGAAGAGATTGGCTCGGCTGCCGCGGAACGCTGGGGGGTACAAGTAGGGGACCGTGTCGCGATCGAAGTTTTCCAGTCGTGCCGTACGTGCGATTTTTGCCGTCGTGGCGAGTACAATCGTTGCGAATCCCACGGTATCCAAGATATGTACGGCGGGGTTGCTATTTCTCAGGCTCCGAGTCTCTGGGGAGGGTATGCCGAGTACCAGTACCTTGCTCCTGACACCATGCTGCACAAGGTGCCAGAAAATCTGGATCCTGTGCTGGCAACCATTTTCAACCCTCTTGGTGCAGGGGTACGTTGGGGAGCAACGGTGCCGGGCACAAAAGAGGGGGATGTGGTTGCAGTTCTCGGACCTGGCATCCGCGGTATTTCTGCCCTCGTTGCGGCAAAAGAAGCCGGCGCTGCTTTTGTGATGGTGACTGGCTATGGCCCAAATGATGCGCCTCGTTTGGAGACGGCAAAAAACTTTGGGGCCGACCTTGTGGTGGACGTGGCGGTGGACAATCCCGGAGTCGCGCTGAACGGGGCCACAGGCGTGCTTGCTGACGTTGTGGTCGATGTGACAGCAAAAGCCCCTGCAGCTTTGGGGCAGGCGATTGGGATAGCCCGCCCAGGGGGTGTGATCGTGATGGCTGGGACGCGTGGTTCCGGCGAAACGCCCGGGTTTTGGCCTGACATGATCGTCTACAAGGAGCTTCACATTGTGGGTGCGCTCGGGGTAGACGCTCCGGCCTACAAGAAGGCTCTTGAGATTCTTTCTTCTGGTGCCTACCCCTTTGCTGATTTGCGCCGGGAAGTGGCCGACCTCGACACGACAAGCATCCTTCTTGGCAAGATGGCTGGAGAAGGTAGCGAGGCACCTCCTATCCACGGAGTCCTGACCCCCTAACCGGATATCTCTCTTTCTCCTTTCTCCGCTTTCTCTATGGCTTTTTTGCAAGCGGGAGAAAGCGCTAGGGAGAAAAGGGAGGGGAAGCGTTCTTGTGGCGTGCCTGTCAGCTTGGTGGCGGGGCGCTATCCGCACTCTTTCGCGATTTCGGCAAAAAGCGCAAGTGTCTCTGGAGGAATTGCTGCAGGGTCGGTGTAACTCGCGATGTTCTCCACGCCGAATGCCTGCAGAAGCGCGTCGGCGCGGCATTCCGCATGGAGAGGGTCTGCCCCGGCTTGTTGCATTCCCTCGATGATCTTTTCGCGCCAGGCGGCTTCGGTGCTGGTGTGGGTGTCTGGGATATCTGCTTCGGTGCTTGGGGGAAGGGAGTCTTCTCCAACAGAAGTGGCCTGCAGGTCCTGTTCGGAAAAAGTATCAGAACAGCGCATGAGGAGATCGACCTCCTCTTGGATGAGAGTGGTGTCTTGCGCGATTTCTGCAGCGCGCTCGGGGCCACGTTCTTGTTCGATGGTTTTTGCCACGCAGCTCGCGCGTGCAGGGCTGATTCCCACTGCGATCAGAGAATTGTTGAGGTCTGTTGCGGAAGAGGTCGGGTTTTGCTCGTTGCTTCCGCATGCGGCGAGGCTACTGAGCGCGATGACTGCGCACAGACTCGCAAGACTTCTCCTCATCTGCTCGATCCTTTTCTTCGGGTAGGAGAGCGGCGATCATCGCAGAAATGTCTTGTCGGGTAAAACTCGTGCACAATGTTGCCTCTGCACTGGGCTTGTGCTGATTGGCGTGCGCGAAAAGACAGGACTTCTTGTGTCTGGTCCGGGATTGTGGGTGGAACGCTTTGGCTCCATTTTTGGTACAGTATTGTACTGTTGTTTCTGTCCAATGACCTTTGTGCTCGTCTTTCCCGTCTGCGGGGTACTCGTGGTTTTGCGTCCCTTGTGGACAGCTGGGCGATTCCTCCAAGTAGGCTGGGGCTTGGTGCGGGCAACTTCTGTGGCTGATCGGCGTGTTTTGTCAGAGGCGGTCTTGCTCCGTGCTGCTTTGTGCTGGCGGAAGGGGGACATTGTGGCAGATCCATCGGGAATCACGGATGCGGATAAGGCATTTATGATGGCCTATGCCGAGAAAATGCAGTCCGGGAAGCCAAGTGTGTTGGGCATGCATGAGCGTGTGCACACGGATTCTCTTTGTACGCTCGAAATTTTTACGACTGCCGGCATGATCTTGGCGCAGGCGCATGGTCCTTTGGACGCACCTGGAACGATGATCATGGCGTGTGGGGCGATTGGCGGCTTTAGCGGTCCGGCAATGGGTTTATATTATGACTGGGGAGAAGATCTCGCCACCTTGGGCCATTCTGCTTTGCAAATTCACTACCGTGTGCCAAATGACCTGGTGCAGTGTGTGGGGGATGTGATGTTTGTTGCGCGTGCTTTGCGGGAGCGCGGCGCGCGGCGTTTTGCTTTTTGTGGGCATTCTTTTGGTGGAGCAGTTGCGTTGCAGGCGGCTGCTTCTTTGCCTGCGTCTTTTGTAGCGGGAACAGTATGTCTGGCAACCCAGACCGCGGGAGCAATGCAAGCGGCGCCTCTTCTTGCCAAAACCGAGATTCCCGTGCTTTTGGTGCACGGAGAGGGAGACGGTGTGTTGCCACCGACTTGTTCCCGGCAAGTGGCCAAGGTGTTGGGGAAAAACGCAGAATTGCAGCTTCTCCCCGGCGTGGGGCACTTGATGATCGAGAAGCGGGAGGAAATTCGTTCTCTTGTGGCAGGACGAGTTTCTGCTTGGCTCGCGGAATGAGGTGAAACCCGAGGGAAAACGGTTCCTGCCATCGCCGGTGACGGCAGAAACCGTTTTCCCTATTGGGTGTGGGGTGAGAAACCCACTTTTTTACTCGGTGCAGGGGGGGACGATCCCTGTGGAAAAGTATAGAACTATGTATAGAAAGTATACATAGTGAAGACGAGAGTACGAAAACTTTCCTCCAAAAATGCCGGTAGAACGACGAGAAATGTCCCTGTTTTTTCGGTCCGACACGGATCTTTCCCGAGAAGGTGCGAGGGGATCAGGAGAAAGCGTCCGGCAAGGCGCCTGCGCGCTGCAAACTGACGCGTCGCAGCGCCGTGAAGACACGACAATTGTGGAAAACGACTTCCTTGTTTGTCGTTCGAGGCGTTTCCCGCTGTTTATTTTTCTCTGTCGAGTGCGGTTTCTTTTGCCCAGGGATAGTCGGCTTTGCCATTGGGAGCGCGGTGCACATGGTCCACGATATGGATGTTTTTTGGATGCTTGAAGCGGGCGAGTGCGCCATCGAGTACCGAACGGATGTCATCAGAGACTGTCGTGGCCCCATCTTCAAGGGAGGCGAGGGCGGTGACGCGGTTGCCGAATTTTTCGTCGGGCAGGCCAACAACGAGGCAGTCGCGTACGCTAGGGTGGCGTTTGATGGCTTCTTCGACTTCTTCGGGGTAGACTTTTTCGCCGCCGGTGTTGATGCACTGTGAGCCGCGTCCGAGCAGCACAAGTGTGCCGTTGGCTTCAACTTTTGCCCAATCTCCCGGGAAAGAATAGCGTTTTCCGTCGATGACTTTGAAGGTGGCTGCCGATTTTTTCGGGTCTTTGTAATAGCCAATGGGAACGTTTCCCCCTGCTGCCACAAGGCCAATCTCGCCGGAGCCGGGGACAACCTCGCGGCCATCTTCTGTAAAAACCTTGGTGTTGGGCAGTCGGCGAAATTTTGCAGTTTTTGCGCGGTCATTGACATTGCTGCGTTTTGTGACTTGAAGGCCGACTCCCCCCTCGCTTGCGCCCATTGAGTCGTTCAAAACGAAGTCATCCCATTCGAGCAGTTGCCGCTTCACTTCTTCGGTCCACATCACCCCAGACGACTGGATTGCAATCACCGAAGAAGTGTCATAGGGATTCCCCTGTGCTTTTGCTGTTTCGAGGGCGCGTATCAGGGGTTTCGCGAAAGCATCGCCCACAATGATGAGAAAAGTGGCTTTTTCTCGTTGCACGGTTTGCCAGAGCTCATCGGCATCAAAAGACCGGCTTGGCAGCGTGACAACTGTGGCACCAAGCCCGTGTGCCATCATGACCCCGAGCCACATGCCGGTCCCGTGCATAAGAGGGCAAGCCGGGATGCTCACCATAGGTTTTCCCCGCTCATGCATGGTGCGCGCTGCCGTGACGATGTTCTCTGGCCCGCCTGCTTCGACCTTGTACGCTGGATAAAGGGCAGTCGACTGATACCCACAAAAGGCCCCGATATTGTACATCACGCCTTTTGGCATGCCGGTGGTGCCACCGGTGTAGAGCATGTACACATCGTCTTCGGAGCGAGTGATGCGGGGTGCGGGGTCGTGGTTCGTGAGGAGGTCAGCGTAGGGGATGGCTTGGGGCAGCGGGTTTTGTAGGGGTGCTCCGGGCGTGTCGGGTACTTGGACGAGCAGTTTGAGGGGAGTGGGATTATGCTCGAGTAGGCGGGCCACGCGGTCGGCGAGGGCATCATGGAAGAAGAGCGCTTCGGCATCGGCGTTGTCGAGAATGTAGTGTAGTTCGTCGTCGAGGTAGCGGTAGTTGACGTTGATGGGGACGCCGCGTGTTTTAAAACTGGCGAATTGGGCAGTGAGATATTCGGGGCCGTTGTAAAGGTAGAGGGCAGTTTTGCTGTCGGGTTTGAGACCTGCTTCGCTGAGTGCAGTAGCGATCCGCGCAGCATTCGTATCGTACTCTGTCCAGGTATACCGTGCGTCCCCGTGGACGAGCGCAGTTTTGTCGCCGATACTGTCAGCGATTGCTTCCCAGACCGTAGCAAAGTGCATTTCCATGAAGCTGTATCCCCCTAAATGTATCCCCTCGCCAAAATTATGCGCGTTTCCTGGCCCTGTCTGCGAGTTATCTCCGACAAAGCGCCGATTTACGAGGTTTGTGGAGGATATCCGGGAACGACAACCATTGCGGTACGTGTGTGTCGAGCGATTGATCAGCCGATCACCCAGCGGAAAAACCCACCCGTGACCATGACCACGCAGCCATGGTCGGTACGCAGATAGGTGCCATCGTCCACCGAGACCCTGTCCAACCCCGGACCGACCGAATGCGAGGCCCCTGTCGTGGTTGGTATCTCGATGACCGTGGAATTCTTGTCTCCTGGTCTTTTTCTCGTTTCCGTGAAGAAATGGTGCAACTCGATTTTTACCATTGTCAATTTGTTTTTTTAGAGTGTTCTTTTTTCTTTTTGTTCGGGTTTCAGCGAGGGTGAAATTTCATTGGGAAAAGCTTTGCGGTAGGAAGTCTTATCGCAGAAGGTCTGGGAAAAGGGGTCTGGGAAAAGCAGGTAAGGGGGTGTGGGGGTTTCTCTCAAGGCAACCCTGGTATTTTTCTTTTGGGATATTGCCGGATCGTGGGCGTGGGCGTGGGCGCGTAGTGTCGGATGGTGGCATGTTGGTGGCCTCGTGTCTTGACGGAGTGGCGTGTGTGCGCTGATTTTCTGTCTTGCTTTACCACGAGAGAGAAAAGGTCAGGCCGCAAGAACCTCGCCGGCAAAGTTGATAACTTTCAAATATGTACACAAGATTCGCGGGGCGGGGGTGGTGTTGAGGGTTAGTTGATCTTCCAGATTTTCGCGGTGCCATCTGTACTTAGGGTGCCATCTTCACTTGTGGTGATGGCGTGGGTGCCGTCGGGACTGAAAGCCGCGCTCACTACTCCGTTGTTGTGTCGGAGGGTGTGGAGGAGGTTGATTGTAGTAATGGGGTTGTCGGAGTTGTTGTTCGGAAGAAAGGCGATGAATGCGATGAGGATGAAGAGGGTGAGGATGCTGAAGAGGAATATGAGGGGAGGGGATAGTTTCTGTTTCTGGTTGGGTAGTGGCGGGTTGGTTGGTGGCGGGTTATAGGAAGGTGGCGTGGGGGAGACAGGTGGCGTGGGGGAGATTGCCGGGTGCTGTGTTCCCGTGTGTCCCGATGTTGTGCCCGCGTGTTCTGAGAACGTGAAGTCCCCATATCACGATCTTCTACAGGGCAAAAGAGCGTGATATGGTCGGTGGAAGAGGACGGCGGGAAGAAGGAGGACATGGCCTGCAGAGGAGCGGGACATGTCCGTGGGCTGTGCAGTCTTTGTGGGCTGAGGTTTCTCTCTGAGAAGCAGATCCTCAGAGAGAAACCTTGGGATGTCTACGAGAGTTCAAGCTCGGCGGCAGTTTTGGTTGCCCAGGGGTAGTCGGCTTTTCCCTGGGCGGTGCGGTGCACTTGCTTCACGATATGGATGTTTTTTGGGTGCTTGTAGCGGGCGAGTGCGCCGTCGAGCACAGAGCGGATCTCGTCGGGAGTTGCTTGGGTATTTGGGTTGAGGGAGGCGAGGGCGGTGACGCGGTTGCCGAATTTTTCGTCGGGCAGGCCAACAACGAGGCAGTCGCGTACGCTAGGGTGGCGTTTGATGGCTTCTTCGACTTCTTCGGGATAGACCTTTTCGCCGCCGGTGTTGATGCACTGTGAGCCGCGTCCGAGCAGTACGAGCGTACCGTCGGCTTCGATTGTTCCCCAGTCACCGGGGAATGAGTAGCGTTTTCCGTTAATGGTTTTAAAGGTGAGGGCCGATTTTTCGGGGTCTTTCCAGTAGCCAAGAGGGGGATTGGCCCCAGATGCGACAAGGCCGATTTCGCCGGAGCCAGGAACGACTTCGCGACCGTCTTCTGTGAAAACCTTTGCGGTGTCCATGAGCGCGAACTTCGCGGTTTCAGAGTCGACGTTGTAGCGTGTCGTGATCTGGATGCCCATGCCGCCTTCTGTGGCGCCCATTGCGTCGGTAATCATGAAGTCGCCATGCTCGAGCAGGCCTTTCTTCACCTCTTTTGTCCACATTACTCCAGAGGACATCATGCCTTTGACGCTGGACAAGTCGTAGGGTTTGCCCTGTGCTTTTGCTGCTTCGAGGGCGCGTAGCAGGGGTTTGGCGAAGGCGTCGCCCACGATGACGAGAAAAGTGGCTTTTTCTCGTTCCATGGTTTGCCAGAGTTCATCGGGGTCGAAAGAACGGTTTGGCAGTGTGACGACTGTGCCGCCTGTACCGTGGGGCATCATGGCACCGAGCCACATGCCGGTTCCATGCATGAGGGGGCAAGCCGGGATGCTCACCATGCCTTCGCCGCGAGCATGGATGTCTGTTGCTGCCTTCCCGACCTCTTTTACGTTCGACACGCTCAAACCCAAAAGGGCATGCAGCCCTGTGGTATTGGCGCGACAAAAGGCGCCCATGTTGTACATGACGCCTTTTGGCATGCCGGTGGTGCCACCGGTGTACAGCATGTAGATCTCGTCTTCGGAGCGGGTGATGCGGGGTGCGGGGTCGTGGTTGGCGAGGAGGTCGGAGTAGGGGATGGCTTGGGGTAGTGGATTTTGTAGGGGTGTTCCGGGTATGTCGGGTACTTGGACGAGCAGTTTGAGGGGGATGGGATTGTGCTCGAGCAGTCGGGCCACGCGGTCGGCGAGGGCGTCGTGAAAGAAGAGGGCTTCGGCGTCGGCGTTGTCAAGGATGTAGTGTAGTTCGTCGTCGAGGTAGCGGTAGTTGACATTGATGGGGACGCCGCTTGTTTTAAAAGTGCCGAATTGGGCGGTGAGGTATTCAGGGCTGTTGTAAAGGTAGAGGGCGGTTTTGCTGTCGGGTTTGAGGCCTGCTTCGGTGAGTGCGGTGGCGATGCGCGCGGCGTTGGTGTCGTATTCTGTCCAGGTGTAGCGTGCGTCGCCGTGGACGAGCGCGGTTTTGTCGCCGATGTTGTCAGCGATTGCTTCCCAGACCGTGGCAAAGTGCATTTCCATCAGGCTTATCCCCCTAAATGTATCCCCATTTTGAAAGATGATAGATGTCTTTGGACGGCCAGGGTGTGTTTGTCTGTGTTTTTTATGACAGAGTTCTTTGCGAACTATTGGGCTATCGGGTGTTTTCACTGTTGTGTGGTAATGGCTTGCTGTGTGAGTACCAGATCTACACCGAGTTGCGACAATAGCCAGGCTGCTTCGGATTCTGTTTTGAGTGCCAGAAAAACTCCAACATTTCCGCGCTGCAGTTTTCTTGCATGGTCAATGACTTCTCGTCCGTTTTCCATGCGGACATTGCTCTTGCGTGTGTTTTTTTGAGCGTTGTCTTCTTCGAGAAGTTGCCAGATGTCTTGAAAAGTGATGTGTTGTTTCCGGAGTTCTGCCGCTGCGAGATTGCGTTCCTGGGCAATCACTGCGAGCAGAATTTCCCCGCTTCCCACACGTTCGTTTCCGCGTTGGTCGGCGTAATGGGTCGCGCGTATCCAGGTGTTTTCGATCTCGATTTCCCAAGGAGGTTTCTCGACTGGTTGACGCGAAGGGTGAGGAGACGGCTTTTCGGACACTGGAGAAATGTCGGGTACTTCGTGGAGACGTGGGCGTTTGCGCCGTTTCGGGTGGGCGGTACGCGTTGTACGTGGATATTGTTGTCTTTGTTTTTTCTGTTGAGGGAGTCCTTGCCAGGGCAGGTTGCGCCAGAGGGAGACTGAATACTGTTTTGTGAGCTGATAAGAAACAGGTACGACGAAGATCCCAACGAGAAGCACCGTACGGATATGTTCGGTATCGAGTAGGTTACTGATTCCCGCCCAGTTCAAAAGGCAGAAAAACAACATGCCGGCAAGAAAAAGTACTCCTATGCGTGCAGTGATGAGTAGGGCGCGATGCCATTCATTGCCTGCGCGGTGGATGGTCGCACTCAAAATATACCCACCGTCGAGGGGAAGAGCCGGGATCAGGTTGATGATTCCGAGATAGATGCTCCAGCTGCCAAAGAGCGTGAGGAGTACATCCATGGCCGGTATCCCGCTGATGGGATCCTGCACTATCAGGCTTTCGATCAGACGAATCTCTTCAAATCCCGCGACGCGCAGACCCCAACCGCAAAGGATGTGAAAGAGAGGGCCGACGAGACTTGCCACGACTGCGGCACTCCAAGACGCGGGTGGCTGTTCTCTGAGAGGCTGTCCACCTAAAAATGCCAGATTGATTTGCGTGAGGCCCGATTTTCTCTCTCTCGCCTTTCTGAAGTTTGCCAGGGCAAGTCGCCCTGATTCCTGGCCGAAGACAGAGACGATCATGAGTGCGGCACTGCCGATCACAACGGCCATGATATCGAGTCCACGCAAACCGTAAGAGCGGGCGTCTTGCGTGAAATCCAGCGTGAAAATCATGAGAATCAGAATGCTGATTGCATGGGTTTTTATTGGAATGCCACGAATCGTGGCGATGAGCATGTGATGTCGGCTGTCCCACACCGTACAACCTGCCTCTTTGTCGGATGTGCTTGTTTTGGTGATTGTGGTCGATGCCTGCGCGATTTTAGCGTATCGACAAGCAACTGGGTTTAGGCAAAGATATGACAGCAAAAAAGAGATGACTGGTCGCTCATTTTGGACTGTTGATGGCCTCTTTTTTGCAAGGTGAGAAAGCGAAGCCCTGTCTCGAGACGTGAAACAAGACGTCTTCTTTCTTTTTTTTAATGCACGGGCAACTCCGAAGATGACAAGCAGAAGATCGGTAAATTCTGATGTTTCATTGCTTTTTGTTGACTTTCAAAGCCTGCTGTCGATGAAAGAAACAGCCGGAGTTTTTGATAAGCCGGGACACCGAGTGTGACGGCGGAGTTCTCATGAGCGAGCGCGTGTGTCGTGTTTTCCCTGGTGATGTTGCGGAGATTGAAATCGTGGAGGGAATGTACGCACAGACGATTCTCTCTGCATGTGTTGTGGAATCCTTGTCTACGGTCTTGATCCTACGGCTCGACGACAGGGAAGATGGTCCTTTCGATTTGGAAAAGGGACTTGCTCTGCAACTTTGTTTTCCCAGTCTCTACGCAGACGAAGTGTTTCCGTCTTTTGTGGAGGCTCAAACAGTCTACGGGCGCTCGCTTCTGATTGTGGCAAACCCCGACGCAGTAGAACGTGTGCGTCGCGCCCATAGTCGTTGGAACTTCCATTTACCGTTACGGTTTCGTCTCTTGGACCGGACCGCTTTTGCTCCTGAGAGAGTACTCACTTCCACAGTAGACGTAAGTGGAGGAGGGGTGGGTTTTCTGTCAGATGTCCGTCTTGCTCTGGGCATGCTTGTGGAACTGCATCTTCGTCTGGAAAAGGGGGTGACGGTGGTGGCCATCGCTGAAGTAGTACGGATACGGGAATGTTGTTCCGGAGACCTGGGTGAGTCAGGTGGCAGACGAGCAGAAAGTGTGCAGAGTGTTGCGCAGAACGGGCAGGGGGGTATGGCGGAGAGTGCGCTTGATCGAGGCGAATGGCAGGCGCAGGCCGATGACGGAGACAGGGAAGCTGGAGACCTCGCGGGAGACCATGCTGCAGACATAAGAGGAGACTGGCTGATTGGTGCCCGCTTCCTTGTGATTGAGGAGCTTGATCGAGCACTTGTGGAGAAACATGTGCGCGAAGCACTCGTTGGTGAGTTGCAAGCACCTGTTTCCCTTTTGGCTGGGAGGAAAACCTCTGCGCATTTCGCGGAAAATGTGGGGCAGAGAGAACCGGTGATGCAAGAAGGGAGAAAGAGTGGCGAGGGTGGGGCTGTGCTTTGACGAAGTGGTGGTGAAACGGGGACATGGCATGGTGCGTTTGCTCCCAGAGGAGTGGCTATCCTTGTCCGTGGTGCAACGTGCCGAGGCAGTTTGCCAGCGTTTTGTGGAGTTCTTTGAGGACGGTGCGCCGATTCCTGTGGACGACGCGCTGCGGAGTACGGCTTTAGCCCTGTGTCTGGAGAGAGAAACACGAGAGGGCGACCGAGAGGTTTGTGTCGCACAAGCACAGACAGGGGAGCGGAGTCTTGCGGGCAGAGTAGATTTTTTCTCTGTACGTCCTCCGTTTTCTCATTGGGTGCAAAGTGCGCAGACCTGTGATCAGGTTATTACTGAACGTCAGATCCACGTTTCCTCAAAAAAGATTTTTTGTCAGGAGGAGGTACCCTCTCTGTTCCCTCCTTTGCTCCGGGCTGGTCTGGAGATATTCCGACGTTGTTTCGGGAGGAAAACGGCAACGGATCTTTTTTGCCTACTCCTTGGCGACACTGATCGGTTGCAGATCACTTTTTCGCACCTTATGGTGCTCGTTGCAGAATCATTTGAGGGATGTCGTTTGATCGATGTTGACCGTGCTCCTCGTGATGCTTTGGCATGGCGTGTGGAGACCGCAGCAAAGACTTCGTGTACGGTATTCTCCCGTGTTGAGAATGGCTTTTTGGTGGTGGATCTCTTTCCCGACGCGCCAGATTTTTTGCAGGAGTGGCTGCAGAAGTTCCTTGCTGAAGTGCATGACTGGCTGGTGCGTTCGCGCCGTTCGCTGCGGGCTTTGGGGGTCAGCCCGACCGGGATCATCATAGAAACTGCCTGTGCGATGTCTCCTGCTGTAGGTTTTTCCGAAAAAGGCGAGAAAGTATCCTGCGCGGACGTAGTGGTAGCACCTCTCGGGAAATGTAGGTAAATGTGTCTTTGGTATATGTTCTACCTGTTTTGGGTATGATTTTGGGAAGGTCTTTTTTCTTGCCTTCGTGAAGTAGATTTTTTCTGCACACCATGCAGAAATGGACGTTGCTTTGTTCTTGAACAGCTAAATCTCTACACTTTTTTAACAATGCGCCTCTTACTGCTCACCTGGGAGTTTCCGCCGAGTGTTATTGGTGGGCTCGGTCGACACGTTGATCGTCTCTCCGAAGCGCTCGTGGCTGACGGTCATGAAGTCCATGTGCTTACTCGAGCTGCCCCTGATGAGGCAGTGGAAACACATGAGGGAAATTTGCATGTACACCGCGTGTCTGATGGCGGTATCGATGTACATTTAGATGGTTTTGTGCAGTATGTTGTTAATTTGAATGGTAAACTGCTCGAAAAAGGTCATGAATTCTTCAATGCTGAAGATTTTGATCTCATCCATGCGCACGATTGGCTTGTCGCGCATGTCGCAGACGATCTACGCCGCGCCTACGGTGTCCCGCTCGTTTCCACCATTCACGCAACCGAGTATGGTCGCCATCAAGGTTGGCTCCCGAACGACATGAACCGCCGCATTCACCAGATAGATTGCGGACTCGCCCATATTTCTCGTCGTGTCATTACCTGTAGCGACTACATGGAAGAACAGATCCGTTCGATCTTTGACCTGCCTGCTTTCAAAATCAGGGTCATACGAAACGGAGTGGCAGTTCGCATTGACCCGTGTTGTGGCCCTGTCGAAAAAACCCGGCACACTGTGCTTTTTGTTGGTCGTCTTGAATATGAAAAAGGTGTGCAGACCATCATTGAGGCTGCACCCCGTGTGATTGATCAGCTCCCTCATACCCGTTTTCTTGTGGCCGGACATGGCACTTACGAAGACGACTTGCGCAAACAAGTCGCAACTCTCGGTCTCAGCCACAGTTTCGAGTTCCTCGGTTTTGTGGAGGAATCCGAGATGTCAGCCCTTTATCAGCAGGCATCTTTGCTGGTCGCCCCGAGTATCTATGAACCCTTTGGTCTGGTTGTTTTGGAAGCAATGGCCTGTGGAATACCTGTTGTTGTGGGCGATACCGGAGGGTTGCGGGAGCTTGTGCAACACGGAGAAAATGGCCTGCGTATTCCGCCGGAAAGAGTCAGGCTTCTTTCTTTCACCATAATCCGTGTGCTGACTGATGTTTCTCTTCGTCGCCGTCTCATAGAGGGAGGTCTGCAATCTGCAGCAGAGCTTTCCTGGGATCAGATCGCCCGGCGTACGGTTGCTGTCTATCAGGAGGCAATCGACGAAAATGCTGCCGGGTCTGGCATTGAAGAAAAACGTCTCTCTCTCGTCTGGAAAGAATCCGCGGCATACCGGGATGCTATTCGTTTCGATACTTCTGTGAATAGCGAGGATGAAGATAGCGAATGCGAGGCTTCCTCGTAAAATTCCTCTCCGCTTCGTGTTGCTGCGGGCCAAGAGGGTGAAAACAGTGGATACGGGGCTTTTTGTGTTGTTTTTTTGGGGAAAGCTCCTCTGGAAATCTCCTGCAAAAAGCGAGATCAGATGAGCGGGGTGTGCGCATTATTGCAAGGTTTTTCCGGGAGGACGACTCGGTCGTTCTGTGCCGGCCTTTGCGTGATGGGTGGAGATTGCTCCCTCGGGGTGTGCTCGCTCACGTCAAGTTCGATTTTTCCTCTCTCTTGCAATGCTGCAGCAGCGGGCGGAAGTGTCTGTGTCAAAATAAAAGCAACAGGCGACAAATCCGGTGGCGTCGCCAGAAACAGCGCAAGTTCCGTGTTTTTCTTGTCTCTCCCGCCGGAATTCTCCGGCTGTTTTTTTTCTGTTGCTGCGAGTGTTGCGAGCATGCGGCTTTCAATCTCCGCGAGACATGCCGGATCGCGTGTGACCAAAACAGCGAGCTCGGGCCATCGTTGCGCGAGTACCGTCCATTTTCCAATATGTTCTGGTGTGACATCCTCTCTATCGAGAAGGCCTGTTCCCGCGGCGATCGAGAGAGAGAGGATGAGACGGTTCGCCAGATGCAGGCTGTCTCGTGGCCTTGGGCCTGCCCAAGGTGCCGCGGCGCGAAAAGCAGGGACAAGCGCCTCTTGGACATGAGCGCGGCGCTGCATGCGTCGTCGTGCCGCTGCTGCTGCACTTTCTGTCAGGTGATCATCGACAAGAGGGCACTCTTCCGGTGCGGTACCTTCCGGCGTACTTTCTCCAGGAAGACCATCAAGTTCCCCGAGAGAAAAAGCGCGTTTTTCTGGCATGACAGCAGAGAGCAGCAGCGAACGAATCTGTGTATGGTGTGGTGCGGGCAACACAACACGTAATTGCACTGTGCGTTCGATACGTTGCTGTCTTATTTTCGTTTCTCTCTTTTCCTCTCTGTTTTCTCGCGTGTGTGTGGGGGAACTTGCAAAATTGCTGCCGATACTTTCTTCTCCTCCCAAAAGCACGATGACCACCTCAGGATGATTCAACAATTGCTCCAAAGCGGTGTGTACTTCGGCCACGGCGCAAGGGGGGCACTGGTCGAGATTGTCGAGCAGAAGCACCACACGCCCTCCTGCTTCTGCCGTCGTGTGTGCAACCAAACGGCCTAGCTGGGCCCGTGCTGCAGGCACAGCACCGAGGCGCGCACAGTGCTGGGGGTCCCGCAAAAAAGTGCCGAGAGGACTGCGTGTGCCGTAAAGGTGCGCTGTCCACGTGCCGCACGCGCCAACAAGGGCTGCACCCCCCAGGGCAGATGCCAGTGCCGGGAAGAAGAAGGCGCCTGTGGCAAGTGAAGTGAGTATGGCACTCCCGATCCATGCGCGTTGCTGCCACCAGTTTGCGCAGACGAAGTTGGCGCTTGTTGGGTGCTGTACGCGATGCTGGAGGGAACGAGAAGCCTGCAAAGATGTGAGAAGGCTTGCGAGAAGCACTGAGGAAAGATGTGGTGCTTCCTTATGGCATGAAGCGTCAAACCAGCAGAGAATATGGCGTCCACCCACCGGGTGAAATCCTGCACGTAGGCGGTGCAGCTCTTCGTAAAGCATGTGGCCAATAGACGTTCTGCCGCTGCCATCTGCAGTATCGAGCGCGATCACAAGTGGCGTCTGGGTTGTGGAATTGTCGATGATATCGGCCAGACTCTCAATATATGGATGTCTCCCGAAGAGGTCTGCTGCGCGAGAAGTCACCGGTACATCAGTCAGGGCACCCCTCTCGTCCTCATTGATCATCCAGGTGTCAGCCTTGTTCGTCTGCTCTGTCGCGCTGAAAACCTCGAAATGGGAGACCCGCGGGTGCTTTGCCAGAACCATTCCCTCGCCCGCGTTGGGAGGCCAGCGGTGGGGTGGGGAGCGATCTTCGTTTACGGCCCGGTCAAAAAGATGTTCAAACAGGTTGGCGACTGTGATTTTTCCTGTGTGATCCGTGTCGGCAGCCCCACTCTGGATCCCGTCAATGATTACTTCTGTAAAGGAAGGCTCTGGAGAAGCAGCTTCAGCACAGAGTGCCTCTTCTTTCATGCTCACAACACGCAAGGCGTCAGGCGCGGCGAGGACGACACGCTGGTTTTTTTGGCCTGCCAGCGTACTTCCAATTTCTGTGGTCAGATGTAAAGAAAACACTGGCGTATTCTTCGAGGTAGTGCAGAAAACAGTATCGAGCAAAAGAACTTGATTGTCAGAACGGCTGCCATTCATCTTTTCTTCGAGAAATGCGCCACTTAAAGAACTGCTTTGCAGCCGGTCTTGCCGGGTGTCAACTGTGGCAAAACGCAGCGCCCCGGTATTGTCACGGAACAAGCATCCTTTGATATAGAGAACCAATAGGTCCCCGCGTCCCCGTCGTGAAAGGAAGAATTCCTCAATCATCTTGGCGAGGCGGAAAGAGGGGGTGTTGCGGGCCATACGCACAGCATCAAACCCCCCAACAGTCGGGCGTTTCAACAGTTCGATCAGGCGGGCGGAGTCAGAGGCGCTGAGATTGTCGGGAAAAAGATCTGATCCGTACCTGTCGGTGATGACGAACAAAGCTTCCCGGGTCACGCCACTCCTGCGATCGACACGTGCAAGGTATCCTAGACGGGTCACTCAGGAGGACTGGTATTTTCTTCCAGGCCGCTGATTGCTTCCTGCACCGAAAAGCAGGATCAGCGTGCAAGTTTGAGAAGTGCGTGGTTTTAAGAGTGATTTTTGGGGTGGAGTTTTTCGCTTTTTGCAGTTGGGGCGTTTTCTATTGAGGGTGGGAGAGACGGCGCAAGCGAAGACGGTGCCGGCGCTTTTGCTGCTGGTGCCGGCGCTGGGAAAGTATCGTGTGCTTCCGGATTTTCTGTGGGGCGGTCGTCCCAGCCTGCATTCGGTACACTATGGTCTGATGTTATGGTGGTTCCCCAGCCGGCATGGCCTTTTCGTTGTTCAGGGATGCCATCTTCCCAGCCGGGCCGCATTTTCAGGATCTTGGCGGGTACACCTCCCACAATGGCACCGGGAGGTACATCCTTTGTGACACACGCATGGGAGGCAATGATCGCGCCGTCACCGACGGTGACCCCGCGGAGTATGCTCGTTTTTTCGCCCATCCATACCCCATTTCCAATTTTGACTGGGGAGGTACGGATACCTTGAGACCGGATCGGCAAGTGGGGGTTGTCGAACACATGGTCGAAGTCGGTGATGTAGATCCAGTCGGCAAAAATACACTCTCGTCCGATTTCGATGTCAAGATAGGCATTAATGACATTGTTTGACCCGAAAACGGTTTTGTCTCCGATGCGGAGGTGTCCTTCGTGGCAGCGAATTGCGCAGCCGTTTCCGATCCATATCCATTTGCCAAAGCTCATGTGTCCGATGCCATGTGCTGCCATGATGTCGCAGTTTTTTCCCATAAAAACGGGACCATCGGTGTCGACCCAAGGTTGATGGAGGCGAAGATGGGCGAATCTGGTGAGAAGCTTTGTGTGCATCCAGCTGAAGGCACGATTTCCTTTTGCCCACTTTAGATTGCGCGCGATGTAGGCGGGAAAGGTGTCGTCGCTTGGCATCGTTGCCGGCCTCGTGAAACGAGCAGACATTGGTCCAGGTGCGGGACGGGGGAACGACCAGGGACGTTCGGGTGTGGGACGTGTGGGTTTTGTCATTGGTTTCACGAGAAAAGATGTCAAATTTTGTGGGGAGAGAGGAGAATCTGTCTGTGATTGGAGTTTTTCCTCTTCAGCCTGTCCATCTCCTTGGATGAAGGTGTTGGATTGTAGCTTTTCCTTTTGTGCACAGTCTGATCGGACTGCGTCGTATGCCGTGTTGCGCCGTTGTCCGGGCTGTTGTCTGGATTGCTGTCTCGGGTGGCATGGAAGCCGGAAGATGCCTTGTGGTCAGGCCGGAGGGGAGGAGGGGGGGAGCTTTTTCCGATACGCGTAGAGGATCTGTCATGCTGGTTCCTTCCGAGTAGTGTGTACGTGGAAGATCTGTTGGGTTGGAACTTTTTCGCTTTGCTCCCTTTCCCTGGTTCGAGGGGAGAACGCTCAGGAAAAGGAAGGATCCAGGTGAAAAACGGGTTACTGTTTTTCCTTGTTTTCCTGAGGTACTGTCAGCTTGTCGCGTAAAAATCTGCAAGATTTTTGTGAGCTTTCACGGGTTTTTAAGGAGGGACGGGACGCAAAAGTGTGTGAGATGGGAGGCATTGCGTGTGTTTTCCTGTCTTTTCTGATTGCCCGGCAACATAATGAAAACTCCAGAGACTCCCGCACATGTTTCGGTTTCGTTGATACAAGAGCCACGAGAAGAATTCGCGTTTGTCGCGAAAGCAGTACGTGCACAGGGGCGACGTTGGACTGGCCAGCGCCGTCGTGTCTATGGCGCGCTTGTGCAGGCTGGTGATCATGTCACCGCAGAGCGGCTGACTTCCCTGTTGCAGGGGAGCGAAGAGACTGTCGACACCTCGACAGTCTATCGTACGCTAGAGTTTTTTGAAGAAATTAGTCTTGTGGAGCATGTACATGTAGGGCATGGTTCCGCCCAATGGAAGTTGCGTCTCCCCCAAGGGTCTCATCATCACCTCCATTGTGAACGCTGCGGTTGGACGCGCCCTCTTAGTAGAGAAGAAATCGGTCCGTTCGACCAATTGCTGCAGGTTTTTGGTGCTGCCCGCCTCTCCCACCATTTTGCGCTCTCTTGCGTCTGTCTGCAGTGCGCGGAGAAAGAAGAAACAGGGTCTTACTGAGTCCATTTATCAGGGAAACGCTGTTTTTTCCTGCACTAGGCAGGGGGAGGCTGCAACAGCGCAGGATCCAAACCGTAGGGCAGTTCCAGGCCATGTTGGGCAAGCAAAGCCGCGTCTTGTAATAAGGAAGAAGTCGGGGCATGCGCCACAACGGATCCTGCGGAGAGCAGGATCGCTGCTGGGCACAGGTCAAGTGCGAAGGGCAAGTCGTGCGTGATAATGAGCTGAGTGATGGTTTGGTCGCGCAGAAAATCGGCAAGAAGACGGCGTGCCCGTGGGTCGAGATTGGCGGTAGGCTCGTCGAGCACGAGCAGGCGAGGCCGCATGGCAAGCACCCCCGCCAAAGCAGCGCGCCGTTTTTCTCCCATGCTGAGATGGTGCGGAGGCCGATCTGCAAGATGAGAGAGTGCAACTGCGGCAAGGGCTTGGGCGACCCGTTCTTCTTGTTCTTTTCCGCGCAGGCCGAGGTTTGCGGGGCCGAAAGCCGTGTCTTGTGCAACTGTTGGCAAAAAGAGCTGGTCATCTGGGTCTTGAAAGACGATCCCAACTTCTTGGCGCACTGACCGGGCATTGCGAGGCGTGAGCCGGCGTCCGAACACAGTGACTATGCCGGCCTGAGGGCGGAGTACCCCGTTGCAATGCAGTGCCAGTGTGGTTTTTCCGGCCCCGTTTGGCCCAAGCAGTGCGGTGCGCTCGCCCTGTGGGATGCGCAGGTTCAGGTCATGCAAGGCGATTCGTCCGTCAGGGTGTGTGTAGTACACATCCTGCATTTCTACCGCAGGTGGACTTTTGGCAGTCTCGGGAGACTGCCCTGGAGGTACGGGCGTTGAATCTGGAAAAGCGGATGTCAAAAGAATATGGCCCTTCATGAGCGTGTCAAGAGTGTGTGGGGTGGAGGGCGAGGACTACGAGATCGGGTGGCTCATTCCGGCATACCTGTTTGTGTGATGTGTGCTGGAGCATGTGGACGGGTGCGAGAGGATGTGTTAGTGGAGCACAAGTGCGATGATTGTTACGCTCCAGGCGCAGAAAGAAGGGAAGAGGGCTCCTGTCCAGTCTTGCCGGTCAGGGCTCTTGTTGTTGGGTCCAGGGGGAAAAGTACCTTGAAAACCGCGTGAGAGCATGACCTGTTGGAGTCGTTCACCTCGCTCGAAAGTGCGCACAAAGACAGTGCCGGCTGTGACGGCGACCGCGCGGGCCTGCCAAAAAAAATGTGGGTTATGGCCACGTGAGATACGGGCCACACGGAGGCGAGAAAATTGCCCAATCACAAGATCAAGGTAGCGCAACATGAAGTGGGCGATCAGCGTGAGCGCACGGGGTACTCGCAGGCGTTCGAATCCGGTGATGAGGTCGCGAGGCGTGGTGGTAGCCGTGAGGACGAGGGCTGTGATCACGCCGAGAAGAGACTTTGCCGCGATATTCCATGCTCCCCAGTTGCCTTCAATGGAGAGAGACAGGCCGAGCACCTCGACACGAGGGCCAGTGCCGACAAAGGGAAGAGCAGAGGCGGCAACGAGAAAAGGTAGATCGATCAGGAGGCGACCGCGGGCGTGGCTCCAGGGGACGTGCCCTGCGAGCAGCAAAAAAAGCAGAAGGATGAGATGGCAGGTAAAGGCCCAAAATGCTTTCCGGGGGGTTGTCACAATTGCGCCTGCAAGAAGGATGGCAGCGAGAATTTTGCACTGTGCTGGCATTTGGTGCAGGAGGGTGTTTCCCGGCACGTGCATGCCTCTGCCTGCCCGGTGTGCTTCGTTCACTTTTGGCTTTCCGGTGTGAGCCGGGGTGGGTGAGAGCGAGCAGGCCGAGCGCGCCAGGACAAGACACGCAAGAGGCCCCAGACGGCGGCAAAGCTGGCGAGAATACCGATTGCTCCGGCTATGCCGGTTCCTGTTTTTTCATCCTCGATTCCTGGAGAGCTGTAGCCGGAGAGAGGACTCTTGGAAAGAGCATGTTCGTGCGCAGCTTGTGTAAATCCCTCGTCAATAGCGACGCGCTCAAGCCCATCGGGAGCGGAAGAGGAAAAAAACCCAGAGAGAAAGGCGAGCGCGATACAGATGCCGAGTCCCCCCAAGAGACAGCGTCGTACTGTGCGTGAAGTGAGTTTTCTCTTCTTCATCGCCGGCCTTTGCTTTTTTCTCCTCGAAAGAGGCCGGCCTCCAGAGACATTTGGCGAGGCGGAGCGGTTCGGTTGCTGTCTTCGAGAAAGCAGTCCTGCGAGAGGGAGTCTCCCAGGAGATCGGGACGTGTTTTTGCAATTGTTCCGATAATTGCAGCGGTTGCTGCGCCTTCTCCGAGGCCGATAAGAAGGTGAATGCCAAAAAGAGACTGGGCAAATGAGGCTGTGTCGAGTGAGACGCTTCCTCCCAGGCTGAACTCTATAAAAAACGCAGTAGCTGCCAGAAGAACAGACACTGTTGCGGTGATGGCAGCCGCCAAACTCACTCCGTAAGGAGATCTTCCGGTGACCCGGCGCAGCAACCGAAAGAGGACTGTGCTCGCCAGAACTGGAATGACCGCGAGGTTTATCAGGTTTGCTCCGACTGCAGTGAGACCCCCGTCTGCGAAAACAAATGCCTGAAGGACTACCACGATTGTCATGCAGACGATGCCGAGGCTTGGCCCAATGAGGACCGCAGTCAGTGCTGCGCCGATGAGATGCCCGCTGGTTCCTGCTGCGACGGGAAAGTTCAACATTTGGGCAGCAAAGACAAAGGCTGCGAGCAATCCTGCCACGGGTGCGCCGGCTTCAAGGGAAAGCTCTTCTCCTGCAAGAGAAGAGAAACCGGGTGGGGAGAGGGCGGAAACGTTGCCGGAGGAGTCCTGGAAAGAATCTTCAAAAGAATCTTCTGGGGAGGGGAGGGGTTGTTCCAGTGCAGCTTGTCGTAGTGCAAAAGAGACAGCTCCTGCGGCGATGAGTCCCATTCCCAGGGACATGGGAACGCCCAAAAATCCATCGGGTATGTGCACAGCGGGTCCTCCCTTCGCTGATGTCTTCCGAAGGTAGCTTTTTTGCGAATTATTTGCAATAAGTCTCCAACGCGAGAGGAAACCTGTTGAAAAACACGTGCTTCCTTGTTGTAGGGGCGGGTGTGAAGGGGTGGGTCGACGCCGGCGAGG
>Ga0209345_10002118_pt1 | contig 22532 bp, 18 predicted proteins | sample Cruoilmetagenom7_FD_187294 | JGI IMG/M metagenome (GOLD analysis project Ga0209345, IMG submission 187294) | Oil polluted marine microbial communities from Coal Oil Point, Santa Barbara, California, USA - Sample 7 (SPAdes) (version 2) | ecosystem: Environmental > Aquatic > Marine > Oil seeps ...
TCCGATCTCCTTCGCCAGGTCTGTAGTCGAATTCCCCGGGGTGTACATGAACAGGCGTCTGGAAAGCGGGTAATCCTCACTCGCGACGGATAGTCTCGAAGGCTTCAGCGCCGGAGCATCGCCATCTGAAATCGCCAGCACTTTGCTGTTTCTTACCGAAGCGAGCCCGGAAAAGCCGATACCTCCGGGGTCAGCGCTGACGTCGTCAGAGAGTTGGTCGTTCGATTCGTAACGTTTGGCAGAAGCATGCAGCGGGTACTGTTTCCCCAATACCAGGCTCTTGAAGGTATCCCAGGTTCCGGAGCGGTCATCCCGGGCATAGAGGCTGATTGCCTGAGGTTTGCCGCCGACTTCTGACCAGTTGGTGATTTCGCCGGAGAATATTCTCGCCAGGGTATCAATACTCAGTTGATTGATCCGGTTTGAAGGATGAACCAGCACTGCGAGACCATCAATGGCAATCACGTGCTCACTGTCGGGGTTTTTCAGGTCGGCCTGCTCCAGCATTTCCTGTACTTCTGCGGCTTTAACCGCGCGGGAAGATGCCCATACATCGGCATTTCCGGCTGCCAGTGCCGTGAAGCCGGTACTGGAGCCATGGCTTGCTACCAGGATCCTAAGGGGGTCCCCGGACCGGTGGCCAGTGACAATCGTCTCGTTTTCTTTTCCATTGCCCCGGGTTTGCACAGGGTTGTTACCACGGTGATGGAGGAAGCCTTCCACCAGCATGGGAGCCAGTTTTGCACCAATAGTGTTTGATCCGTGTATTTCCATTTCTCCGGCATGGCCTGGTGTCGCACAGATAAGCAGGCCGAGCAGTCCCGGCAGGGCACTCGTGAGAGTCCTGAAAGGGCGATATCTTTTGGTCATAAATCCTCATGGAAGCAAACGACTGGAAGGTTGGAGAATGAGACAAAATTATTACAGGAGTGTGACAGTTGGATGAGGGGCTGTTCCGGAATTCCCGGGGAGGGGTATTATCCTGGCAGATCAGGAAAAGCGGTGCGGTTCCAGTTCTATATGCAGTATAAGAGGGCCAAGCATGATGACCCGGCCGCTATAACGCTCTTCACCGGTGGATGTGAAGTCGAACATGAACCGGCGCCAGACGCGGATCTGCCCCTGGTCGTCGCGTTTAAGCCAGATGCCCCGCAGATAAATGGCATCATCCAGCAGCATGACGTCCATGGTCTTGCAGTAGCGGTGGGCTGCCTGGAGCACAGAGTCTTTGATGGCCTTGGCGCGCCACCAGTACCAGACGACAAAGGCTGCAAAAAACAGCCAGAACAGCGTTCCCAGAGTCATGATAAAAACACGATGGCGCAGTCTTCCGAAAGAAATATCAGGTCAGAGCGCCAGACTACCCTATTGTGAGAGTTCGGGGAATCGCTATGGTTTTACACGCGCTTTGGCCCGAACGGCTGGCAACCGGCCGGAAAGCATTGTCAGGAAGTGACTGGTGAGCAGTTGCGCCTGATCCACACTGCTTCCCAGATCCTCGGATTCCTGTCTGGCGCTTTCGCTGCTGCGGACAGACTCATCACCCAGTGTAAGCAGTCGACTTACTTGTTGCTGTACCTGCAGGCTGAGAGCAGACTGCTCTTCCGTAGCCCCGGTCACTTCATGGGTGCAGTTGGTAATAATGTCAATGTCCTTCAGGGTAGACGTGAGTGCCTTGCTGGCCTCGCTGCCCATGAAGGTGGTTTGCTTGCAGGCGCTGGCGCCACGATCAATAACCTCCACAACGTTATGGGTTTCGCTTTGTAAAGCGTCGATAATTTCCTCAATTTTTTGCGTGGATTCATGGGTACGCTGGGCCAGTCCGCGGACTTCATCCGCAACGACGGCGAAACCACGCCCCGCATCGCCGGCCCGTGCAGCTTCAATAGCCGCGTTGAGCGCCAGCAGATTGGTTTGCTTGGCAATATCGGAAATCACGTCGAGTACCAGCCCGATCGTGTCACTTTTTTCTGACAGAGCAGTTATTCGCTCGTTGGCTGCGGAGAGCTGGTTTTGCAGGTTCGACAGATTGTCGTTCATTATCTGCATCTGCTGCTGGCAGTGAACGGCCGATTTACTGGCGTCTATGGTCGCGTCATGGGTTCTGTTTGTCAGCTCACTGACACTTCTGACGCTGCGCGCGAGTTCGTCAAATGCCTGGGTAATGCTATGGATATCCTCGCGCTGACTGCGAATGCTGGAGACTGAATGCGATACCCACTCAATCGCACGCTGTTTGTTTCCGTGCAGTTGCCCGACATTGGTGTGCATACGGGCTGAAACCGCGCGCAGAGTAGCGTCACGTTTTTGCCGGTCGAACTCAATCCATGCGCTTTCATCACGGCGACCGGTATAGATCCATGGCATAGCCGGATGAGCGTCGTGACAGGCGGCCCTTGCGCTCCGGACCATGGGGCGTGTCAGCCAATGCAGAATCAGAAAAACTGCCAGTAACAGCAGTTGAAGAAGCGCCAGGCTTGAGGCGGGCAGTGCCGTCAGGCCAAGAGCCAGGAGCCCGGTCGCCAGCACTCCGTACAGGCAGAGCAGCTTCCATGGCAGAGCTGGACTGATTGCAAGAAAGCGTCGGGGAACATTGCCTTGATTCCAGGCAGCGTAAGCCAATTCCGCCCGCTTGATCTGGGCGCGATCTGGGAGTACACGGACAGACTGATACTCAACAACCCGCCCTTCACTAAATATTGGCGTTACAAACGCGTCCACCCAGTAGTGGTCACCGTTTTTACACCGGTTTTTGACAATCCCACGCCACGAGTCTCCATTTTGTATGGTTTGCCACAGGTCGCCAAAGGCTCCCGGTGGCATGTCGGGGTGTCGTATAACGTTATGGTGCTGGCCTATCAGCTCATCGGCTGTATAGTCGGAAACCTCCGAGAACGCCTCATTGGCTGCGGTAATCCGGCCATCCAGGTCTGTAGTGGTAATAAGGTTCAGATCACCCGGGTAGGTGCGCTCATTCCGGGTGACAGGTTCATTTCTGCGCATTCGGTAAGTCGCCTTTTTACTGCTTTTATATAGTGCGAAGCCTGCCTTCTGGCCGGGCTCTGTGCCTGCGGAGGCACATCAATGAATCTGATATTGAGCAGTCTGCGATGAAATTTACCTTGGGGATATCCATAAAATGCAAAAGATGAATGTAAGTTCATTTTTAATTATCATGCCATCCCGGAGACCTGCTTTTGCGTAATATGGATAGATGGCGGTTGGTTTCCTTCTATGCTGGTAGTGCGTAGCCCCTGGGATTCGGGCTGGACTATAAGGAGTGGGCCATTACATGCAGTTTGAGCAGCAACAGGATTTCAGAGCTTTGGTGGAGCAATACCCTCGCGCCATCATGTTAGTCACCAAAGAGCCCAGAATTACCTATGTAAACGGCATGTTCAGGTCAGTGACCGGCTACGGGCAGGATGAGGTGGTGGGCCAGCCACCCTCTGTTTTGAGTTCCGGGCTGCATGCACCGGAATTCTACCAGGCCATGTGGCAGGCTTTGAGCAGCGAGGGGCGCTGGGAAGGGTTGATCTGGAACCGGAAAAAAAGCGGAGAAGTCTACCCGCAATGGCTCAGTATCTACCCTATGAATCTTGAAGGGCGACAGGCCTATGTCGGCATGTTCATGGACATGGGCGAAAGAACCGGAGTGGATGAGCGTCTGGCATCACTCGCCTATTATGACCCCCTCACCGAGCTGCCCAATCGTTCTTTGTTCCAGGAGTTTTTGAAAGCCAGGGTCAGTCAGCATTCTTTTGATGGAGAACGCTTTGCTGTCTTGTTTATTGATCTGGACTTTTTCAAGTCGGTCAATGATCTGCATGGGCATGAATGTGGCGATGGAGTGCTGAAGCAGGCTGCCATGTGTATTCAGAGCGTGGTTCGTAAGGTTGATGTGGTTGCCCGGCTGTCAGGTGATGAGTTTGCGGTTATTGTGGAGCTGCAAGGCATGGAGGAGTTGAAGGAGGTCTGTCAGCGCATGATTCAGGCTTTCCGTGCTCCGGTAATTGTTGGCCAGCGGGAGTATTTTCTCTCGGCTTCGGTAGGCGCGGCGGTTTACCTCATACATGGTAAAAGTGGTACGGAGCTTCTGCAGAAAGCCGATCGGGCTATGTATGCAGCAAAGCTGGCAGGCCGGGCCTGCTATCGTATATACAGCGAGGCAGATGATGCCCAGGGGCGTCTTGAGCAGCGCCTCTCTGAGGCACTGGTAACATCACTGAAAACCTCGCCAGGTGAGTTTCACGTGGTGTATCAGCCTCAATATGATCTCCGCTCAGGGCAGGCTGTGGGTATGGAAGCTCTGTTGCGCTGGGATCATCCGGATTTCGGCCCGGTATCGCCTGCCGACTTTGTTCCGCTGGCAGAACGCCGGGGCCAGATTCATGAAATGACACAGCACCTGGTGCGCGGGATACTGGCAGACCTGCAGGCATTTCCCCCGGAGCAGTGTGAGTTCCGGCTGGCGATTAACATCTCTGCCCGTCAAATCACGGATGCCCGGCTGGGCCTGGTTATCGGCCCGTTGTTCAAGCGTATTCAGGAACTGGGCTGGCAGCTGGAAATCGAGATCACTGAAACCCATATCATGCACCTTACCAGGCAGTGTCTGGAAACGCTCAAGGAATTCCGGAATCAGGGTGTAGGAATAGCTATCGATGATTTTGGCACAGGTTATTCTTCGCTGGCGTATCTGCAGAACCTGCCAGTACAGGTGCTCAAAATAGACCGGCAGTTTATCCGTCGTCTGGGAACGGAGAAAAGTGATTCCCGGATAGTATCCGCCATTCTGGGTATTGCGGAAGCTCTGGAGCTGGAAGTTGTGGCTGAAGGCATCGAAAACCAGGCCCAGTATCAGGAGCTTCGTGGGCTGGATTGCCAGCGAGGCCAGGGGTTTTTAATGGCCCGGCCGCAGCCCTGGGAGCAGATCAGGATGATAATGCTTGCCCCATGTCATTAATGTTTGAAATTAAGGGATGTGTTCGCATGGTTTGCAACATATGGCCAGGGTGGGCAGGCAGTTTGGATTAAAATGTTTCGGATCGTTAATGATTGTTGCGGATTGTGCGCGGTGCTTGGCGGGCAGTAACGCGCCATCAAATCCTTGATTTACGGAACTTATGCCAAACACAATAACAAAGCCGGATCTGGAAGCTTATGTCCGTATCGATCGAGTATGTTGTAAGCCGTGGCTCCGGATTATTGGGCTGATATCCGGCCTTTCGGTTACCAGATGCAGATCCCGGCATGTAAGCAAACCAGTGAGCGGGCTGGCCTGGTTAACCACCAGTGAGGGTAAGGTTATTTGCCTGCACGTCGGTCAGAAAATGGAAATCGGTCACTGCCATGCATCGGAGCAACTATTGCTATTTGCCTCCGCAGGAGAAGTGTCTGTTTCATATTCTGGTGGAAGCTGGCAGTCACTGGATACACCGACCTGGGTTTGCTCAGGGGATGAATTTGATCTCAGATTTTCAGAAAACAGCCGGCTTGTTGTCCTGAAGCCCGCGGTCGAGTTGTTTGCTAAAACCCCGAGGGCAGGGGGTTTTCGTCAGTTTCGGGCCATGGCTCCCCTGATAAAACAATACCTTGAAAACATGAGGTTCTACTTCGATAACGAGCATGCCCGGGCACTTACCCGCGAGCTTTTGGGGCATTTGGCAAGATTTCAGGCTGACGGCCCGGTCGGGGTTGTTCCGAAAATGCAGCCTTTGGATCGCCGACTGCGGTGGGCGATCGATAAAATTGAACAGAATCCGGGCTGGGAATTTAATCTGGAAGAGCTTGCCCGTTGCTCAGGCGCTTGCGAGCGCAATCTTTACTATCTGATGAAGAACAACACAGGAATGACGCCCTACCGGTTTTACCAGCGCCAACGCCTCATCCGGGTTCGGCGTCGCCTGGTGGATTGTCAGGCGAGTGAGGCTCGTATCTCCCGGTATGCGGCAGATGAAGGGTTCTCTCATCTGGGCCGTTTTTCGGCCCTTTACCGCGAGCACTTCGGCGAGCTGCCCAGTCAAACAGTTCGGCGTCGGCAGCATCTGTACGAAGCTGAGGCAGAAGCGGGTGGGGTGTCCTGCGAAATGCTGGTATAGCGTTTAGTGAAGGCAGCAAAAAGCCAGGCTAACCAAAAAGGTCAGCCTGGCTTTTTTATCCGCTGCTTTCCGGTCAGGGGGTTGTAGATACCTGGCTTTGGGCTGCGGCCTGAACCTCTTTTTCTTCATTATGATCGCGGGCCAGCAGAATATAGAATGCCGGCAAGACGAATACAGTGAACAAAGTGCCTATGCCAAGCCCGGCACTGATAGTCAGTCCAATGGCAAAGCGGCTTTCAGCGCCCGGGCCGGCTGCAAGCAGCAGTGGCACCATGGCAAAGATCAGTGCCAGTGAGGTCATTATGATCGGCCTTAAACGAATGGCCGCGGCCTCAATGACGGCTTCCACTTTGCCAAAGCCTTTTTCTTTCTGCAGCTGGTTGGCAAACTCCACGATCAGTATTCCGTTCTTGGATACAACCCCGATCAGAGTAATCAGACCTACCTGCGTATAGATGTTCATCGTCGCAAAACCGAGCACTATGAACGCCATGGCTCCGGCCACGGACATGGGCACCGAAATCAGAATGATAAACGGATCGCGCCAGCTTTCGAACTGGGCCGCAAGTACCAGATAGATCACCAGCAGCGACAGGAAGAAGGTTACGATCAGTGCGCTGCCCTGATTTGCCAGTTGCCGGCTCTGCCCTGTGTAATCGTAGGTGAAGCCCTGAGGGAATACCTCGTCTGCGGTTTGCTGCACAAAGTCCATTGCTGTACCCGCGGCAATCCCCGGCATGATGACTCCTTGCAGAGTCAGAGAGTTTTGCTGGTTGAACTGCGTGCGGTTTGAAGGCTCCACATCGTGGGTAAAGCTTACGACGCTGCCCAGAGGCACGAGAGTGCCTTCACCTGAGCGGATGTAGTAGTCGTTCAGCGCTTGCTCATCCAGCCGGAACTGTTGATCAACCTGAGGAATTACCTGATAGGACCTGCCTTCCATGCTGAAGCGGTTAATGTACCCGCCGCCAAGCATGCTGGACAGTGACTGTCCGACATCCTGCATGGAAAGCCCGAGATCAGCGACCCGGTCGCGATCGACGTTGATGCGGGTCACCGGACGATCGAAGTTAATGGATTTTTGCAGGAACATGAAGTTGCCGCTGCCCATTGCTTTGCCCAGCAATTCATCGGCTACCTGGTCGAGCTGTTCGTAGCTGTTACCTGTTGTGATCACGAACTGGAACGGCAGGCCGCCACCGGATCCGGGTAAGGACGGCCGGGGAAATACTGCTGTCTGCAGGCCAGTTACGTTCTTGAGCTCTGCGTCAAGCTGCGGCTGGGCCTGGAACTGGCTGACTTCCCGCTTGCTCCAGGGCTCCATCTTGAAACCACCGAATACAGCGTTTGGCGCGGTGATGCCTACGATCATGAAGTCTTCGGAATAACCGGGTACGGTGGACAAACGTTCCTGAACTTCCTCTCCATGCTCCAGAAGATAGTCCAGAGTAGATGTCTGTGGTCCCAGACCCTGATAGAACAGAATGCCCTGGTCTTCGGTAGGAGCCAGCTCGTTCTGGCTCATCATCGCCATGAAGTAGATGGAGCCCAGTACGACCAGTGCGAAAAAGACCACTACGGACTTTGTTTGCATCAGGGAGCCGAGTGCCGCTTTGTAGCCTGAAGAGATACCGTTGAATGTGCGCTCTACCAGGCTCTCGAATTTTCCGGGATTGCCGTGTGGCTTGAGGACTTTGGCGGACAGCATGGGAGAAAGAGTAAGGGCAACGATGCCCGAAATTACGACTGTGCCTGCCAGAGTGAAAGCGAACTCGGTAAACAGGGAGCCAACCAGACCGCCCATAAACCCGATGGGTGCATAGACTGCAACCAGGGTGGTGGTCATGGCGATAATCGGCACAGCCATCTCCCGTGCGCCATGCAAGGCTGCATCAAACCGCGATTCGCCTTCTTCAATATGCCGGTGTACGTTTTCTACCATGATGATGGCATCGTCCACCACCAGGCCGATGGCCAGAACCATGGATAAGAGCGTCAGCAGGTTCAGAGAGAACCCGAATATATGCATGAAAAAGGCGCCGCCAATCAGCGACAGCGGAACTGCAACAGAGGGTACGATAGACGCGCGAATGGATCCCAGGCACAGGAACACCACCACAAGTACAATACCCATAGCTTCAAGCAGGGTACGGATAACCTCGTTTATGGAGTCCTCAATAAAATCTGATGCGTCATAGGCAAGGCGGACCTTAAGGTCACCCGGTAACTGGCTTTCGATATCCGGAAGGTCACCTTTTACCAGACCCGCAACCGTAAGAGGGTTGGCGCCTGGTGCCAGTTCGATCGCCACGTAAGTGGCGGGCTGGCCTTTGTATAGTGCCAATGCATCGTAAGTTTCTGACCCCAGTTCCACCCGGGCGATGTCCTGGAGCCGGATCTGAGTCCCATTGGCCTGCTTGACCACAAGATTACGGAATTCGTCCGGATCCGCTACATCTGTATCGCTGGTCATGCTGACTTCAGTGTAGGTACCTTTGGTATTGCCTACGGCTGCCTGGTAGTTGTTTGCGCGAAGCTTGGCAACAACCTCTTGAGGTGTCATATCAACGGCGGCCAGGCGTTCCGGATCGAGCCAGATACGCAAGGCAAACTTGCGGCCGAGCAGTTGTGCCTTACCAACGCCAGCCAGCGCCTGGAGTCTGGGTTGCACCACCCGGGTAAGGTAATCGGTAATCTGCGGAACAGCCATGTCTGAGCTGTAGAAGGCAATGTACATCAGTGCCGTAGAATCACCGGTGGTGGACGTGATCACCGGGTCCTGCGCGTCTGCAGGCAGAACGTTGCGCTGACTGGCAACTTTTGCCTGTATCTCGGCCAGTGCAGCATTGGCGTCGTAGTTCAGTACCATTTTGGCTTCAATGGTCGACGTGCCCTGTGAGCTTGTAGATGTCAGGTAATCAATGCCACTGGCTTCTGCAATGGCCTGCTGCAGGGGCGTGGTAATAAAACCTTTGATCAGATCTGAGCTGGCGCCCGGGTAGGCCGTTGTGACCGTGACCGTGGTGCTTTCCAGCTCCGGATATTGCCGGATCTCCATCTCCATTGCGGCCCGGGCGCCGAGCAGCAGGATAAGAAGACTGACCACCGTCGCCAGTACGGGACGATGGATGAAAATGTCGGTGAATCGCATTACTCAGATGCCTCCTGCGGCTGCTTTTCGTCGTCCTGAATCTCGACCCTCTGGCCGGCCCGGAGTCTCAGCAATCCTTTGGAAACCACTTTCTCGCCTGCTTCCAGGCCGGAGAGAATTGCAACCCGCTTATCCCGTGTCCGGCCTGCAGTGATAGTGCGACGATTGACAACCAGTACACCGTCATCGTTTTCCTCAATGGCAAATACGAAGTCGCCATAAGTGTTGTAGGAAATAGCGGTGCGGGGGATGGTCACCACGTCTTCGGCCTCTGGCTGCCTGGTCTGTATGGTTGCAAACATACCTGGACGCAGCAGGCTTTCCGGATTGTCCAGCGTGGCGCGGATACGAACGGTCCGGGTTTCCGGGTTCACAGAGGTATTGATAGCGCTGACCTTGCCTTCAAATTCCTGCTCGGGTACAGCCGCTACGGTAGCAATGACAGAATAGCCCCGGTCAACGTTCGGCAGATTCTTCTCTGACAGGGTGTAGTCCACGTAGATCGGGTCAAGCATATTGATTTCAACGATCGGTGTGCCGGTGGCAATGTATTCCCCTTGATCCACCATACGAATACCCAGGGTACCGTCAAACGGGGCACGGATTATTTTCTTGCTCAGTTGGGCTTCAGCTTCGTTGACGCGTGCGCGCGCCGCGTCGAAGTTTGCTTTTGATTCGTCATACTGGGACTGGGATACTGCACGCTTTGGCAGCAGATCGGAGATACGCTTGAATTCCTGCTCTGCCAGCTGGGCTTCTGCTCGGCGGGTGCGCACGGCGGCCTCGTCAATTGCGGTGTTCAGACGGATCAGAATGTCGCCCTGTTTGACAGTGTCACCGGATTCAAAGTTAATACTTTCTATTACACCGGGAACTTCGTTGGCTACTTCAATGCCGTTAACGGCTGTGATACTGCCCACAGCCTTGACAGAGGGAGTCCAGGTTTCGGTCTGCGCTTCAGTGGCGGATATCTGTGCTGGCGGTTGAGGCTGGGACATCATTTCTTTCATCTGGCCAAACTGGTAAAACTTGTAGCCGAAGATGCCGCCAAGCACTACGCCAAGGAAAATGATTGCGATCAGGAAGCGGGAAGCAGTGCGCATAGTTCAGGTCCTGGGAATCTCTATCTGATCTGGTGTTTGCCATGGGCAGGAAGGGGCGACGGATAACCGTATTTTCCTTCCGGATCATTGCATAATAACAGACTGTTTGGATGCGGAAATTATTGATCTGGGACAAAGCATAGCATCCTACAAAACTCAGGGGGCAATTGTCACTGGTTTGTAGGTACTTGTAGCTAGCATTCTCGCAGGTCTGGCTGGCCTTATCACAATAATAGGTGCCAGAATTACGACCTTATATCATTAAAGGATCAACAATGCAGTGGATATTGGGCATCGCCTTGGCGGCAGCCGTCTTTGTGATTCTGAAACAATGGGGCGGATTGTCGACAGAGAAGAAGAAAGCTGCCACCTGGAAAGCCTTTCTCATTGGTGGTGGCGCTTTGCTGGTGTTCATGGTTCTTACTGGTCGGGTACATGTCCTGACAGCTGCTGTCGCGGCGCTGATTCCATTGCTGCGCAAGTTGCCAGAGATCGTCCGGTATGTTCCGGCACTGAATCGCTTCTTTTCAGGGGCGGGTGATGCGGGCGGTGACCGCAGCACTGGTGCGGAGCAGGCTGGGGAGGCACGCAGTGGAGATATGTCTGAGCGTGAGGCCTGCGAAATACTGGGAGTTTCCACTGTATGCTCGAAAGACGAAATTATTATGGCCCACCGTCGGCTGATGCAGAAAATGCACCCGGACCGGGGCGGAAGCGATTATCTTGCAGCAAAGATCAATGAAGCGAAAAGCGTTTTGCTGCGCACCAGAGTGTAGGTTTCAGTGAACAATGTCGACCTTCACCTCAAAGCTCCGGTTGTCTGACCGGCTGCTCTTTACACTGTAGGCAATGCCCGATTGTTTGTGGGTAGACTCGGTCGAAGTGCTGCCCAAAGACACCCATTGGCCGGGTTCCACTCTGCGGATTGTCACTACAGCCTGGGTTTCATAACCATCCAGCTCGGCGGGATCAGCCTCAAAAGACATAATGTTCAGTTCTACAGCACGATCTGAAATCACCTGTGGGCTGACAACAAATCCACTGCGTGTCTCTACTTGCTCGAAGATAGCCGCCGGGTTTCTTCCTCCCTGTACGGCGAAGGGCAGAGTCCGTACCTGGCCAGACGTGATATGAGCTGACTGTCCGTCCATAACCATCAGGCTTCGTTCCCGCGAACCACCGGTGCTTGTAACTCTGTGCTCAACCACTACACCAGCCCCGTTTCGTGTTGTTGTGACTCCGCCGCCAGAGCGTTTGCCGCCGATATCTTCCTGAGACCTTACGGTTATCCTGAGCTGTGCGGGGGCTACGTCCAGAGTTTCAATTAACATGCCGATTTCGTCCAGCAATTGCTGGTCGCCGCGAACGACGAGTTGCTGCCCGCGGGCGGTGACAGATACAGGCTCGCCTTGATAAAGCTCTCTCACCTGGCTGGCCACATCCTCGCCCGGCCTGTTGTTGAGCTGCCAGGCGCGGGAGTCAGCATGTGCTGAACCAGTTCCGGAGATGAGTGCAGGCATGAGTATAAAAAAGAACAGGAAGGTGTAATTCCGCAGTTTTAATGTCATTGCTGGTTCCCATTATCCCGAAAATTCCGGTGTTGATCTGTTAATAAAGACCGGTTACGGGTTGCCAAGTTGAAAACCCGGGGTATATATTAGTAAGCATGAAGACGACACAAGCGATCTGTCAATTGAATGTTCTGCAAGCTTTCGGCCAAAAGCCGCTGGCGGCAGTCGCTGCTGTGTTTTTCTGGTGGTTTGGTTATGGCTTTTATTTTAGCCAGCGCCAGGGCCGCCCGTAACATCTTCAAAAAACGAACAACGAGGATGGCAGCCCGGCGAAAAACCAGGCTGCCGTCGGACTCAGAAAGCCCCGACTGGTAGCCCAGCCGGGGCTTTTTTGATTCTGACGCAGGGAAATGGGAACACTGATATGAACATGCCTTTGAACACTTCCGGAGAGTGCCAGGTGCTGAGCGCCGGCTCGACTCACCGGCAGGAAACAGCACTGCCGACGCCAGCCGAATTGCGGGAGCGTTTGCCTGTTGAGGATCGGCTTGCACTACAGGTGGCAAAGCACCGGCAGGAAATCCGGAACGTTCTGCATGGCGAAGATGAACGTATTCTGGTTGTGGTCGGGCCCTGCTCGATTCACGATGAGGTTGCCGCGCTGGAGTATGGAGAAAAGCTTAAAGCTCTGGCTGACACGGTTAGTGATCGCTTACTTATTGTTATGCGGGCATACCTGGAAAAACCGAGAACAACCGTTGGCTGGAAGGGCTTGCTGTACGACCCTGAGCGCACAGGCTCTGGTGACCTTAACGAGGGCCTGCTGCGTTCGCGCCGCCTGCTTCTGAATCTGGCTGAGATGGGCTTGCCGCTGGCAACCGAAGCTTTGAGCCCTTTTGCAATGGACTACCTCGGCGATCTGGTGAGCTGGACCGCTATCGGAGCCCGTACTACTGAATCCCAGATTCACCGTGAGATGGTCAGTGGTTTGCCTATGCCTGCCGGATTCAAAAATGGCACTGATGGCGGGATCAATGTCGCTATCAATGCCATGAAGTCGGGAGCCCACCCGCACCACCACCTGGGTGTTTCTGGTAATGGCGCGCCAGTCATGGTCAGCACCCGGGGCAATCCGGACACCCATCTGGTGCTACGTGGCGGCCGGGGTATTACCAATTATGATGAAGGCAGCATCCAGCATGCTGCGAAAGCTCTTTCTGCCGCCGGCCTTTGCGCTGCGATTATGGTGGATTGCAGTCATGACAATGCCTGTAAGCAGGCCGAGCGACAGATCGACGTCGCCCGTGAAGTGATGCGCCAGAGACGGGCAGGTAGCACCAGTATTCGCGGGCTGATGCTGGAGAGCTTTCTGGAGGCAGGGCGGCAGGATGACGGAGATGATCTGCGTTATGGCTGTTCGATCACCGACCCATGTCTGTGTTGGGGCCAGACGGAAGCTCTGCTCCGCTCACTGTAGAGAGCAGGAGTTGGCCCGCCAACAGCAGCAGAATACCGCCCATCAACCGGTCGAGCCAGTGGCCGAAGCGGTTGAATCCCTTGCGCACAGCAGGCAGCGTGAAGAAAACGGCAACCAGGGTAAACCAGACCCCTGTCGCCAGTGCCATGTAAATACCGTAGCCGGCCTGAATGGCCACGGGAGTTCCCGGGCTGATGACAACTGAAAACAGTGAAACAAAGAACAACGTTGCCTTCGGGTTGAGAGCGTTGGTCAGAAAACCCAGGCGCAGGGCAGCAACGCCGGATTGCGGAGCAGCCGCTTCGGCTGCCACATGAATGCCACCTGCCTGGGATTTCAGGCACTGTACCGCAATCCAGGTGAGGTACAAGGCACCGGCAATCTTGAGTATGGTAAACAGCAGGATTGATTGCTGGATGAGCAGGCCAATGCCCAGCAGGGAATAGGTTACGTGTACCAGAATGCCCGCGGCTATACCTGCTGAGGTGAACAATGCGTTTTTCCGGCTCTGGAACAGTGCTTGCCGGATCATCACTGCAAAATCAGGCCCGGGGCTGGCAACAGCCAGCCAATGTATCAGGGCCACAGTTAGAAATTCCGGCCAGTAACTGTTCATATGCAAGGTTCTCTCTAAGTCTGAATTGCGCCAGATCATGGTTGCGCGAGGTCCAGGCGCTCAAAATCGGAGTTATGGATAAAGGCTCCTATACTAACGTACATATTATTGGATTTTCATCTAGGTTCCCGGCTTTTGGGAATCCCGGTCCGGAGGCTGTTCTATGGAAAAGCGTGAAGTGGATGTAGCGATTATTGGCGCAGGAACTGCCGGAATGGTGGCTTACCAGAGAGTGCGAAAGGTTACAGACAAAGTAGTGCTGATAGAAAGCGGCGAGTACGGTACTACCTGTGCCAGAGTAGGCTGTATGCCAAGCAAGTTGCTGATTGCCGCTGCGGACAGCGCATATGGGATGTCCAGGGGAAAGCTGTTCGGCATCTCTGCCGGGGATATCACAGTGGATGGAAAACGCGTGATGGAGCGGGTGCGCTCTGAGCGCGACCGCTTTGTTGGCTCAGTGCTCCGTTCGGTAGAGACGTTCCCCGAAGAGCATCGTATCAAGGGCAGCGCCCGCTTCGCTGGGCCCAATCGCCTGATCGTTGGCAATGAAACCGAGATTCATGCACAACGGATTATTATTGCAACCGGCTCCCGTCCCAACATTCCAGGCTTTCTGAAAGAAGCGAAAGACCGCCTTGTGGTTAATGACGATATTTTTGAATGGCAGGATTTGCCGGAGTCGGTTGTTGTTTTCGGGCCGGGTGTGATCGGGCTTGAGCTGGGTCAGGCGCTCAGCAGGCTTGGTGTTCGCGTAAGAATGTTCGGAGTGGGTGGTGCTGTCGGGCCGATTCGCGATGAGAGTATCCGTAAGTATGCGCTCGATTGTTTCAATGAAGAGTTTCCACTTGACCCTGACAGTGATGTGAAGCGTGTTGAGCGGGTTGATGGTGGGGTGGCTGTTACGTTCATTGATGGCGGTGGCAGTGAAAAAACAGAAACATTTGAATACCTGCTCGCAGCCACCGGACGCCGGCCCAATGTCGACAGCCTGGATATTCAGAATGCAGATATTGAGCTGGATGAAAAAGGTATGCCGGTGTTTGATCCGCACACACTTCGCTGTGGCCAGAGCCATATCTTTATTTGCGGTGATGCTAACAATGCATTGCCGCTCCTGCACGAAGCTGCCGACGAGGGCCGGATAGCGGGCAATAACGCCGCGTCTTATCCAGATGTCCGGGCAGGTCTGAGACGTACACCCCTTGCAGTCGTGTTTACTGATCCCCAGATTGCTTCAGTAGGGCTGACAATTGATGAAGTGGATAAGCGGTGTTCGGGTCGCTTCGCTGTAGGTGAAGTGTCATTTGAAGATCAGGGTCGAAGCCGGGTGATTGGCAAGAACAGGGGGTTACTCAGAGTTTACGGCGAGCGCGGCAGTGGAATGTTTATGGGGGCCGAGATGTTTGGCCCTGCCGCTGAGCACATTGCCCACCTGTTAGCCTGGTCCGCGCAGCGGCGGTTAACGGTCAGTGAAATGCTGGAAATGCCGTTTTACCACCCGGTGATTGAGGAAGGGCTGCGAACAGCCCTGAAGCATCTGAACCGTAACCTTAATATAGGCCCGGTTCCCGAGGAGGGCTGCAGTGACTGTGGCCCAGGGGTGTAAATGCTGTTCCGGAAAGTCTGCAGGATGAGGTATTGGCCCGGGCTATCACGGGCATTGGAGAACTAAACTTCACGAATATATTGAGGCTGGGCTAGAGTAGCTCCGGTCTTGTTTTAAACGCCACGAAGGAGGCACGAAATGGGTAAGAATTTTATTGGTCTGGATACGGAAAAAACGGTAAAGCTGGCCGACTCCCTTAACGATCTGCTTTCCAACTATCAGATTTTTTATATGAACGTTCGTGGTTATCACTGGAATATTAAAGGCGATAATTTTTTTGAACTTCACTTAAAGTTTGAAGAATTGTACAACGATCTCCTGCTCAAGGTTGATGAGGTTGCTGAGCGGGTGCTCACCCTGGGGCATCGCCCGGCGCACTCCTATAGCACCTACATTGAGCGCTCAGAAGTATCGGAGCAGAGAGACGTTTGTGATGGCAAACAGGCCATGGAGAATATTCTCGATAGCTTTACAACGCTGATTGGCAAGCAGCGAGAGCTGCTGAGCCTGGCGGGGGATGCAGAGGATGAGGGCACTGCGGCGCTGATGAGCGACTACATCTCCCAGCAGGAAAAAACCGTCTGGATGTATCGTAGTTATCTGGGACACTGATCTCTGAGATTTGTTTTCTGGCGGCCCTTTGGTCGCCTTTTTTGTTTGTATCTGGAAAAAGCTCCGGGTTATGTGGCCTGAATTTGGGCCTCGTCAGGAATTGACAGCGTTTCGGGAAAAGAATGATAGAGAGGGGAAAGGAAAAGCTGCAGCCGGGCCATCTGGCCCGGCTGCATAACAGATCAGTATGAGGAGCTCATACCGAACCACTCAGGGAAAATCACTATAAGTGCCAGTACCAGCATCTGCAGGAGAATAAACGGCAAGACTCCTTTGTAGATGTCGATTGTGCGTACTTGCGGTGGTGCGACGCCTTTGAGGTAGAACAGAGAGAACCCGAAGGGAGGCGTCAGGAAGCTGGTTTGCAGGTTCATCGCGATAAGAATGGCAAACCAGAGCATGTTGATGCCCAGAGCTTCAGCAACCGGCGCCAGAATTGGCACGATGATAAAAGATATTTCCACAAAATCGATGAAAAATCCCAGTATCAGAATGACCAGCATGGCGAGGATGATGAATCCCCATTTTTCGCCCGGCAGTTGCAGCATCCATTCTTCCAGCAGGTAGTCGCCGCCGGTATAGCTGAAGACCATCGAAAAAGCAGTCGCACCGATCAGGATCGCGAACACCATGGCGGTTACTTTGACCGTATCTTTCGACGCATCCCAAACCATCTGGAATGAGAACTGACGATAGATAATGGCCAGAACGATTGCACCAATGCCACCCAGTGCAGAGGATTCTGTAGGCGTCGCAATGCCGGTGAAAATTGAACCAAGCACAATGACAATCAGCGCCAGCGGAGGAATGATCGCAAATAAGGCGTTCACGATTTCCTTTTTACGGGAAATGCTGGGATCTTCCGGCATGGCCGGCGCTGTCTCGGGTTTGAAGCGGGTCATGACCAGGATGTAGACGATATAGAGCCCGATAAGAACCACGCCGGGCCCTACGGCTGCTTTGAACAGATCGCCTACCGGGAGCCCCAGAACATCACCCAGGATAATCAGGATGATGGATGGTGGAACAATCTGTCCCAAGGTGCCCGCTGCGCAGATAGTGCCGGTTGCCAGACGCTTGTCATACTTGTGAGCGAGCATGACTGGCAGGGAAATCAGGCCCATTGCTACCACGCTTGCGCCCACAACACCTGTGGAGGCAGCGAGCAGCGCGCCCACCAGAATGGTGGAAATGGCCAGGCCGCCAGGCAGGCCGCCAAACAAGCGCCCCATGGATGTCAGCAACTGTTCGGCCAGACGGGTGCGCTGGAGAATGACCCCCATAAAGATAAACAGGGGAACAGCCATCAGAACGGTATTCTGCATAACGCTCATGATGCGGTAAGGCATAAAGGCAAACAGATCCATGCCTTCGGCAAAAACGCCAAAAAACAAGGCTACGCCGCCAAATGTGAAAGCAACAGGGAAGCCCAGCATCAGCATGAAGAGGGCAACAAGGAACATAATCATACCGATCATGCGAGTCCCCCCCCGCTATGCTCACCTTCGTACTGTTTTTCACCAGACATTACGCGCAAGGCAAAAGTGGCCATATTAAGGCCGGCGATGGCGATAAAGAATGCAGTGAGCGGAATGATGGATTTGATGATCCAGCGTTGGGGCAAGCCTCCCGGATCACCGCTGCCTTCCCCCATGCTGTAGGAGTCGAGAGCAAAATCGTAGCCGTATATGCCGATAAGGTAGGCAAATGGCACCACAAACAGCAAGGCTCCGGCCAGATTTATCCACGCTTTTGCTTTGTTTCCCCAGCGTGCATAAAACACATCGACCCGCACATGACCATCCGTGCGGAGTGCGTAAGGTATACCGAGCAGAAACACCACCGAATACAGGTGCCATTCCATTTCCTGCATGCCGATGGATACTTCGTTGAAAGCGTAACGGGAGACGACGTCATAAAAGACGTTGCCGGCCATCAGCAGCATCGCGACACAGGCTACCCAGCCGCAGAGATAGGACAAGCGGGCAAGGCCCTCATCCAGCTTTATAATCCACTGCATTCACAATCCTCTGCCAGACTGCCTGGCATTTTCACTATTGCTATAAACAACAAAGCCGGGATCACGATCAGAGCGAACCCGGCCCCATTACAGCCCGTATCTTACTCGATTGTGCCCATAGTGTTTAGGTATGCGCGCTCAGAAATATCGGTGTAAGCGCGGCTCTGCTCCAGGTATTCCTGTTGGGATTTGATAATCCGGGCTGCCTGCTCGTTGCTGTCCGCAGCTTCCTTCAGGAGTTTTTTGTTGGCGTCGTACATGGCCTGGAAGATATCCTGCGGGAACTGCTTGATCTGCACGTTCGGATAGTCTTTCTTGATGTTAGCCCAGGCTTCCGCGTTGGCGTGCTGTGAGAGCACAAGCATGTCGTAGGAAGCGGTGCGCATGGCTACACGCATAATTTCCTGCAGGTCGGCCGGCAGCTTTTCCCAGACTTTCTTGTTCACCAGGAACTGAAGTTCTGTCGCTGGCTCGTGCCATCCTGTGTAGTAATAATCAGCAATCTGCTGGAAGCCAAGGCGCAAATCCAGAGCCGGACCTACCCACTCAACGGCATCAATGGTGTTGCGCTCAAGCGCTGTATACAGCTCGCCCGGTGCAATGTTGGTCGGATTGACGCCTACTTCTGCAAAGACCTCACCGGCGAACCCGGGAATGCGCATTTTCAGACCTTTAAGGTCATCCAGAGATTTGATTTCTTCGCGGAACCATCCGCCCATCTGAACGCCGGTGTTGCCGCCGGGAAACGACAGCATGTTGTGGGGTGCATAAACTTCCTGCATCAGCTCCATGCCGCCGCCGTGGTAAAACCAGGCATATTGTTCCATGGCGTTCATGCCGAATGGCATGCTGGTGAAGAACAGGGTTTCGGGGACCTTGCCTTTCCAGTAGTAAGAAGCGGAGTGGCCCATGTCGTACTGACCAGCCTTGACCATATCAAACACGCCCAGGGGAGCTTTGTGTTTGTTGGCAGAATCTATCCGGATTTTCAGGCGCCCATTAGACATTTTCTCAACGGATTTGGCGAAATTCTTGGTGGTGTCCCCAAAGATCGGGAAGTTCGGCCCCCATGTCTCTGCCATCTTGAGAGTAAACGTGTCTTGAGCCAGTGCCTGTGCAGAGGCGAAAGTCGCTGCCACAGCGAGTACCGCCGCGGAGAAAACAGAACGGATCTTCATTGCTCATGTGTCCTTTTGTCATTTTTGTGGATCGAGCCCGGCTTTCTTGAGGAAGCCTGATAACAAGTTCACGTTATCAAGTATTGTGATCCAGCGAAATGAAAAATCGCTTCGAATACGACATAGGTCGTAGTTCCTGTCAGATGTCGTTCATCCTGCCAATCTGGCTGGACATCTGCATAGCCTCGTGTTGCTCAAGTGCCAGCAGGTCTTCCAGGAGGGTTTTGGCTTCCTCAATTTCTGCCTTGCCGATCAAGGAGTCGTAGAGATCCATAATCTGATCATGGAACGCGAAAATTTCCCGGGCTATGTCGTCAAATTCAAGCTTTGCAAATCTCGCATCGCAAGCCTGGCCGGGTTTGAATGGTTTATGATTCAGATAATCGTAAAGGTGAGTCTGTAAAGCTTTGGGATCGGCCTGTTTTTCAAACTCAGCTACGGTTTTTGCTAGCAGTGACTCGTGGCGTGCGATGTAGTCCAGCAGCGCACTGGCACGCTCATTGTCGTGCTTTTCTGCAGATTCGTGCAGGCACTTTGCGAGATGTGCATGCAGCTGGCGGGTCCAGTCGATCAGATCTCCAAAGGTTTTTATCTCCATTTCCTGGCTCCTTGAATGAGATTTTTATTCAGATAAACAGTCAGACATCAGTCTAGTCGATTGCCTTGGCTGTTGCTCTCACGGGTTGCGCTGTTTCTGTGCCGCTACGCCAGGCCCGGAAACGTCGCAAGGCCGGCTGTTCGATACTGTAGTGAATCGCAGAGGCGAGAAGCAGAGCCATTCCCAGGGCGAGGCAGACACCAAGCCAGCCTGGTAGTCCTGCATTGTAGCTCCATGTGATGATGCCGTAGCCGATATTCTGATGCACAAGGTAAAGGCTGTAGGAAAGTCTGCCCAGCCAGAGCATTGGCCGATTGGCCAGTATGTTCAGCCGGCCGGCTACGGCCAGGGAAAACACGGTAAAGCAGCCCAGCACAAAAAGACTGTAGGGAAGTTTGTAAGCTAGCAGGCCATGGCACAGGGCCAGCGCCAGGAGCACGGCATCTGCGGCTGCGGGACGGCCGTATCGGTAAATCCGGTAGATCAGCATGCCGCCCATAAACAAAGGGGCGTATTTCACAAACATCAGGTCTTTGACCAGAAACTCCAGGCCTTCGGGTATCTGCTTCCACCAGACGACGCCAGCATAGCTCACCAGCATCCAGGCCCAGAACGCCAGCCGCAGACGCGACCAGTCGCGCAGGGTGTAGAACAGCAGTGCCATCCATGCGTAAAAAGTTACCTCTATTACCAGGCTCCAGTAGGCTCCATCCACGTGCTCAGCACCCAGATACTCATGCAGCAGAGTGGCGTTGAGCAAGGCTGTTTCGAGGCTGACAGCACGGCTTTCGGGGCCAAGAAGGTGAACTGATATAAAGGTAAGAACAATGCCGGTCCAGAGTGCTGGAAGCAGTCGTACCCCACGGGCCAGCCCGAACCAGGTGGCATTGCGGGTGCGCTCAAGGGTCATGAAGATAACAAAACCACTGAGAATGAAAAACAGGTGTACGCCGTAGCGGCCAAACATCAAGGCGTCTGTCAGCAGTTGTGGCAGTTCGAATGCATGGCCAAAAAGCTTGTCGTAATAGGGCAGGTAATGAAAAAGCACGACCCCGAGAGCAGCGAGGCCTCGTAACGCATCAAGACTGCCCAGCCTTGCCTGGGAAGGGTTCATAGCCATTTCCGTTAAAATTTCACTAATAGTAGCCTGCTTTGACAGGCGGGCATACGGACGGGATATACCATTCGCTTGCCGCAGGTATACCATGTGGTAATACACAGGCTGCTACAGGGAGAGCGCCATGAGCACGACGCTGGGGATTATCGAAGGCTTCTACGGGCCGGTATGGAGCTGGCAGGAGCGGAAACAACTTGTGCGCACACTGGCTCCGCACGGTTACGGCTTTTATCTCTATGCGCCCAAAGCTGACGCGTTTCTGCGCCGGCGCTGGCAGGAACCGCATCCTCCGGAAATGGCAACTGAACTGTCAGAGTTCGGCCGGTTTTGCCGAACACACGGGGTGCGGTTTGGTGTCGGCCTGAGCCCATACGAAATGTTCAACTGCTTTGATGATACGGCCCGTGCTGCGCTTGCTGTGAAACTTGAGATGCTTGATCGCACAGGTATTGATGAGCTGGCTATCCTGTTTGATGATATGCACGCTGATACTCCGGACCTTGCGGAAACCCAGGTGGATATCATGCACTGGATTCGCGAGCGAACTCAGGCCCGGCATCTTTCAGTATGCCCCAGTTACTATTCTGACGATCCGGTACTGGACCGGGTGTTTGGTGAGCGCCCGACTGCTTATCTGGAAACTCTCGGGCGCCTGCTGGATCGTGAAATCCATGTGTTCTGGACGGGCGAAGAAGTATGCTCCCGTGAGATTTCTCCTGGCCATCTGAAACGTGTGAGTGAACGTCTCGGGCGTAAGCCCGTGCTTTGGGACAACTATCCGGTGAATGATGGTGATCGCATGTCCCGGCACCTTCACCTCAGGGCGTTTACCGGGCGCTCTGCGGCTAACGGCGCATACCTTGCCGGGCACGGGATCAACCCTGCATTGCAATCAGTGCTGACCACGATTCCCGCAATAACACTGGCTGAGTCTTACCGTCAGGGCACGGAATACCAGTATGGGCAAGCATTTCGCCATGCTGCGAAGGAGGTGCTCGGGAGAGAGCTCGCGGACCAGCTTCATGCCGATCTTCTGGTGTTACAGGACGCCGGTCTCGGGCGCATCAGCGAGGAAAAACGCCAAAGCCTGATACAGACCTATGATGCATATGATCATCCTGCAGCCAGCGAAATTATACGCTGGCTGGCTGGTGAGTATCAGGTAACCGACGAGATGGTCCAGACCCAGTGAGGTTTTGCTGCTTCAGGCAGTATCACCGCAGATAGTATTCGACGGTTGAGACCACCCTTACGGTTTTTACGGGGTGTTGTTGCTCGGATACCCCGGGGGCCTGATCCCGGGCGAGTATCTGGAATACACCCTGATTGGCACGGCGCAGGTCGCCCAGTTCGGTTTTCGCATCCTCCGCAAACTGGCTGGCGGCTTCACGGGCTGAAGCCGTGGCTTCCGCAATCATGTCGGGTTTGATGTCATTCAGTTT